>Ga0065165_1000177_pt1 | contig 113446 bp, 85 predicted proteins | sample AraplaMF_Cvi_mMF_FD_63813 | JGI IMG/M metagenome (GOLD analysis project Ga0065165, IMG submission 63813) | Arabidopsis root microbial communities from the University of North Carolina, USA - plate scrape MF_Cvi_mMF (version 2) (version 3) | ecosystem: Host-associated > Plants > Roots >... | reverse complement strand
CCATCGGCCGATGGCGCACCTGACGGGCGTCGCTCAATCCGAGCATCATCCAGGACATCGGCCGCGTGATCCGGCGGCTGGCCGCGATCTGAGCGGTACCGGCCGCCGCGGGGGTCAACGGGCCGCGCTGGTGGCGCCCGCCGGCGGCGGCGCCGCCACCTTGGGCACGCTCACCTCCACCGTCGCGCCCTTGCCGCGGATGGCCTGGAATGCGGAGCGCTCCGCCAGATCACTGATCTTCTCGGCGAGCTGCGCCGGCGACATGATGTCCGCCACGTCGTTCACCGCAGCCATGGGATCGTGATACTTGTTGGCGTCGAACTGCTGCTGGCGCTTGAGCACCGTCAGCGTGCGCGCGTCCAGCGCGATGCGCTCGAAGAACATGTAGGGCGCGACGAAGATCTTGCTGCGCACGACCTCCCCCGTGTTCGGATTCACCACGCGCTGACCGCCGTCCTCGGTGTCGCCCGGCGGCAGCGAGGCGTCGATCATGTCGCGCCCCCCGCCCAGCGGCTGCACGTACACGCCGAGTCCCTGGAGCTTGGTGCCCATGCCACGCGCCTCGTAGTGGCGGTACCTGGGCACGATCACCTCGATGCGGTCCCATCCGGCGCGCGCCGGCGCCGCGCGCAGGTGATCGATCAGCGCGTCCAGCAGGGCGTTGTCACGGCCGCTGCCCTTGATGTCGTCGAGCCGCGCCTGCAGCTCGGGCGGCGGATTCCAGGTCAGCAGGACGCGTTCGGCCTCGGGATATTCCTGCTCGATGCCGCTGTCCAGTCCCCGCAGCACGGCGGTGTTCAGCGACTGGCCGGGCACGCGCAACGGCGTGCGCACATAGGGATCCAGGTGGGTGCCGACGCTGCGCTTCTGGCGGACCACCGTGAGGCGGTCGCCGACCGCCGCCATCAGGGCCACGACCTTGGGTTGTTCGGCGTTGCCCGAGGGCGAGGCGCAGGCCCTTGGGCTGCAGATCGAGGCCAAGCCTCCCAGCGCCAGCGCGGCGATGAGGATTCGCATGTGTGTGGTGCTCCCTGCGGGCCGCGCGTGGGATTGTCTTGAGGTATCGCGCGGCGCGACGGATTATGGGAGCGCCGGATCGGGAATGCGGATCACCCCTGTGGGGGAGTCTCGCGCGACGGCCCGGCGAGCGCCGGGCTCAATCCGCCTGGATCTTCGCCGAGCTGATCACCTTGCCCCAGCGCTGGAACTCCGCATCCGAATGCGCCTGCAGCTGCTGCGGGTTCATGTAGTCGGCGGTGGCGCACACGGCCCCGTCGAAGACGGAACAGGCAGGGAACATGTTGTCATCTGACTCCAACAAAGGGAATCACTTCTATTGAGAGAACGCCCTTGCCGCCTCAGCCGTCTCCGGACCTCCCCCGACCCACAAGTCCCGCCAGCCGCCAGGACAGGCCGATGCTGCAGAAGTCCACGGAGGCCGCACTCCCGTTGCCCCTGATCGCCGAGCGTCGTCCTGACGCCATCCAGCGGCTAGACCGGGAGACCGGCATGATCTCGCTGAGCCTGCCCACCACCGACGAGGGCGGGTGGCGCCGGACGGTGCTCCAGGTACCGCCCTGCCCGGCCCGCGCGCCGACCACGCAACGCCAACGGCAGGACGACGCCATCCATCTGCTCGATGGCTTCTGCGTGTCGACGTTCCCCGACGGACGGACCCTGCTCGATGAAGCCCCGCCCCGGATCAGCACCGACGGCGTCGAGATCCGCCTCGGATCCCTGCCTCTGGTGCGCTGGGACGGGCGGGCATGGATCACGAACTCCGTCAACGTGAGCCGCGCGCGCGAGCTACTGCAAAGCAGCGACGCAAGAATGACCGCGCGCGTCGTGCGCGAGTGGCCGCGCTCGCCTTACCCATTGCCGGATGAGCCGCGACAGGTCGGCCATGGTGGGCGGCTACGTCTGGTCGTCCAGTTGGACGATGATCCGACCACGGCCGAAGACGCCAGCGCGCGGGCGCTTCGCCATCCATTGAGCACGGTGTTGATCCAGGCCGATGCCTTCGGTGGCCATCGGGTGGTCTACGGCGAGGCACATCTGCGCGGCGGGCTGTACCGGCGTCAAGTCAAGGTGGAGTTGGGGGGGCACAGCCGGCGCGAGGCAGGGTCGGATCAGCCCGAGCTCTCGGGCTACACGTCCGAAGGACTTGCCGCCCGCCTCCATGCCTTGTTGGACAGGATGCGGTTTCCGCTGCGCATCGACCAGGTCAACCTGACCGCCTGCGCGCTGGAATCCCCCTTGTTTTCCAGGAGCTTCGCCGCAGAGTTCCTGACGGCCGCCCATGAGCGAGGTCTGCTGTTGCCTGAAGCGACCGTCACGGCCTATGCCAGCCCGATCGCGTTCGACCTTGATCGCGCCACTGGCAAGAAAATGCAAAGCCGGGTGACGCTTCTGGCGGGTCGAGTAGAAATCCACGCTCCGGGACAGACCATCGTCTACAAGCGGGACCGCGCATCAGGCCAGGTGCTGTGTCGCGATAAGTATGCGCGAGTCGACGGCGGCTTTCGCCCCCTTGACCCCGGCGTCGACGGCGGCAGCCCCTGGAACGACCCGCTGTTCGCAGGCGCTTCAGGTCCGCTCGGGTACTTCCCGCGCTGACGGGCGAACCCGGGCACCGATCCGGCGACTGGCGCCGTCACTGCGTGCCGGCCTTCGCAGGCTGGACGGCGGGAGTCGTCGCCTCAATCCGCCTGGATCTTCGCCGACGAGATGACCTTGCCCCACCGCTGGAACTCTGCATCCGAATGGGCCTGCAGCTGCTGCGGATTCATGTAATCGGCGGTGGCGCCGAGTTCGGCGGCCTTCTTCCTGAACTCGGGCGTGGCCATGATCTTCTGGATCTCGCTGGTCAGCTTGTCGACGACCGCCTGCGGCGTCTTCGCCGGCGCGAAGACGGCGAACCACGACCCCGCGTCCAGGTTGGGCAGGCCGGCCTGCGTCGCCGTCGGCACGTCGGGCAGCGAGGACAGTCGCTCCTTGCCCGTCACCGCCACCGCGCGCAGCTTGCCCGCGGCGATGAAGGGCATGAACGGCGGCGGCGTGCCGAAGGTCAGGTCGACCTGGCCGCCCAGCAGGTCCTGCAACGCCGGACCGGTGCCCTTGTAGGGCACGTGGATCATCTGGATGCCGGCCTGCTGTTCCAGCATCACGCCGGTCACGTGCTGCAGCGAGCCGTTGCCCGACGAGGCGAAGGACAGCTTGCCCGGATTCTTCTTCGCGTAGGCGATCAGCTCGGCCGTGGTCTTCGCGGGCACGCCCTCGCGCAGGACGATCAGCTGGGGCGCGGTCAGCACGTTGGCGACCGGGCGCAGGTCCTTCAGCTCCCAGGCGCCCTTCTGGATGTGCGGCGTGATCACGTGATAGCCGGAGTACTGCATCAGGATGGTGTAGCCGTCCGGCTCCGCGCGCTTGGTCGCGACGGCGGCCAGCGCGCCGCTGGCGCCGGAGCGGTTGTCCACGACGACGGTCTGCCCGAGCGCCTTGCCGAGCGGCTCGGCGAGCATGCGCGCGGCGATGTCGGTCGTGCCGCCTGGCGCGGCGCCGACCAGCATCGTGATCGGCTTGTTCGGATACGGCGACTGCGCGAGCGCGGCGTTCGACGCGGCCAGGGCCACGACGGCGCCGGCGATCAATGCGGCGGCGGGAGCGACCGCGACAAGGCGGCGGCGAATGCGGTTCATGGGCTTGTCTCCAGGGAAGCCGCTCGCGGCGGCGTTGTCGTTGGGGTGGATCGGGACAGGGGTTCGGGACGAGTCGCGCGGGTGCGTCTCCCGCGGACCGGATTCAGGCCTCGCGGGCCAGCGCGCGCTCGCGGATCGCCTCGAAGTCGCGCGGCCGCGGGTGCAGGTCCAGCCGGCGGCCGGCGCTGACGATCTGGCTGGGCACCGGGTGGCCGATGAGCGCCGGCAGCCGCTTCGCCGCGGCGATGAGCCGTTCCAGGTCCACGCCGGTCTCGCAGCCCATGCATTGCAGCGCATGCACGATCTCCTCGGTGCAGACGTTGCCCGTCGCGCCAGGCGCGTACGGGCAGCCGCCGAGTCCGCCCAGCGACGCGTCGAAGCGGTTCGCGCCCGCGTCGATCGCCGCGATCACGTTGGCCAGGCCCATGCCGCGGGTGTTGTGGAAGTGCAGCGTCAGCTCGGCCGCGGGCCAGCGCTCGCGGAAGGCGCGCACCAGCGCGACGACCTGCGTCGGATAGGCCATGCCGGTGGTGTCGCACAGGGTGACGCCGCGCGCACCGAGGTCCTCGAGGAAATGGCTGCACCAGCCCAGCACGGTGTCGAACGGGACGTCGCCCTCCATCGGGCAACCGAACGAGCAGGACAAGGACACGTTGACCGCGATGCCGGCCTGGTGCGCCATCGCGGCGACCTCGGCCAGTCCGGCGAAGGACTGTGCGCGAGTCATCCGCAGGTTGGACAGGTTGTGGCTCTCGCTGGCGGACATGACCAGGTTGAGTTCGTCGGCGCGGGCCTCGATGGCGCGCTCCGCGCCGCGGACATTCGGGACCAGCACCGTGTAGGTCACGCCGGGCTTGCGCGCGATGCCCCGCATCACCTCGGAGGCGTCGGCCAGCACCGGGATCGCCTTCGGCGAGACGAAGGCGGTCACCTCGATCTTGGCCAGGCCGGCGTCGGACAAGGCGTCGACCAGCGCGATCTTGTCGGCGGTCGGTACGAAGGCCGTCTCGGCCTGCAGGCCATCGCGGGTCCCGACGTCCTGCATGAAGATGCGGCGGCCGGCGCCGGTCCAGACATCGGACGGCGCGCGGGACAGCGACGCGGAAGCGGAAGCGGAAGCAGCGGAGGCAGTCATCGCGAACTCTCAGGAAACGATCTTGCGGGCGCGCAGCGCGGCGATCTGTTCGGGGGTGAGGCCGATCTCACGCAGCACCTCGTCGGTGTCGCCGCCCAGGCGCGGCGCGGCGCGGCGCACGGTGCCGGGCGTGCCCAGCAGCTTGGGCACGATGCCCGGCACGTCGAGTTCATGGCCGTCGCGCGTCTGCTGCTTGATGATCATGTCGCGGGCGCGGAAGTGCGGGTCCTCGACGATGTCCTTGGCCGTGTAGACGCGGCCGGCGGGCACGCTGGCCTCGCCCAGTGGCGCGAGGACCTCGTCCACGGTGCGCGTCGCGGCCCAGGCGCCGATGGCGGCGTCGATCTCCTCGACGCGCGCGACGCGGCCGGCGTTGTTGCCGAGCGCCTCGTCGCTGGCGAGGTCGTCGCGGCCGATGACCTGCATCAACCGCTTGAAGATGGAATCGCCGTTGCCCGCGATCAGCACGACACCGTCGGCGCAGGGATAGGCGTTGGACGGCGCGATGCCCGGCAGCGCGGAACCGGCCGGGCCGCGGACGGCGCCGAAGGCGCTGTACTCGGGGATGAGGCTTTCCATCACGTTGAGCACGGCCTCGGTGAGCGCCACGTCGATGACCTGGCCGTGGCCGCCGTTGACCTTGCGGTGGTAGAGCGCGGTGAGCACGCCGATCGTGCCGTGCAAGGCGGCGAGCGTGTCGCCGATCGAGATGCCGCAGCGCACCGGCACACGGCCGGCTTCGCCGGTGAGGTGGCGCAGGCCGCCCATCGCCTCGCCGATGACGCCGAAGCCCGGCAGGTCGCGGTAGGGACCGGTCTGTCCGTAGCCGCTGATGCGCAGCATGATCAGGCCGGGGTTGGTCCTGGCGAGTTCCTCGTAGGACATGCCCCAGCCCTCGAGCGTGCCGGGGCGGAAGTTCTCGATCAGGACGTCGGCTTCGGCGATCAGCGCGCGGGCGATGTCCTGGCCTTCCTTCTGGCGCAGGTCGAGCGCGATCGAGCGCTTGTTGCGGGACTGGACCTGCCACCAGACGGAGGTGCCGTCCTGGAGCATGCGCCAGTTGCGCAGCGGGTCGCCGCTGCCGGGGGCTTCGATCTTGACGACGTCGGCGCCGAAGTCACCCAGCGTCTTGCCGGCGAAGGGGCCGGCGATCAGCTGGCCCATCTCGACGACGCGCAATCCGTGCAGCGCCTGCAAACCGTCCATGGTCCGATGTCTCCTGATAGGTCTCGGTATTGGGAGCGGATTCTGGAAAGGTTCGGCGCCGGCGGGAATGCCGGAGTGGCGGCGACTGCTTTCACGGATCGCGAAAGCGGCATCGGGTTCCCCCTCATCTTGCTCCCTCTCCCGCTTGCGGGAGAGGGTGGGGGTGAGGGGCGCGCGCAGCGCGCGCGGTGGGGGCAGGCAGCAAGAAGGCTTTGGGACTTCCACCGCCGCTGGCCCTCACCCCTTCCCTCTCCCGCAAGCGGGAGAGGGAGTAAGAGAAACGCCGAGCGGTGGCTACAAGCAGAGATGATCGATGAACACCCGCACATGCCGCGGCAGCGCGTCGAGGTCGCGCACGCCGATCAGCAGCGTGCGATCGGCCCAGGCCTCGTCGAGCGCGACGCGGCGCAGGTTCAGCGGCTTGAGCAGCGGCTCGACCGCCACGTCCGGCAGCACGGCGATGCCCATGCCCGCGGCCACCATGCGGCACATCGCGTCGAAGCTGCGCACCTGGATGCGGTTCTTCAGGCGCCGGCCGAGTTTCTCCGTCTCCATCTCCAGCCGTTTCTGCAGCGAGGTCGCCTTCGCCAGCGTCACGAAGTCGTGTTCGACGGCCTGCTCCCAGCGGACGGTCCTGCGCCTGGTCAGCGGATGTCCGGCCGGTGCGACCAGCACCAGCCGGTCATGCCGGTAGTTCAGGACATGCAGGCCCAGCGCCGGCGTGCGGTCCGCGAAGATGCCCAGGTCGGCGCGTCCGTCCAGCACCGCGACCACGATCTCGTGGCTGTCCGCTTCTTCGAGCTCGATCCGGATGCGCGGGTTGTCGCGCACGAAGGCCGACACCTGCTCCGGCAGGAACTGCGTCACCGCCGAGGTGTTGGCCCACAGCCGCACGACACCGGTCAGGCCCGAGGCGTAGTCGGACAGGTCCGCCGTCATCTGGTCGACGTCGCTGAGGATGCGTTGCGCGTGCTGCTGCAGCGCCAATCCCGCCGCGGTCAGCGTGACGCCGCGCGAATGCCGCTCCAGCAGCGTCGTGCCGAGCGAATGCTCCAGGTCGCTCAAGCGCTTGCTGGCCGCGCCGACCGCGAGCGCGGCCAGCGCGGCCCCCTTGCTGATGCTGCCCGTGCGGGCGACCAGGCTGAAGAGCGACAACGAGACGAGATCGACGCGGTGCAGGTTCATGGCCGCTGGAGTATCCGTCCGCGCCAGTCCAGCGCCGTCGGCGGCGGACTGGCGCCCGGCGCGGCGCTCGCCCCCTCAGGCGGTCTGTCCCGTCAGGAATGTCATCGGCGAAGGCATCGTGCGCACCGCGGAGAACGATGTCACTCCCGGATCAACATCCGTCCGGCCCGCGATGTCCTGCATGAGCAGCGCGGCCTGACGCCGCGAGTCCTCTCCGCGTGACAGATCCGACGTCGGCTCCTCGGCAGCACGTTTCGCCCGTTTCACAGGTCGGTCGCCCTGACCGTCGGACTCGACCTCCTGCGAGTTCGTGGTGGGCATGTCCCCGTTCGTATCCCCCGAGGTCGCAGGCAGGAAGCTGATCTTGAGACCCGCCTTCTCGAGCTTGCCCGAGGCGATGCGCAACTGCTCGATCTCCCCCGGCAGCCAGGCGAGCTCATAGGCGACCTCGTCCGAGTGACTGCCGGAATCCTTGGCTGGCATCCGCAGTTCGAGCGTTTGCCCCGTCGCGGCGGCACGCAGCACCTGCAGTTGGAGGTGGCGTTCCAATGTCATGCGATCCGCGTGGGCTTGCCCGCTCTCCTTCTCAAGATCGGCATGGAGGTGGTCGAGCAGGCGCTTGAAGGTCCGGAGGACGACGTAGTCCGATGCCGCCATGGTGGGCTTCCCGGCCGCCTTGTCGACAGGGACGACTTTCACGTCCCGCCTCATGAACCGCGGGATCCAGTCGACTGGGTCATCCGCGGTAGCCTGTCCATCATGGAGAAGACGCTGTCCCCTGGCGATGAGGATGGCCGAGCGCAGCGCGTCGACGCTCCCGCGCACCGCGGTGATGATGGCGGCCGACAGCGCGGTGACCACGGCATCATCCAACGTCGCCCCCGGCCCCTGCGTCTCCATGAGCCATGTCCGGACCTTCTGCTGGTTTTCCTCGGAGATGCGAAATCCAATGTCCTCCCTCGGCACCGCGCGGCAGACCCGGTACACCCGCGCGAGGTCATCCCCGCCGCCTCTCACGAGTCCGAGCGCGTCGAGCTGATGGTCCTTCGGCAGCCAGGCCCGGTCCTCTGCCAGTTCCTTTGCCAGTTCGAGTTCCTGCGGTCCCAAGGCGGGCTTCTCGAGCACGTCCTTCAGGACAACGTCCGTCGACAGGGTCCCGAAGAGTTCGCGCAGCTGGCTGGCGCGATCGGCCAGCTCGAGCGTGTTGATGCCGCCAACCAGGAGGGCCTGCGCGTCGTCGTCGCTGTAGCCGGCCTTTGCCATTCGATGGACCGGGTAGCCGCCCAGGGCTTCCTCCCACGCGGCTTCCAGCGGCTGCGCTGATGCCACATGCAGGGTGCTGCCCTGCAAGGTCTGGGTGCTCCAAGCCAGCTTCTGATCGACGGGTGGCTGTGACGATGCGATCGCCACGTCGACGAGACCATCGACCCGGGCTCGTTCCAGTCCGCGCAGCGCAGCGTGAATGAGGTCTTTGCGCAGCCGATCCTTGGGGCTGGCCGTCTGCGGAACATGCAGGAGCAGCCGCTGCCCCCCGGCCGCTGCGCGCATGATGGCCAGGCGCAGGAAGTGGTGGTCCAGGGCACGCGATGCCGAGGCGGTCTTGAGCCCTCGCTCGTCGAGTCTGGCTTCCACCTTTTCCAGAAGGTCCTCGAATGCCTGCAGGACGACGAGGGTCGGCAACGCGATTCCCCTGCCCCCCGCATCGACATCCACGAACGACACCAACCCGCGCAGCCGCTCTGGCATCCACGGTGTCGATTCGGGCGCCGGGAGCAGCGGTCGGCCGGTGCGGATCTGCAGCAACTGCAGCGTCAGGATCGCCGAACTCAACGGAAATGGTTCGCTCATACTGAAAGAGCCTACAGCGAGCGATCGCATCAGCCGCACTGCCACGTCGCCCACCGCCTTGTCATGTTCGGGCAACAAGTGCGCCAGGGATTCGCCCAGCGACTTCTTCAGGCTCGACACCAGCAGGTCGAGATCGCCATCGCCCCCCCCAGACGTCCCCATCCCGCTCACGTAGGCTCGATGGATCAAGTCGTCAGAATCCGGTGCAAAGTAGTGGCCCACGTCGAACCACACCTCGCGAAGCGAGACGAGCGTGTTGTCGCGCAAGGCCGCGAGGATCTTCACATCATCGCCCTCGGGGTGTCGCGCCAGCCCGCCGGCGTATTCCAAATCTTCCTCGGGCAAGACGGGCAAATGGACATCTCCAGCGATCACGTCCGCTGGCAGATCCGGGAGGAGCCTTCGCAGCTCGATGGCGCGCGTCACCAGGGCCAGGGTCCGCACGCCTTGACCGTACAGGGTCTGGGCGTCCGCCGCGTCGAATCCGGCTTCCTTCAGCCTCGGTATCACCTGGCTGTCCTTGCCACGCTTCCAAGCGGCATCCAGGGTCGCCTCCGAAGACAGGTGCCAGGTCGTGCCGCCGAGCAGCGTCGTCGCCCACGGCTCATCGTCGCCGCGAGCAGGCAGGGCCGATGCGATCCGGACCCTGAGAAGATCGAGGTCCCTGGCCTTCTGCAGGTCGGCAAGCCTCGCCTCGATCAGCGTCGTGACCGATTGCTCCTCGGACGACTCTCCCGGCGGCACGTGCAGCAGAAGCTCCCGCCCGCCGATCGCGGCACGGAGCACGGCCAGGTCCACGTACTTCGGTCGAAGCGCCTCCTCCACATTCTTCGCGCCGTGCCCCTGCGCCCGGAGGTCTTCTCCGATCCTCTCGAGCAGTTTCTCGTAGGTGCTGAGGACGATCTCGATCGGTGCATCCAGGGAGACTTCGCTCACCTCCCCTTCCACCGGCACCAGCGAGATGAAGCCCTGCAACATCTGCGGCGCCCAGGACGGTGGCTCGGTCGTCGTCGTCGCCGGGGAACGTTTCCACTTCGCAACGCCAGCGAGTTCGAGGGCACGCCGCAGGGCGCCCGGCAGGCCGGCCGCGGCCTGAACCAGCTCCACCGCGACTTTAGTGTTCGCGGGCGAGGGCGTTTCCTTGCCATCGGGATCCTGGGCCTGACGCAGCCAATCCATCACCTTCCGTACAAGGTGCCCGAGCCTGCGCGACTGGATCAAGGCATGGCCGCCTGCTGGCAGCAGCCCGTCGAGCAGCTTGGTGCGCTCGTCTGCCGTGAGCCCGCGGCGCACGGCCGCGGAACTCGCCTCCGGTCGGTCCTGCCACCAGGGCAGCGTGGCCAGGTACCCCGCCAGCCGGAGCTGCCCTTCATCGAACGGCTGATCCAGGATCACGTCATCGACGATGACCTCCCAGGAAAGTCCGCCGAAGAGTCTGCGCATCTCGATCGCGCGGGTGATTCGCTCCAACGTCGAGACGCCATGGGCGGCCATCGCTGTCGCATCCTCCTCGGTAAAGCCGCCGGCGACCAATCGGGCGACCGGTTGACCGGCTCGCCCCTCGCGGTACTCGGCCGGGAGATCGACACCAGGCGACAGGTGCAGGGTCGCCGGGTCGCTGGTCGATACCAGCCAGGGCGCCTTCTCGCCGACGGGTGGCATCGACGAAACGATTCCCACCTTGAGCAGGCCCTCGTTCTGGGCATCCTGCAGGCCAGGAAGCGACCGCTCGATCAAGGACTGGAGGGCGGCCGGGTCGTCCGTGGACGTCTCCGGACCGACTCCCAGGCGGAGGACCCGATTGGAGGCTGTCGCCGTCAGCGCGGCCAGGTGGAGGTACCACGGCGCCGTGGCACGCCTCGCCTCGGTCTCGCCGTCGCGCGCGGCAAGTTGGGCGTGTCGCTCGTCGACAAGGCGCCTGGCAGACGCATAGGGATCGCGATCATCCTGGACCTTGCCGTCCAATGCGGACAAGCTGACGACATGCGTCAACCAGCTGGGCACCCAGGACAAGGGAAGATGCTCCTGAGCCGTGTCGTGGTGCTTGTCAGTCCCATTCTCGGACTCGTCCCCCTTGGCGTTCAAGGCCTCTTTGAACTGGCTCACGAATTGGCGGTGCTCCTCGTCCACGATGGACTCGGGGTCCAAGAACGGCAGCAGGGTGTTCAGCCGCTCGCGGTGAAGGCCGGCTCCGCGAATGCGGACCGCCTGGAGGAGTGCCTCAGGTGCCCACGGCTGGGCTCCCGCATTGGCTTTCAATTCGCCGATCAAGGCGATCTCATGCTGACTCAATCCGGAATGGCTACGGATGTCATTCATGACGACGGACGCCGGCAAGACACCGACATGCTGGCGCAATGCGATCGCGCACCGGACGGTCCATTCGCTGTTGAGCCCATGTAGAAACAAGGATCGGATTTCCTCGCTGCCGTATCCGGCGTCTTGCAGTCGCTTGGCAAACATGCGAGTGTTTGCGTCCGTTCCCGCTTCTTCGGTGACGAACTCGACTTCGCTGAACCAGGATGCTTTCGGGAACTTGCCTTCCACTCCCCGCAGGCGGTACCGCTTGTAGGGCACGCCGCCCGACACGACGCCCCAGCGCGCCTTGGGCTGGGAGTAATACTCATACAACAGCCTGTTGGAATAGGGCAAGTCGACCCAGGTGCCATCCAAGCGCTCCGCAGAAACCTCCCATCGGGAGTTATGCCCCCCGCGGAAGGGTTTACCAAAGGCGTCTTCCTCCGATGAGGCAGCGACATGCATGATCAATTCGGTCAATGCAATGGGATGCGCAAAGTCGAATTGGATGTACTTGCCGGGATTGATCGTGATGTCGGGCTTCGACTTGTCATCTGCGGATGAAGGCGTCGGTCCGCCGGGCCGCCAGGCGACAACCTCGTCGTGCCCCTCGACGCCGTCGACCAGGTTCCCGGGGGTTGAACGACCGTCCCAAGCAGGTTCGACCTTGTATTTCTCGCTCGTAGCAAATCCTCTCCTTTCAAGACGAACAACCGAGGACAAGGCCGGTATATCCCCCTTCATGTGGTCAGCGATGAACTCGCCAGCAAGTCTGCAAATTGGCCCACAGCTCCAAGAGCCGTCTTTGACCTCCTTCCTTCTTCTTTCCAGCCTGTCTGCTTCTATGGTGTACTCCTCATTCCATTCTTCTAGCGCTGCTACTGGATCTGGCGATTGACCGTTCTCGTCCACGATGACGCCCGGAACATAGTCGTAGACGACTCCAGGTTCAGGCACCTTGTCCATCCTGGCGAACTCTCGCCCTTCGCTGTCAAGCTTCAGGTAGTAGTTCATGGTGTAGCGGAATGCCCAGGTCTCATTGCTCTTGAAAGTTGGCGACGTATCGACGGAAATGAGCGCAGACCGATCACCGGATCCTTCATAGCGCTGTCGGTTCGCATTGCCGAGCATCACATCCTGCGGCGATACGCCCGCTTTCCACAGGCGCTTGAGGACATCATGATGAACGACACCGGCCTGCAGCATGCCGGCGGCCCACTTCTCATCCATCGTCCCGGCGGCCACCATCACGAGCGAGAGTTCCTCCGCCGCGGCCGCTGGGTGGCCCTTCAGTTCGAGCACCTTCTCGACCAGGGACGGGACAAAGTGCGTCGACGGTTTTTCTCCCTTCAGCAGCTTGAGGAAGCTGCCCAGTGCGGGTCGGTAGCCGCTGAAAGCCTTCCTGCCTTTGAAGTAGGTAGACGCCCAGGATTCGAAGACATCGAGCTGCTTCAGGGAAAGATCGCCGCGCAGGATTGCCTCGTGATACGCCCATGGCGCGGCCCGTGACGCCAGGAGCCTGAGCACCGGCCCCTGGTGGGAGGACGGTGTCAGCCCGCTCGGCAGATAGTCCTTGATGAATGACGCCTTGAGTCGCCAATCGTCCCCGTCCACCACGACCGCCAGCAATCGATGCAATCGTCGCAGACTGCTGAAGGGCGTCCCGCGAAGACTCCGGGCAAGCTCCCTGGGCATCCCTCGCGCCTCGAGATACGCCTGCACGACCCGCGGCGTGTACTCGGCACTCGAGACGGCGCTGCTATCCAGAAGGTCCTTGTACAGGGCGGCGGTTTCAGCAGTTCCACCATAGTGCGCCAACTCGACAATGCCCGCACGGCCGCCGTCGTCCTGGGCAAGGTTCTCCACCAGATGCCAATCCTCGGGCGCACGTCGGTAGCCCATCAGCATCACGCTCGACGGCCGGTCGCCCTCGACGATGGCTTCCACACTCGAGCCATGGTCTTGCTGGCGAACAGGCCGGCGCATCCATACCTTGCGCTTCGCTTCCGACAGGTGCCAGGCCTTGTCGTGGGTGGACAGGACCAGGTGCGCGCCAGGTGTCGTCGCCAGCACGTCCCCTTCCGCAGCAAAGGGCAGGTGCACCATGAGGCCGTCGACGACGACGGGCAGCGCGAAACGCTCGGCGCCGACCTTGAGCGACAGATGGCGTGCATGAGGTCTCGCCGCGTGATCCTGCACCGTGACCTTCCCGCCAGCCATCTCGATCACGAGATCGCCGCCCGAACGCGAGAAGCGCAGGCTGTCCAGCAGCGCTTGCCTGTCGATGTCATGGACCTCCATGACGTCCAGGGCCGAGTCCCGGGCGCTGTTGTCGATGACAAGCGTCTGGCCCGCCTTGATCAGGTAGGTGTCGGCACCGTCACCGCCACGCAGGACGCTGCCGCCCGGAAGGTCCCTGGCATCGATCTTGTCCGCCTTGTCCGTGCCTTGACCGGGGGTGGACGAACCATTCTTCGTCGCGGAAGCGCCCGTGGTGTCGGCCGTTTCCTTGCCCGATTCGCGGACGCGGACCGGTCCAAGGTCGGACTTTCCGGGCTCCGGCAGAGCCAGGGCAGCAGGCTTCTGGTCCTTGTCCTTCGCCCATACCGTGACGCCGCTGAATCTTTCCTTCGAAGAGGAGCGCCGCTGTCCGGGCAGTCGCAATCGCAGCGGCGTGAAGCCTGCGGGCGCATCGGACGCCTTTGTCTCGACAATCAACAGGTCGTCCCCCTCCAGGAGCAGGCCGAGCCGCTCCACGGGAACATCCAACAAGACGTTCATCGGCGTCCACGTCATCGGCAGGACCCGGACTTCACCGGTGCCGGACGAAAGACGGTAGGTGTTCTCGGCTTCGTCGCCGGAGAGGGTCCGTCGCGAAGCGGGAAGCTCCGTGCTGAACGCGAGGTCTTTGTCGAGTTCAGTGATGGAGAGGGTCTGCTCCGTGATCGCGCCAGGCTTGCTCAGTGTCACGATCGTTCCGACCACGTCGACAAAGGTCAACAGCGGCGCGGAATCCGGCGACGAGGCCTCGAGGCGCCTGAAGTAGCTTTTCAGCGTCAACGACTCCTTGCCGATGAGAATGTCCAAGTCCTTTCCATTTCGGCGGAAGGACAGCGACTCATGCAGCACGTCGACCTTGAGCAGCAGGCTCGATTTCGTGCCCGGCATGTCCACCATGTGGATGTGAACGCCGTCGACACCGCGCGTCCAGACCGCGACATCACTCGAACTGACCACGATGTTATTTCCGTTTCGCGCGACGTAGGTATTTCGACCTTCGAGTCCATAAATCCACGCCTCCTTGGCCGAAATGTCGTAGAAGTCGTCCCGAATGGAACCCTGGACTGAAACCTTGCCGGCATTGCGGATGACGACTCGAGGAACTTGGATGATCCTATTGTTCCCGAAGTCCGGAAATCTGACCGCGGTTGCATGAGGCTCCCCAAACGGTTCGCGCTGGACGCTCACGTCGGATCCCTCGGCATCGATCTGAACTTCGTCCTCGTCACGCCCTTCTAAAGATCGGCCCCGCCATCCATGAATGGTGACGCCTTTGACTTTTTTCATTTGAAAGACGTCTGCACCATGGCCACCGAAAACACTCGCGTCGACGAGGTTTCCAAGCTGGAACAATTGACGGTCGTCATCCTTCGGACGATGACCATACATGGCACGGCCAAGCAGGTCGGACTTGATCAAATCCATCGACAACCACGCCGTATCCGTCGAACCACTCCCCAGTGGCTTGTCCTGCACCACCTTGCGGAATTCCGTAGCCGTCGGCGCGTGGGGCTGAAGGGCGAAGTTGTATTTCTGGCTGCTAGCCGCATCGTAGAAGGTAGCGTGCTTCACCACATGCGTGGTGTCCGGAATCATCGCCGTGTCATAGCCCTGCTGCTTGGCCAGCATCTTGGCCTCGAACTCCATGGAATCCTGCAGTTGAGTCTTCAGCGACTTGGAAAGCCTGGCCGCTGCCTCCCGCGCGGCCTTCTCCATTTCAGCCCTCAGCGTGACATCGGTCGAGAAGCCGAAGGCCTTGGCGAATGCGGCGGCCGCCTTGTCACTGACACTCGTCGATTCGCGGATGTACTGACCGAACTCTTCGAACCAGAGCGCCGCCTGGACCACCGCATTGCAGATGAACATCACGGCCGCGGCGGCGATCCCGATGGGCCCCAGCATGGCCGAGACCATGCCAAGTGCCGTTCCGGCCACCGCCGCAGCCCCTCCCGCCACGAACACGGCGATTCCGACCCCTGCGCTGGCGACAGCAAGGATGGCGGAGGTGGCCGTCATGACCGTGTTGGCGATCAGGGACTTGCCCGCATAGCTGTCGAGCGATTGCCCGCTTGCGTTGAATTCTTCCCATTGCAGGACGCATGACGCCACCCCCAAGGCGGAGAGGGCGACGTTGGCGCCCCCGCCCGCCAGCCCGGCGGAGACCCCGCGGAGCAATGCGGAGCGCGCGACCAGGCCCAGCGTGCTCATCGCGCGGCCCGCCATCATGGCCAGTGGAGAAATGACAATGCTGAGGCTTTGCGTGACGCTCAGGCCCTTCTGGGTCTGACTCATCCGGTCCCAGTTCGAGAGGATCTGGTACATGCCCAGGACGGTGTCCACGACGTCGATCGCGCCGTCGAACTTGTCGGCGACTCCAGCGAAGCTCGTCTTTCCGGCCGACGGCACGGCGCGCGTCTCCGTCATGAACGGCCGGACGCCGTCCGGCGCCGCATCGAGCAGCGCGCGATACGCCTTCCCGGACATCTTGCTCAAGGCGCGACCCGCATAGGCCAGCTTCACGCCATCACCGCTGTCGATGTACGACTGGAGCCGCGCGGCATCCAGTCGCAGCCCGTGCTTGTCGGCCTTCACCACGCCGATCTCGCGGAGCGCGGCGATGGCGTTGTCCTTGTTCACGCCAACGATCTTGTCGAGGTCGATGCCGTCGTCACCGCGTGCGCGCCGCTCGATCTCCCTGGCGACCTTCTCGACCGGCGTATCCCCTTCGCGCGACACCTTCGACGGCTCCATGGCCTTCACGTCTTCGAAGCTCTGGCCGGTTCTCTTCATCCAGTCCTCGAAGTCCGTGCGAGTCTGCGGCGACAGGTCCTGGAGGATTTCACCGAGCAGGCTTGTGCTGGCGGTCTCATCGCCGCGTGCCGCCTTGAGCAGGTCGGCGTCGCTCGACAGGTTGCCGTCGTCATCGGGCTTGACCGCCACGATCAGCCGGTCCGCGGTAGCGCGCTCCTTGGTCGAAGCGGGCTCGATGAACGCCGCTCCCGCGCCATCGGCCTTCTCCCGCGCGTCCATCCACCTGCCCAGCGCATGAAGTCTGTCGCCGAGCTCCACGTCCGCCTGCTCGGGGAGCAGCGCCACCCACCGCTCGAGCAGCTCGGGATCGATCTTCAGACGCAGCAACGGATCACCCGGCTGGTCTGCCATCGCACGCAGCAGATCGCCGGTCAGCGGCTCGTCGTCGAACCGCGCCCCCAGGGATGCCAGGAAGTCCGCCGGCACATCGATGCCGTGCAGGCGGAGGCTGCGTCCGGCCAGGTCGTCCGTGGCATTCCTGCGCACCGCCTCATACGCCTCCTCGCGGTGCAACTCGAGCTGCCTCTGCGGCGAGTCCTCGTCCGCACCATCGATCCCGCTCTCCGCGTCCGGGTACTTGTCGATCTTCAGGATCTCGCCCGTTTCGGCGTGCTTGCGGAACATCCAGGTCACGCCGGGCGCATGCGCGACAGGCGCCACGTCCGGATGCCTGCGCGTGCTCCGGGATCGCCTGCCATTGACGAGCCCGCTGGGCTTGACCAGCACTTCGCCGTACGCCACCACCGTCGCGTCCTGGTGGACGACGCCTTCATCGATCGCCGCCTTCGTGAACGCCGTGCCAAAACTTCCCGAAACGACCGGCGTCTCGATCGCGCACGAGACCAGCGTCAGGTTCTTCGCCCTCGACGTCAGCTTGAGATCCGTGATCACCGACTTCAGACGCGTCGCCAGCTCCTCGGCACCGTACCCAGCCAGGCGCTGGGTCCGCGTCTCATGATCGTGGGTGCCATGGCCGCTGACCTCGATCTTGACAGGGAGCGTCGCATCCGCCTTGGCCAGCAGCTCCGCCCCATGCCGGATCACATGGGTGCCCTGGCGATCCACCTGGATCCACACGGTCTCATCGGGGTGATGCTTGACGGTCCCCTGCGCGCCTTGTTGCATGACGATGTCCTCATCCATCTGCAGATGGATGAGCAAGCGCGCCGCCTTGCCTGGAGTCCGCGCGTCCGTCACGGCACCACCAAACCATTTCATCGCCGGACGCTCCTCGCCGGCGGTCGAGGTCCACGGCCCCAGGATGGATCGCGCTTGCCGCAGGGCCGCATCGTCACGCAGCCATCGCCCGTCCTTGCGCTCGGCCAAGACAGCGCGCCCCGCGATCACCCGGATCCCGTCGAAGGTCAGTTCTCCGGGCAGGCCGTTGCGCACCGGACCGGCCGACTCGAAGAACTCGCCGATGATGAAGTCGTCGAGCGCCAGGATGTCGGCGTCCTGCCGGCGCCGGTCTTCCGTTCCGGGCCCCGCGTCGGAGGGGCTGAACTTCAGCACTGAATCGGCCTGCCTGCCATCGGTCAAGTCCGGCCAGGCGATCCTGATGGTGCCGGCCTTCCGGTCGAGCGTCTGCGTCGCGCCCGGCATGAAACGGGTCAGTTTCGACAACGGATTCGTCTCATCGACCGCAACCGGAACGGGGGTCTGCAACTGATTCAGCTGGTCGCCGCGCTCCGGCAGGATGCTCGGCAGGATATCTCCGCGATGGACCAGGCTGCCGTCCGGATACCGCTCCCATCCGACATCCAGACGCGACTGGGCATCGGTCAGGTAGATCGGCGCCTCGATCACGTTCCTGCGCGACAACTGCATCGACGTGGCGTACGCAACGTCCAGGACCTCCAGCGTCGCGCGGGCGTCGGCCTCCTTCGAGGTGGACATCCGGAAGACGGCATCCGCATCGATGATGAACGGTCGCCCGCTCAACGTGGCCTCCACGAGCGCCAGCGTCTGCCGGGCGAAGGCGCGCCCGGCCGCATCCGGCCGCGCGTCGAGGGGTGGGCCGTCCATGATCGTCACCGCGGCCTGCATGCCATGCACAAGCGCGGCATCGGGCAGCGGCATCGACACGTCCTTGTCGAACTTCCACAAGAGCTGAGAGGGCAGCCGCGTTCGATCGACCACGCCCGTCGGCAGATCGCCCCAGGTCAGGTTCACGACATGTCCGCTCTCGGCTGTGCAGAGCCTGGACAGCTGGTCGTAGCCCTCGTAGACCTTCGACGGATCACGCTGCCAGAGGCCGTCGGCGATCGACTTCGCGGCTTTGGACAGGCCGTCCTCCGAAACGCCTGCCAGCTTCGAGAACAGTGATTGCAGGCGCTCGCGCACGGCCTGGACCGCGGTATCAGGCGCGTCACCCCGGGTCTTCGAGATACCGCCTCGGGCCTGCGTCGCCGCCAGCGTGTCGAGCGACTCGAAAAGCTTGCCGGCGCGGCCTGGCTGGGGATTGCGGGAGTCCTCCCGGTAGATGACCTCAAGCTTGTCGATGCCGTATGCGGACGACTCGCTCGCAGGAAACTTGTCGGTCCTGAGGATCTTCTTCGTCTCGGAACTCTTCTTGTAGATCCAGGTCGCCCCGACGGCGTGCGCCTGCTTCTTCTCTCCCTCAAATCTTCGCGTGCCCTTGTGCACGGCGACATTGGTGAGCACCACGTTTTCCGCATAGGCCTCCAGCGAGGCATCGTGCCTCAGGATGCCTTTCTCGATAGCCAACTCAAGGAATGTCTCGGCGTAGTCGTCGACCAGGAATGGCGCCACCATCGCGCAACCGGTCAGCACGGCTTGCTCGATGCGCGAAGTCAGCTTGAGCGCTTCAAGCACGGGGGCGACGCGCCCCGCGAGCTCGGCGGGCTTGGAGTATCCGATGTGCGCGGTGCGCGAGACGCCGTCAATCCTCCCGTGGCCCTTGAGCGTCAGCTTGATCGGAGTGGCCGGGTCGAGGTTCTCCAGCAAGTGACTTCCATGCCGGATCTTGTGCTTGCCAAGCCGATCCACCTGGATCCACACCGTTTCGAGGGGGTGTCGACGGATGGCACGGTGCGCGCCGCGAAGGATCTTCGGGTCGTCCTCGAGCTGAATGACGATGCGCAACTTGCCCGTCTTTCCCTGGTCGAGTCCCGCCGGCGCACGCTCACTGTCGAAGTCGTGCTCCCACTGCTCGACCGGCGTGGCCGGCTTCACGTCACTGTCACCCCCGAGCAAATACTGGGCCTGCAGGATCGTCTCCATTTGGGGAGTCCAGCGCTTGTCGTCGAGCTTGGCGAGCGTCGCGCGGCTGGCGGTCAAGGTGCCATCCGCCAGACGCAACTCGGCCGGCATGCTGTTCTTCCTGGATGCGGGCTGATGGATGAAGGCGGGGACGATGAACCGATCCAGCGCCACGATGTCGGCATCCTGGAGGTCGCGAAGCGCTTGGGAGGTGTCACCGTTCAACGACCTGAACTTCAATACCGTGCTGGCCTGCCGCGTTCCCTCCGCCCCAGGCCAGGTGATCGTGATGGTGCCCTTGTCGCGGTCCAGCACCTGGCGCGCGTCTGGAACGATCTCCGACAGATCTTTCAATGGCTTGTCACCATCGACGGCCGTCTTGAGCAAGGCCCGTGCGCGCGTGATGTCACCCTTGCGATGAGGCAACAGCGTCGGAAGCAGATCGCCTCGATGGATCGAACTTCCATCACCGAACCTCTCCCACCCGTCACCCAGATCTGTCTTGGCGTCCGTCATGTAGATCGGCGACGCGACAGCACCTCGCCGTGCCAATTGCACGGCTGTGCCGTGAACGGCCGTCAAGACGTCGAGCTTCGGCGATTCCAATTTTCGCTTCAGCCCGGGAGGACTCAGGCGGTTCAGTTGATCGACATCGACGACGAATGGCCGTCCGCTCAGGATCGATTCGACAAGATTGGCGGTGTGCCGAACCAGCATCATCCTCATCAAGTCGGGGTCCATTTCGTCTGTCAGCCACACCTGGGTCGGCACCTCGACCCTCATCGCTCGGAGCAGCCCGGCCTCGGCGGCCGGTATGGCCATGGACTTGTGGAACGCTTCCAGCACCTTTGACGGGAAACGCACGTTGGCGACCAGCCCTGCCGGGAGATCGCCGAAATGGAATGCAACCTTCGCACCCGCACCGCTCCCGTACATCTGGCTCAGCGCCACGAAGCCCTCGTACAGCTTCTTGGGACTCATCGTCCAGAGTCCCTCGGCAATGGCTTTCGCCGCGACAGGCGCGCGAGCTGCGTCGACATCGCTCTGCTCCGGGCGCACCTTCAGCAGTTCGTCCTTGATTGCCTGGAGCAACGCTTCCGGCGGATCGCCTTTCAGCGGGCCGAGCTTCGCCCGCCTCAAGACTCGTTCCAGCGTCTCCAAGGCCGTCATCAAGGTTCCCGCCCGCCCCCGCCGGCCCGGAATGAACGTCGTCGAGGGATCCAAGCCTCGATCGGACAAGTCGTAGTCCGTCAGCGTCTCGTCGAGATCCTTGTCCGCGAGGTCAGTTGTCGACGAGTCATCGACAGGCGGCTTCGGGTACTTGTCGCTCCTCTCGATCTCCCCCGTACCGGGGTTCTTCTTGAAGAGCCATGTCGAACCCGGCGCATGGGTCTCCCGGCCAGCACCCGGATAGGGCTCGGTGAACCGGGACGTCCATTCATGGCCGGGCCTCATGTCCACTCCCAACACGTCGCGGTAGGCGACCACCTCGGCATCCAAAGCAATCACGCCTTGGTCGGTCGCGTATTGCAGGAATTGCTTGCCGAAGCTGTGCTCGATCGACGGTGTCTCCAGTGCGCAGGAGACCAACGTGACATGGCCGGCCCTTGACTTCAGCTTGAGCTCGTCGAGCACCGGGGCCACGCGATCCACAAGTTGCGTCGAGAGATACCCCGACAAGGTCTGCGACCGTGTCGTCAGGTCATGGCCGCCATGACCAAGAATCTCGATCTTGACCGGACGGTCTTTGTCAGTCGTCGGCAGAAACTGCGCACCCGCGCGGATCACATGTTGGCCGAGGCCGTCCACCTGGATCCAGACCACATCACTCTCATTGCGCACCAGGGCCCGCCGCACGTACCGGGAAAGGACCAGGTCATCTTCCATCTGCAGCACGACGAGGAGTCGCTCCTTGCGAACTCGATGCGAATGGCCCGCGCCATCGCCAAGACCGTCGAGACTGGAATCCCATGACGAGACCGGCTTCTCAGGCGTTCCCCGGGCGACGCCCGTTCCCACGACCACCCAATGCCTGCGAAGCGCCTCGCTGTCCGGTACCCATTGGCCGTCCCTGCGTCTGGCGAGGATGGCGCGCGCGGCGATCAGGGCATCCCCTTCCAGCCTCAAGTCGCCGGGCAAGGCATTGAACGACAACAGGGACGAATCGAAGAATGCGCCGACGAGGAACTCGTCGATCATCCGGATCTCGGCTTCCTGCAGCTTCTGGCTGTGCGAACCGGGCGTGGCATCGGCCGGCCGGAATCGAAGCACCGAGGCGGCCTGCTTGCCCGACGTCGTGTTGGGCCATTTGATCGTGATCGTGCCGGCCTCCCTGTCGAGCGTCTGCTTCGCGGCCGGCATGAAGGCGAAGAGCCGGGTCAAGGGCTTGGCATCGTCGAATTCGATGCTGGTCCCCGTCCGTGCCCGCATCACCTCCGAGCGTCGTCCTGGCAGAAGACCCGGCAGGAGATCACCTTGATGGATGCTGCTGCCGTCCTCGTGGCGCGTCCATCCGGCCTCGTCCCCCTGCGGAAAATCGGTCAGGTAGATCGGCGACTGGACCACGCCCTGACGGACCAGCTTCATCGCGGCGCCATGCACGACTTCGAGCGTCCGAAGACGCGCGCGATCCGCTGGATCCGAAGAAGCCAGCAAGGTGTCCACGAGATCCTTGTCGACGGTGAACGGACGTTCGCTCAGCGTGACCTTCAGCAGCTCCAGCGTCTGTCGATTGAAGTGGACGCGCGAGGCATCGGATCCTTGTCCGGGGGGCAATCCGTCCACTGCCGTGACCCCAGCTTCCAAGCCTTTCATCAAGGCGAATTCCTCAATCGGAAGCATCAGGCTGCCGGGGTATTGCGACAGCAGCTGGGACGGCATCCGCACCTGGTCGACAACGCCCATCGGAAGGTCGTCCAATTGCCATCGGACGGATTCCTCACCGAACGCTTTCGACAGTTCCTGGTAAGCGTTGTAGATCAGGTCCGGATTGCGTTGCCAGACGCCGTCCGAAATCAATTTCGCCGCTCGGGTCAGGCCGCCCGGATCAACGACCTTCTGCGGTTCAACGCCCTCCAGCGCGGAGAGCTGGCGTTGCACGGCATCGGAGATCGCGTCCGGCATCTCTTGCGGAAAATCGATATCGCCGCCGCCGGATTTGCCGATCGACATCTTCTTCGCCGTGTCGTGGAGCGTCGAGAACATCTCGAACAACTTGCCCGCCGCGCCGGGCCGCCACGACGGATCGTCCTGCGCCACGAAGGCCCCCACGAGACGGATATCGGCGTCGATGCGTTGCACCGGGCCCGTGATTCCATCCTCCGACGTGCCCGGATACTTGTCCGTCCGGACAACGGTCTTCGTCTTGGCATCGATATGGAAGGAGAAGGTCGTCTCCGGACGATGCACTTCCATCCGCGCATCGCCATGAGGTTGTGTACGACGAGATCCGAAGGGCGACAGGGCCACGTTTTCGGCATACGCGGTCACGCTCGCCTGCGGCCTCAGGAAGCCGGCCTTGTCGGCGGCCAGCAAGAACTCGCTGGCGAAACTGCGGGGATAGACCGGCGATTCCAGCGTGCAGGAGAAGAGCGTGACCCGGTCGACGCGTCTCGGCAGTCTCAGCTCGCGGAGCGCCGTGTCCACGCGCGATGACAAGGCTGCGGGCGAGTAACCGGAGAGCGCCGGCTCATCCAGGTTGCCCCGTCTGATGCCATGCCCGATCACCACGATCTTGACGAGGCCGCCCGATCCCAGGCCCCGGATCAGGTCCTCTCCGGCAACGATCCGGAATCCACCCTCCCGGTTGAGTTGGACCGACGCCGTTTCGTCGGGATGTTGCTTCACCATGATGTCGCCGTTGCGGGTGATGACCCCGTCGTTCTCCATCTGGAGAACCAGCGTCAGGCGTTTCGCGCCCTTGCCGAAAGAGGGGCGCGCCACACCCAGGCGTCCCCGGGTCTGCGGAAACGATGCAGGGGTCCAGTCATGCACCCACAGCGTCGCGACCGCGCGTTTGATCGCCTCGGCATCGCCGGTCCAACGGTCGTCCAGCCTCGTCGCCACGCGCAGCTTGCCGACGAAGATCTCGTCGCCCTTCATGCGGATCTCGGGCGGCAGGCTGTTCTCCGGCTTGTCGATCACGCGAAGGAAGTGAGCCCGGATGAAATCGTCGAGCTGGCGGATCTGCCGGTCCTGCTTCAGGCGCATGTCGGACGTGGCGCCGGTCGGCAACGCGTCGAAGTACACCGTGGACTTGAACGCCCGGCCGTCGTCCGAGAAGATGCTGTCGAGGTCGAGGTCGAACTCGATGTCGATGCGCCCCTGCGCGCGATCAAGCGTCTGCCGCAGAAGACGCTTGCCCCCCGTCATGCCTTGCAGCGGCGCTTCCTGGTCGATCACCGGGTCGACGTTCTTCAACGGCAACGGCGGCGACAACGGCGCGGACAGCTTGTCGAGCAGGTCCGCGTCGCTGAACAGGAGCGTTCCGCCCGGCAGCTCGCTCCAATGGCCGGACTCACGTTGAAGCAGGGAGACGAACCTCGGCGTCGTCGACAGGCCCCGCTTCGCCAGGCGCTGCAGCATCAGATAGACACCGCGCAGCGCATTCAATCGATTCACATCCGCTGGAGCCGACGATTTGGCCATGTGGGCCACGGCCTCCGCATCGATGAGGAAGGGCTCCTTGAGGATCGTCGCCCGCACGATCTGCTCCATCACGCGGGCCATCGTCATGCGCGGCCCATCCGCGGCTGTCGCGGACGATTCCAGCATCCGCATCGCATCGGACAGCGCGACGATGAAGGCCAGCCCATCGCGTCGCACCACATGGGAGGTCCGCAGTTCCGGCCGGCCACGGAGTTCCAGGTCCGGCTCCGTGGCGAACCAGCCCGAGGCGACGTCTTGCAGCTGCAGGCGTTCCGCCTTCTTGCCGCGCGTGATCTCGTAAGCGGCGGATGTCTTCCGGTAGGCGTCGTACAACTTGTCCGGATCCAGCTCGCGAAGGCCGTCGACCATGGACTTGGCGGCCTCGCGCACCAAGGTGCCCGCCTGCGTCGTGGGCTCCTTGCCGATCTCCGCCTCGAGCTTGTCGATCGCGGACTGCATCGCGACGGCTGGGGTGGCATCCGCCGCCACATCCGCATCGTGTGCCAGCAGATGCCAGATCGCCGCGGTCACCGGGTCGACCGACACCCGATCCAGCGTCACGGTATCGCCCTGGGGTGACAGGGACCTTCGCAGCTCCTCCACGACCAGCTGGAACCGGCCCGGATGCGGCATGGCATCCAGCTCCTGCTGGTCCCGCGGCGGGACCTTGACGAGCGGCGCGTACCGCCCTTCCGCGCGACGCTGGAACGGTGGCTTCCAATCCGCGGATGGCGAGTTCAGGTTGTCGGCCTCCGTCTCCGTTTGCTGGAGATCGGTGTTCGTCGAGGACAGGGAGGAAGATTGCGCTTGGAGAGTCATGGCGGCTGTCGCAGGAAATCGAAACACGGCGTCAGTGACAACCCCCGCCGCCCGGTTGTCGGCTTCACCAGCGATTGACACCGGCGAACCCGGGCTCACCTGCAAACCTGGCCACTACACTGCCGCCCGATGCTGAACCGCATTTCCTTCCGACAAATGCTCCTGATCGGCTTCCTGTCGATCGCCGGCCTGCTCGCCGCCGCGTCGCTGGGCGGACTGCTGACGCTCGAACGCCTGACCGTCCAGAGTCGCGAGGCTGTCGTGCGCGCAGCGCGCATGACCAGCGAGGTCCAGCAGCTCGGCGATCGCGGCGTCAACATGGAGCGCGCCGCGCGGCAGTACGCCGTCCTGGAAGACCACGTGCTGCGCCAGCGCTTCGAGGACGACGCCGACGACGCCGAGCGCCTGCTCGAGCTGCTGCGCACGCAAGGCCTGACCCCGGCGCCGCTGGCGGCATGGAAGGCCAAGCTCGGCGAGATCCGCGCGCTGATGGAGGCGCCACGCGCCGGCAACATCGTCGCCGCCCGCAAGCGCGAGACCGACCTGATGACGCGCTTCCGCGAACTCGGCGGCCTCACCGGCGGCCTGGCCGAGGACGTCCGCCGCCATGCCGAGACCAGCAACCGCGTGCTGCAGGACAAGCTCGAGAACGGCCGCGTGCTGCTCGGCCAGCAGGTGCTGGGCGCGATCGCGCTGGCGGCGCTGCTGTCGCTGCTCTTCGGCATCTTCCTGACCCGGCCGCTGCGCCGACTGGCCCGCGCCATCAAGGGCCTGGGCGAGAACCGCCTGGACGACCGCATCGAGATCCCCGGCCCGTCCGACCTGCGCGTGATCGGCCAGCGCCTGGACTGGCTGCGGCTGCGGCTGGCCGAGCTCGATGCCGACAAGGCGCGTTTCCTGCGGCACGTCTCGCACGAGCTCAAGACCCCGCTGGCCGCCCTGCGCGAAGGCACCGCGCTGCTGGAGGACGAGGTCGCCGGCCCGCTCAACGACAAGCAGAAGGAAGTCGCCCGCATCCTGCGCGACAACACCGCCGTGCTGCAGCGCCAGATCGAGGACCTGCTGCGCTTCAACGCCGCCGCCTTCGAGGCCCGCGACCTGAAACCCCAGCGCACCGAGCTCATGTCCCTGATCCAGGGCACGATCGATCACCAGCGGCTGCAATGGCAGGCACGCGGATTGCACGTCAGCCTGTCCGGCGGACCGCTCGAGGCGGACGTCGACCCGGCCAAGATCGCGGCCGCCGTCGGCAACCTGCTCTCCAATGCGATACGCTTCGCCCCGCGCGGCGGCCACGTGGACATTTCCCTGGCGCGCCAGGACGGCCACCTCACCATCGACCTGCGCGACGACGGCCCGGGCGTCGCGCCGGCAGACCAGGCACGGATCTTCGAGCCCTTCTACCGCGGCGAGCGCCAGCCCGAGGACGCCCTCAAGGGCACCGGCATCGGCCTGTCCATCGTCACCGAATACATCGCCGCCCACGGCGGTCACATCGACCTGCTGCCCGCCGACCGGGGCGCCCATTTCAGAATCACGCTGCCATGCGCCCACACGCCCCGATTCCTGAAGTCCGCCAACGCGTGACGCCCCGCGCCCTGCCGGCGCTGCCCGCGCTGCTCCTCGCCGCCGCGGTCGCCGCCGGCTGCGCGCAGCAGCCGCCCAAGACCATCGTCAAGGAAGTCCGCGTGCAGGTGCCGGTGCAGGTGCCCGTCGTCGCGCCGACCGACAACGCCGCGCGCCTCGTGCTCAACCTCAACGACCGGCTGCGCCAGATGAGCCCGCTGGAGCTCGCCCAGGAGGTCGCCCCGCGCGACGACGGCGCGCTCGCCCCCGGCGCGGCGGTGCAGCTCGCGCTCGCGCTGATGTTCAGCCACAACAACGGCGAGACCTTCCGCGCCCAGACCCTGCTCGACCAGGTCCTGCGCGACGCCCGGCCCGAGGCCGACGAATGGCGCCCGATGGCGCAGTTCCTCGTCGACCGCGTGGCCGAGCAGCGCCGCATGGAAAGCGAGCTCGACAAAACCCGCCAGGCCCGCGACGACCTGCAGCGCCGGCTCGACGACGCCAACCGCAAGCTCGAGGCCCTGAAGGCGATCGAACGCAGCCTGGGCGGCCCGCGCTCGGCGCTCGACAAGCCATGAGCGGCGGCGCGCGCCTGCTCGTCGTCGACGACGACGCCGACCTGCTGAAACTGCTGTCGATGCGGCTCGAGGCCGCCGGCTACGACGTCACCGCCGTGGGCAGCGCCGAGGCCGCGCTCGCGCAACTCGACGTGCAGCGGCCCGCGCTGGTGCTCAGCGACGTGCAACTGCCCGGCATGGACGGCCTGGCGCTGTTCAACACGATCCGCGAGCGCCATCCCGCCCTGCCCGTCATCCTGCTGACCGCGCACGGCACGATTCCCGACGCCGTCGCCGCCACCGCGCAGGGCGTCTACACCTACCTGACCAAGCCCTTCGACGGCCGCGCGCTGCTCGACACCATCGCGCAAGCCCTGACCCTCACCGCCGTCCACCAGGACGAGAGCGCGGACCCGGGCTGGCGCGAGTCCATCGTCAGCCGCTCCAACGTGATGGCCGAGGTGCTGGCCGAGGCGCGGCTGGTGGCGGCCTCGCAGGCGCCGGTGCTGATCCGCGGCGAGAGCGGCTCCGGCAAGGAGCTGCTCGCCCGCGCGATCCATGCGGCCAGTCCGCGCGCGAAGCGGCCCTTCGTGGCCGTCAACTGCGGCGCGATCCCGGAGCCGCTGCTGGAGTCCGAGCTCTTCGGCCACGTCAAGGGCGCCTTCACCGGCGCGCTGTCCAATCACCGCGGCCTGTTCCAGGCCGCCGACGGCGGCACGCTGCTGCTCGACGAGATCGGCGACATGCCGCTGCCGCTGCAGGTCAAGCTGCTGCGCGTGCTGCAGGAGCACCAGGTGCGCCCGGTCGGCGCCAGCGCCGCGGTGCCCATCGACGTGCGCATCCTGTCGGCGACCCACCGCGACCTCGAGGCCGCGCTGGCCGAGGGCCAGTTCCGCGAGGACCTCTACTACCGGCTCAACGTCGTCAGCCTGACGCTGCCCCGGCTGGACGAGCGGCGCGAGGACATCCCGCTGCTCGCGCAGCACTTCCTGCAGAAGCTCGCGGCCAAGTACGACAAGCGCCTCAACGGCTTCGCGCCCGACGCGCTCAAGGCGCTCACGATGGCCGCCTGGCCGGGCAACGTCCGCCAGCTCCACAACGTCGTCGAGCAGGTCAGCGCGCTGGCCACCTCCCCGCTGATCCCGCTCTCGCTGGTGCAACGCGCCTTGCGCTCGCCCAGCGTCGAAGTACTTCCTTACGCGGAGGCGCGACAGCGTTTCGAGCGCGAGTACCTGGTGGGCCTGCTCAAGCTCACCGACGGCAACGTGGCCGATGCCGCGCGGCTCGCCGACCGCAACCGGACCGAGTTCTACCGCTTGCTGCAGCGCAACGGGCTGGAGCCCTCGATGTTCCGCGCCGACGGACCTGTCGCCGAATAGCGACAAGAAAAGTCCTTTGAAATCAAGGACTTGGCGATACGCCGCCCATCCCCGTCGCCCCGCGGCGACAGAAAATCCAGCGTGCGGCAGCGCACAAACCAGCTAAGTTGTTGATCTAAAAGGGGATTCCCATGTGGCACAGGCCTTGCAGTAGGCCTGTCACATGAGAAATATTCACTCCCCCTCCTCTCGGGTCCTCATCCAGGCGGCCAATGCCCGCCTCCAGGCCGGCCAGCGTCGGTGGATGGGGACGTTCTTCGGGCTTGCCGTCGGTGCCGCGCTGCTGGCGGCCGGCGCCACGGCGCACGCCTTCGGCTTCGACGAGGTGGCCGAGCGCGCCAAGGCGCTCGCGGCCAAGCCCTACGTCGCGCCGCCGGACACGCTGCCGGCCGAGCTGAAGAACCTCAACTACGACCAGATGCGCGACATCCGCTTCAAGCCGGACCGCGCGCTGTGGCGCCAGGAGAAGCTCCCCTTCGAGCTGATGTTCTTCCACCTGGGCCACTACCAGACCCAGGCCGTGCGCATCAACGAGATCGTCGGCGGCCAGGCAAGACCTGTCCCCTTCAAGCGCGAGGACTTCGATTACGGCAAGAACCGCCAGCTGTCGCCGCAGAAGTGGGGCGACGTCGGTTACGCCGGCTTCCGCGCCCACTACCCCCTCAACAACGACAAGTACAAGGACGAGCTGGCGGTCTTCCTGGGCGCGAGCTACTTCCGCGTGCTCGGCGCCAACCAGCATTACGGCCTGTCGGCGCGCGGCCTGGCCATCGACACCGTCGGCGGCAAGGGCGAGGAATTCCCGCGCTTCACCGAGTTCTGGATCGAACGCCCCGCGGCCGACGCGAAGTCGCTGACCGTGCACGCGCTGCTGGACTCGCAGCGCGCCAGCGGCGTCTACAGCTTCGTGATCAAGCCCGGCGCCGAGACCGTCGTCGAGACGCGCGTGCGGCTGTTCATGCGCTCGCCGGTGGCCACGCTGGCGCTGGCGCCGCTGACCTCGATGTACCTCTTCGGCGAGAACCAGCCGCAGAAGGGCGACTTCCGGCCCGAGGTCCACGACAGCGACGGCCTGATGGTCGCCAGCGCGAGCGGCGAGTGGATCTGGCGTCCGCTGATCAATCCCGACGGCACGCTGACCACCTCGTTCACCCTGCCCGGCGTGAAGGGTTTCGGCCTGATGCAGCGCGACCGCCGCTTCGCCAGCTACGAGGACACCGAGGCGCGCTACGAGATGCGGCCCTCCGCCTGGGTCGAGCCGACCAGCGACTGGGGTCCGGGCCGGGTCGAGCTGATGTCGCTGCACACCCCCGACGAGACGCACGACAACATCGTCGCCTACTGGGTGCCCGCCAAGCAGCCGGCCCCGGGCCAGCCGCTGGACTACTCGTACCGCCTGCACCTGCAGGGCGAGCAGCAGCAGCGTCCGCCCGGCGCCTGGGCGGTGCAGACCCGCACCGGCTACAGCTACGCCAAGCTCGACAAGAACGAACAGCAGTTCATCGTCGACTTCGAAGGTCCGTCGCTCGCCGCGCTGCCGGCCGGCGCCGAGGTCAAGGCCGTGGCCAGCACCAACGCCAACGGCGAGGTCACCGAGGTCAACGCCTATCCCAACCCGGTCACCGGCGGCTGGCGCATGGCCGTCCGCATCAAGCAGCTGCGCCCCGGTCAATCGACCGAACTGCGCGGCTTCCTCCAGACGAAGCAGCAGGTCCTCACCGAGACCTGGAGCCTGATTCTTCCTCCCCAGTGAAGGAGCACGACATGACCGAAGCCTTCGTCCACGCCGGCGCCGCGCAGCCCACCGCGCTGCCCACCGCGCTGCATCAGGCTGCCTCCGCGCCGGGTCCCGTCGGACCGAGCGCCCCGGCCATCAAGCGCGGCGCGATGGTGCCGCGCCCCTGGGGGCAGGTGAACCCGCCGGTCGACGCGCTGCCGGCCGCCGAGCCGCCCGAGGCCTGGGAAACCGCCGCCCGCCACCGCCGCAACGCGCTCAAGCTCTCCATCGCCGCCGCCACCGGCCTGGCCACCGCGGTGCTGTGGGAGACCCACAACGGCTGGGCCGCCGAGCCCTGGGCCTTCGCGCTGCAGTGCGTGCACCTGGCGCTGTTCGCCCTGCTGTTCGCCTGGGTCAGCGCCGGCTGCGTCACCGCCGTCATGGGCTTTTGGGTCATGCTGCGCGGCGACCGCCACGCGATCTCGATCAAGGACGCGGGCAACGACGCGCTCGGCGCCGACGCCCGCACCGCGCTCGTCATGCCGATCTGCAACGAGGACGTCACCACCGTCTTCGCCGGCCTGCGCGCCAGCTGCGAGTCGCTCGCGGCGGCGGGCGCGCTGCGCCTGTTCGACGTCTACATCCTGTCCGACAGCTCCGACCCCGAGCGCCGCACGCAGGAGCTGGCCGCCTGGGCCGAGCTGCGCGCGCAGTTCGCCGGCCGTGGCCGCATCCACTACCGCTGGCGCCAGCGCCGCGTGAAGAAGAAGGCCGGCAACGTCGCCGACTTCTGCCGCCGCTGGGGCCGCAACTACCGCTACATGGTGGTGCTGGACGCCGACAGCGTCATGAGCGGCGACTGCCTGCTGGGCCTGGTCCGCCTGATGGAGAAGCATCCGCGCGCCGGCATCCTGCAGGCCGCCAACCAGGTGTGCGGTCACGACACGCCGCACGCCCGCGCCCAGCAGTTCGCGAGCCGCGTGACGGGTCGCCTCTTCGCCGCCGGCATGCAGTTCTGGCAACTGGGCGAGGCCCACTACTGGGGCCACAACGCGATCATCCGCGTCGAGCCCTTCATGAAGCATTGCGCGCTGGCCCCGCTGCGCGGCAAGGAGATCATGTCGCACGACTTCGTCGAGGCCGCGCTGATGCGCCGCGCCGGCTACCAGGTGTGGCTGGTCGCGGACCTGCCGGGCTCGTATGAACAACAGCCGCCGCACCTGCTGGCCGAGCTGCAGCGCGACCGTCGCTGGTGCCAGGGCAACATCCAGAACGCCGGCCTGATCGCCGAACCCGGCCTGCACGGCGTGCACCGCGCGATGCTGGTCACCGGCGCGCTGTCCTACCTCGCCGCGCCGCTGTGGCTGCTGTACGTGGGCCTGGGCGTGCTGCTGTGGAACGTCGGCGGCAACGAGGCCTTCCAGCCCTTCATGGAGGACGGGTCGCTGGCCCCGGGCGTGGCCGCGCTGTGGCTGGGCACGATCGGCATGCTGGTGCTGCCGCGCCTGCTGTCGGTGGCCGCGCTGATCCTGCGCGGCGAGCAGTCGCAGTACGGCGGCTCGCTGAAGCTGGTGGCCTCCTGCGCGACGGAAGCCGGCATGTCGCTGCTGCAGGCGCCGCTGCGCATGGTCGCGCACTCGATCTTCTGCGTGGTCGCGCTGACCGGCATCTCCCTGGACTGGAAGTCGCCGCCCCGGGCCGCCGAGGACGTGTCCTGGCGCGAGGCCTTCGCCGCCTACGGCCGCATCAGCGCGGTGACGCTGGTCATCACGGCGCTGGTCGGCGCGCTGAGCCCGTCCACGCTGGTCTGGATCGCGCCGATCGCGCTGCCGCTGCTGCTGGCCGCGCCGATCACGGTCTTCTCCAGCCGCGCCGCGTTGGGCGAGCGCATGCGCCGTGCCGGCCTGCTGGTGATCCCGGAAGAGAGCCACACGCCGACGGTGCTGCGCAATGCCTGGGCCTACGGTCGGCAGGAGCGGCGTCTTCCCGGCTTCGCCGACCTGCTGGCGAGCCGCCGCCTGACCGCGCTGGCCGCCGAGGCGATGGGTCGTCGCGACATCGACCGCGGCGTGCGCGCCACGGTCCGTGCCCGCCGCCTGCGCGAGCTGAACACGCAGCCGAGCCTGGTCGAGGCGATGAGCAACGCCGACCGCATGCGCTTCCTGAGCGAGCCGGCGCCGCTGCTGCGCCTGGCGCAACCGCTGCGTCCGTCGAGCTTCACCGAGGTCCGCCCGGACCTGCGCCTGGCGGCCTGATCGAGGAACGCCCCATCGGCCCGGGCGCCCGCCGACGAGTCATGGCGGAGGCGCAGCGCCCGGGACCGGTGGTTGCGTACTGCCACCGCCGCTGGCCCTCACCCCTGCCCTCTCCCGCAAGCGGGAGAGGGAGTAAGAAGGGAGCCAGTCGGACTCCCTCTCCCGCTTGCGGGAGAGGGTCGGGGTGAGGGGCGCGCGCAGCGCGCGGGGTCCAGGCGGTCATGCAGCGCAAATCGCCTGACTTCCTCGCTCGCTACATCGGATCCCGCTCATAGGTCCTGACCTCCTCGGGCAACCGGACCCAGCCGTGCATGCGGCAGGTGTAGACCGAATCCTGCGGCGGCGGAAAGGTCGGATCCGCGAACGCGCCGACGGCGACGCCGACCGAGCCTTCAACGCCCTCTTCCGTATGGAAGACGGTGCTCCCGCAAACCGGGCAGAAGTGGAAGCGGAAACGTGCGCCCTGGTCGCCGGCGCGGACGTACTCGGTCGCGATGCCGACGACCTCGTAGGGTTCGGCAAAGGCCGCCAGCGTCGCGAAGACACTGCCCGTGCGGCGCTGGCACGCCAGGCAATGGCAGAGGCCGGTTCCCAGCGGTTCTCCCTGCACCACGATCTTCAATTGGCCGCAACTGCACGAAGCGGTACGTGAAGCCATGCGATCACCTCCCTGGAGATCGTCTGTGGAGAGACCATGCTAAGCGCTGGCTTGGTGCGTTGGCTACATCCCTGAGACATCGTTGCGACACTGACATGTCGGGCCGTCCCCAGAGTGGGGGATGCGAGCGGGCCGGTCGATTGCCCCCCGAGGGGCGGCTCACATCGCCCAGAGGCGGGGCGTGGCGCCGTCCAGGCCCCACAGGACTTGGCGCCAGACGGCCCAGCAGCGGCGCAGCAGCATCGCGACCGGCTCCACCACCGGTCCCAGCGCCCGGATCACCAGCACGCCGTCCTGCGCCGCGGTCGCGCCCGCGGTGAGCCGCAGCGGGTCCGCCTCGATCAGCGCGCGCACGGCGTCCAGCGCCTGCTCGCGACGCTCGCGCGAGATCGCGCTACCAGCCGCGAACACCAGCGTGCCGAGGCAGCGGTGTCCCGCCAGTCCCAGCTCGCCATCCATCAGCAGCGCATCGCCAGCGTCGAGCAGCCCGCGTTCCAGCCAGACATCCGGGATCTCCAGATGCTGCTGGAAGCGTCCGGACGCATACGGCTGCCCGGCGCCGGGCAGGCCCAGCGCGGTGATGTCCCAGGCGAGCAGTTCCGCCGTCGGCGCGAGCGCGAAGCGGGCCTCGTTGAGCGCTTCGCAGCCCGGATAGGCGATCGCCTCCAGCGGCAGCCACTCCAGCCTCGCGCCGTCGCCGAGCGCCGCGTGCACGCGCTGGGTCGCGAGCGCGCCCGCCGGGCTGCGATAGAAGCGCGTCGCGCCGGGCGTGGTGACCAGCGCATGGGCGCCCTCGCCCACCGTCACGCCGATGTCCAGCGTGTCGCCGCCGACCAGGCCGCTGGGCGGATGGACCAGCACGCTGTGGCAGATCGCGTCGCCCTCCGGATAGAGACTCTTCAACAGCCGCAGCGGGCCTTCGTGTTCATGACTGACGACGCAGCGTCCGCGCTCGACGCGATAGTCGGCGCGCAGTTGCGCCAACCAGCGCTTCTCAAGGGTTCCGATCATTTCGGGAGTGTCACCCAGGCGTAGTCCAGCCAGTTGTCGGCGCGGTGCACCGCCTTCACGCCCTGCCGAACGGCCCACGGCGCCGCCTGCCGATGCAGCGGCAGGACATGGATCTGCTCCCGGTACTCCTGCAGCGCGGCACGGATGAGCTGCTCGCGTTTCGCCGGATCGGCCTCGACCGACGATGCGCCGGCGAGCTGGTCGAACTTCGGGTTCCTCGACCGTCCGTAGTTGTAATACCCGGCGCCGGAGGGCTTGTCGTCGCTGCGATAGACGGGCGTCAGGATGGTCTCCGCGTCGGTGATCGCGCCGCCCCAGCCCATCAGGTAGAGGCTGGTCTCGTAGCGCTCCAGCTTCGGGAAGTACAGCACGCGCGGCATCGCGTTGACCTTCACCTTCACCTTGATCTGCGCCCACATCGAGGCCAGCGCGAGGCAGATCGCCTCGTCGTTGACGTAGCGGTTGTTGGGGCAGTCCAGCGTCACCTCGAAACCGTCGGCATAGCCGGCATCGGCCATCGCCTTGCGGGCGGCGGTCAGGTCGAACGGCAGCCGCGTCTCCAGCGCCGGATCGTTGAAGGCCCCCAGCGGCGACGGCGTCAGTCCGCCGGTGGGTTGCGACAGCCCGTTCATCAGCCGCTTGTGGATGGCGTCGATGTCGATCGCCTGGTACATCGCGCGCCGCACCCGCAGGTCCTGGAACGGGTTCTTGCCGTTGGGCGCCTTGCCGTAGACCAGCGTGTCGCGCGCCTGGTCCATGCCGACGAAGATGAGCCGGTTTTCCAGGCCCTCGAGGATCTGCACGCCGGGCGTGGCGCGCAGCCGCGGCACGTCGCGCGGCGCGGGGTCGAGCAGCAGGTCGACCTCGCCCGACACCAGCGCCGCCAGCCGCGTCGCGTCGTTCGAGATCGGCGTGAACTGCACCTCCTGCACATTGCCCTCGAAGCGGCCCCACCAGTTGGGGTTGCGCTTGTAGACGGTGCGGATGCCGGGCTGGCGGCGGACCAGCATGAAGGGGCCGGTGCCGTTCATGTTGAAGCTGGCGAAGCTCTCCTCGTTGTCCTTGAAGCTCAGCGGTCTCGTCACCTTGTGCTGTTCGCTCCAGGACTTGCTCATGATGAAGAGCAGGTCCAGGTGCTGCAGGAAGATGGGGTTGAAGCGCGGCGGGGTGATCTCGACGGTGAGGTCGTCGATCTTGCGCGCGGTGCCGACCGCGTTGGCATAGACGGCGACCTGCGAGGTCGGGGCCTTGGCGCGTTGGAGCGAGAAGACGACGTCGTCGGCGGTGAACGGCGAGCCGTCGTGGAACTTGACGTTGGGGCGCAGCTTGAAGCGCCAGGCCAGCGGGCCGACCTGGGTCCACTCGCTGGCAAGACCCGGCACGATGTTGAGGTTCCGGTCGCGTGCGGTGAGGCGCTCGTAGACCTGGGAGTTCATCCCGTTGGTCAGGCTCTCGTTCTGGGAGTGCGGGTCCATGGTCTGCGCATCGCCCTGGCTGGCCCAGCGCAGCGTCTGCGCCTGGGCCGGCGACGCCGTCCCGATCGCTCCCCCGACCACGCCGGCGCACAGCGCCAGCAGCATGAGCATCCGCGTCATCGCGCTCTCCCCGACGTCCGTGTGATGCCGGGGAGTGTAGGGAGCGAAGGGTCAGCGGGAGGTCGGGGTCTTTCCGGACGGGCGATCGATTGCTCGAAAGCCGGGCGCCGACCGGTTCCGTTCAATGCGTTCCGATCCGATGTCGTCCCGATCCGTCTCCGCGTCCGGTCCCTCTTCCGCCATTCGCTGGATCGCAGACTTCTGGTCCAGGTCGAACAGACCGGGATACATCGCCAAGATCGCTTTCCCCAAGAGTTCCCTGCCCATCCCGAACTCGTACATCCGCGATTCCTTGTTCATCGCTCAACTCCTCAGTGGTAGGAAAAAATGGCGTCACTTCGATCATGGGCCGTCGTCCCCGGTCGAATGACGGGATTCGTCGCGCATACCTGCGTGCGACCTCCGCAACCACGCCCTCCGGCGCCCGAACATCCCGGAACAATTGACTTGCCTCGGCCCTGTCGATTGAGAATCCGTGCGAGGGGTATCGGCGAGCCAGCACTCGCACCCCCTTCGAATCGATGTTCCGTCCGATCGAGGCCAATCGATCCCCGTACGCCTCGCAGAGTGCCATCGCTCGCGCCATCTCGACGAGCTTGCGCGGATCGATCTGCTCTGCGATGGGTCGGAATAAGCGACTCACCATGAGGGACGCGGCGTTCGCTGCGGACTCCGTTGGAAGACCTCGTGCGACAAGTTCGCCCATGGAGGCATCGAAGGTGCGCAGCTGATGCGGCAGGAGCACGTCAAGCGCATCACTGACTTCGAGTGCCGAGCCCCTGCTGGAGAACTCATGGACCCTCGGCACCTGAATGTCCAAGGGGCCAAGCTCCCCACGATTACTCATGTGAAGGACAGAAGCTCCGATGACGATGAGCGTGCCAGCGCTCTTGCAATCACGCGTCACCAAGACTTCCACGCGCTGGTAGTGGGATCCGAGCGTCCGGGCGATCCGGAATGCGGCATGCGGATCGCCCCCGGGCGCCTCAAGGACAACCAGCGCCTTGTCGTTGCTCGAGCGCTTTTCCAGCAACGTGCTCAAGCGCTCATAGCCTTCGATGGATATGGGGCCCGTGTAACTCACCACGTCGAACGGAGGTACCAGCGACTCGAAGATTGGTGCGTCGGCGGGGACGCCATCGGATGAGATCGCTTCTTTCAACAGAACTGCCATCGGATGCTCTCCCGCGCCGTTCATCGGCGCGATGTCTGCATCTTCCGGCTGCCCGTTCCGGCGAACCATTGCCCAAACTAGGAGACATTCGCCTCGAACACCGGAGGCGACTACTCAAGCGAGTGGGCCCGGCCTACCGAGACCTGCGGTTGTCGTGCGGACCATCTCTCCCGAGGCGGCCCTTTCCACTCACTTCGCCGGTGCCTGCCAGAGCTCGTCGAGGCGCTGGAAGCCCCAGGTGGCCGGATCCTCGCGGCCGACGATGCGATCGCCGGCGCTCGCCGAGGACAGGTCCAGCACCTGCGTCGGGATCGGCATCTGCGACTTCGTCGAATAGAACACCCGCACCCGCGGCGCCGTCAGCGCCGTGGCGTTCTGCTCCAGCACGACCCCCAGACGGCCCGACTGCAGCTTCACCAGCGTCCCCACCGGGTAGATGCCCACGCACTTCACGAAGGCCTGGAACACCCGCGGATCGAAGTGGCCCGTCCACTGCGCCATGCGCGCCAGCGACGAGGCCGGATCCCACGCGTTCTTGTAGGGCCGGTTCGAGGTGATCGCGTCATACACGTCGCACACCGCGCCCATGCGCGACAGCAGGCTGATCTGCTCGCCCGCCAGCTTGCCCGGGTAGCCGCTGCCGTCCATCTTCTCGTGATGCCGCAGCGCCACGTCCAGCGCCGCCTCGGGCACCGCCGTGCCCTCCTTGAGCATCTCGTAGCCGCGCGTCGGGTGGTCGCGCATGATCGCGAACTCGTCATCGGTCAGCGCGCCCGGCTTGTTCAGCACGTTCAGCGGCATCATCATCTTGCCGACATCGTGCAGCAGCCCGGCCAGCCCCGCCTCGCGGGTCGCCGGCTCGTCCATGCCCATCTGCCGCGCCAGCGACACCATCAGCGCGCACACCGCCACCGAGTGCATGTAGGTGTAGTCGTCCTTGGTCTTGAGCCGCGCCAGGCTGATCAGCGCCGAGGGGTTGCGCACCACCGAGCTCGCCACCTCCTCGACCAGCGGCAGGCACTGCTCCGCGTCGATCGCCTTGCCCAGCCGGGCCTCGCCGAACAGGTGCATCACCGCCCGCTTGGACCGCTGCATCACCTGCGTCGCCCGCTCGAGCTCCTCGCCCATCGACGCGGGCGCCGTGCCGAGTTCCAGCTTCGGCGACGCGGCCACCACGGCGGGCGCCGCCGGCGGCGCGGATACCTCAGGGGCTGCCGCGGGCGGCGCGGCCGGCGGCGCCAGCGTCGCCTTGGGCGCCTCGGCCGCCTCGACATCCAGCCCCTTGGACGCATCGATCCAGCAGAACGGCACGCCGCTGGCCATCAGCGCCTTCAGATCCTCGGGATCGGTCAGGACGAACTTGGTCTTCCAGAAGGGGTGGGACAACCAGGACCCTTCCATGCCTTGGAGATACATGCCCAGCTTCACCTGGGCCGTGGGGATCTTCTTCAACATGGCTGGCGTTTTCGTCCAGGACAACACAGTATCGCGCCCTCCCCGGCGCTCGCACAGTCAGTTCAAGCATGAAAAAACCGCCCCGAGGGCGGTTTGGCTACATCTCTTCGCTTGACCGGGGGCAGGACTGAAGCCTGCCACGGATCAGCGGAACCGCGATTGCGGGACTGTACGGAGTTCGGACGGCAAGCCTGCCAAATATTGCGACAGAAGCTTGAGTTCCGCGTGACTGAATTGCTTCACCTGGCCCGCCATCACCGCGTTGCTGCGTCCGTGATACGGCTTGCCCTCGATCTGGTAGGACTTCAGCGCCACGTACAGGTAGTCGGCGTGCTGGCCGGCGATCTTCGGGTAGGTGCCATCGATCGGCTTGCTGAAGTTGGCGCCGTGGCAGCTCGCGCAGGCGCCCTTGTCGAGCAGCTTCTTGATGTCGGCGGGCGCCTCGACCGTCGCGGGCACCGGCTCGACCTTGGCCAGGCCGGCGTAGTACTCGGAAATCTCGGTGATGTCCCGGTCCGCCAGCGGCAGCGCGATGCCGCGCATCGTCGGATGCTTGCGGTCGCCCTTGGCGTACGAGGTCAGCGCCGAGGCGATGTACTTGGCGTTCTGGCCCGCGATCATCGGGACCTTGTGCACCTCGGGGAAGGTCGCCTGGTAACCCGGGATGCCGTGGCAGCCGATGCACATGGCCACCTTGGCCTGCACGTTGGCCTGGGGGCCAGGTGTTGCCGCGGAGCTTGCGCCGGCGGGGTTGGTCGTGGCTGGCGCTTGTCCCGGCGCAGGCGACGAAGGAGCGTTGGACTGAGCGGATACAACAAACGCACTACCGGCCAGCATCAACGCGAGGGAGATCTGCAGTTGTCTTCTCATGGTCCCGATCTTCTAGGATTTGGGGCGGCGCGATTATAGGGGGGGCCCTATATACTGGTTTTCACCGCTGCGCTAGAGAAGCCCCTCATGAAATTCCAAGGTTCCCAGGACTACGTCGCCACGCCCGACTTGATGCTGGCGGTCAACGCGGCCATCACGCTGAAGCGGCCGCTGCTGGTCAAGGGCGAACCGGGTACCGGCAAGACGCTGCTGGCCGAGGAGGTCGCGAAGTCGCTGGGCCTGCCGCTGCTGCAGTGGCACGTGAAGAGCACCACCAAGGCCCAGCAGGGCCTGTACGAGTACGACGCCGTCAGCCGGCTGCGCGACAGCCAGCTCGGCGACGACAAGGTCCGGGACATCGCCAACTACATCGTCAAGGGCACGCTGTGGGAGGCCTTCGCGTCGGACACGCCGGTGGCGCTGCTGATCGACGAGATCGACAAGGCCGACATCGAGTTCCCCAACGACCTGCTGCGCGAACTCGACCGGATGGAGTTCTACGTCTACGAGACCCGCGAGTGGGTCCGGGCCAGGCACCGGCCGCTGGTCTTCATCACCTCCAACAACGAGAAGGAACTGCCGGACGCCTTCCTGCGCCGCTGCTTCTTCCACTACATCAAGTTCCCCGAGGCCGAGACGATGCAGGCCATCGTCGACGTGCACTTCCCCGGCCTCAAGAAGGAGCTGCTGGCCGCCGCGCTGAAGACCTTCTACGACGTGCGCAAGCTGCCGGGGCTGAAGAAGAAGCCCTCCACCTCGGAACTGATCGACTGGCTCAAGCTGCTGCTGGCCGAGGACATCCCGCTCGAGGCGCTGCAGACCCAAGACGACAAGGTCGCCATCCCGCCGCTGGTGGGCGCGCTGCTGAAGAACGAGCAGGACCTGACCCTGTTCGAGAAGCTGGTCTACATGCAGAGCCGCAATCGCTGACAGGACGGACCGGGCCGGGCCGGCCTCGGCGACAAGAACGGCACAAGAACGGCACAAGAGCAGGACAGGATCGGGACAAGCATGAGTCAAGACTTCAACGCCGCCTGGCGCGCCGCGCTGGCCGACGCGCTGGGCTTCGTCGGCGGCGGCGTGATCGGGCTGCTGGTCGGCCGCGCGCTGGGCTGGGAATTCATCGGGGAGCCCGGCTGGGGCCCGACGCAGATCCTGGGCCTGCTGACCATCCTCGCCGGCATGGGCGGCTGCCGCTGGCTGCTGCGCCGGCTGCTGCTCGGCGGCAAGGGCTGAGCGTCCTTCCGCCGGCGAGCGCCCCCCTTTCCCTTCACCGCCGGCCGCGGGGTCGGCTCGATCGAATGACCGCACCCAACCCCTTCACCGCGCCGGTCACGCTGACCGGCCCGCACGCGCGGCTCGAGCCGCTGTCGCCCGCGCATCGCGAGGCGCTCGCCGAGGCCGCCGACGACGGCGCGCTCTGGAAGCTCTGGTACACCACGGTGCCGGCGCCCGAGCGCATGGCCGCCGAGATCGACCGCCGCCTGGGCCTGCGCGACGCGGGCTCGATGAATCCGTTCGCGGTCTTCGACGCGGCGGGCCGCGCCGCCGGGATGACGACCTTCATGAACATCGACGCGGCCCACCGCCGCGTGGAGATCGGCTCGACCTGGACGCGCGCGTCCTGCCAGCGCAGCGCGCTGAACACGCAATCCAAGCTGCTCCTGCTGACCCATGCGTTCGAGACGCTGGACTGCATCGCGGTGGAGTTCCGCACCCACCGCCTGAACTCGCAGAGCCGCCGCGCGATCGAACGGCTGGGCGCGCAGCTCGACGGCATCCTGCGCTCGCACCTGCGCATGCCCGACGGCACGCTGCGCGACACCTGCGTCTACAGCATCACCGCGGCCGAATGGCCGACGGTGCGCAACCACCTCCAATGGCAACTCGACAAACCCCGGAGCGCCTGATGCCCGCCGCCAAGCCGACTGATCCGAAGAAGAGAACCGCAAGCACCGCCGCCCCGAAGAAGCGCCCGGTCCCGGCGCCGACGACCTTCGACGTCGACGCGCTGTGGGCGCTGGCCCGCGTCGGCGCGCCGACCCTGTCGCCGGACGGCGCGCAGGCGGTGGTGCCGGTCACGCGCTTCGACATGGAGAAGAACAAGGGCACGACCGCGCTGTGGCTGCTGTCGACGCTGGGCGGCGAGCCCCGCCCGCTGACCTCCGCCGGCGAGAAGGACGGCCAGCCGCGCTGGAGCCCCACGGGCGAGCTGGTGGCCTTCGTCGCCCGCCGCGAACAGGAGGGCGACAAGGACGAGGCGCCGCAGCTCTACGTCGTGCCGCCCGACGGCGGCGAGGCGCGCCGCGTCACGAAGCTGCCCTTCGGCGTCGAATCCTTCAAGTGGTTCCCCGACGGCAGGCGCATCGCCTTCGTGTCCTGGGTCGACCCGTCGCTGAAGGGCCAGGCCGCGCAGGCGGAGCGCCGCAAGGCCGAGAAGGACCGCAAGGAGTCGGCCTATGTGACCGAGGAAGGCTTCTACCGCTTCTGGGACCATTCGCTGCCGATGAACCGCGTGCCGCATCTGCACATCGTGGATCTGGCCGAGGACCTGGCCGGCGGCGAGGTGCGCGACCTGTTCGAGGGCACCGACTTCGAACTCAGCCGCGCCGAACCCGATGCCGACACCTTCGACATCTCGCCCGACGGCCGGCGCATCGTGTTCAGCTACGACCCCTATACGCCGAAGACGCTGGAGCACCGCAACGCGCTGGCCGAGATCGACGTGCGGTCCGGCCGCGCGCGGGTGCTGCTGCACGAACCGGGCTGGGACCTGGTCGCGCCGGCGTACAGCCACGCAGGTCATCACATCGCCTTCATCGCCACGCACCAGGGCCTGAAGCACACGATGCCGCCGCAGCTGGCGGTGCTGGACACGCACGGCAACTGGGCCGTGCTGTCCGAGGAATGGGACCAGGAAGTCGCCGCGCCGCTGCGCTGGGACGAGGATGACCTCGGCGTGATCTTCTGCGCCGAGGACCAGGGTCGCCGCCATCTCTACCGCTTCGACGTGAAGACCCTGCACGCCTTCCCGCTGTGCGAGGGCGGCCATGTGGGCGCCTTCGCGCTCGAGGCCGGCACGCTGGTCGTGCTGCACGACAGCGCCTCCTTCCCGCCGCGGGTGTCCGTCGTCGAGCGCGAGGGCGCCGCCCAGGAGCAGGTGCTGCACCGCATCGAGTCCTTCAACGACGCGGCGCTGGCCGCGGTCCGCTTCGGCGAGGTGGAGGAACTCTGGTACGAAGGCGCGCTCGGCGAGCAGGTGCAGATGTGGCTGTACTACCCGCCGGGCTTCGATCCGAAGAAGAAGTCGAAGACGCCGCTGATGCAGCTGATCCACGGCGGTCCGCACACGGCGATGGGCGACAGCTGGCACTGGCGCTGGAACCACCAGGCGATGGCGGCGCAGGGCTATGTCGTGGCCTGCGTGAACTACCACGGCTCGTCGAGCTTCGGGAACCGCTTCGCCGACTCGATCACCGGGCGCTGGGGCGAGCTGGAACTGGAGGACGTGGAGCGCGCCACCGACGTGCTGCTCAAGCAGCCGTGGGCGGATCCCCGGCGGGTCTTCGCCACCGGCGGCAGCTACGGCGGCTACATGGTCGCGTGGATGAACGGCCACGTACCGGCCGGCCGCTACCAGGCCTACGTCTGCCACGCGGGCTGCTTCGACTGGACCGCCATGTTCGCCAACGACGCCTACCTGTGGCACGCCAAGGAACTGGGCACGGCGTACTGGAAGGATCCGGCGAAGGTCGCCTCGCAGAGCCCGATCGGCTACGCGCAGAACTTCAACACGCCGACGCTGGTCATCCACGGCCAGCTCGACTACCGCGTGCCCGACGCGCAGGGCCTGGCCTACTACAACACGCTGAAGGCGCAGGGCGTGGACGCGCGGCTGGTCTGGTTCCCGGACGAGAACCATTGGGTCATGAAGCCGCGCAACTCGAAGCTCTGGTACGGCGAGTTCTTCGACTGGCTCAAGCGCCACGACACGGCCGGCGCGACAGCGGCCTCGAAGAAGAAACGCGCCTGACGAGCAGCGTCAGCATCGCCAGGCCCGCGGCGGCCATCGCGAAGGTCGAAGGCTCCGGCACCGCCGGCGGCGGGATCTCCTCGACCCGCGGCGGCAGCACGAAGATCGGCGTCGACGGGATGACCGGCGGCGGTGCGCCGGTCGGCGGACCGATGGCGACCGCCGGCGGACCCGCGAACGAGCCGGGCGGCGTCACCGGAACGCTGGTCAAGGGCGCCGGCGGCAGCGTGGACAAGGGCGTCGGGACCGTCTCGGGCACCGGCGCCGGAGCGCCCGCTCCCGGCGGATCGAAGGGCAGTTCGCCCTCGCCCGGCGGCACCCCGCCACCACCCGCCCCGCCTCCGCCCGGCACCCGCGAGATGCGGCTCACGTTGCGGCACACCGTCGGCACCATCACGCAGGCGTCGCCGTCGCAGTAGACCAGCGCACGTTCGCGCTGCCCGTCCGACCAGCGCTCCCGCGTCACGCTCGCGCAGACACGCCCCTCGCCGAAATGCATGTCTCGGATCTGCGGCGCGTAGCCGGCACTCCCCTCGATGCGGTCCCGCGAGATCTCGACGATGTCGTCGTAGTCGTGCGCCCGCATCCGCGCCTTCAGCCGCTCACGCACGGCAGGCGCGAGATCGGTGTATCGATCGACGGCCGAGGGGACATCCCCCATGAAGCTGTCATGACCCGGTCGGTCCCATGAACAGGCGTTCGGGGCGGCGGCCCGCGCCGGCAGTTGCGCGCAGAGCGCCCCCAGCGCCAGCACGGCGAACAAGTGCAGTCTTGACATCGCAGGGTGGCGGCCCCGAGGACCTCGGTGGAGTTGGAACCGAGGAAACTTTGGCAAGTCGGGTGCCTGGGGTCAGGCGTTGCATCGCCCCACTGCGGGTCGCCCAGCGCGGGCGCTCCACGACGCGAGGGGGCTCCCTCCAGGACCCCCTCGCATCGTTCCGGCCCCACCCACGCCCGCTGTCCGCGGACCTTGGCGTTCGCTCTACACCTCGTCCCAGTCGAGGTCGCCGCACAGCACGCGGAGGCGGCCGTCCTGCCAGTACGCGACGGAGACCGTCACGCACATCCTGGCCCCATGCAGGCTCAGGTAGGGACGCGTGGTCTGGATCTCGCCGACCTTCTCGACGGCACGACGGAAGTACGGACGACGCGCCCATCGCGCGTCGCCCGCCCGCTCCATCGGCAGGAGACGCGGATCGATCTCCGCCGGGCCCGAGGCGGGCACCGCGCGCGGACCCAGCTCGCGGCCGTCCTCGTCCAGCAGGTAGCACATCTGCGCACCCTCGAGCTGCAGGAAGGTCCCGCAGGCCTGCACCAGCGGCCGACCCTGCTGCACCGCCTGCAGCGACAGGGCCAGCGCCGTGCGGAACGGCGTGAGGCGGTCCAGGTGGTCCCGCCGCAGCTGCGCCTGTCGCTCGTTGAACAGGCGCCAGACATCCTCGAGCGCGGACACGCCCTCCCCATCGCGCAGGAACGGCGCCGGATGCCCGAACGCGAATCCCTGCACCAGGTCCACGTCCGCATCCATGGCGAGCTGCGCATCCTCGTGCGTCTCTATGCCCTCCAGCAGGACCAGCGCGCCGCACTCGTGCAGCAAGGCCACCATCTGCGAGAGCACGCGCGCCATGCGCCGCGATCCGCGCGAACGCCTCAGCAGGGACCGGTCCAGCTTGACGATCTCGGGCCGGATCCGCCAGATGCGATCGAAGTTGGAATGGCCGACGCCGAAGTCGTCCAGCGCCAGCAGGCAGCCGGTGGCGCGCGCAGCCTCGACCGCCTCCTCGAAGCTGTCGTCGCGCGCCATGACGTCCTCGGTCACCTCGAAGACGAGCCGGTGCGTGGGCAGGCCGAGCTGGTGCACGACCTCCACGGCCCGCGCGAGCATGCGCACCTGCAGCGCCGCATGCATGAAGACCGCCGGATGGATGTTCAGGAACAGCCAGCAGTCGGGCTGCTGCTGCGCGACGAAGTTGTGGACATGCAGCAGCCGGCACAACCGGTCCAGCCAGACCTGCTGGTCGAAGCTGCCGACGCCCTCGAAGGCGGTGACCGGGGTGATGGGACGGCCGCGATCGTCCTCGACGCGGATCAGGCCCTCGTAGCCGACCGGCCGCCGGTGCGGATAGCTGTACACCGGCTGGAACGCGCTGGTCAGCCGGTACTGCTCGTACTGGCCGACCCAGCGGCCGCGTTCCTCGCCGATCGCGCCATACAGCGCCTGCAGCATCGCTTCGACCTCGGCGTTGTCGTCGCCGCTGCCTTGCCCATGATCCATTCGCCCGACCCCAACGTTGGAGGCTTCGCGGTCCCGCGACCGCGGAGCCGTGTTTGCCGCCGATGCTACGCCTGCGGCCCGTTCGTCGGCATGGATAATGCCCTGATGCCCCGGAGTCCAGGGGGAGGCCCATGCTGATCCAGTTCTTCTACACGCTGCGCGCCGCCAAGCTGCCCGTCTCGGTCAAGGAGTACCTGACGCTGCTCGAGGCGATGAAGGCCGGCGTGCTCGACGACACCGACGTCGGCGGCGACGGACCGACCGTCGACAAGTTCTATGCGCTGGCCCGGACCTCGCTCGTCAAGGACGAGGCGCTGTTCGACAAGTTCGACCGCGCCTTCGCCGCCTACTTCAAGGGCGTCGAGCTGATGGGCGACCTGTTCAAGGCGCTGCCCCAGGAATGGTTGACGAAGCAGCTCGAGCGCGAGCTGACGCCCGAGCAGCTCGCCCAGCTCAAGGCCCTGGACTGGGACGAGCTGATGGACACGCTGCGCCAGCGGCTCGAGGAACAGCAGGAACGCCACGAGGGCGGCAGCCGCTGGATCGGCACCGGCGGCACCAGCCCCTTCGGCAACGGCGGCGTCAATCCCCGCGGCGTGCGCATCGGCGGCCCCGGCGGCCAGCGCAGCGCGGTCAAGGTCTGGGACCAGCGCGCCTACAAGGACTACGACGACGGCATCGAGCTGGGCACCCGCAACATCAAGGTCGCGCTGCGCCGGCTGCGCCGCTTCGCGCGCGAGGGCTCGGAGCTGGAGCTCGACCTCGACGACACCATCCACAAGACCGCCGCCAATGCCGGCATGCTCGACATCCGGATGATCCCGGAGCGCCACAACAAGGTGAAGCTGCTGCTGTTGATGGACGTCGGCGGGACGATGGACGAACACGTGCATCGGGTCGAGGAGCTGTTCTCCGCGGTCAAGAGCGAGTTCAAGCACCTGGAGTTCTTCTACTTCCACAACTGCGTCTACGACTTCGTGTGGAAGAACAACCGGCGCCGCTTCAGCGAGAAGACCTCGACCTGGGACCTGATCCACAAGTACAACCGCGACTACAAGCTCATCTTCGTCGGCGACGCCACGATGAGCCCCTACGAGATCCTCCAGCCCGGCGGCAGCGTCGAGTACAACAACGAGGAAGCCGGCGCCGAATGGCTGCAGCGGCTGACCGCCCATTTCAACAAGCATGTCTGGATCAACCCCGAGCCGGCCGGGGTCTGGCAGTACCGCCAGAGCATCTCGCTGATCCAGCAGTTGATGCAGCAACGCATGATGCCGCTGACGATGAGCGGCCTCGAACAGGCGATGCGCGTGCTCAACCGATGACGGCGACGTTCCCGGCGACTCCTCTCTTCCGTGCCGCGCGACGCCTGCTGCCGGTCCTGGCGATCGGCGCGGCGGGGTGCATGCTGGGCGGCTGCTCGCTGCTGCCCACGGACGACCGCAAGGCGCAGCTCCCGGTCGCCGCGACCGAGGAGGCCGACACCAGCAACCCGAACGTGATCAGCACCCGCCGCATCTCGGCCTACGAGCTGACGATCGAGGCGCCGCCCGAACTGCGCGCGCTGCTGATGCAGCACCTGGATCTGGCGCGCTTCCGCGACACGCCCGAGGACATGCGGCTGACCGCCGCCGAGCTGCGCCGCCTGGCCGCCGTCGCGCCCGAGCAGGCGACCCGGCTGCTCGAAACCGCCGGCTACTTCAACGCCAAGGTCCGCACGGAGGAAGTGGGCGACCTGTCCGACGGCGTGCGCAACCTGCGCCTGATCGTGGAGACCGGACCGCGCGCGCTGGTGCGCCAGATGGACCTGCGCATCGAAGGGCCGCTCAAGACGGCGGCGGAGCGTGGCGACAAGCTCGCCACCGCGCTGGACCGCACGCTGACGCAGAGCTGGCTGCTGCCGCCGCAGACCGGCTTCAGCCAGGGCGACTGGGCCGCCGCCAAGAACGCGCTGCTGACGCGCGCCCGGGCCCAGGGTTATCCGCTGGCCCGGATGACCCACAGCGAGGCCGTCGTGCAGGCCGACGACAACCAGGTCGACATCGCCGTCACGCTGGAGAGCGGGCCGCTGTTCACGCTCGGCGAACTGACCGTCGAGGGCCTGAAGCACCAGCCCGAGGAAAGCGTGCGCCGGCTGGCCGGCTACCAGCTGCACCAGCCCTACAACGAGAAGCTGCTGCTGGACTACCAGGAGCGGCTGCTCGGCACGCAGCTGTTCGACAGCGCCAGCGTCGAGATCCAGCCCGAGAGCGTCACGCCGCCGCCGGGCGCGGAGACCGTCGAAGTGCCGGTGACCGTCAAGATCCGCGAGGCCGCCCGCCAGCAGGTCACGGTGGGCGTGGGCTTCAAGACCATCGACGGCCCGAACACCAGCATCGAGTACACGCACCGCAAGCCCTTCGGGCTGAACATCCGCGAGCGGACCAAGCTGGACCTCTCGCGCGTGCGCCAGCGGGTGGAGACGGAAGTGAGCTCGCATCCGCAGCCCAACATGCAGCGCAGCCTGGCCTCGGTGGCGCTGGAGCGCCTGGACGACAACAACCAGGTGAACACCAACCTCAGCACCCGGCTCGGCTACGCCCGCGAGACCGAACCCGAGGACCGGCTGACCTACATCGAGGTGTTGCGCGCCTGGGAACACAAGCCGGCGGTGGCGACCACGGTCGCCGGCGCGGTGTCGCTGAACCAGCAGATGACCTGGCGCCGGCTGGACTCGCGCGTGCTGCCGACCAAGGGATGGAGCGCCACGGCGACCGTCGGCGGCGGCTGGGCCGACAGTTCGACGCAGGCCAACGGGCCGTTCGCGCGCGCCATCGGCAAGCTGTACTGGTATTCGCCGCTGCCGGGGGGCAGGTGGCTGCTGTCGACGCGGCTCGAGGGCGGCCAGATCCTGGCCAAGTCCAACCTCGGCCTGCCCGAGGCGCTGCGCTTCAAGACCGGCGGCGACGACACGATCCGCGGTTATGCCTTCGAGACCCTCGCTCCGGTCGACGCCGCCGGCAACCTGACCGGCGGCCGCGTGCTGCTGGACGGCAGCGTCGAGGTGTCGCATCCGCTCACGCCGCGCATCCCGCAGCTGATGGGCGCGCTGTTCATCGACGCCGGCAACGCCGCGCAGAACTGGGGCGACTACCGGCCGGCCTGGGCCTACGGCACCGGCCTGCGCTACCGCAGTCCGATCGGCGTGCTGCGCTTCGACTTCGCCAAGGGCAACCGCGTCGACAAATGGCGCCTGCACTTCAGCGTGGGGATCAACCTGTAATCCGATGAGCGACCCGCGCGACGACCTCCCCGCCCCCGCGTCCCCCGGCGCGGCGCCCGTGCCTGCGCCCGCGGCGGCTCCGGACGCGACGCCTGGCCCGGCTTCCGGCGATGCCGACCGGTCGACGCTCGCCGGCCCGGTCCGGCGACGCCGCCGCGGACGCGGCCTGCTCTGGGTGCTGCTCGCGGTGCCGGTCCTGCTGGGCCTGGTGCTGCTGGCACTGGCCTGGGCGCTGAAGACCGAAGGCGGTACCGCCTACGTGCTGGCGAAGGTGCCGGGCCTGTCGCTGCAGAACGCGCGCGGCCGCCTGCTGGGCGACTTCGACGTCGAGCGCGCCGAGCTCGTGCTGCCCGGCACGGAAGACCGCATCGTGCTCGAGCAGTTGCAGTGGCGGAACGTGCGGCTGGCCTGGAACCGCTCGCCGCTGCTGTGGGGCGAGGTCCAGGCCGACCGGCTCGCCATCGCGCGCCTGCGGGTGCAGGTGGCCACGAGCGCCTCGACCGAGCCGGTCAAGCCGCCGCCCAGCCTGCTGTCGCCGGTGGCGCTCACGATCGCGGACCTGGAGATCGGCGAACTCCACGTGCCGGGCCTGGCGCAGCCGCTGCGCGGTCTGCGCGGCAGCGCGTCGCTGGGCACCGACGGCGGCAAACATCATGCGGTGACGGTCAAGTCGCTGGGTTGGCAACAACTGACCCTCGCCGGCGAAGCGCGGATCGCGACGCAGGACGACCTGACGCTGAGCAGCCGCTGGACCCTGGGCCAGCCCACCGGCGAGCTGCCGTGGACCGCGCCGTTCCAGCTCGACGGACCGCTGGCGGACCTCACGCTCAAGGGGGCGCTGGAAGCGGCCAGGCAGCGGCTGCAGGTGCAGGCGCGGCTGCGGGCCTTCGCGCCCTTCCCTGTCGCGCAGCTGGAGACGCAGGCCAAGGACCTGGACCTGGCCGCGCTGCTGCCGGGCACCGAGGGCGTGCCGCGCACCGGCCTGAGCGGCACGGTCACGATGATGCCGAACGCGGACCAGTCGCTGAGCGTCAAGGCGGATCTGGACAACACGGCCGCCGGCCGGCTCGATCAGGATCGCCTGCCGCTGCGCGCGCTGCAGCTGGACCTGCTGCTGGACCCGTCGAACTGGACCCGGCTGCGGCTGCCGCGCCTGGACGCGCAACTGGCCGGCGGCGGCCGCCTGCAGGCGGTCGGACAGACCAGCCAGGCCGACGGCAGCGTGCTGACGCTGCGGCTCACCGGTCTCGACAGCCGCCAGATCGACGCGCGCTGGCCGCTGGTGCAGGCGCGCGGCGAACTCAAGCTCAGCACGAAGGCCAGCATCGCCAAGGCGTCCACCGACCAGTCGCTGCAGGTGGAAGGCGACCTCGCCGGCCTGCTGGGCCAGGGCCGGCTGCAGGCGCCGCTGGCCGTGACGCTCGCCGCGGAACTGCGCACGCAGTCGATCAGGCTCGAACGCCTGCAGGCGAAGTCCGGGCCGGCCACTTTGCGCGCCGAAGGGGAGTTCACGCTCAACGAGGCGCTCAATTTCGCCGAAGGCTGGAAAACGCGGGTGGAGGCGTCGGTGCAAGGTCTGGATCCGCGCCGGCTGAGCCCCGAGCCGCTGGCCGAAGGCGCGCTGCCGCAAGCGCTCAATGGCCGGCTCCAGGCCGCGCTGCAGTCGGCGCGCGGCAGCCTGTGGCCCCAGGGCAAGGCGGAGTTCGAGCTGCAGCCCAGCCAGTGGCAAGGCCTGCCCCTCGCCGGACAGATCCGCTACGCCCGCAACGGCAACGCGGCGCCGGACCTGCTGGCCGACCTGCGCCTGGCCGACGCGACGCTGCAGGCGCGCAGCCGGATCAACGCGGCGGCCCGTCGCGAACAGGTGGACCTGTCCATCACCGCCAACGCGCCGAAACTTGCCAGCCTGCAACCGATGCTGCGCGCCCAGTTCCCGCAGGCGACGGTCGTCGGCAGCGCGCAGGCGCAGGCCAGCGTCGTGCTGATCCAGCCCGGCGCGCGCCAGGCGCAGTACGGCAGCGAGGGCAAGTGGCAGCTGCAAGGCTTCGGCCTCTCCGGCGTGCCAGGACTACCGGCCAACTCGGGCAGCCGCCCGGCGCTGCAGCTCGACAACGCCACCGGCCAGTGGAGCTTGTCCAGCCTCAAGGACGCCCCGCTGGCCTGGACCACGCAGCTGCGCAACCTGCGGCTGCCGCAGCACAGCACGCGGCTGGACGAACTGCAGATGGACCTCGCCGGCAGTTGGGCGCAGCATCGCCTCACGGTGACGACGCAGGGCCAGGTGCCGCTGCCGCCGGTGCTCACCCAGCCGACCGCGACCAAGGTGGTCGCGCGGGCCCAGGCGGCGAGTGCCAACGGCGGCGCACTGGCGCAGACGGTGCCGCTGGACCCGCAGGGCGCGCGGGCCCGCCTGGCGCTGGACGGCGCGCTGGAGGTCGATCCGCTGCAGGCCTGGCGCCGCGGCGCCACCTGGCAGGCGCGGGGCCTCACGCTCGCGCTGGAGGCGAGCCAGCAACCGACGCCGCTGCTCAAGGCCGGTCCGCTGGCGCTGGCGCTGCGGCTGGATCCCGGACTCGATCCGCGACAGGCCACGCTGGCGCCGGGCCGGATGGAGGTGCTCGGCGCCGGGGTGCGCTGGGACCGGATGACCTGGCAGAGCTCGACCCTGCCGCACCTGCCCGCCGGCGAATGGGACGTGCAGGCGGTGCTGGAGCCGCTGGCCGCCGCGCCGGTGCTGGCCAAGCTGCAGCCGGACTTCGGCTGGGGCGGCGACCTGCAGATCGAGGGCCGGTTCAAGTCGCGCCGCGACGCGCGCGGCCTGACGCTGGACGCGATGATCGAGCGTACCAAGGGCGACCTGACCGTCACCGACGAAGTCAGCACGCAGCGGCTCGCATTGACCGACCTGCGCCTGGGGCTGCTGGCCGACCAGGGCGTGTGGCACGTGGTGCAGGGCGTGGCCGGCGAGAACATGGGCGCCGTCGGCGGCGCGCTGACCTTCCGCACCGCCAATGCCCACGCGCTGCCGACGCCGTCGGCCAAGCTCGAGGGCGGCATCGAGGCCAAGGTCGACAACATGGGCAACTGGGGCCCGTGGCTGCCGGCCGGCTGGCGCCTGGGCGGCAGCCTCGCCGCGACGCTGAACTTCGGCGGCACGCTGGGCGCGCCGGAAGTCCGCGGCCAGGCCGGCGCGCAGAAGCTGTCGCTGCGCAATCCGCTGATGGGCGTGGACATGCAGCAGGGCGAACTCGCGCTGACCATGAGCGGCCGCGAGGCCCGGCTCGAGAAATTCAGCGCCCGCGCCGGCAACGGCACCGTCAACATGGACGGCACGCTGCGCTTCGGCGCGCAGCCCAGCGCGGAGCTCTCGCTGAAGGCCGACACCTTCGCGCTGCTGCAGCGGGTCGACCGGCGCATCGTCGCCACCGGCGCCGCGCAGCTCAAGGCCAGCGCACAGCTGCTCGACCTCAAGGGCCAGTTCGTCATCGCGGAAGGCCTCTTCGACTTCTCGCGCGGCGACGCGCCGCAGCTCGACAGCGACGTGCAGGTGGTGCGCCAGAACGCGCCGGCCAAGGCCCTGGACGGCAGCGGCAAGCCGATGCGGCTGAAACTCGACCTGGACCTCGACCTGGGCCGGCGGCTGCAGCTCAAGGGCTACGGCATCGACACGAAGCTGCGCGGCCTGCTGCACCTCGCGCAGGACGGCCAGCCCCGGCCGCAGCTCACCGGCGAGGTCCGCAGCGAAGGCGGCACCTTCAACGCCTACGGCCAGAAGCTGGTCGTCGAACGCGGCGTCTTCAGCTTCGTCGGGCCGCTGGACAACCCGCGGCTGGACGTGCTCGCGATCCGGCCGGGCATGGAGAACGAGACCGTGCGCGTCGGCGTGACCGTCACCGGCACGGCCACCAGCCCGCGCGTCCGGCTGTACTCCGAACCCGACATGAGCGAAACCAACAAGCTGTCGTGGCTGGTGCTGGGCCGCGGGCCGGAAAACCTCGGCCGCACCGACACCGCGCTGATGCAGCGTGCCGCGATGGCGCTGATCAGCGGCGACGGCGAAAGCGCCAGCGACAAGCTGATCCACAACATCGGCCTGGACGAGCTGTCGTTCAGCGGCGAAGGCGACGACGCGCGCGGCACCGTCGTGCGGCTGGGCAAGCAGGTCAGCCGCAACGTGTTCGTCGCTTATGCGCGCGGGCTCAACGCGACGACCGGCTCCTGGGAAGTGATCTACAAGCTCGCCCAGCGCTTCACGCTGCGCGCGCAGGTCAACGAAGTCCAGCAGGGCCTGGACGTGATCTGGCAGTGGAAGTGGGAGTAGTGCCGTCTCGCGCGGCCACGTCCGACACCGCGGCTTCATGAGAGAATCCGGCGCTTTCGCGGAGCCCGGCCCACTGAGGCCGGCTCCCGCTGGCTCTCCGTAGTTCAATGGATAGAACGGCCGCCTCCTAAGCGGCAAATACAGGTTCGATTCCTGTCGGAGGGACCAACGCCCCGCGTCGGTCCCGTCGCCCTTCCCGCGCTTGCCCAGACACCGCTGCCGCCGCCCTCACTGGCGCTTCAGCACGATCGTCACCAGCGCCGACGCGTCCACCACGCCGGTCACCGCGTGCACGACACCCCCTTCGAGGTAGCACAGCTGGCCCGCGCGGATCCTCTGGCGCTGCTCCGCGCCGTCGCGCTGGACGCTGAGCTCCAGTTCGCCCTCGAGACAATGCAGCGTGATCTCCCCGTCGACCTTGTGCGACGGCAGCGCCTTGCCCTTGGGCAGCACGATGCGCATCACCTCCAGCCCGTCGGACTTGAACAGCGCGGAGGACGGCGTCCCGGTCAGCGCGGCCCCCAAGGGGGCCACATCGATCGGCTCGGCGGGGGCGGCATGCGGCAGGGCCATGGAACTGCTCCTGGTGGGCGGACGACTGCGGCACGTCGATCGCGCCGCGGCTGGCTTGCGTCGTCGGATCATGGCACCAGGCGTGCCCGCGCGCACCCCCGTCGAGTCCCTCCCCTGCCGGAAGTCATCGCGACGCTCGCCGACCGCATCGACACCGCGCCAGGACTGCGCACGATACGCGTAAATGCGGGGTAAACCGGCTTTTGATGCCGGGCCGGTTTTTTGCCTCACGCATATACTGGGAACGCCTTTGTTCCGTCCCGCGCAACGGGGACGAACATCCGGCGCCAAGCAGCCAGGCTGTACTGATTCAAGGTTTTTCATCATGGGCGCCAAACTGAAAGTCGCGGGCTGGGTCGCATTGGGTGCGATGGCCGGCGTCATGACGACAATGCAGCTGCAGGCCAATGCCCGCAGCACCGCCAGCCCCCTTCCACTCGAGGAACTGCAGCAGCTCGCCGCCGTCTTCGGGATCGTGAAGTCCGACTACGTCGAATCCGTCGACGAGAAGAAGCTGATCAACGATGCCATCTCCGGCATGGTCAGCGGCCTGGACCCCCACTCCCAGTTCTTCGACAAGAAGAGCTTCAAGGAATTCCGCGAGAGCACCTCCGGCAAGTTCGTCGGCGTGGGCATCGAGATCGGCATGGAAGACGGCCTGGTCAAGATCGTCTCGCCGATCGAAGGCAGCCCCGCCTTCCGCGCCGGCCTCAAGAGCGGCGACCTGATCAGCAAGATCGACGACACCGCGGTCCGCGGCCTGACCCTCGACCAGGCAGTCAAGAAGATGCGCGGCGAACCGGCCACCAAGGTCACGCTGTCGATCTACCGCAAGTCGGAAAGCCGCACCTTCCCCGTCACCATCAGCCGCGAGGAAATCCGCGTGCAGAGCGTGCGCGCGAAACTGGTCGAACCAGGCTACGCCTGGGTCCGCGTGAGCCAGTTCCAGGACCGCACCGTCGAGGACTTCACCCAGAAGCTGGCCGACCTGTACAAGCAGGATCCGAAGATCAAGGGCGTCGTGCTGGACCTGCGCAACGACCCGGGCGGCCTGCTCGAAGGCGCCGTCGCGATCTCCGCGGCCTTCCTGCCCAAGGGCGTCGAGGTGGTGTCGACCAACGGCCAGCTCGCCGAGTCCAAGGCCAGCTACCGCGCCGACCCCGACTTCTACGCCCGCCGCGGCTCCGGCGACCCGCTGCGCCGCCTGCCCGACGCGATCAAGAACGTGCCGATGGTCGTGCTGGTCAACGAAGGCTCCGCCTCGGCCAGCGAAATCGTCGCCGGCGCGCTGCAGGACCACAAGCGGGCCACCGTGATGGGCCTGCAGACCTTCGGCAAGGGCTCGGTCCAGACCGTGCGCCAACTGGGCCCGGATACCGCGGTCAAGCTGACCACCGCCCGCTACTACACGCCGAGCGGCCGCTCCATCCAGGCCAAGGGCATCGTGCCGGATATCCCGCTGGACGAGACCGCGGAAGGCAACGTGTTCGCCGAGCTGCGCATGCGCGAAGCCGACCTGGAGAAGCACCTCCACGGCTCGGACGAGAAGACCGAAGAGGCTCGCTCGAAGGAGCTGGAGAAGATCCGCGAGGAACGCCGCCAGAAGCTTGAGGCCGACTACGCCAAGCGCGCCGAAGCCCCCAAGCCGCTGCCCGAGTTCGGTAGCCCGGAAGACTTCCCGCTGCGCCAGGCCCTGAACCAGCTGCAAGGCAAGCCGGTCGCAGTCTCGAAGGTCGCGCAGGAGCGCAAGGCAGAAGCGAAGACTGAATAAGTCCTCCACCCGGCTCCAAAGACAAACGCCCGATGCTCGCATCGGGCGTTTTGCTTGGTGGGTCTCTCACGTCAGCATTGGATGGGGATGTCGGCGGGGGACCGCCCAACTCCGTCCTGCCAAGCGCGGGCACTCCACGCAGCAGGGGGCATCCCTCCGGGAACCCCCAGCAGCATTCCGGCCCCACCCGCAGTCATCGACTGCCGAAGAACGTCCTGCGGGAGTGCTGGTCGCTCAGCTCAGCTTTGCTCTGCTTTCTCAGCTCAGTTCGTGGCGTTGCCGTTGCTCTCTTCAGCTTCGGCGTCGGGGGCCTTGGTGTATCTCGCGAAGGCGTTGGCGGCCCAGAGACCCACTTCGTAGAGCAGGCACATCGGGATCGCGAGCGCGAGCTGCGAGACGATGTCCGGCGGCGTGATGACCGCCGCGATGACGAAGGCCAGCACGATGAAGTAGCCACGGAACTGCTTGAGCTGCTGGACCGTCACGATGCCCATGCGCGCCAGCACCACCACGACCACAGGCACCTCGAAGGCTGCACCGAAGGCGATGAACATGTTCATCACGAAACCGAGGTAGGCCTCGATGTCCGGCGCCGCCGTGATGCTCTTCGGCGCAAAGCTCTGGATGAAGGTGAAGACCTTGCCGAACACGAAGAAGTAGCAGAACGCAACGCCAGCGAAGAACAGCAAGGTGCTCGACACCACCAGCGGCATGACTAGCCGCTTCTCGTGCGAGTACAGGCCCGGCGCGACGAAGGCCCAGACCTGGTACAGCACGATCGGCAAGGCCAGCAGGAATCCCGCCAGCAAGGTGATCTTCAGCGGCACGAGGAAGGGCGACAGCACATTGGTCGCGATCATCGAGCTGCCCTGCGGCAGATGCGCCACCAGCGGCTTGGCCAGCAGGTCGAACAGACCTCCCGGCGAGGGCCAGATGCACAGCAGCCCGAACGCCACGCCGATCGCCAGCAACGCCCGGATCAACCGGTCGCGCAGCTCCATCAGGTGGGACACAAAAGGCTGTTCGGTGCCGGCCAGTTCGTCTTCTTGGGGGCTGCTCATGAGGCTCGGCGAGGAGGACGGAAGCGCGCCACGCGGGCCGCGCCGGATTGGGCGTGACGACGCACGCCCTGCCGCTGCTTGTACCAGACCGGCGTGGCGCCCCGCTTGAGGCGCCAGTTCTTCTTGGGATGCGCGTAGACCGGCACCGGACCACCGTAGCCGCCGATGCTGCCATCCGCGTTGGACCCGTCCACGGACAGGTCGGACCAGGTGGACTGCAGCGCCTGGTTGGCGGAATCCACCTGCTCCTGGACGCTGGCCTGGACGTCGTTGACCGCGGTCTGGAACTGTCCCTTCATCTTCTGGAGTTCCTCCAGCTCGATGGACCGGTTCACTTCCGCCTTCACGTCGGACACGTAACGCTGCGCCTTGCCCAGCAGCGTGCCCACCGTGCGGGCCACCCGCGGCAGACGCTCAGGGCCGAGCACGACCAGCGCCACGGCGCCGATCAGGACCAGCTTGTCGAAACCGAAATCGACCATGGCCGCGCTCAGGAGCGCGTCTTGGCGTCGACGTCCACGGTGTTCGGATCAGCCGCCTTGTTGGCGTTGGCCACCTGCTGCGGCGGCGCGTCGGACGAGGTGCCGTCCTTCATGCCGTCCTTGAAACCCTTGACGGCAGCACCCAGGTCGCCGCCCACGTTGCGCAGCTTCTTGGTGCCGAAGACGGCAATGACGACGACCAGCACGATCAGCCAGTGCCAAATGCTCAAACCACCCATGACAATCTCCAGAGTCGGAAGTCGAAATTCTACGGCGCGCGCATGACAGGCAGGTCGGCGATCAACGCCCGTCCCTGCCCGCTTCAGCGGCTTATAAGCCGGCGGTTCAGCCCTTCGACCAAGGCCGCGGGCCGCCGATCGCGTGCATGTGGAGGTGATACACCTCCTGGCCGCCATCCGAACCGGTGTTGATCACGGTCCGGAAACCATTGGTGACGCCCAGTTCCTTCATCAGCCGGGGCACCAGCACGGACATCTTGCCCAGCAGCGGCGCATGCTCGGGCTGCAGTTCGGCCATGCTGGCGATGTGCTGCTGGGGAATGAGGAGGAAATGCACCGGCCCCCACGGATGGATGTCGTGGAAGCCGAGCAGCTCCTCATCCTCGTAGACCTTCTTCGAGGGAATCTGGCCCTGGACGATCTTGCAGAACAGGCAATTTGGGTCGTGGCTCATGGCGGGGGCGGCGCGCAGGCGCGTGGAAGCTTCGGAAATCCGGGGCGGATCGGGCGGGAAACCGGACGGGATATCGGACGGGAATCGCGACGCGATCCGGCCGCGCTCACATCGGCATGGGCCGGCGGTCGTTCATCGCCAGCCAGCCGCGCACGATGCGATAGAGGAACCAGATCGAGATGACGCACCAGGCGATCCAGCCCGGCAGGACGAACAGGAACCAGAGCGGCAGGGTCACGACGTACAGGACGCCGCACCACAGCACGCTGCGAAGCCGCCACGAGAAATGCGTGGCCTGCCAGGTGCCGGCGGCCTCGTCGCGCTTCACCAGGTCGACGATCACGGCGACGATCAGCAGCACGATGCTGGCCTGCACGCCGGGCAGCAGCGCGCCGACCGCGACGATGGCATGCAGCACGTAGCTGATGACACCGACGGTGCGCAGGCTGGCCTCGCGTTGCGGGTCGAGGACGACATCGGGCGGCGGCGGGTCGAACGACTGGGTCATGCGGTCTCCTGGGGGTGGCTTCTTCGGGCGAATTCCTCGAGGCCTGACAGCCCCTCGCGGCGGGCGAGTTCGGCCAGGACCTGCTCGGGCCGGAGGTCAAACGCGGCCAGCGCGACGATCGAATGGAACCAGAGGTCGGCGACCTCGTAGACCAGCTTGTCCGGCGCGCCGTCCTTGGCCGCGAGCACGACCTCGGTCGCTTCCTCGCCGACCTTCTTGAGGATCTGGTCCAGGCCCTTGGCAAACAGCCTGGCGACGTAGCTCTTGTCGGGGTCGCCCTCGGCGCGGCGCTGCGCGACGACGTCGCCCAGATGCGCCAGCACGTCCGCGCCGGTCAGCATCGCGGCCAGCGCGGGCGGCGGCGCCGTCACCGCGGGCGACGGGCTGTCGGGCGGCAGGGTGTCGGCGGGCACCGGCGGGTCGATGGCGCTCATGTTCATGCCTTGTAGATGTCGGCCGGGTCCTTGAGGACCGGTTCGACCGGGCTCCAGCGGCCGTTCTCCAGCTTCTGGAAGAAGCAGCTGTGCCGCCCGGTGTGGCAGGCGATGCCGGGTTCGTGACCGTGCTGCGTGATGGAGAGCAGCACCACGTCGTTGTCACAGTCCAGCCGGATGCCGTGCACCTGCTGCACGTGACCGGACTCCTCGCCCTTGTGCCACAGCTTCTGCCGCGAACGGCTCCAGTACACCGCCTCGCCGAGCTCGGCGGTGCGGGCCAGGGCCTCGCGGTTCATCCACGCGAACATCAGGATGTCGTTCGAACCCTGCTCCTGGGCGATGACGGGCACCAGCCCGTCGCGGTCCCACTTGATCTGATCCAGCCAATCCATCGCGTCAGTGTAGTCCGCGGCCATGCCGCCGGCGCCGGTCATGCCGTCGGCCTGGGCCGGCGATCCCGGCGATCCCGGCGATTCGGGCGAATCAGACGAATCAGACGACATGGGTCAGGCCGACATGGAAGCGCTCCGCGGCGAACCACTGCAGCACCGGGATCGTGCCCGGCAGCACCGGCTGCACCTGCACCGGCAGGTGCTGCCAGCTCATGGCCTGCCCCTCGCGCATCTCGAACTCGCCCTGCCAGTCGTAGACCTTGCAGAAATGCAGGCGCACCTTGGCATGCGGATACTCCATCAGCTCGACCTTCCAGGGATGTGCGGCACCGATGGTGATGCCGAGTTCCTCGTGCAACTCGCGTCGCAGGGCCTGCTCGACCGTCTCGCCGGCCTCGAGCTTGCCGCCGGGGAACTCCCAGTAGCCGGCGTAGACCTTGCCCTCGGGTCGGGAGGTCAGCAGGAATTCGGTCTCCCGGCCATTCGGCTCGCGGCGCACCAGGACGCCGACCGCCACCTCCACCGGCACGCGGTCGGTGGCGGCGACGGGGCTGTGTTCGTTGGCGCGTTCGTGCTTGTCAGACATGGTCCAGGCCCTCCGGCGCATCGCCGTCCCTGGCGGGGATCACACCGCCGGGCGCCCCCTCGGAGGCACTCCCCTGCCCCGCCAGATCGCGGGCGAACTGGTAGGCGACACGGCCCGAGCGCGAGCCGCGCTCCAATGCCCAGACCAGCGCCGGCTGGCGCGCCGCCTCGATGCGCGCGGCGTCCAGGCCGAAGTGAGACAGCCACTGCGCGACGATGGCCAGGTACTCCTGCTGGCTGAAGCTGTAGAAGCTGATCCACAGGCCGAAGCGTTCGGACAGCGAGATCTTCTCCTCGACCGCCTCGCCCGGGTGGACCTCGACGTTGCCGTCGCGCTCCGAATACGTCGTCGCCAGGTTGTCCTTCATCTGCTCGGGCAGCAGGTGACGGCGGTTGCTGGTCGCGTAGATCAGCAGGTTGTCGGCGGCCGCGGCGACCGACCCGTCCAGCATGGACTTCAATGCCTTGTAGCCGGCTTCGCCTTCGTCGAAGCTGAGGTCGTCGCAGAAGATCACGAAACGCTCCGGCCGCCCGGCGACCAGGTCCGCGAGGTCCGGCAGGTCGACCAGGTCGCCCTTGTCGACTTCGATCAGCCGCAGGCCCTGGGTGGCGAATTCGTTGAGACAGGCCTTGATCAGCGAGCTCTTGCCGGTGCCGCGCGCGCCCGTCAGCAGCACGTTGTTGGCGGGCAGGCCCAGCACGAACTGGCGGGTGTTGCGCAGCAGGCGCTCCTTCTGCGGCTCGACCTCCTTGAGGTCGCCGAGCCGGATCGTGGAGAGGTGCTTGACCGGATCGAGCCGGGCGCCCGCGCCGCGCTTGCGGTAGCGGAAGGCCACGGCGGCGTCCCAGTCGGGCGCGGTCAGCGGCTGGGGCAGGAAGGCCTCCAGGCGATTCAGCAGCGCGTCGGCGCGCTGCAGCAGGGCAGCAAGGGCGTCAGGAGCTTGGACCATAGCCACCGAGTGTAGGCGGCCGCCCGGGGCGTTCAGTGCGCGGGGCGTCGCGAAGGCTCAAGCGAGCATTCGCATCGCGGCATCCAGTTGTTCGGTCGGAAGACGCTTGAAGCCGGAGCGCGCGTAGCGCTGCAGCCGGCCGATGATGAAGCTCACCAGCACCGAGGCCTGCGCCTGCGCCTCCACCGTCGGCGTGGTCGAGCCGGACGCCTCCGCGGCCGTTCTCAGGCCCTGCCGCAGCGAGGACTCGACCTTGTCGAAGAACTGGTTCATCCGGGCGACCAGGCGCTCGTTCTCGTAGACCAGCGCGTCGCCCACCATGACCCGCGCCATGCCCGGGTTGCGTTCGCCGAACTGCAGCAGCACCGCGACGATGCGCTGCGCCTGCGCCAGCCCATCGGTCTCGCGCTCGGCGATCTGGTTGAGCAGGGAGAAGATGCTGGTCTCGATGAATTCGATGAGGCCCTCGAACATCTGGGCCTTGCTGGCGAAGTGGCGGTAGAGCGCCGCCTCGCTGACTTCCAGCCGCGCCGCCAGCGCCGCCGTGGTGACGCGTTCGGCGCCCGGCTGCTCGAGCATGCTGGCCAGCGTCTGCAGGATCTGCACCCGGCGCTCGCCCGGCTTGAGCCGCTTGCGAGGCAGCTCGGCCGGCTTGGCGGCGGAGTCCGAGGTGTCCGTGGGGCTGGTGTGCATGGGAGGGGCCGGAGTGTGCGGCGATTCTGGCACAGCCGGAACGCCGCCTTGACGTCGGTGCCGGACGTCGTACGCCCGCTCCCCGTGTCGCTTGCCGGCTCGTTCGACCGGCCCGCCGCGCCGCGGCAGCGCCGGGCCGGCCTCAGTCGCGCAGCCAGCCGAGACGACGCGCCTCGTAGATGGCCTCGACCTTGGAGCGCACCTGCAACTTGCGGTAGGTCCGCTTCACGTAGGTCATGATGGTGTGCGGCGACACGTTCATGAACTGCGCGATCTCGTCGAAGGTGAAGCCCTTGGCGGCGAGGTGGAGCACGCGCGATTCCTGCTCGGACAGCGCGACGACCTGTTCGTCGACCAGTGGCATCGGCGCCGAATCGCCGAAGCCTCTCGGATGGGCGCCGCCGCCCTGCGGCGCCAGGCGCAGCAGCAGCCGGCGGGCGATCACCGGCGAGATCGGACTGCCGCCCGCGCGCAGCGAGCGCAGCTGCCCGGGCAGGTCCAGCGCCAGCGAGTCCTTGAGCAGGTAGCCGGTCGCGCCGGCCTCGATGCTCGACAGCACATGCTGCTCGTCGCCGAAGACCGAGATGACCATCACCTCGCACTCGGGCGCGACGTGGGCCGCGTGGCGGATCAGCTCGATGCCGCTGCCGCCGGGCAGGTCGAGGTCGACCAGTAGCACGTCGGGACGCGTCTGGTCGAACATCTTCCGGCCCTGCTGGAGATCCGTGGCCATGCCCACCAGACGGATGTCCGGCGCTTTCTCCAGGGCATGGGCGAACGCTTCGCGGAAACGAAGCTGATCCTCGACGATCAAGACGCTGAAAAGTGACATGCAATCCCTCACGGCTTGTGGAGCCGTTCCGGGGCGCATTCTGGGATGTCGCGCGTTTCAGCGGCAATCCCCAGCTTGCAGTGGTATGACCTTCGACCAGCCCAGCTTCCAAAGGGGCGACCAGGGGCAAGCGACGCTCCCGAACCCCCTGTAGAAACGACCGAGCCCCCTCGTTCGGAGGGGGCTCGGCGATTGGATCCACCCATCAGGGGGGATCGAGGAGGCCGCTCAATGCGAGCGGATCATCGTGCCGTAGGCCTTCTCGGAGAGCAGCTCCAGCAGCATCGCGTGCGGCACCCGGCCGTCGATGATGTGCACCGCGTTGACACCGCTCTTGGCCGCGTCGATGGCGCCAGCGATCTTGGGGATCATGCCGCCACTGATGGTGCCGTCCGCGACCAGCTCGTCGATGCGGCGGGGCGTCAGGTCGGTGATCAGGTCGCCCTGCTTGTCGAGCACGCCACGGATGTTGGTCAGCATCAGCAGCTTCTCGGCCCGTAGCACAGTCGCCAGCTTGGCGGCGACGACGTCGGCGTTGATGTTGTAGCTCTCGTTGCTCTCGCCGAAGCCGATGGGGCTGATCACCGGGATGAACTGGTCGTCCTGCAGCGCCTTCACGACGCTGGGATCGATGCTAACGATGTCGCCCACCTGGCCGATGTCGTGTTCCTTGGCCGGGTCGTCCTTGTCGACGATACGCAGCTGCTTGGCGCGGATCATGCCGCCGTCGCGGCCGGTCAGGCCGACCGCCTTGCCGCCCGCGGCATTGATCAGACCCACGATGTCCTGCTGCACCTCGCCGGCGAGCACCCATTCGACGACGCTCATGGTCTCCTCGTCGGTGACGCGCATGCCCTGGATGAAGTGGCCCTTCTTGCCGAGCTTGTTGAGCGCGTCCTCGATCTGCGGGCCGCCGCCGTGCACGACCACCGGGTTCAGGCCGACGAGCTTGAGCAGCACCACGTCCTCGGCGAAGTCCTGCTGCAGCGCCGGATCGGTCATGGCGTTGCCGCCGTACTTGATGACGATGGTCTTGCCGTGGTACTTGCGGATGTAGGGCAGCGCCTGGGACAGCAGCTCCGCCTTGTCGCGCGGCGGGATGTGGCTGAGGTCGGCGTCGTGGACGGGCGGGGTGTTGCTCATGGTGCTGTCCGGTGCTGAGGGAGGACGGTGGGTGGAGCCCTCGATCGAGGGCGCGCAAGTCGAACGGCGCGAATTGTAGGACCGGCAAAATCGGGTCCATGCAAGTGCAGCAATACCTGAAGCTGTCGGTCGTCGTGGCGGTACTGACCATCGCCCTGAAGACGGCCGCCTGGTGGTGGACCGGGTCGGTGGGCCTGTTGTCGGACGCGCTCGAATCGGGGGTGAACCTCGCCGGCGCGCTGTTCGGCCTGGCGATGGTGACCATCGCGCGGCGGCCGCCCGACGACGACCATCCCTTCGGCCATCACAAGGCCGAGTATTTCTCCAGCGCCTTCGAGGGCGCGCTGATCCTGATCGCGGCGCTGGGCATCGCCTGGGCCGCCATCGACCGGTTCCGCACGCCGCAACCGCTGGAACAGCTCGGCCTCGGCATGGCGCTGTCGCTGGTGAGCACGGCGATCAACGGGGCGCTCGCCTGGAAGATGCTGCGGGCGGCGCGGGAGCACCGCTCGATCGCGCTCGAGGCCGACGCGCGCCACCTGTTCACCGATGTCTGGACCTCGGTCGGCGTCGTCGCCGGGCTGATCGGCGTGATGCTGACCGGCTGGACCTGGCTGGATCCGCTGCTGGCGATCCTGGTGGCGCTGAACATCCTGCGCGAGGCGATGCACCTGATGTGGCGCTCCACCGGCGGCTTGATGGACATGGCGCTCGATCCGGAGGACCAGCGCGCGATCTCGTCGGTGCTCAAGGGCTTCGAGTCACCCGAACTGCGCTTCGACCACGTGGCCACCCGCGTGGCGGGCCAGCGGCGCTACGTCGACTTCCATCTGCATGTGCCGGCGCGCTGGACGCTGGGCGAGGCCGCCGCGCTGCGGGGTCAGGTCGAGCAGGCGCTCATGCGTGCCCTGCCCGGCATACGCGCCAGCATCCAGCTGCTGCCGGTGAACGTCGAGACGCGCTTCGCCGAACTGGCGGCGCGCGAGGAACGGCAACAGGAACAGGCCGGGACGATCGGCTCCCCCGACACTCTCAAGGAAGACACCCCATGATCGCGCTGCTGCAACGCGTGAAGGAAGCCCGCGTCGACGTCGGCGACCGCTGCACGGGCAGGATCGGCCCGGGCCTGCTGCTGCTGATCTGCGCCGAGCCGCAGGACACCGAGGCGGCGGCCGAGAAGCTGCTGCAGAAGATCCTGAAGCTGCGCATCTTCAGCGACGAGGCCGGCAAGATGAACCGCAGCGTGCAGGACGTCGGTGGCGGCCTGCTGATCGTCTCGCAGTTCACGCTGGCGGCGGACGTTTCGGGCGGCAACCGGCCAAGCTTCACCGGCGCGGCGCCGGCGGAGCTCGGCCGCCGGCTCTACGACCATGCGGTCGCGTTCGCGCGGTCGCTGCACCCGGTCGTCGAGACCGGCGAGTTCGGCGCGGACATGCAGGTGAGCCTGGTCAACGACGGGCCGGTGACGATTCCGATGCGGATGTGAGGGGCGCACCGGCGTGAGGCCGACGGTTCACTGATTGATGTATACCTGAAAGCCTTTCGCACCTGGGTTGAAGTACAGCCTCCCGACCGGAGTGCTTGCCGCGGCGGTGCCCAGTGCTTCCGCCTCCTTCACAAGGACGCTCAGGTCGTCGTACGTCGCGCTCACCGCCAGCAGGACCCGGTCGGGGGCATTCCCGGCGCGGCCGGCCAGCAAGTCGTGGATCGACGCTTTCAGCGCCTTTGCCTTGACCTGGATCTGGCTGATCCGCTTCATCTGCTCGTTGGTGCCGTTCTTCTCGACCGTGCTCGCCGCGGCGGCCAGACCGCGCATCTTGTCGCCCACCTTGTCCAGCATCCTGTGGTGCTGAGCCGGCTTGCGTACATGTTTGCTGGAGCCAGCATGGTCTCCTCTGCGTTTGAAACGGAAGGGGTCACCGTCATCGACATGGGAGGAGCAAGACCTGACGTCCGGCACGTTGTACAACATGTTGATCGTCGTATTGTCTCCATGGATGACGTTGCCGACGTGGGCGACGTTTGTGATGTAGACATTGCCTGGATAGCGCTGCGAGCTTCCGGCCGACTCGGCGGACCGCGGTTGCGGCTGTTGATCGTCCTCCGCCGGGCAGTAGGTGCGCGCGCCGGAGCTAGGGATGAAATTGGCGTAACTCATGCGGAACCCTTTCCAACATCTTGCTGCAGGAGCAGGGTCAGTTGGCGGTCGGGCGACCGGCGGTTCCCAAGGCGCAAACGCCATGTGGGTCAAGCGGATAGCAATGGATGACAACAATCTGGCGAGAATGAGCCTCGCAGTCGCCGCCAACGAAAGAAGGACATCCTCATGATCAGCTACGTCACCCTGGGCAGCAACGACCGCCGCGCGGCCAAGGAGTTCTATGACGCCGTGCTGGCGCCGCTGGGCCTGAAGCCGGGTTACTCGGACGACGAGATGGTCGGCTACGGTCCCGAGGGGGGCGAGACGCAGCTATGGTTGGTCGAGCCCTTCAACGGGCTGGAGGCGACGGCGGGAAACGGCGTGATGCTGGCATTGGCGGCGTCGACGCGGGCGCAGGTCGATGCCGTGCATGCGGCGGCGCTGGCTGGCGGCGGTCGCGACGAGGGTCGCCCCGGCCTGCGCGAGCAGTACGGCCCCCACTTCTACGCGGCTTACTTCCGCGACATGGACGGCAACAAGCTGGCCGTGATCTGCCGATCGCCGGCGTGAGCCCAAGGGCGGGATGACGGATGCGCCGAGGCGCGCGCCCACTGAGGCGGCTCCTCTTTCCTGGATGCCGTCATGGACCGACTTCCCGCCTCCCAGCCCTTGCCTGATTTCTCGCAATCCGGCGCGACCGACGTCGCCGGTTCCCCGGCGCATCCGCGCGAGGACATCGTGGGCCGTCGAGACCCGGCCCGCCAGGCTCAGCTCGACGACGACCTGCGCCGTCTGACCGCGCATCTCGATCGCATCGACGGCAACCCCGACCTGCGCAACGATCCCCGGCAGTTGCAGTCCGACCTGCGCGACCTTCATGGGATGCTGGACCGCGCCTCGGAAGACTGCCAGTTCGCCGGACGGGATCTCACGGGCATTCGCGCCAAGACGCTGATGGGGGCCGTCTGGCTGAGCGCCGCGGGAATGGCTCCCCATGAGGGACCGACGCCGTCGGACGCCTTGCGGTCCTGGCGAGGGGAGATGCGTTCCATGCTGGAGCATGCGGTGAGCGCCGGTGCCGAGGGTGTGACCACGAGGCGCCCCGACGGCCTGCCCGTCATCCCCTTCGCCCAGAAGGTGCCGACAGATTTTCCCGCCGCCGCCCGAGATCGCGACGCGCATCTCACGGCGTTGAGACAGGTCGACCCGGGCCGGTTCCCGACGCTCCCCGGGCATGAGGCGCTGTGCACGGCGCAGGCGTTGCTGGAAGAGCTCCAGTCCAGCGACGTGCTGGATGCAGGCGCGCTGCCGCGCTGGCAGTCCGCGCTGGCGGGCGCCCTCGCGCTGGAGGCCGAGGCTTTCGCCACGGTGCGCGTGCAGCGCGCGCCGCCTTCGGAGGCCATCCGGCACCTCATGGCCCATCACCAGGCGTCATGAACAGTGCCGCGCAAACGCGGCGTTGAGATTGGCACCTCAATGCGGACGTCCCAATGCAGGAAGCCCTCCACAGGGAGGGCTCCGAGGCGTTGCGTCGGACGCCGCCGGGGCGTCCGCGCCGGGCCGGCGGGGATCAGTCCGCGTACTGGCCGGCCGCCTTGATGATCGGCGTCCACTTGTTGATTTCGTCGGCGACGAACTTCTTGTGCTCGGCCGGGTTCACGCGGTTGTCGGTCACGATGACCGCGCCCAGCGCCTCTTCGCGCTTGTGGAACTCCGGATCCTTCAGCGCCGTCTTCAGCGCCGTGTTGATCTTGTCCAGCACCGCCTTGGGCGTGCCCTTGGGCGCGTACATGCCGTGCCAGATCGTCACGTTGAAGCCCTTGAGGCCCGACTCGTCGAGCGTGGGCAACTTCGCCAGGGAGCCGCCCAGCCGCTTGGGCGTGGACACCGCGTAGGCCTTGACCTTGCCGCCGTCGATCTGGGTCGTCGTGTTGGTGGTCTGGTCGCACATCAGGTCGACCTGGCCGCCGATCAGGTCGGTCATCGCCGGGCCGGTGCCCTTGTACGGGACCGTCGTCATGTCGACCTTGACCGTGCTCATGTACAGCAGGCCGCACAGGTGCGAGGCCGAACCCAGGCCGGCATTGGCCAGGTTGATCTTGCCCTTGTTGGCGCCCAGCCACTTCACCAGGTCGGCGTAGTTGTTGGCCGGCAGGTTGGGACGCGAGATCAGCGTCATCGGCACTTCGTTGATCAGGCCGAGGTATTCGAAGTCGTCCAGGGTCTTGTACTGCAGGTTGCGGTACAGGGCGGGCGAGGTCGAGATGCCGATGTGGTGCAGCAGCAGCGTGTAGCCGTCCGGGGCGGCCTTGGACACCTTGGTCGCGCCGAGCGTGCCGCCGGCGCCGCCGACGTTCTCGATCACGATGGTGGCGTTGAGCGGCTTGCGCAGCGCTTCGGCCAGATCACGCGCGACCTTGTCGGTCGGGCCGCCCGCCGCGAACGGCACGACGATGGTCACCGGCTTGTCCGGATATTCGGCCCAGGCGGCGCCAACGCTCAGCGCCGCGACAGTAGCGAGCAGGATCTTCTTCATGGTGTCTTTTCCTCATTCGAGGTGTGGGTCATGGCGCGGATGCTAGGTCGCCGCCCCACATTGCAACTTACGGAAACTACGTAAGCACGGGATACCCCGCCCCCGTCCCACCCCGCTCATCCCGAAACCTCGCACCCGCAACCCTCGCCGCATCGCCCGGTCCGAAACCTCCGTGGGGCCGGAGTGGTGCGAGGGGGTCCTGGAGGGAGCCCCCTCGCTCCGCGGAGCGCCCGCGCCTGGCGAAGGCAGTCCACCCTCTTCGGGATTTCAATCGAACTTCCGAAGATCCTCGATGACTTTTCCGTCATTAGGCAAGGCCCCAACGGCAACGAAGGCGACCTCGCCCCGCAGCTTGGTCACGTCGCGCAGCGCGGCGGCCAGGCTGACGGCGAGTCCTTCGGGGGCGGCGCCGTCGATCTCGACGCGCAGCGTCATCCGGTCCTGCGCCATCTCGCCTTCGACGACGAGGCGCCCGCGGCGGGCGTCGGGGAAGCGTCGCAGCACGTCGGCGACCTGGCCGGCGTGGACGAACATGCCGCGCACCTTGGCGCTCTGGTCGGCGCGGCCCATCCAGCCCTTGATGCGGAGGTTGGTGCGGCCGGTCGGGCAGGCGCCCGGCAGCACGGCGGAGAGGTCGCCGGTACCGAAGCGGATCAACGGGTAATCGGGATTGAGCGTGGTGACGACGACCTCGCCGACCTCGCCGTCGGGCACGGGGTCTCCGGTCCCGGGCCGGACGATCTCGAGGATCACGCCTTCGTCGACGACCAGCCCCTGGCGCGCTGCGGTCTCGTAGGCGATCAGGCCCAGGTCGGCGGTCGCGTAGCACTGGAATCCGGCCACGCCGCGTTCGCCGCACCAGTCGCGCAGCGCGGCCGGGAAGGCCTCGCCGCTGACCAGCGCCTTGCGCACCGTCAGGGGTTGGCCCTGCTCTTCGGCCTTGTCGAGCAGGATCTTCAGGAAGCTGGGCGTGCCGACATACGCCTGCGGCCGGAGTTCGGCCATCGCCTGCAGCTGCAGCTCGGTGTTGCCGACGCCGCCGGCGAACACCGTGCAGCCCAGCACCTCGGCGCCGCCTTCCATCATGGCGCCGGCCGGGGTCAGGTGGTAGCTGAACGAGTTGTGGACCAGGTCGCCCGCGCGCAGCCCGGCGGCGTGCAGCGCGCGGCCGACGCGCCAGTAGTCGCGGCCATGGCCTTCGGGCTCGTAGATCGAGCCCGGCGACTGGAACACGCGCCGCGCGCCGCTGTCGCGCTTCAGGCCGCGCCAGCCGATCGTCGAGAAACCGCCGAAGGGGTCGAAGGGGACCCGCCCCGCGTCCGCGCGCACCGCCTGCTGGCGGGCCAGCAGCTCCGACTTGCGCGTCACCGGCAGCCGCGCCAGCGCGGCGCGGGTGCGGACCAGGTCCGGCTCCACCTCGGCCAGCAGCGCGCCGAAGGCCTCGGTGTTCTGCCGCGCGTTGGCCACCTGGTGCGGCAGCGCCGCCATCAGGGCCGCCTCCCGCACGGCCGGGTCGCGCGTCTCCAGCGCGTCGTAGAACTCGACCCGGGCGCCCATCACTCCTCCGCCCATTGCGCCAGGCGGCGCTTGAGGTCGTCCTGCAGCTTGCGCACATCGGCCGCGTTGCGGCAGACGCGCGTCTCCCAGTCGGGGCTGCGGGCCGGTTTCCTCGCCAGCTTCGCGGTGATCTGGCCTTCGCCGGCCGTGAGCTGGAGGACCTCCTGGTTCTCGAAGCTCCAGCCGTTGCCGCGCTCGCTCAGGCTGCGCAGGTCGCGCAGCGCGCGCTTCAACTGCACGAGCGCTTCCTCGGCCTTGAACGGCGGAGGCGCGAAGAAGTCGTTGTCCATGAACTGCTCTCCCATCAATCCTTCAACCCTGCCACGTCTCGATCCGTGCTCAGGCCAGCCAGCGCTTGCGGCGCTTGTAGCTCTTCACGTCGCGGAAGCTCTTGCGGTCGCCGCCGCCCATGCCGAGGTAGAACTCCCGCACGTCCTCGTTGTCGCGCAGCGCGTGGGCCTCGCCGTCCATGACGACGCGGCCGTTCTCGAGGATGTAGCCGTAGTCGGCGTAGCGCAGCGCCATGTTGGTGTTCTGCTCGGCGAGCAGGAAGGTCGTGCGCTCCTTGCGGTTGAGGTCGCGCACGATCTCGAAGACCTCCTCGACGATCTGCGGCGCCAGGCCCATCGACGGCTCGTCCAGGAGCACCATTTTCGGATCGGCCATCAGCGCCCGGCCGATCGCGCACATCTGCTGCTCGCCGCCCGAGGTGTAGGCCGCCTGCGAGCTCCGCCGCGTCTTCAGGCGCGGGAAGTAGCTGTAGACCTTCTCCAGCGTCCGCGCCACCGCCGCCTTCCCGTCGGTGCGGGTGTAGGCGCCGGTGAGCAGGTTTTCCTCGATGGTCAGGTGGGCGAAGCAGTGCCGTCCCTCCATCACCTGCACCACGCCGCGATGCACGAGGTCGGCCGGCGAGAGCCGCTCGATGCGCTCGCCGCGCAACTCGATCGAGCCCTTGGTGACCTCGCCGCGCTCGCCCGCGAGCAGGTTGGACACCGCGCGCAGCGTCGTGGTCTTGCCGGCGCCGTTGCCACCGAGCAAGGCCACCACCGCCCCTTCGGGCACGCGCAGCGAGACGCCCTTGAGCACGAGGATCACGTGGTGGTAGATGACCTCGATGCCGTTGACGTCGAGCAGCGCAGGCGCCGCCGCGGCGGCAGCCGAGGCGGCCGTGGCGGAAGGCGAAGGGAGGGAGGTGGCTTGCATGGCGGTCGTGCTCAGGCAGGGTTCGCGCAGGCGTCAGCTGCAGCTGCGCGGCTTCAGGTTCTTGTCCTTGGCGTACTTGGCGGCGTACTCCTTGACCATCGGATCGATGTGGGTCTTGTCCGACTGGTACCAGTCGGACGCGAGGGTCCACTTCGCGCCGTCCCACTGGACGATGCGCGCCCAGTCCGTGCCCATGTGGTTGGCGCAGCTGGTCTGCACCGGCCGCATCACCTCGCCGAAGCCCAACGCCTTGAGCCGGTCCGCGGTCAGGTTCAGGTTCTCGAAGCCCCAGCGCACCTGCTCGGGTGTCATGACCTTGCCCTTGCCGAACTTCTCCTGGGCGGCGCGGATCGCCTCGACCTGCAGCATCGAGATCATCATCCCGCGCGTGTGGGCGATCGCGCCGATGCCGGTGGCCGGACCGGTGCCCTGGCCCTTGTCGTAGACGAACTTCTTCAGCTCGTCGTGGACCTTGTCCTTGACCGAGCTGTTGTGCAGCGTGATCGCGTTGTAGCCCTTGGCGCCGGCGCCGATGTCCTTGACGTCGTGGTCCGAGCCGGCCCACCAGATCGCGTAGATCTTCTCGCGCGGATAGCCGCTGGCCTGGGCCTCGCGGATGCCGGCGGGCGTCATCACGCCGGCGGACCAGAACAGCACGTAGTCGGGCCGCTGCTGGCGGATCTGCAGCCAGGTCGACTTCTGCTCCACGCCGGGCGGCGTGACCGGATACAGCACCACCTCGAAGCCCTCGGCCGCGGCGCGCTTCTGCAGCAGCGGGATCGGCTCCTTGCCGTACGGGCTGTCGTGATAGACCAGCGCGATCTTCCTGCCCTTGAGCGAGCCCTTCTCCTTCTTCGCGATGTCCTGCAGCATCACGTCGGCGGCAGTCCAGTAGGTGCCCAGCAGCGGGAAATTCCATTCGAAGACGGTGCCGTCGGCCGACTGCGACAGGCCGTACCCCGGGGTCTCGACGACGACCTTGTCGACGAAGGCCTTGTCGGTCACCGCGAAGGTGATGCCGGTCGACTGCGTGTCGAAGCCCGACGCGCCGCCGCCCTTGCCCTTCAGGCGCTCGTAGCACTCGACGCCCTTGGCGGCGTCATAGGCGGTCTCGCATTCCTCGAAGGCCAGCTTGACGCCGTTGACGCCGCCGTCGCGCGCGTTGACCAGCTTCAGGTAGTCCTGCTTGCCGTCCGCCCAGGGCATGCCCAGCGGCGCGAACTGGCCGGTGCGGTACACCAGCAGCGGGATGAACTGCTCGTTGGCGGCCTGCGCCCGCGCGGCGAGGGGCAAGCCCGCGCTCGCCAGGGCCGCCGCTGCCAACGCGCCGCGCGCGAGGGTCTTCAAGCTCATGGTGTCGTCTCCTGGTGGTGCACTCTGCGGTGCGGTTTGAAATCGGTAGAGATCAATGCGGGAACGGCCACAACCGCAGCTTCTGGCGGGCGGTGGACCACAGGCGCGCAAGCCCGTGCGGCTCGACGATCAGGAAGAACACGATCAGCGCGCCGAAGATCATGTGCTCCAGGTGCGAGGCCGCCGCCGTGGACAGCGGCAGGCCCAGCCAGTGGGGCACGTGGTTGAGCAGCAGCGGCAGCAGCACGATGAAGGCGGCGCCGAAGAAGGCGCCGGCGATCGAGCCCAGCCCGCCGATGATGATCATGAACAGCAGCTGGAAGGACTTGTCGATGCCGAAGGCCGCGGGCTCCCACGCGCCCAGGTGCACGAAGCCCCACAGCGCGCCGGCCACGCCGACGATGAAGCTGCTGACCGCGAAGGCGCTCAGCTTCGCGTGCACCGGCCGGATGCCGATGACGGCGGCGGCGACGTCCATGTCGCGCATCGCCATCCACTCGCGACCGATGGCGCCGCGCACCAGGTTCTTGGTGAGGATCCCGCACACGACCACCAGCGACAGGCACAGCAGGTAGCGCTGCGCCGGCGTCTCCAGCGGCAGGCCGAAGAGCTGCAGCGTGCCGACGCTGACCGAGCCCGACGAGGAGTTGTTGGTCACCCACGGCACGCGGTTGGTGAACCAGTCGATGAAGAACTGCGCCGCCAGCGTCGCGACCGCGAGGTAGAGCCCGCGGATGCGCAGGCTCGGCAATCCGAAGATCACGCCGCAGACCGTCGCGGCCAGGCCGCCGCCGATCAGCGACAGCAGCAGCGGCATGCCCTCGATGCGCACCTGCAGGTTGTAGGCCGCGTAGGCGCCCACGGCCATGAAGGCGCCGGTGCCCAGCGAGATCTGCCCGCAGTAGCCCACGAGCACGTTCAGGCCCAGCGCCGCCAGCGACAGCACGAGGAAGGGGATGAGCACCGCGCGGAAGGTGTAGTCGCTGGCCAGCAGGGGCACGGCGACGAAGGCCACCAGCGCCAGCGCCAGGATCGCGACGCGATCCTGCGCGATCGGGAACAGCGCCAGGTCCGCGCGATAGGAGGCCTTGAACTGGCCGTTTTCACGATAGAACACGGTCGGCTCCCTTACACGCGGTCGATGATCTTGTCGCCGAAGAGGCCCTGCGGCCGCACCAGCAGGAAGCCCAGCGCGAGCACGTAGGCGAACCAGTTCTCGATGCCGCCGCCGACCCGCGGGCCGAGGTAGATCTCCGACAGCTTCTCGCCCACGCCGATGATCAGTCCGCCGACGATGGCGCCCGGCACCGAGGTCAGCCCGCCGAGGATCACCACCGGGAAGGCCTTCAGCGCCACCAGCGAGATCGAGTACTGCACGCCCAGCTTGCTGCCCCAGATGATCCCGGCCACCAGCGCGACCAGGCCGCCGACGGACCAGACGATGACCCAGATGCGCGACAGCGGGATGCCGATGGACTGCGCGGCCTGGTGGTCGTCGGCGACGGCGCGCAGCGCGCGGCCGGTGCGGGTCTTCTGGAAGAACAGCGACAGCAGCGCGACCAGCGCCGCGGCGATGACCGCGGCGTACAGGTCCTCCTTGTTGAGCAGGAGCCCGCCGGGGAAAGTGTCCTCGAGCACGAACAGCGGATCCTTGGGCAGGCCCACATCGATCTTGTAGGTCGCGCTGCCGAAGAGCAGCTGGCCGGCGCCGTCGAGGAAGTAGCTGATGCCCAGCGTCGCCATCAGCAGCGTGATCGCCGGCTGGTTGACCAGGCCGCGCAGCGCCAGCCGCTCGACCAGCCAGGCCACGACGACCAGGCAGGCCGCGGCGGCCGCCATCGCCAGCACGTTGGCCAGCAGCAGGCTCTCGAAGCCCAGCCACCGCGGGAACCATTCCGCGAAGCGCGCCATCGCGAGCGCCGCGAACAGCACCATCGCGCCCTGCGAGAAGTTGAAGACGCCGGAGGCCTTGAAGATCAGCACGAAGCCCAGCGCCACCAGCGCGTAGAGCATGCCGGCCATCAGGCCGCCGAAGACGGTTTCGAGGAAGAAGCCCATGGTCGTTCCTTGCGGTCCCTTGCCGTCCCTTGCGGGCCTCACTCGCCCGCGCCGAGGTAGGCGCGGATCACTTCCGGATTGGCGCGCACCTCGTCGGGCGTGCCGTCGCCGATCTTCCTGCCGTAGTCGAGCACGACGACCCGGTCGCTGATGTCCATCACCACGCCCATGTCGTGCTCGATGAGCACGATGGTGGTGCCGAACTCGTCGTTGACGTCCAGGATGAAGCGGCACATGTCCTGCTTCTCCTCGACGTTCATGCCGGCCATCGGCTCGTCCAGCAGCAGCACCCGGGGCTCCATCGCCAGCGCGCGGCCGAGGTCGACGCGCTTCTGCAGCCCGTAGGGCAGTCCGCCGACCGGCGTCTTGCGATGCGCCTGGATCTCGAGGAAATCGATGATGCGCTCGACCTTCTCGCGGTGCGCGATCTCCTCGCGCAGCGCCGGGCCGAGCCGCAGCGCCTGCCACAGCAGGTGGCGCTTCATGTGCAGGTTGCGGCCGGACATGATGTTGTCCAGCACGCTCATGCCCTTGAACAGCGCCAGGTTCTGGAAGGTGCGCGCGACGCCGCGCTCGGCCATGCGGCGCAGCCGCGTGCGCGGGCTCCACTGGCTCACCTGCTCGCCGCGGTAGCGGATGTCGCCCTGCTGCGGCTGGTAGACGCCGTTGATGCAGTTCAGCATCGAGCTCTTGCCCGCGCCGTTGGGGCCGATGATGGCGCGGATCTCGTGCTCGCGGACGTCGAAGCTGATGTCGTTGAGCGCCTTCACGCCGCCGAAGGACAGCGTGATGTGCTCGACTTCCAGGATCACGCCGCCGATGCGCCGGCCCGGCGCGGCGTCGTCCCCGGAGCGCGGGGAGACCGCGCCCTGCGCGGGCGCCGCGGGCGCCGCGGCGTTCCCGGCTTCCTGGAACTGCGCCCCGGACGGTGCCGCGCTCGCGCCGCCGGCGGCATTGACGGTGAGACTGGCGCTCATCAGGCGGCCCTCCGGGTGGGCGGGAAGGTGGCGGCCTGCTCGATGCGCAGCTCGGCGCTGACGCTGCCGCTGCGGCCGTCCTCGAAGCGGACCGCCGTCTCGATGTACTGCGAGGCCTTGCCGTCGTAGAGCGCGTCGATCAGCACGGCGTACTTGTCGGCGATCGCGCCGCGGCGGACCTTGCGGGTGCGGGTGAGCTCGCCGTCGTCGGCGTCGAGCTCCTTGTGCAGCACCAGGAATCGCGTGACCTGGCTGCCGGCCAGGCGTTCGTCCTGCGCGAGGTCGGCGTTGACCTTCTCGACGCAGTCCTTGATCAGCGCCAGCACCTCGGGCTTGCCGGCCAGGTCGGTGTAGCCGGCGTAGGCGAGGTTGCGGCGCTCGGCCCAGTTGCCCACCGCCTCGAAGTCGATGTTGACGAAGGCGCAGACGCGGTCGCGCCCGTCGCCGAAGGCCACCGCCTCCTTCACGAAGGCGAAGAACTTCAGCTTGTTCTCCACGTACTTGGGCGCGAACATCGCGCCGTCGAAGGCGCCGCCGCGCAGCCGCCCGACGTCCTTGGCGCGATCGATGATCTTCAGGTGGCCGCCCGCGTCGAGGAAGCCCGCGTCGCCGGTGCGGTACCAGCCGTCGGCGTCGAGCACCTCGGCCGTCGCCGCCGGGTTCTTGTAGTAGCCCTGCAGCAGGCCCGGCGAACGCACCAGGATCTCGCCGCTGTCCGCCAGCCTGATCTCCACGCCGTCGATCGGCACGCCGACGGTGTCGGACTTCGCCTCGTGGTCGGGTTGCAGGCAGACGAAGACGGCGGTCTCGGTCGAGCCGTAGAGCTGCTTGAGGTTGATGCCGATCGAGCGGTAGAAGCTGAAGAGGTCGGGGCCGATCGCCTCGCCCGCGGTGTAGGCCACGCGCACCCGCGAGAAGCCCAGCGCGTTGCGCAGCGGGCCGTAGATCGCGAGGTCGCCCAGGCGGTACTTGAAGCGCTCCCACGCGTCGACCGGCTTGCCGTCCATCAGCGCGGGGCCGACGCGGTGCGCGAGCGCCATCGCCTTCGCGAACAGCCAGCGCTTGGGCGCGCCGGCGTCCTCCATGCGGATCGTGACGCTGGTGAGCAGGCCCTCGAAGACGCGCGGCGGCGCGAAGTAGTAGGTCGGACCGATCTCCTTCAGGTCGATGCTGACGGTGCTCGCCGACTCGGGGCAGTTGACGACGTAGCCGCAGGCCAGCCACTGCGCGTAGCTGAAGACGTTCTGGCCGATCCAGGCGCAGGGCAGGTAGGCGAGGACCTCCTCGTCCGACGTGAGCCTGTCGAAGCGCGCGCCCGCCTGGGCGCGGTCGATCAGCGAGGTGTGCGTGTGCACCACGCCCTTCGGATGGCCGGTGGTGCCGGAGGTGAAGAACATCGCCGCGACGTCGCCGGGACGTCCGGCCTCGACCTCGCGCTCGAACCAGCCCGGATGGCGCATCGCATGCGCGCGGCCGTCGTCGCACAGGCCGTCGATCGACGCGAGGCCGTCAGCGGCGTAGTGGCGCAGGCCGCGCGGGTCGTCGAACCAGATGCGGCGCAGCGCGGGACATTGCCCGCGGATCTCGAGCAGCTTGTCGACCTGTTCCTGGTCCTCGACGACGGCGAAGGCGACCTCCGCGTTCTGCAGCGGATAGGCGAATTCCGCGGCGACGGCGTCCTGGTACAGCGGCACCGGGATCGCGCCCAGCGACTGCGCGGCGAGCATGGCCGCGTAGAGCCGGGGACGGTTCTCGCCGATGACCACGAGGTGCTGGCCGCGCGCCAGGCCGGCCGCGGCGAAGCCGTGCGCGAGATCGCGCACGAGCGCCGCCAGCGCCGCCCAGTCGAGCGTCTGCCAGATGCCGAGCTCCTTCTCGCGCAACGCCGGCGCATGGGGGCGCTGGCGGGCGTGATCGAGCAGCAGGCGGGGGAAGGTCTGTTCCACCGTCGTCTCCTTGGTGCTTCCCGCCGTCGCCGTCTCTGCTGGAGGCGCTCTGATCGCGGGGCTGCGCCGACTGTAGGCCCGCCCATTGACGTCGTGTTGTCGTTGCGACGACATTCCTAGGGACAGTTCGGGGAAGCGTTTTCCCCAGGGGGTCGCGTCAGGTTCCTGTCAAGCGCGGGCGCGATGAACGGGGGATGGCTCCGACCCCCGACACCGTTGTCCACGCCGCGCCGGGTTCTCCCCTGCCCGCGGCCCTGCAGCCGCCCCTTCCGGGGGCCGTGCCGGCGCAGCCGATCCGGTTGCGCGCGAGGGCCGCCAGCGCGCAGGAGATGGCGGCCATCCCGTGGCTGAAGGCGATCGAGCCGGAGCTGCGCGAACGGGTCGCATCCAGCATCCAGGTCGCGGAGGTCGAGGTCGGCGAGCGGATCTGCCGCATCGGGCGAGAGGCCAACTTCTGGTTCGGCGTGATCGACGGGCTGCTGAAGATGAGCAACGACGAGGCCGCCGCGCGACAGGTCACCTTCACGGGCGTGCCGCCGGGCGGCTGGTTTGGCGAGGGCACGCTGCTCAAGCGCGAGGCCTACCGCTACAACATCCAGGCGCTGCGGCGCAGCGTGGTCGCGGGGCTGCCGCTGGAGAGCTTCCACGACCTGCTGGCGACCAGCCTGGCCTTCAACCGCTACGTGCTCAACCAGCTCAACGAGCGGCTGGGCCAGTTCATCGCCGCGCGCGAGATCGACCGCCAGAGCGACCCCGACCTGCGCGTGGCGCGCAACCTGGCGGCGCTGTTCCATCCGCAGCTGTACCCCGGCGTGAACGGGCTGCTGCGGATCACGCAGCAGGAGCTGGGGCATCTGGTGGGACTCTCGCGCCAGCGCGTCAACGAGGCGCTGCGCCACCTGCAGGAGCAGCGCCTGATCGCCGTCGAGTACGGCGGGCTGCGTGTGCTCGACCTGGCGGGATTGCGGGTGTATCCGCAGCAGTAGCGCGTCGCGGTCCTCAGGCGCCGAACGGCGTCGCTTCCGGCGGCTCCTGCGGCAGGGCCGCGTACTGGCCCGCGTTGATCTCGTAGAGCAGGCTGGCGGCCTCGCCGGGGTGATCGGCGACCGAGCCGGTCAGGCGCAGGCCCACCCGTTCCAGCGTCTTGCGCGCCGCCGTGTTGCCTGGCGCCAGCAACGCATGCACCGAGGTCGCATGCAGGCTGTTGAACGCCAGCGCCAGCGCGGCCGCCGACATCTCCGCGGCGTAGCCCTGGCCCCAGTGGTCCGACAGGAAGTGGAACTCCAGCAGCAGCGCCGGCGCGCCGCAGATGCGGCCCCGGCTCAGGCCGCCGAAGCCGATCGCGCCCAGCGAGGGCTGTTCCTTCAGCGCCACCGCCCACGGCCCCAGGCCGTCGCGGGACCACAGCGCGCGCCACAGCTCCAGGCGCTCGGACGCGGCCGGACCGCCCGTGTCGAACCGGCGGTTCGCGGGATCGGTCAGCAGGTCGCGGAAGCTGCGCGCGTCGGCCGCGGCAGGCGGACGCAGGCTCAACCGGCGGGTCGCGGTGAGCCGCTCGACGGCGGGGATGGAGATGAGGGGCGCGAGCATAGGGTTAACCCGCAAATTATGCGCCCAACCCGGAATTCAAGTGCAACGTCGACCGCGCGGTCGGTGACGGCGCCGGACTTGCGTCACGAAACGTGAGGAAGCCAGCGGGATGCTGGAAGTTTTCAGCACCGACGGGTCATTGACGGCGCCTCGATCCCCGCCGCCGTCCGTTCGCGCGCCAATCGCCCGGAAGGCGGGGGATGCCCCTCGGCCCGGCGGTGCCGACAGCCCGCGGACAGGTCGGGGGCTGCTCGCTGGCATAGCATGCCCGGCATCCGCGGGACTCGCGGGGATCGCTCCCCGCCCGGGTCCCGTCCCACAGGACGACGCGGCGCCCGGCGCCGCAGGAACGAGAGCCTCGTGATGAAGCTGCTGGTCATCGAAGACAACCCGGACATCGTCGCCAACCTGTTCGCCTACCTGGAGCCGATGGGCTATTCGCTGGACGTGGCCCGCAACGGCCTGGGCGGCCTGGCGCAGGCCGCCGCCGGCTCCTACGACGCGATCGTGCTGGACCTCACCCTGCCCGGCCTGGACGGCCTGGACGTGGCGCGGCGCCTGCGCAAGGACTTCCGCCGCCCGACGCCGATCCTGATGCTGACCGCGCGCGACACGATCGCCGACAAGGTCACCGGCTTCGAGAGCGGCGCCGACGACTACCTGGTCAAGCCCTTCTCGCTGGTCGAGCTGGAGATCCGGCTCAAGGCGCTGATGCGGCGCTCGCACGGCCTGAACCTCAGCTCCGCGGTCAGCTACGCCGACGTCAGCTTCGACCCCGACACGCTGGAGGCCACCCGCGCCGGCAAGCCGCTGCAGCTCACGCCGACCGGCTACAAGCTGCTGTCGGCGCTGCTGCGCGAGGCGCCCAAGCTGGTCCGCCGCGAGGACCTCGAACGCGAGGTCTGGGGCAACGATCCGCCCGACAGCGACGCGCTGCGCACCCACATCCACGCGCTGCGCGCGGCGCTGGACAAGCCCTTCCCCGTTCCGCTGCTGAAGACCCATCCGGGCATCGGCTACCGCCTGGTGTCGCCCGATGCGGGATGAGGCGCGGCCGGCCGAGGGCCGCCGCCCGCGCAGCACCTCCGCGCCAACCACGCTGCGCACGCGCGTGGCGGCCGCCTTCCTGCTGCTGACGCTGCTGGTCTGCGGCGCCTTCGCGGTCGCCGCGGTGCGGATCGCCTCGGGCATCGAGGACCGGCTGGTCGACCAGCGCCTGGACCGCACCGCCGACGAACTGGTCGCCCGCGAGAAGCAGGGCCTGGAACCCGACCTGCCGCCCAGCGTCACGCTCTACCGCGGCGACGCGATCCCGCAGGCGCTGCGCGGCAAGCCGCCCGGCAAGTACACGCTGCCGCAGGACGACGCCACCTTCACCGCGCTGGTGCGCGACGACCTCGGCCCGGTCTTCGTGCTGACCGACCGCGACGAGGACTTCGCCAAGATCGAGGCCGGCGTCTACGGCCTGCTCGGCCTGGCCTTCGTCTGCTGCCTGGGGCTGGCGCTGTTCCTGGCGCAGCTGACCGCGAGCCGCATCGTCGCGCCGGTCACCGCGCTGGCCGGCGCGGTCGAGGCCGGCGCGGCGCCGCGCGACTATCCGCTGCTGGACTCGACCGACGAACTGGGCGTGCTCTCGCGCGCGTTCGCGGCCAAGACCGAGGCCCAGCAGCGCTACCTGGATCGCGAGCGCTGGTTCACCGGCGACGTCAGCCACGAGTTGCGCACGCCGCTGGCGGTGATGCTGGGCGCGGCGGAAGTGCTGAAGGCGCGGCTGCACGGCCGCGACGACATGGTCGAACTGGCCGAGCGCATCCGGCGCACCGCGGCCGACACCAGCGAGCGGGTGGTGGCGATGCTGCTGCTGTCGCGCGACCCGGCCAGCATCGGCGCGCCGCCGACGGCGCTGCTGCCGCTGCTGCGCCAGGAGATGGAGCGCTGCCGGCCGCTGCTCAAGGGCAAGCAGGTCGAGATGACGCTGCACGCCGCGCCGGCCGACGCCGGGCTGGAAGTGCCGGCGCGGCCGGAACTGGCCGCCATCGCGCTGGGCAACCTGATCCGCAATGCCTGCCAGTTCACCGACCAGGGCCATGTCGACATCCGGCTGGAGGCGGGCCGCGTGGTCATCGAGGACACCGGCATCGGCATCCCGCCGGCGGTGCGCGACCGGATCTTCGACCGCTTCATGCAGGTCGACCCGGCCGGCGCCGGCAGCGCCGGGCTGGGCCTGGCCATCGTCAAGCGCGTGGCCGAGCACCTGGGCTGGACCGTCAGCCTGGAGGCGCCGGTCAACGGCGGGACGCGGTTCGTTCTCATGTTCGGAACGGCGCCGTCCGGCACGCCGCCCTTCCCGCTCAGCTGAAGCTGCACTTCTGCCTGTAATGGGCACCCAGAGCCACCCCTTGCGCCACTGCGGCCCGCAGCAAGTCCACCACCGCCGCTTCCGCGGATTGCCGGTATCCAGCGGTCCGCTCAGTTGATCGCGAGTCCGGCGCGTTGATGTCGCGCTCGAGAGAGGCAGGACGGGAAGTTCGGGATCATGACTCGCTGACCTCTGGCGGATGGAACTCATGCGATCCAGGACGGCCCTTTTCCCATGCGACGACAGTCTTGTTCGTACTGACTGACCAGCCCCTCGTAGATGGGCCGCATCTGGAAGAGGCTATCAGGGTCTTCCACTTTCATCCCTATGCCCGAGTAAAGCTGCGCTTGGGCTTCAGAAGCGGGAGGCAGACGACATGCCCAGACGCCTTCGAGTTGAATGAATGCGAGTTGGAGGTCCACGGCATTGCCTGGCGGCTTCCGCCGCGCCCCGAACATGTTGCTTTCCAAGTTGCTCTCCGCCGGAGGAGGGCCCATCAGCAACGATTTCATTTCTTGCGCGTGGCAACGCAGCTTGGCGTCGACCTCTGAGGACGGGGCGCCAAGCATCAATGTGGTGGCGGCCTCGCGCACAACCTCAGCCCGCTGTCGATAGAACGGGTGAAAGCCCGCAGGAAACTTCTTGTAAGTCCTTTCGATCTCATCAATCCGGGCATGCATTTTTCTTTGCAGCGCGGTGTTCAGCGGTGCGGTGACGAGGTGATCATCGTCGTGTGAACGAGATTCGGAACGCGAGAAGCAGGAACGGAGGGAAGAGAGCATTCTTTGCCTTTCAACGATGGCAAACGCTCCAGTCTTCCACCGGTGCCAGAAAGTTCACGACATTCGCCTCGCCACCCTCGGTCCTGTAAACCTTCTGGACGAAGGTGTCGTCGCCATATACTGTATGCATATACAGCACACCCAATGTCACTCAACGCCGGTTGTTCGACCGGCGTTTCTGTCTCCGACGACGACCGCCATGTCTCCCCTGCCCGTCCCTCTTGTCCCTCTTCCGCCCGCCGTGGCCGAGGCGCTCTGGCGCGGCGACGAGCTGGGCCGCGGCACCGACACCGTCTGGCCCAGCGGCTTCGACGCGCTCGATGCCGAACTGCCGGGCGGCGGCTGGCCCGGGCGCCAGCTGACCGAGGTGCTGCTGCCGCAGTTCTCGCTGGCCGAATGGCGGTTGGCCGGGCCGTCGCTGCGGCGCGTGGTCGCCGACGGCGCCGCCGTCGCGATGATCGGGCCGCCCAAGCGCCCTCACCTCCCCGGCCTGAAGCACCTGGGACTGGATGAACGCCACCTCGTCTGGATCGATGCGCGCGCGCCGTCGGAACGGCTCTGGTGCGCCGAACAGCTGATCAAGTCCAACGCCGCCGGCGCGGTGCTGGCCTGGATGCCGCAGGCCGCGCCCGAGCAGTTGCGGCGGCTGCAGGTGCTGGCGCAGTCGTTCGAAGGGCCGGTGTTCCTGTTCCGGCCACTGTCGGCGCGTCAGGACCCGTCCCCGGCGCCGCTGCGGCTGCTGGCGACCATCGATGTCGACTGGGCCCTGGAAGTCCGCATCCTCAAGCGCAAGGGTCCTGCCCACGAGGCCCCGCTGCGGCTGGTGTCCATCCCCGGCGGACTCGAGCGGGTGCTGACGCCGCGCGTGATGCGGCCGAGCACGATGCGCCCGGTCGCGCCGGTCATCACGCCGGTCATTGCGCCGGTCATTGCGCCGGCCGTCGAACCGTCCGCCTCGCCCCAGGCCGTGGGCGGGCCCGGGTTCGAGACCTTGTCCGCCGCCGTCCACGAGCCCGCCGCGCTCGCCCTGTTCCCGGAGTTCTCCCATGTTGTGGGTCGCGCTGATCCTGCCGCCTCGTCCGCCGGCGCCGTTTGAAGACCCGGCGACCGCGCCGCCGCCGCATCCCTGGGGGATCTGCGCGGAGGCGCAGGCCGGGCTCGCGGTGTGGTGCCTGCAGTTCACGCCGCGCGTGGCCTTGATGGAGGACGCCGTCGTGATGGAGGTCGAGGCCAGCCTGCGCCTGTTCCGCGGGCTGCCCGCGCTCAAGGCGCGGCTGGGCGACGAGGCGCCCGACCTGGGCGCCGTCGGCATCGGCTGGGCGCCGTCGGCCACGGCCGCGCTGGTGCTGGCGCGCTGCGGCGTGCTCGACCTCGGCGGACGGCTGCTGCAGGCGGTGCTGGACCCGCTGCCGCTGCAGGCGCTGAGCGCCGGCGCGGAGCACGCCGAGGCGCTGAGCCGGGCCGGCATCAACACGCTGGGCCAGTTGCGGGCGCTACCGCGCGGCGGCATCAGCCGTCGCTTCGGCGCGCCGCTGCTGACGATGCTGGACCAGGCCTACGGCCTGCGGCCCGAGGCGCATGCCTGGGTGGCCTTGCCCGAGGACTTCCACGCCCGCGTGGAGCTGCCCTGCCGCGAGGACCACGCGCCCGCGCTGCTCATGGGCACGCGGCCGCTGCTGATGCGGCTGTGCGGCTGGCTGGCCGCGCGGCACGCCGGCGCCACCGGGGTCACGCTGCATTGGGTGCACGACTCGATGCGCGCCAAGGACGCCGGCGACGGCGGGAGCCTGACGGTGCGCACCGCCGAGCCGATCCGCGAGCTCGAACATTTCTGCCGGCTGATGGCCGAGCACCTGGCCAAGACGCGCCTGCTGGCGCCGGTCGGCGAGCTGCGCCTGGAAGCGGTCGGCGTGCAGGCCTTGACCGAGGACAGCGCCTCGCTGCTGCCGGACGTGGTCCGCACCGGCGAGACGCTCTACCTGACGCTGGAGCGCATCGCCGCGCGGCTCGGTCCCGAGCGCGTGCTGCAGCCGGTGCCGGCCGACGACCACCGGCCCGAATGGATGACGCGCTGGCGCGCCTGCGGCGACGGCCGCACGCCGTCGCGCCGCCAGGGCCGCCAGGCGGCGGTGCGTCCGCCGGAGGTGCCGGAACCGGCCTTCCTGCTCGATCCGCCGCTGCGGCTGGCGGTGCGCGACCACCGGCCGCATTACCAGGGCGCGTTGACGCTGCTGGTCGGACCGGACCGCATCGAGGGCGGCTGGTGGGACCGCGTGCCCGCCACGGAGCAGCGGACGCAGCATCACCGCCAGGTCACCCGCGACTACTGGATCGCCGTCAACGAGAACGCGGGCGTGCTGGCCGTCTATCAGGAACGGTTGACCGCGGCGGGGAGCGAGGGCGAAGAGAAGGTGGCCGTCGAGGCGTGGTACCTCCACGGCATGTATGCCTGATGCCGCATCGACCGACGCCTCGGCCCTCCCCGACTACGCCGAACTGCGCTGCCTCAGCAACTTCAGCTTCCTGAAGGGCGCGAGCTGGCCGGAGGAGCTCGTCCTGCGCGCCCGGGAGCTGGGCTACGCCGCGCTGGCGATCACCGACGAATGCAGCATGGCGGGCATGGTGCGCGCGCACGTGGCCGCGAAGCAGCACGGCATGCGGCTGCTGGTGGGCAGCCAGTTCCTCGTCGAGCCCGCCGGCGCCACGGCGCGCCTCCCGGGAGCGGCGCAGGACGACGGCCCGTTCACGCTGGTCGTCCTGGCCTGCAGCCTGAACGGCTACGGCAACCTGTGCCAGTTCATCTCGCGGCTGCGGCGTTCGTCCGAGAAAGGCACCTACCGCTGCACGCGGGACGACATCGGCCCGCAGACGCTGGACGACTGCGTCGTGATCGCCTGCCCGGACCGGCATGCGGCGCCGGCGCAACTGCTGGCCATGTCGCGCTGGCTGCTGTCGCGCTTTACCGGGCGTTGCTGGCTGGGCATCGACCAGCCGCAGCACGCCGACGACGAGATCCGCCTGCTGCGCCTGCGCGAGGCCGGCGCGCTGACGGAAATCCCGCTGGTGGCCGTCGGCGATGTCACCATGCATGTGCGCAGCCGCAAGCCGCTGCAGGACGTGCTGACCGCGACCCGGCTGGGCAAGCCGCTGACGGACTGCGGCCAGGCGCTGGACCGCAACGCGGAGCGCCACCTGCGCCACCGCGGGCGCCTGGCGCTCGGCTTCCCGGCGGACCTGCTCGCCGAGACGCTGCGCGTGGCCGAGCGTTGCGACTTCAGCCTCGACGAGCTGCGCTACCACTACCCGTCAGAAGTCGTGCCCGACGGCCAGACGCCGGCCAGCCACCTGCGACGGCTCACCTACGAAGGCGCGGGCCGGCGCTGGCCGGCGGGCGTGCCGGCCGCGGCCAGCGAGCAGATCGAGCGCGAGCTCGCGCTCATCGAGGACCTGCGCTACGAGCACTACTTCCTGACGGTGGCCGACATCGTCCATTTCGCCCGCTCCCAGGGCATCCTGTGCCAGGGGCGCGGCAGCGCGGCGAATTCCATCGTCTGCTTCTGCACCGGCGTCACCGAGGTCGACCCGGACCGGATGCAGGTGCTGTTCGAGCGCTTCATCAGCAAGGAGCGCAACGAGCCGCCGGACATCGACATCGACTTCGAGCACGAACGCCGCGAGGAGGTCATCCAGTACCTCTACCGCAAGTACACGCGGGAGCGCGCGGCGCTGGCGGCGGTGGTGATCTCGTACCGCGTGAAAAGCGCGCTGCGCGATGTCGGCAAGGCGCTGGGGTTCGAATCCGACGTGCTGGACACGCTGTGCAGCAACCACCAGTGGTGGGATGGCCAGACCATCGATGCGGAGCGGCTGCGCGAATCGGGGCTCGAGGCGGACGACCTCGCGGTGCGCCAACTGGTCGAGATCACCTCGGAGCTGCTGGGCTTCCCGCGGCACCTGTCGCAGCACCCGGGCGGCTTCGTGCTGACGCACGGGCCGCTGACGCGGCTGGTGCCGGTGGAGAACGCCTCGATGCCGGACCGCACCGTCATCGAGTGGGACAAGGACGACCTCGACGCGGTCGGCCTGCTCAAGGTCGACGTGCTGGGGCTGGGCATGCTGACGGCGATCCGCAAGACGCTGGACTTCGTCGGCAAGCGCCAGCGCGCGCCGTTCGAGGTGCAGGACATCCCGGACGGGGACGAGGAGACCTACCAGATGATCCAGCGCGCCGAGACCATCGGCGTGTTCCAGATCGAGAGCCGCGCGCAGCGCAGCATGCTGCCGCGCCTGAAGCCGAGACAGTTCTACGACCTGGTCATCGAGGTCGCGATCGTGCGGCCCGGCCCGATCCAGGGCGGCATGGTGCATCCCTACCTGCAGCGGCGCCAGGGCTTCGAGCCGGTCGTGTATCCGCAGGGGCTGGAGACGGTGCTGGAGCGCACGCTGGGCGTGCCGGTGTTCCAGGAACAGGTGATGCAGATCGCGATGATCGCGGCCGGCTTCTCGGGCGGCGAGGCCGATGAGCTGCGGCGCTCGATGGCGGCCTGGAAACGCAAGGGCAGCCTGGAGAAATACCGCGCGAAGCTGGTCGACGGGATGCGGGCGCGGAACTATCCGGTGGCCTTCGCCGAGCAGATCTTCGAGCAGATCAAGGGCTTCTCGGAATACGGTTTCCCGGAGTCGCACGCGGCCTCGTTCGCGCTGCTGGTCTACACGAGCAGCTGGCTCAAGCGGCATCGGACGGCGGAGTTCCTGGCGGGGCTGCTGAACGCGCAGCCGCTGGGTTTCTATTCGCCGAGCCAGCTGATCCAGGACGCCCGGCGCAACGGGGTCGAGGTGCTGCCGCCCGACGTGATGCACAGCGACTGGGACTGCACGCTGGAGCGGGCCGATGGCCGCGTCATCCGGCCGACCCCGCGCGGTGCGGACGCCGAGGCGTTCGACGCGCCGCCGCTGGATGGCGACGGCATCGCCATGGAGGACGACGGAGATCCCTGCCTGGACGCGGAGGAGGCTCTGGCGGCGGATGCGGCGCCGGTGAAGGTGAGGCTCGGATTGCGGCTGGTGAAGGGGCTGCAGCGGGCCTCGGCCGCGGTGATCTGCCGGGAGCGCCGCCGCGGTCCGTTCAACGACGCGGAGGATCTGGCGCGGCGCACCGGCCTGAACCAGCAGCAGATGACGATGCTGGCGTCGGGCGACGCGCTGGCCAGCATCAGCGGCCATCGCCGCCAGCAGATGTGGGACGCGGCGGCGCAGCACACGCCGCCGCCGCTGCTGGCCTCGGCGCCGGTGCAGGAGGATTTCCTCGCGTTGCCGCAGGCGCCGGAGGGCGAGGAAATCGTCTTCGACTACGCCTCGCTGGGCCTGACGCTGCGCCGCCATCCGCTGGCGCTGCTGCGGCCGCTGCTGCGCGAGCAGCGCTGGATGTCGGCCGAGGAACTGCGCGACCTGCCCGACGGCCGGCCGGCGCGGGGCTGCGGCATCGTGACGGTCAAGCAGCAGCCGGCGACGGCCAAGGGGACGATCTTCATCTCGCTGGAGGACGAGACCGGCGACATCCAGGTCATCGTGCACCGCGCGCTGTGGCAGCGGCAGCGCCACGTCATGCTGCATTCACGGCTGATGGCGGTGAAGGGGAAATGGCAACGCAGCGGAGAGGTGCGCAACCTCATCGCCGGCCACATGGAAGACCTGACCCCGATGCTGGGACGGTTGAGGACGGAGAGCCGGGATTTTCATTGAAATTGCCGTGGACGCATGCACGACTCGCTCCCTCTGCGATGCGTCGTCGCCAAGGATGAACCGGCACAGCAGGTTGGTATCGGCTGTCACTTTCATTACCGTTTCCCCGCCCAGCCCGCTTCTATCGCTTTCTTGATCTGCTTCAACGAGAGCGGCTTCTTGTGCTTGCGGGGACGGTCAGCCAGCAGCCCGGCAAGACTTTCGATCCGACTGCTCTTTCGAACCAGATGCAGCACGCAGGTCCCGTCGGACCAGAAATCCACATCGATGGGCTCACCCGGCTGCACGCCAAGGTGCTCCAGGATCTCCTGCGGAATGCAGACACCGCCCGGCGCGCCATCGGTGCTGATCTTCAACTTCGACAACACGACAACTCCTTCAAAGCCGCACAACAACTGTGCTTGATGGCTGAAAGCCTAGTCGTGGAAGGCACTGAAAAACCGCGCATCCCTCTGACTTCCGTCAACAGGGGGAGAGATCGCGCGGCATCCCCCGGATGTAGGTGCCGTCCGACGGCCGCACGCGCCATCGGGGGATAGGCAAGCGGATCGGGTTGCGCAAGCATCGTGTCAACAGTCCTCATGCCGGACTTCGCCGCGCGGCCTGCCCCCGGTCCATTGACCCGGGCAGATGGCACGGAGGAGCGGCCCTCACGACATGAAGAAGATCGCCGCCCTTCCCGACGCGATGCCCCAGCCGGCAGCCGCCATCTGTTCCCCGTCCTGGGCCCTGCTCGGCATCGAGCCGCTGCGCGCGGCGATGGAATACGCCAGTTGCCGCATGATGGACCGCAGCGGCCATCCGCCCGGCGACGGGCATCCGGTCATCGTGTTCCCGGGTCTCGCGGCGGACGCGCAGTCCATCGCGCCGCTGGTGGGCTTCTGCCACGGCCTGGGCTACGACGCGCGCGACTGGGGCCGCGGCATCAACACCGGCCCCACCGGCGACATCGACCTGTGGCTGGACACCCTCGCCGCCGACATCGAGGCGCTGGTCGCCGATCAGTCGCAGCCGGTCTCACTGGTGGGATGGAGCCTCGGCGGCATCTACGCGCGCGAGGTCGCCAAGCGCGTCGCGCTGCCGGTGCGACAGGTCATCACCATCGGCACGCCGATCACCGGCGAAGCGACGCAGACCAACGTCAGCCTGCTCTACCGCTGGGTCAACGGCGCGCTGCCGGTGCTCGACGACGATTTCAAGTCACGCCTCATCGCCGCGCCACAGGTACCGACCACCTCGATCTACAGCCGCAGCGACGGCGTCGTCGCCTGGCAGGCCTGCGTACAGCCCGAGGACCACCCCATGATCGAGAACGTCGAGGTCGACGGTAGCCACTGCGGACTGGTCTGGAATCCTGCGGTGCTGAAGGTCGTGGCGGATCGCCTGTCAAACGTGCCCGACAGGTGGCGTCGATATGGCGACAACCTCGACGTCGCGAGTGCCGCACGCGCTGCGGAAACGGTCAACCGAATGTGACGTTCGCGCCGGACTGTCGACGAAGCAAGGCGGAGGCAGTTGTTCTGCCCCCGCGTTCTTTCCCTGTCTGAACCGAGACGCGAACCTTTTTCCTGCGCGGGGAACTGAAGCACCTCTCATTTTTTCCGGAGTGCTTGATGTTCTCTATGAGCTCGATTCAACCGACTTCCAACCAAGCCTCTCATGAGTGGAGGGACTCGAATTCCCCGGGCAGTTCTAAAACAGAACTGCCGATCGAAGAATTACTGGCGTCCGCTTGGGAACAAGTGAACAAGGAAATGCCCGCAGACAGAGAAGGGCAGGTGAAGCAGATGGAGGAAATGTATACGTCGCTGACAAGCCTGGGCCAGCAGTCTAAAATGCCACCGAACCCTTACCACAGCGAATGGATGGCGAACGCCAAGGCGGGCCAATACAACTGCGAGAACCTTTACAACGCCATGCGCAGGGAACTGAAGCGCCTGCTCAACCGCATGGACCCGCAGAAGCCGATTCATGACGTGAACCCGCAGGATAATCTTGCTCTCTCCCCATCGGTCACGCCGAAGAATTGCGCCCCTCGGCATGTTGCCGGCCCCACCTCGGGCCCGAAGAGAGTGATTCCTCGGAACATCGAAGTCGAAGTAATTCGCGTCCCCCGGTCGACTGGGGCGGCGTCTGTCGCCCCTCGGCATGTTGCCGGTTCCACCTCGGGCCAGAGCAGAAAGGCTGATTCCCCCTTCGAAGGATTTTGCATCGACAAGTCGACCGGAGCGGCGTTTGTCAAGAACATGCCGCAATACGCCCCGGCTGAAACTGAGGCCGCCGACCTCTTCAAGTGCGCCATTCCAGATACCTTGCAAGGCAAGACCAAGTTGTTCAAGGATTGCGCCGAGTACGTCAAGAAATATACAGACTTGGCGGAGTGCCCAAGATTCGCGCCGAAGTTGGCAGAGCGTTTCGAGCAATTGCGGACCCAACTGAAAGATGACCGCCAGGCGTTGCGCACCGCGGAGGAAGCGCGCTCGTTGGTCGCGTCACTCGTCGTCAGGATGGCCCCAGCGGCTGAGATCGGAATCAAGACGTATGGCAAAGCCCCCGGCAACGTCCCAGAGATGATGGATTTCATGAGTCGTCACTACAAGGAACAGGCTAGCGCCGTGGACCTGACGAGCCCAGACGCGCTCGAAAAGATCACCATGCTGTTCAATATGTACCTGCAGGAAAAGAAGAAAGATTATCCGAACACAAAGTTTGGCCCCACACCCGATGACCTCATCGAGGCCGCAAAGAACGGTCAGTCTTTCGATACGGTGCGGAAGAAGATGTTGGGCTCCTTCAATCTTCATAACACCATGCCTCGTGACAACGGCTGGGAATGAGAGCTGCTGAGCCCTGGCGCTCAACGACATCGTGGGACCGCATCGAAGAAGCGGCCCCACGGTGATTTACCGGATCAACGCAATCAGGATGATGATCGGAATGGGCACGCCCAGCAGGTAGAGCAGGATCGATCGCATCTCGGTTCTCCTTTTCTGTTGTCTGGCTCGACCAGGTATCTCACTCGATCCGGTCGCGCTGCCGGCCGCCGACGGTGGCCATCAGGCTCGCGGTGAACGCGCCCACCAGCAGCGCGACGAACATCCACAAGGCCGCCGTGAGGGCCGTCTTGCGCGCGGCGTCGGCGGCCTCTCGGGCGCGCTGCAGCGTCTCGGTGACGCGGCGCTCGGCGTCGGCCTGGGTCAGGCCGGTGCGTTGCGCCACCAGTTGCGACGCGGCGCGCGCGTCTTCCGGCGACAGCTGGCCGCCGTCACGCAGCGCGCGCATCAGCAGCCGGTTCAGCGAAGCGGACGATCGCTCGTCCGCATGGACCATCGAGGCGTCCGGCCAGGCCCGCAAGGTCGCGGGATCGGCCCCGGCCGGCGGCGCGGCGGTCGTGGTCGTGGTCGCGGACGGACGCAGCAGCGTGTCGACGTAGTAGCCCATGTCATCGGCGCCCACGGAGGCCCGGGCACCCGTGCCCGCGGCGGCCGCCGCCCCGCGCACGCCGATCCCGGCGATCGCACCGATCGAGGCCGTCAGCACCGCCGCCGTGAACAGGGTGGCGACCGACCACGAGAGCAGGCCATGGGCCGTGTCGCGGAAGTGGACCTCGTCGACGTCGGTGTCCCGCCATCGCACCCGCAGCCGGCCCGCGAGATACCCGCCGACGCCGGAAGCCGCCAGCTGCGTGAAGGCCAGCCACACGATGCCCGCGACGCCCAGCGTCCCGGCGCTCGCACCGTCGCCGGCCCAGGGCGACGCGGCGGCCAGACCCAGCCCCACGCCGAGCAGCAGCAGGATCAGCGACAACGCCGCCGCCGCCGCGGCACCAGCCAGCACGGCGCCCCACGACACCGCGGAGGTCGACGCGCGACCGGGCAGCACGCTGCCGCCCTCGCCCGGATACCAAGCCTCATTTGCCACCATGGCCGTCCCCTCGAGTTGTGATGCACTCTGCTGGCAAGGGGCGGGCCTGACATGTCGTGACCGGTGACCCCGTCGCACCCACTCCCACGCCGGTACGCAGCTCGCTCTCGCCCCTGCCGCGCCGCCGCGCCAGCCTCTTGCGTAACCTCCGCGCGTAACGCCCGTTACGGCGATGCCGTCACACCGACGATCCGACCCGCGCAGAATGCGGCTCCGATGACCGCCTCCACCGCTCTCGCCGCCGACGCGCCCCTGCACCGCATCCAGCTCCTGCCGCAGGGGCTGCGCATCGACGGCCTGCCCGAACTGCGCGGCCGCCTGCTGCCTCGCCTCATCGCCGCGCTGCTGCAGGCGCACGAGCAGGGCCTGGCCCGTGTCGACAGCCCCTGCGCCCGCGCCGAATTGCGCGAGCGCATCGCCGGCATGGCCGAACTCCACCGCACGCAGGTCTGGCGCGCGCTCGCACTGCTCGACGACGGCCCGCTGGCCGCGCTGATCGAGGCCAGCGCCCGCAGCAGCGGTCCGTTCTGGCTCAACGCCGCGCTGCTGCCGGCCTGCCGCTTCGAGATCGACGGCGAACCCGCCGCCGGCGAGGTGCTGGCGCGCTGGCTCGGCCAGCAGCGCCCGGTGCGCGCGCCCGCCGCCGCGCCGCTGCTGCCGCTGGCCTATGCCGAGGCGCTGGCCCGCGCCGACTACCTGCTGGACCGCGGCGAGCTGTATCCCGCCCGCCTCGCGCTGCAGCAGGCCCTGCCGCACGTACCGCCGGACGACGCCGCGGCGGCCGCCGCGCTCGGCCTGCGCCGCGCCCGCATCGCCCGCCGCCTGGGCGACTGGGCCGCGCTGCAGGACGAACTCCGCGAGCTCGGCCAGACGCTCAACCACGGCCGCCTGCCGCGCCTGGAGCGCCGCCAGCTCCGCGCCCGCGTCGCCATCCTCGCGGCCTGGCACTGGTTCGGCAGCCTCGGCCAGGCGGCGCCAGCCCTGGAGAAACTCGACGAGGTCGATCCCGAGGCCCTCGCCGCCGACTCCTCGCTGCGCTGCGACCACGGCAACCTGCGCGGCATCGCGCTGCGCGACCTCGCCATCGCCCGCGGCGACGCCGCCCTCGCGGCGCAATCGCTGGCCAGCCTCGGCGACGCGCTGCGCTGCGCCTCGCTCGCCGGCCTGCCCGACGCGCTCCAGGTCTGCGCCGCCAACCTGTCCAACGCGCTCGGCCGGCTCGTCGAGGCCGACCTGCTGCCCGCCGACGGCCCCGGCATCGAGGACGCACTGCGCTGGCTGCTGCTCAGCGACGCGCTCTGCGCGCGCTGGCAGATCGGCCGCAGCTCGCTGCTGAACACCATCTTCCTGCTGCGGCTCGCGGCGCTCGGCCGCCTGGACTTCGCGGCGCTGCAGCGCCTGGCCACGACGCAAGGCCTGCCCCTGCCGGCCTCGTCCTTCGGTGACCTCGCCGCGTCTCGCTGGGCCTCCTGCCGCGCGCGGCAGTCCCAGATCCCCGCCGACCAACGCTGCGCCTTCCTGCTGCTGTGGGCGCGTCATGCACTCGACGAGGGCGATGCGTTCAGCGCCACCGACCTGGTGCGGCAGGCGCGGCTGCAGGCACGCAAGCTCCGCGATGAAGACGCCAGGCGGCGCTACCTCGACGAGGCCGAGGCGCTGATGCCGCAGTCGCGGCAGGCTTGAAGTCCGGAATCACGCCGGGAGGCCAGGCGCGGGCACTCCACGACGCGTGGGGCATCCCTCCGGGAACCCCACGCATCATTCCGGCCCCACCCGCACTCACTGCCCTCGGGCCTCGGCGCAACGGACGTAACGGCACTTCGATGCCTGGCACGGAAGGAGAGTCCGGACACTGACCTCCTCTCTACATCGTCCGGAGCCCCCATGTCCCTGCCCCGCCTGATGGCCAGCGCGCTGCTCGCCTGCCTCGCCCTCACCGCCTGCCGCGCCTCGATCGCGCAGACCGCCATCGCTGCCCCGGTTCCCGTCGATCAACGCGAGCGCTGGGAGACCCGGCCCGAGCTGCAACGCCACTTCGAGGAACTCGGCACCCAGGGCACGCTGACCGTGCTCGACACCCGGTCGCATCGATGGATCGCCTCGGACAGCGTCCGCGCCTTCGAAGGCTTCCTGCCCGCGTCGACCTTCAAGATCCCGATGTCGCTGATCGCGCTGGAAACCGGCGCCGCCGTCGACGAGACCCAGGCCTTCAAGTGGGACGGCACGAAGCGCCGCATCGAGGACTGGAACCGCGACCAGACGCTGGCCTCGGCCTACAAGGTCTCCGCGGTCTGGGTGTTCCAGTCGCTGGCGCGCCAGGTCGGCCAACCCACCGTGCAGCAGTTCCTGCGCGACTTCCGCTACGGCAACGCCAAGGCCGGCCCCGTCGGCGACCGCTTCTGGCTCGACGGCGACCTGCGCATCTCGGCCGTCGGCCAGATCGACTTCCTGCGCCGCGTGCACGACCGCGCGCTGCCGCTGTCCGACCGCAGCTACGACATCGCCCGCAAGGTCATGCTGCGCGACCAAGGCCCCGGCTGGCGCCTGTATGCCAAGACCGGCTGGGCCGACAACACCCCGCCCGGCCTGGGCTGGTTCGTCGGCTGGGCCGAGCAGGACCGCGACACGCGCCCCGTCTACTTCGCCCTCAACATGGACATGAAGGACCCCGCCTTCGGCCCGAAGCGCGAGGAGATCGTCAAGCGGGTGCTGCGCGGCATGGGCGTGCTCGAGGAGCGATGACCGAGGAGTGATGACCGAGGAGCGATGACCGATACTCCCGCATCGTCATTGCCCCCGGATTGGACATCCCGATGAAGCTCCGCGCCCTCGCCCGACTGGCCCTTGTTCCCGCCCTGCTGCTGAGTGCCGGCCTGGCGCAGGCCCAGGTGGTCGTCGCCGACGCCTGGGTGCGCGCGACGGTGCCGCAGCAGAAGGCCACCGGCGCCTTCATGCAGATCAAGTCGCCGACCGCGGTGACGCTGGTGTCGGTCAGCACCCCCGCGGCCGGCGTGGCCGAGGTGCACGAGATGGCGATGGACGGCACCGTGATGCGCATGCGCCCCGTGGCGGCACTGGCGGTGCCCGCGGGCAAGCCGGTGGACCTGAAGCCGGGCGGCTACCACGTGATGCTGATGGACCTGAAGGCACCGCTGAAGACCGGCGACGCGGTGCCGCTGACGCTGGTGTTCGAAGGCGCGGACAAGTCGCGCTCCACCGTCACCGTCCAGGCCCCCGCCCGCACTGGCCCGGTCGTCTCGCCCGATGTCAAGGACCCGCACGCGGGCCACGGCGACCACAAGCATTGATCGGCGGCCCGCCGGCAGTCGCCCCGGGCCCGGGCGCCCGAACCCGAACCCGAACCCGAACCTGAGCCTGAACCGGAACCGGAACCGGAACCTGAGCCTGAGTTCGCCTCAGCGCCTGAGCCCTTCGGCCAGGTGATCCACCAGCGCCTTCAGCCGTTGCGGCAGGAAGCGCTGGCTCGGCAGCAGCGCATGCAGCGGCATCGGCCGCCCGACCCAGTCCGGCAGCACCTCGACCAGCGCCCCGCTCGCGAGGCTGTCGCGGATGTCCAGGCAGCTCTTGTAGGTCATGCCCCGCCCTTCGAGGGCCCACTGGTGGGCGATGCCCCCGTCGTCCGCGGTGCGGCGGCCATGGACCGCCACGTCCACCGGCGCCGCCTGCAACGCGTCGCGCCGCCAGAAGCGCCATTCGCGCTCCAGCCGGTCGCCGATCTTGAAGCGGATGCATTCGTGCTGCCCCAGCTCGCCGGGATGCGAGGGCCGGCCGTGCCGCTTCAGGAAGTCCGGCGAGGCGACCAGTAGCCGGCGCCCGTCGTGCAGCTTGCGCGCGACCAGGCGCGAGTCGGCCAGTTCCCCATACCGCAGGGCCAGGTCGACCTCGTCGCGGACGACGTCCTGCAGCGCGTCGCCGACGTTGAGCTGCAGCTCGACGCCCGGATGCCGCTCGAGGAAGCTGTCCAGCAGCGGCAGCACCACCCGGCGCGTGAGATCGCTGGACGCGCTGACCCGGATGCGTCCGCGCAGGACCGTCGCGCCGCGCCGCGCCGCCTGCCCGTCGCCACCGTCGGTCACCAGGGCGAGGCCTTCGTCCAGCAGCTCCAGCGCCCGCTGCGCGTAGTCGCGCAGCCGCTCGCCGGCGGGTGTCAGGCGCAACGCGCGGGTGCTGCGCTCGGCCAGCCGCACGCCCAGCCGCGCCTCCAGCTTCTTCAGCATCGCGCTGGCCGCCGCGGGGGTGATGCCCATCTCCCGCGAGGCCGCCGTCAGGCTGCCGCCGCGGGCACATTCGATCAGCAGGCGCAACTCGGCGGTGTTCTCGATGTCCATGGCGACGATTCTCCGTCGATCTTCAATCATGGTTTGAAACTGATAGCGATTCGGCAGGCTTCATTGATGCCGTCCGAAGCGCCACCATGCGAACCAAGGCTCCGGGGCCTCCGCCCGCCCGCCGCCTCACCACGTCCTGTTCCGGATCCATTCCGGCCCCATTCCGCACCCATTCCACATTCCCAAGGAGTCCGCCATGAAAGCCGTCGGCTACTTCAAGTCCCTGCCCATCACCGAGAGCGAATCGCTGCTCGACCTCGACCTGCCGCTGCCCACGCCCGGTCCGAAGGACCTGCTGGTGGAGGTCGCGGCGATCGCCGTCAATCCGGTCGACACCAAGGTCCGCATGCGCCGTGCCAGCGCCGACGGCACGACGCCGGTCGTGCTCGGCTGGGACGCCGTCGGCACGGTCCGCGCGATCGGGCCGGAGGTCACCGGCTTCGCCGTCGGCGACCGCGTCTGGTACGCCGGCGACATCACCCGCCCCGGCAGCAACGCGCAGTTCCAGTGCGTCGACCACCGCATCGCGGCGCTCGCGCCGGCCTCGCTCAGCGACGCCGAGGCCGCCGCGCTGCCGCTGACGGCGATCACCGCCTGGGAACTGCTGTTCGACCGCCTGCAGGTGCAGCGCCAGCCGGAACGGCCGGTGAGCCTGCTGGTCACCGGCGCGGCCGGCGGCGTGGGCTCCATCCTGGTCCAGCTGGCGCGCCGCCAGTCCCACCTGACCGTGATCGGCACCAGTTCCGAGCCTGACGGCGAAGGCGGCCAGTGGCTGCGCGCGCTGGGCGCCCACCACGTGATCAACCACCGCGAACCGATCGCGCCGCAGATCGCCGCGCTGCAACAGGCCGGCGTGCCGCCGCTGCGCCACGTGACCAGCCTGACGCACACGCCGCAGCACTTCCGCGGTTTCGTCGACGCGCTGGAGCCGCAGGGACAGCTGGCCATGATCGACGACTTCGGCCCGCAGGATCTGGACGTGATGGCGCTCAAGGGCAAGTCGCTGTCGCTGCACTGGGAGCTGATGTTCACGCGCTCCATGCACGCGACGCACGACATCGCCGAGCAGGGGCGCCTGCTCGCGGAGGTCGCGGCGCTGGTCGACGCCGGCCAGATCCGTACGACGCTGTCCGACGTCGTCGGCACGATCTCGGCCGCGACCCTGAAGCGCGCCCACGCGCTGCAGGAGAGCCAGCGCCAGCGCGGCAAGCTCGTGCTGCAGGGCTGGCCCGCCTGAGGCCGTTCGAGGGAGCACCCTCTGAAATCCGTGCGCTGTACGGCTCGCGTTGCGCGTTTGCCGCACTTCCTGTCACCACTGTGACGTCTTACCGCCCCGGCCCGCCGGGGCGTTTTCATTCATGGGGGTCCCGGGAAAACCTCCAGTGCGCGCATCCTCCGCGCAGGCGATACCTCGCACTCGGACGCCAACAAGCAGTTCGGGCGACAAAGTCAACAACGGCCGACCACGGCCACGAAAAACAAGAGGGATCGTCATGAACATCCGCAAGGTCCTGGCCGCGGCTTCGGTCGCGTCGGCGGCTTTCCTGCCGGCGGTTTTCCTGTGCGCCGCGGCGCCCGCCGCCGCCGCCACCATCGGCGTCATCCTGCCGGGCAGCTATCCGAGCGCCGCGCAGGCCGAGGAACTCCAGCTCGGCATGACGCTGGCGCTCAAGACCTGGCCCGGCGACGCCGCGCCCAAGCTGGTCGTCAAGGACAGCGGCTGCGACGCTCGCAAGGCCGATGCGATCTCGCAGGAATTCATCAAGGCCAAGGTCGACGTCGTGCTGGGCAACTGGTGCGAGATCTCCGCCGGCGCGGAGGCGCTGCGCATCGCCGGCATCCCGTTCATCTCCAGCAACGCGGAACGGATGAAGGACCAGGACCTGCAACTGCAGCTGGGCCGCATCGAGCTCAATGCCGGCGAGAAGATCGCCGCCGACCTGCGCCGCCAGACCGGCCTGCGGATCAGCGCGCGCACCTCGTGCTGGATGGACTTCGACGCGACCCTGTCCGAGCGCGTGGACGCGGTGCTCTGCCCGGTGCTAACGATCGACCGGTCCCGCTGGGACCAGGTGGCCAACACCTACGGCGCGGCCTTCCGCAAGCCGTTCACGGCCTCGGCCGCGCGGGGCTACGCGGCGATGGAAGTGGCGCTGAACTACCTGCGCCGCGCCAAGGCCATGAAGCCCGCCGCGGCGCTGAAGGAGACGCAGTCGATGTCGACCCTGCTCGGCCCGGTGCCGGCCGCCGACGCGCCCGCGCCGACGACGGCGCTGCAGCTGGTGTTCCGGCACGACCTGCCCCGGCTCAATCCGCAGCAGACGCAGACGCTGGACAAGCTGGTCAAGACCAAGGGCTGCGCCTGCCCCGGCGGCACGCTGCGCAACGGCTGCCCGCGCGACTCCGGCCCCTGGGGCGAACTGCCCTTCGTCGTGCGCGGCGGCGGCACGCCGGCGGCCTGCACGAAAGCGATCGCGATGCTCGAGCTCTGATCAGCGGGACAACAACCGGAGGATGCGCAAGGCGATCTCGACCAGCGTGGGCGGCGACCCATCGCCCGGCAAGGACCAGCCGGAAGACGGCCAGTCGCGTCCGGCGTCGCGGCGCCCTTCGCGGCGCTCGTTCTCCGCGTCGTAGCGCTTCTCGTACTTGCCCTTCCAGAAGAGGCCGTGCTTGCCGCCGGCCGCGTCGCGCGCCTCGAAGCGGTAGGAGGCCAGCCGCTCGCGGCGCTCGCGCTCGGCCTGCGCATCCGCCTCATGGCCGTCGTGCTCGAGCGCGTCGAGCAAGGGCCCCAGGTCCGCCAGCGACGGGACCACCACCGCGTGATGGCAGCGGCCGCAGCGGGTCTCGCGCGTCGGATCCAGCGGCGCGCCGCAGCCCCGGCAGGCCCAGCCCAGCGGCTGGCCGCCGTTGGGCATCAGCAGCGGCTCGGTGCTCGAGCGCTGGCGCAAGGCCGCCGTCAGCCGCGGCATGTCGACCATCAGCAGCGGACTCTTGCACCAGGCGCAGTCCTCGCCGTGGCCGTCCGCCGGACCGCCGCAGTTCAGGCACAGCAGTTCGCGCTTCTCCGCCTGCAGCGCGTAGCGCTCGCCGGGCAGCAGCGGCCGGACCAGGCCGCGCTCGGCCAGCATGCCGGCCTGGCTGTGCAGATGGCCGCCGCAACTGCCGCACTCCAGCGCCGGGAAGCGGCCGTAACGCGTGAGGTTGCGGACTTCCTTGAGCGCCTTCGCGCAGATCGGGCAGCGCCGGTCCGGCTGGTGCGGCACCTCGCCGCGCCGCAGCCGGTGCAAATCGCGCAACAGCTCGATCCAGGCGGCCGGCGACAGTTGCACCGACTCGCGCGCGTCGAACCAGACCAGGCCGCAGGGACCGCAATGATCGATGTCCACCGTCGCCGGCGCCTGGCGGCCGGGCATGGCCAGGTGCCGCATCGGCGCGCGGCACTGCGGGCAGTCGATGAACTCGCCCTTGCGCCAGGACAGCTCGCCGCCCATCGCCAGCGGCGGCAGCGCCGCCGGCGCGTCGGGAACGGTGTCGGCGAAATCGTCGCCGGGGCGGCGGCCCGGGGTGGAGGTCGTCAAAGACATGCCGACATTCTGACCCCGGCGCCGTTCGCCCCGATGGGGGATACGGACCCCGCCGAGGTCGGCGCGGCGCGGCGCACGCCCCCTATAGTCCGGTTCTCGGCGAGCGGCGGGCGTCAGGTCCGCCGCCCCGCGACGACAAGGAACGCCCATGGTCAAGAAGCAACAGAAGACGGCCGCCCCGAAGCAGGCGCAAGGCCGCCGCAAGGCCGCGACGCCCGCCTCGACGTCGGCGGCGGACACGCCGTTCGCGGAGCAGGTCAGGACCTCGGCGCAGCAGATCTGGTCGGCAGGCCTGGCGGCTTTCGCGAAGGCCCAGGAACGGGGCGGCGCGTCCGTCGACACCGCCGCTCCGGCGCCGGACGCCGCCGCGCGCCGGCTGAGCGACCTGGCCGGCGAAGTCGGCTCGCGCGCCGGCCAGCACTGGGACAAGCTGGAATCGATCTTCGAGGACCGCGTCGCGCGCGCGCTGGAGCGGCTGGGCATGCCCGCGCCGGGCGAGGTGGCGCAGTTGAAGGCACGCGTCCTGGCGCTGGAGGCGGAAGTCGCGCTGCTGCGCGCCGCGCAGGGCCTCACCGCGCGCAAGCCGGCGGCCAGGCGCGTGACGGCGGCCCAGTCGTCGAAGGCGACAACTCCCTCGCCCGTCGCGAAGACCGCCACGGCAGGCTCCAGGGCCGCGAAGACCGCGAGGACCGCGAAGACCTCGAAGACCGCGAAGGGCGGCAAGCGCACGACCTGACCCCCGCTCGCCGCCAGGCGGCGTGCACTTCGTCACGAAGCGTATCTCGATCCCCAGCGCCCAGGGGGATGGCACCCGAGGATCGGTCTCGAACAATTCGACACAGGCGCAGACATCCCTGCGCACCCCTTGTCGAACTTCCGAGTCCCGCCATGAAGCGCCTGATCGCCGCCGCCCTCTTCACTGCCCCGCTGCTGGCCGCCCCGCTGCACGCCCTGGCGGCCCCGGTGAACCTGATCAACAACGGCAGCTTCGAGGCGAACGCCGTCGGCAACGGCAGCTACACGATCGTGAGCAGCGTCGCGGGCTGGACCGTCGGCCCCAACGGCCTGGAGATCCGCAACAACGTCGCGGGTTCGGCGTTCAGCGGCGGCAACTACGTCGAGCTCGACACCACCGGCAACAGCTGGATCAGCCAGACGCTGAACACCGTGATGGGCGCGACCTACACGCTGTCCTTCTCCTACGCGAACCGCCCGGACTTCCGCAGCGTCGCGAGCAACGGCATCGACTGGAGCATCGGCAGCCTGAACGGCCTGGTCGGCAACAACGCGACCACCACCTGGCAGACCTACACCACGACCTTCACCGGCACCGGCAGCCCGATGACGCTGCGCTTCGCCGCGGCGGGCCTCAGCGATTCCTACGGCACCTCGCTGGACAACATCAGCGTCAGCGCCGTGCCCGAACCGCAGAGCCTGGCCCTGCTGCTGGCCGGCCTGGGCGTGATGGGCGTGGTCGTGCGCCGCCGCCAGGGCGCCGGCAAGGCCTGACCCTCACAGGATTCGAGTCCTCGACGACTCGTTGGGAGCGCCGTGGGTAGAGACCGCGGACGCGCAAGAAGAAAAGGGCATCCCGCAAGGGGTGCCCTTTCTCTTTGGCGCGGCGATCGGATGGCCGCGCCCGGACGCGCCCGGAATCGCCCGTCAGGCGAGGTAGCGCGACTCGAGGTGCCGGCGGAAGTGCGCCGGGTTCAGCGCCTCGCCGCTGGCGCGCCGCACCAGCTCGGGCGTTTCCCAGCGGCTGCCCTGCGACCACACGCGCGACTTCAGCCAGTCGAACACCGGCGTGAGCTCGCCGCGCGCGATCTCCTCGTCCAGCGCCGGCCGCTCGCGGCGCATCGTCGCGAACCACTGCGCGGCGTACATCGCGCCCAGCGTGTAGCAGGGGAAGTAGCCGTAGAGCCCGCAGCCCCAGTGCACGTCCTGCATGCAGCCGTCCTTGTAGTTGCCGCGCGTGTCCAGGCCCAGCAGCTCCTGCATCTTGGCGTCCCACAGCGCGGGGATGTCCTCGACCTCGATCTGGCCCTCGATCAGCGGGCGCTCGATCTCGTAGCGCAGGATCACGTGGGCCGGATAGGTCACCTCGTCCGCGTCCACGCGGATGAAGCCCGGCGCGACGCGCGTCATCAGCTTGTGCAGGTTGCCGGCGGCGAATCCGCGCTGCTGCCCGAGGTGGCGTTCCACCAGCGGCTGCAGCAGGCCGGCAAAGCCCGGATGCGAAGCGAGCTGCATCTCGAAGGACAGGCTCTGGCTCTCGTGCAGTCCCATCGAGCGCGCGCCGGCCACCGGCAGGCCCAGCCATTCGCGCGGCAGGTTCTGCTCGTAGCGGCCGTGGCCGGTCTCGTGGATGGTGCCGGTCAGGCTCTGCAGGAAGCTGTCGTCGCGGTAACGCGTCGTCATGCGCACGTCCTCCGGCACGCCGCCGCAGAACGGATGGGCGCTCTCGTCGAGGCGCCCCGCCTCGAAGTCGAAGCCCAGCAGCTTCATCGCGTCCAGGCCCAGCGCGCGCTGCGACGCGGCCGGGAACGGCCCTTGCGGATGGATCACCTCGTCGTCGGCCTGGCGCGCCATGGCCTCGCGGATCAGGCCCGGCAACCACTGGCGCAGGTCGCCGAAGACGCGGTCGATGTCGGCCGAGCGCATGCCGGGTTCGTAGTGGTCGAGCAGCGCGTCGTAGCGGCTCAGGCCGGTGGCCTCGGACAGGCACTGGGCCTCCTCGCGCGCGTAGCGGACGACCGGGCGCAGGTTCTCCACATAGCCGCTCCAGTCGTTGGCGGCGCGCTGCTGGCGCCACGCATGCTCGCAGTGCGAGTTGGCCAGCGAGCGCGCTTCCACGAGCCGCTGCGGCACCGCATTGGCCGAGCGCCACACCCGGCGCATCTCGCGCAGCGAGGCCTGCTGGAAGTCGTCGAGCGGCTCGAGCGCGGCCTCGTCGAGCAGCTGCTTCAGCGCGGGATCGGTGCCCAGCTGGTGCAGCAGCCCGCCCATCTCGGCGAGCGCTTCGGCGCGGGCCTGCGCGCCCCGTGCGGGCATGAAGGCGGACTGGTCCCACGACGCGATCGACTGCAGGTGGGACAGGCGGTGGATGCGCTGGTGGCGCTGGCACAGGGCGTCGTACGCCGGGGTGCTGGGGGTGCTCATGCGGTCTCCTTTTGGGTCCCGCCATTGTGCAACCCTCGACCGCCGCGCCGTGCCTTGAGCGCCCCCGAGCTACTCGAAGAGCGCGATACCGATGGCCGTCATCAGCAGGTAGCGCAGGAACTTGCCGACCGCCATGTAGGCCACGCAGGGCCAGAACGGCAGGCGCAGCCAGCCGGCCAGGGCGCATAGCGGATCGCCGACGATGGGCAGCCAGCTCATCAGGCAGGTCTTCGCGCCGAAGCGGCGCAGCCAGCCGAGCACCCGCTGGTCGCGCGGCGAGTGATGGACGGCAGCCTCGTAGGCGCGCTCCGCGCCGTAGCCCATCCACCAGGTGATCGCGCCGCCGATCGTGTTGCCGGCCGTGGCCACGAGGATGGCCGGCCAGAACAGCTCCGGCTTCGCATGCACCAGCACCAGCACGACGGGCTCGGAGCCCATCGGCAGCAGCGTCGCCGAGATCAGCGCGACGACGAACACCGCGCTCAAGCCCACCCGCGGGAGAGATAGGGTCTCCAGCATCAGGTGAATCATCTGTTGCAGCCAAGCTTCCATGCGTGCAATTATCCGAAGACCATGTCCCTGCGCCGCCTTGCCGTTTCGTCGTTCGCGCTGATCGGCCTGGCCGTCGCCGGCCTGGCCCTCACCGCCGCGCCGCGATCGCGCGCGGTCGCGATGGCGCAGACCGCGCCGCCTGCCGCACAGGCAAGCGCGGCGCCCGGCGCGGCGGCCCCTGCGCAGACGCCCCCGCCCCCGATCGCCGGCTGTCCGATGCTGGTGGCCTCCGGCAATCCGCAGTACCCGCCCTACCTCTGGCGCGATCCGGCCGACGAGCAGAGGCTGGTCGGCGCCAACGCCGACCTGATGCAGTGGCTCGCGGCGGAGATCGGCATCCCGATCGAGACCCGCTACGTCGGTCCCTGGGGCCGCGTGCAGGAGGAGATGCGCGCCGGTCGCATCGACCTGATCGCGGGCGCCTTCTTCACGCTGCCGCGCACCGAGTACATGGACTACTTCCACCCCGCCTTCCGCGAGACGCGCAGCGTCATCTGGACGCGGGCGGCGGCGCCGGTGCCGTACAAGCGCTGGAGCGACCTGGCGCCCAGGCAGGGCGTGACGGTGATCAACAACAGCTTCGGCGTGGAGTTCGACAACTACGCGCGCCAGTCGCTGAAGATCAGCCAGGTCGCGAGCATCGAGCAGGCCATCCTGATGCTGCAGCGCGGACGCGCCGACTACCTGATCTACGAGGACACGCCGGCCGAGGCCTATGCCGCGCGCAACGGCGGTCCGGCGATCCAGCCGCTGATGCCGGCGATCGCGCGCGAGGGCCTGTACCTGACGCTCTCCCACCGCTCCCGCTGCAACAGCGCCGAGCTGCGCGGCCGCATCGCCCGCGCGGTCTACAAGCTGTCGCAGGACCGCGTGATGAACCGCTTCGTCGAACAGGGCTTCGTGCTCTGGCGCAAGCAGCCCGCGCTGTAGACGCCTTCCGCGACCGGTCGCGCGCGGCGGCCCTCCGAAGGATGGCGCGGGGGTATACTCCTGCCTCTTTTTTGTGCAACCGCGCCCGCCGTCCCCGATGTCCATGCCGCCGCCCGGCCCCCTCGCGCTGGGTCCCTACCTCCTGCCGAACCGCCTGTTCGTCGCCCCCATGGCGGGCGTGACCGACCGGCCCTTCCGCGTGCTGTGCAAGAAGCTCGGCGCGGGGTATGCGGTGAGCGAGATGGTGACCTCGCGCAAGGAGCTGTGGAACAGCCTGAAGACCTCGCGCCGGGCCAACCACGAGGGCGAGTCCGCGCCGATCTCGGTGCAGATCGCCGGCACCGACGCGGCCATGATGGCCGAGGCCGCCGCCTACAACGTCGACCGCGGCGCCCAGATCATCGACATCAACATGGGCTGCCCGGCCAAGAAGGTCTGCAACAAGTGGGCCGGTTCGGCGCTGATGCAGGACGAGGCGCTGGCGTTGGAGATCGTCGAGGCGGTCGTCGCCGCCTGCGCGCCGCGCGGCGTGCCGGTGACGCTGAAGATGCGCACCGGCTGGTGCCAGGCGGAGAAGAACGCGGTGGCGCTGGCGCGCGCGGCGGAATCGGCCGGCGTCGCGATGGTCACCGTGCACGGCCGCACGCGCGAGCAGGGCTACAGCGGCCATGCCGAGTACGACACCATCGCCGCGGTGAAGGCCGCGCTGCGCATTCCCGTCGTCGCCAACGGTGACATCGACACGCCGCGCAAGGCGCGCGAGGTGCTGGCCGCCACCGGCGCCGACGCCCTCATGATCGGCCGCGCCGCGCAGGGCCGGCCGTGGATCTTCGCGGAGATCGCGCACTTCCTGGCCACCGGCGAGGAACTGCCCGCGCCGCGCATCGCCGACGCCAAGGGCTGGCTGGTGGAACACCTGCACGACCACTACGCGCTGTACGGCGAACTGACCGGCATGCGCAGCGCCCGCAAGCACATCGGCTGGGCCGTGCGCGCGCTGCCCGGCGGCGAGGACTTCCGCCGCCGCATGAATGCGCTGGAGAGCTGCGAGGCGCAGGTCGAGGCGCTCAGCGGCTGGCTGGACGGACTGGCCGACGACCACGAGCGCCTGCCCTACCTGGCGGCGGCGGATCTCGACGAGGCGACCGGCGATGCCGCCAACGACGAACAACACCAAGACCAAGAAAGAAGGCTGACGGCATGACGCCCAAACCGATCGATTCCTGCATCCGCGAAAACCTGGAAGTCTATTTCCGCGACCTCGGCGGCGAGGTGCCGCACTCGATGCACGAGATGCTGATCCGTCTCGTCGAGAAACCGCTGCTGGAAGTCGTCATGCAGCACAGCGACGGCAACCAGAGCAAGGCCGCCGAATGGCTGGGCATCAACAGAAACACGCTGCGCCGCAAGCTGGTCGAGCACAAGCTGATCTGATCCCGCGCCGCCGCCACGAATCCCCCTTAGAAAGCTCCTCATGGCTCAACTCACCGCCCTGATCTCGGTCTCCGACAAGACCGGCATCGTCGACTTCGCCCAGGCGCTGCACGCGCTCGGCGTCAAGCTGCTGTCCACCGGCGGCACCGCCAAGCTGCTGGCCGACGCCGGCCTGCCGGTGACCGAGGTCGCCCAGCACACCGGCTTCCCGGAAATGCTGGACGGTCGCGTCAAGACGCTGCATCCGAAGATCCACGGTGGCCTGCTGGCCCGCCGCGACCTGCCCGAGCACGTCGCCGCGATCGAGCAGCACGGCATCGACACGATCGACATCCTGGCGGTCAACCTCTACCCGTTCGAGGCCACCGTCGCCAAGCCCGGCTGCACGCTGGAGGACGCGATCGAGAACATCGACATCGGCGGCCCGGCGATGGTCCGCAGCGCGGCCAAGAACTGGAAGGACGTGACGGTGCTGACCGACGCGTCGCAGTACGCGCAGGTGCTCGAGGAGCTGAAGGCCCACGGCAAGACCAGCGACCGGACGCGTTTCGCCGCGTCGGTGGCGGCGTTCAACCGGATCGCCCAGTACGACGCCGCGATCAGCAACTACCTGAGCGCGCGGCTGGAAGACGGCTCGCTGGCCGAGTACCCGGCGCAGATGAACAGCAGCTTCATCAAGGTGCAGGACCTGCGCTACGGCGAGAACTCGCACCAGACCGCCGCGCTGTACCGCGACCTGAACCCGGCGCCCGGTTCGCTGGTGACCGGCAGGCAGCTGCAGGGCAAGGAGCTGAGCTACAACAACATCGCCGACGCGGACGCCGCGTGGGAGTGCGTGAAGAGCTTCGACACGCCGGCCTGCGTGATCATCAAGCACGCCAATCCCTGCGGCGTGGCCGTCGCGGCGACCGCCGCCGACGCCTATGCCAAGGCCTTCAAGACGGACCCGACCAGCGCCTTCGGCGGCATCATCGCCTTCAACCGCGAAGTGGACCGCGCCGCGGCGGAGCTGGTGTCCAAGCAGTTCGTCGAGGTGCTGATGGCGCCCTCGTTCAGCGCCGAGGCCCGCGAGATCTTCAAGGGCAAGGTCAACGTGCGCCTGCTCGAGATCGCGTTGCCGCCGGGCGGCGCGCGTCCCTGGGACCAGGGCCGCAACCTGCAGGACGTCAAGCGCGTCGGCTCGGGCCTGCTGGTGCAGACCGCCGACAACCACTTCCTGACGAAGGCCGACCTGAAGATCGTCACCACGCTGCAGCCGAGCGCGCAGCAGCTGGACGACCTGATGTTCGCGTGGACCGTCGCGCAGTACGTGAAGAGCAATGCCATCGTGTTCTGCGGCAACGGCATGACGCTGGGCGTGGGCGCGGGCCAGATGAGCCGCATCGATTCCGCGCGCATCGCCTCGATCAAGGCGGAGAACGCCGGCCTGGCGCTGGCCGGCTCGGCGGTGGCGAGCGACGCCTTCTTCCCGTTCCGCGACGGCCTGGACGTGCTGGCCGACGCGGGCGCGTCCTGCGTGATCCAGCCGGGCGGTTCGATGCGCGACGAGGAAGTCATCGCCGCCGCCAACGAGCGCGGCATCGCGATGGTGTTCACCGGCGTGCGCCACTTCCGCCATTGATCGCGGATTGATCGCGGCTTGACGGACCTGGCGCCTCCCCCATCGCGGGGAGGCGCCGACCGGTATTCGCCCACTCTTCGGGATGACCGGCGCACGCGTCGCGTGGACGCCACTGGCGGCAAGAAAAGTGACATGTTCGTTGGCCTGACGAGCGGGTTTACCCCGATCGAGGTGCTACCTTCGCGCCCCGGCACCGTTCTGGTGCTGTTGTTCAAGAGCTAGCAAACATGAAAAAGATCTCCGTCATCGCCGCCGCCTTCGTGCTGGCCGGCGCCGCCCACGCCCAAGCCCCGAAGTCCGAGGTCTACGGCGAACTGGGCTACACCTTCATCAGCATCGACGCCGGCGGCGACGATCTGAACCCGGGCCTGCTGCGCGGCATCGTGGGCTGGAACGTCCATCCCTACCTGGCCGTCGAAGGCATGCTTGGCACGGGCGTGAACGACGACAAGTCGGGCGGCGTGAAGACCAAGGTCTCGAACGCCTACGGCGTGTACCTGAAGCCGAAGTACAACTTCGGCAACGGCTTCGAAGTGTTCGGCCGCCTGGGCTACGCGCACAGCAAGGTCAAGGCGAGCTTCGGCAACCTGTCCGCCTCGGACAGCGACGACGACGTGTCCTACGGCATCGGCGCGAGCTACTCGTTCAGCAAGCAGTGGTACGGCGTCGTGGACTACACGAACTACTACGACAAGCACGGCGTGAAGGCCACCGGCGTGACGCTGGGCGCGGGTTACCGCTTCTGATCGCCGCCGTCGCCGCGCTCCTCGCGGCGATCCGGCCGGGCTCCTGAAGCCCGCAAGACAAAGCCCGGCTCCGGCCGGGCTTTTGCTTTCGGGGGTGACGGTCGCGGCCGCTAGTCGGGGCTCTCTAGTCCAGGGTCGCTTCGCTTGGCCCGCTACATGAAACGGCATAGCCTTCGTCTCCACAAGAGCAACAGCGGAGACATTCATGGACCAAGCCCTGCACGAGCGCCTGCACCTGGTGTTGGAGCAGCAGCGCGCGGCGTTCGACCGTGAACGGATGCCGACGCACGCGGTGCGTCGCGATCGCCTGGCACGGTTGCTGAAGATGACGGACGACAACGCGGACGCGCTGGCCGACGCGATGTCCCGCGACTTCGGCCACCGTTCGCGGCACGAAAGCCTGCTGGCCGATCTCTTCACCGTCCAGTCCGGCGCCCGGCACGCGATGCGCCACCTGAAGCGCTGGATGGCCGTGAAACGCGCCCCGACCGCCCTGCACTTCCTGCCCGCCGGCAACCGGCTGATGCCGCAGCCGCTGGGCGTCGTCGGCATCGTCGCGCCCTGGAACTATCCGTACTACCTCGCGATGGCCCCCGCGCTCGCGGCGCTGGCCGCCGGCAACCGGGTGATGATCAAGCCGTCCGAGCTGACACCAGCCACCTCGGAGCTGATGGCCCGCCTGGTTTCCCAGCACTTCGCCCCGGACGAGATGACCGTCGTCACCGGCGACGCGGAGGTCGGCAAGGCGTTCACCCAACTGCCCTTCGACCACCTGTTCTTCACCGGCTCGACGCCGGTCGGACGGCTGGTCGCGCAGGCCACGGCGCAACACCTGACCCCGGTCACGCTGGAACTCGGCGGCAAGTCGCCCGCCATTGTCGACCGCAGCGCCGACCTGGCCCGCACCGCCGAGCGCATCGCCTTCGGCAAGCTGCTCAATGCCGGGCAGACCTGCGTCGCTCCGGATTACGTGCTGGTGCCGGAGGAACTGGTGCAGCCGCTGGCCGACGCCATCGTCGCGGCCGTGCGCCGGCTGTATCCGCGCATCGACGGCAATCCGGACTACTCCGCCATCGTCAGCCCGCGCCATCACGCGCGCCTGAAGGGCCTGCTCGATGACGCGCAGGCGCGCGGCGCGACGCTGCGTCCGACGCATGACGACCGCCCAGGCGATCGGCGCCTGGTGCCGACGCTGCTGCTCGGCACGACGCCCGAGATGGCGGTCATGCGCGAGGAGATCTTCGGCCCGCTGCTGCCCCTCGTACCCTACGGCCACCCCTCCGAGGCGATTGCCCGCGTCAACGCCGGCGACCGGCCGCTGGCGCTGTACTGGTTCGGCGAGGACGGCCAGGCGCGCGACGACGTGCTCGCCCGCACGCACGCCGGCGGCGTCACGGTCAACGACTGCATCTGGCACCTCGGCCAGGAGGAACAACCCTTCGGCGGCGTCGGCGCCAGCGGCATGGGCTCGTACCACGGCGTCTGGGGCTTCAACACCTTCAGCAAGCTCAAGCCGGTGTTCCTGCAGTCGCGCTTCGCGGGCACCAGGCTCTTCTACCCACCCTATGGCAAGACCTTCGACCGTCTGCTCCGCCTGCTGAAGAAGATCGCATGAGCGCCGCGAGCGCCGCGAGCGCGTTCGATGCCGACTACCTGATCGTCGGCGGCGGTTCTGCGGGCGCGGTGCTCGCGAGCCGCCTGAGCGAAGACCCGGACTGCCGCGTGCTGCTGCTGGAGGCCGGTGGACGCGGCGACGGCTGGGTCACGACGACGCCCTTCGCCGGCGTGCTGCAGGTGGCCGCCAAGGTCAACAACTGGAGCTTCGAGACCGTCCCTCAGGCCGGCCTCAACGGGCGCCGCGGCTACCAGCCGCGCGGCAAGGCGCTGGGTGGATCGTCCGCGATCAATGCGATGGTCTACACGCGCGGACACCGCAGCGATTACGACGCCTGGGCCGCAGCCGGCAATGCCGGATGGGGCTACGACGACCTGCTGCCCTTCTTCGTCAAGGCGGAAGGCAACGAGCGCCTGGGGGCGCCATGGCATGGACAGGACGGCCCGCTGCGCGTCGGCGACCTGCGCACCGACTCGCCGATCCACGACGCGTGGCGCCTCGCGGCGCGAGAGTCGGGTCACGCCGTCGTCGATGATTTCAATGGCGCCGACATGGAAGGCCTCGGCGTCTACCAGGTCACGCAGCATCACGGCGAGCGCTGGAGCGTGGCACGCGGGTACCTGGCACCGCATCTCGGCCGCCGCTCCAACCTGCGCGTGGAGACCGGCGTACGGGCCTTGTCGCTGGTGCTGGAGGGTCGACGTGCGATCGGTGTCGACGTGCTGCAGGGCGGTCATCGCCGCACGCTGCGAGCGGCGCGCGAGGTCATCGTCTGCGCCGGCGCGCTGCTATCGCCGCAGCTGCTGATGCTGTCGGGCATCGGCGACGGCGAACAGCTGCAGGCGCACGGCATCGCGGTGCGGCACCACCTGCCCGGCGTCGGCCGCAACCTCCACGATCATCCGGACTTCGTCTTCGGCTACGAATCGGACAGCCTTGACCTCGCGGGGATCTCCGCGCGCGGAAGCGCCCGTTTCGTCAGAGAGATGAGGCGCTATCGCCGAGAACGTCGCGGGCTCGTCACCAGCAACTTCGCCGAATGCGGCGGCTTCCTGTCGACGCGTCCCGGTCTGCCCGCGCCCAACGTGCAGTTGCATCTGGTGGTGGCGCTCGTCGAGGACCACGCGCGCAGGCTGCGGCTGGGCCATGGCCTGTCCTGCCACGTGTGCCTGCTTCGACCGCGCAGCCGCGGCGCGCTGACGCTCGCCAATGCCGATCCGCTGGCCGCGCCGCGGATCGATCCGGCCTTCCTGCAGGATCCCGACGACGTGCGCGAATTGATCGAGGGCTACAAGCTGACGCGCGACCTGATGCGCACGCCGGCAATGAAGGCGCTCTGGAAACAGGAACTGTGGAGCGCCAGCGTCGACGATGACGGCGGCATCGAGGCGCTGCTGCGGCAGCGCGTCGACACCGTTTATCACCCGGTGGGCACGTGCCGGATGGGTCATGACGCGCAGGCGGTCGTCGACGACCGCCTGCGCGTACACGGCATCGAAGCGCTGCGCGTCGTCGATGCGTCGATCATGCCGAGCGTGGTGAGCGGCAACACGAATGCGCCAGTCGTCGCGATCGCGGAGAAGGCGGCGACTTTGATCCGCCTCCGATGAGGACCGTTTACCCCGCGTCGAGAATGCCTTGCCGCATTTTGATGATCGCGCCCTCAAATTACCGGCGAGATATGAACAAGGAGCGACGTAATCTCTGAGCTATGGAACGTATCGCGCGCGCGGGCCTCGATCAAGGCATCGCCCTCATAACTCCCGGTCTGCTTTTGAAGGTCAAGCATCACATTATAAAGGCTGATAGTGCTCCCCCCTGTCATTAACGTCCACCAATTACCGCCGTTAACGCGGAAATCAATGGCTATCGGCGTACCTTCGTCACGGGACACATTCACCTGAATAGAGTCCTGCGTCCACAGATTCCCAGACTTACTGGGGCTCATCGTCACGGCTTCAGGCGCCATTGCGTCGCGTGCAATGTGAATGGTGTTCACGGTACTTTCGTTACCCGCGAGGTCCTTCTGGAACATCTCAATGTCATTCCGCCCCTCTTTCAGAAGAGCATAGTTGAGAGTGTTGTCGCTACCCCCCTGGTGCCAAGACGCCTCCCCATTAATGCGATAAAACCAAGTCGCACCTTGTTCCAAGGGGCCCCACACGCGGCGCGGGTTGAGTTCTGCCGTTATCCCGACGGATCCCGTTGCAGTCGAGAGCCACAATTCTCCGTTCACCATGACCAGGCCAGGGGTTGGCTGGGGGGAAAGCGTGATCGGGTAAACCGCAGTATCGATTTGACACTGAGCAGATCCAACACCCTCGTTGCCCGCAGCATCCTTGGTCTTGGCCGTCAGCGTGTGATTGCCATCGCTCAGTGGCTGCGTCGGCGTGAAGCTCCAGTTCCCCGAAAGATCGGTCGTCGCGCTGCCCAGCTTGGTCACACCTTCAAAGATGTCGATCACGCTGCCGGCGGGCGCCGTGCCCGTCACATCTGGCGTGCTGTCGTTGGTCAGCGACGGTGCCGAGACAGTCAGCACCGGAGCGACCGTATCGATCGCCACCGGGGCGTCCTCGGTCGCCTCGTTGCCCGCGGCATCCGTGGTCTTGGCCGTGAGCGTATGGTTGCCATCGCTCAGCGGTTGCGTCGGCGTGAAGCTCCAGTTGCCCGAAGGATCGGTCGTCGCCCTTCCCAGCCTGGTCGGGCCTTCATAGACGTCCACTACGCTACCCGCCGGTGCGGAGCCCGACACCGTCGGCGTGTTGTCATTGGTCAGCGACGGTGCCGAGACGGTCAGCGTCGGTGCGACCGTATCGATCGCCACCGTGGCGTCCTTGCTCGCCTCGTTACCCGCCGCGTCCTTGGACTTTGCAGTCAGCGTGTGGTTGCCATCGCCCAGCGGCTGCGTCGGCGTGAAACTCCAGTTGCCCGAGGCATCGGTCGTCGCGCTGCCCAGCTTGGTCGCACCTTCGTAGACGTCCACTACGCTACCCGCCGGTGCAGAGCCCGACACCGTCGGCGCGCTGTCGTTGGTCAGCGACGGTGCCGAGACGGTCAGCGCCGGTGCGACCGTGTCGATCACCACCGCGGCGTCCTTGCTCGCCTCGTTGCCCGCGCCATCCTTGGTCTTGGCCGTCAGCGTGTGGTTGCCATCGGCGAGCGGCTGCATCGGCGTGAAGCTCCAATTGCCCGAGGCATCGGTCGTCGCACTGCCAATCTTGGTCGCACCTTCAAAGAGGTCGATCACGCTGCCGGCGGGCGCCGTGCCCGTCACATCTGGCGTGTTGTCGTTAGTGAGCGAAGCAACCGAGATCGTGATGACCGGCGCGACCGTGTCGATCGCCACCATGGCGTCCTTGGTCGCCTCATTGCCCGCGGCATCCTTGGTCTTGGCCGTCAACGTGTGGTTGCCATCGGCGAGCGGCTGCGTCGGCGTGAAGCTCCAGTTGCCCGAGGCATCCGTCGTCGTGCTGCCCAGCTTCGTCGGGCCTTCGTAGACGTCCACCTGACTGCCAGCGGGCGCGGTACCCGACACCGTCGGCGTGCTGTGGTTGCTCAGCGAAGGCGCGGTGATTGAGACTGCAGGTGCGACCGAGTCGATCACCACCGCGGCGTCCTTGCTCGCTTCGTTGCCCGCAGCATCCTTGGTCTTGGCCGTCAGCGTGTGATTGCCATCGGCCAACGGCTGCGAGGGCGTGAAGCTCCAGTTGCCCGAGGCATCGGTCGTCGCGCTGCCCAGCTTGGTCGGGCCTTCATAGACGTCCACCTGGCTGCCAGCGGGCGCGGTGCCAGAAATAGAAGGTTTGTTGTCGTTGGTCAGCGAAGGCGCGGTGATCGTGACTGCCGGTGCAACCGTGTCAATCACCACCGCGGCGTCCTTGGACGCTTC
>Ga0065165_1000176_pt1 | contig 113592 bp, 93 predicted proteins | sample AraplaMF_Cvi_mMF_FD_63813 | JGI IMG/M metagenome (GOLD analysis project Ga0065165, IMG submission 63813) | Arabidopsis root microbial communities from the University of North Carolina, USA - plate scrape MF_Cvi_mMF (version 2) (version 3) | ecosystem: Host-associated > Plants > Roots >... | reverse complement strand
CCTGCATTTTCACTACCAACAATGCAATGCCGCTTAGCAACCCGAACACTGCCGATAGCAACAGAATTCTGTCTTTAACCCAAACAAAACCGCCTCTTACAATCATTAGCCCAATACCATTTCACCCATATAAACTGCGCCGGGCTGCGTTGCCTCGTGCGGATGGGTGATATGCCACACAAACTCGTCGCGGAAATGGCGGATCGCGCTGGCTACGGGCCAGGCCGCGGCATCGCCGAGCGGACAAATGGTGTTACCTTCTATTTTCTTCGAAATATCTACGAGCAAATCGATGTCGTGCATGCTGCCGTGACCGTGCTCGATGCGGTGGAGGACTTTTTCCATCCAGCCCGTTCCTTCGCGGCACGGGCTGCACTGTCCGCATGATTCGTGGTGGTAAAAACGCGAGAAATTCCAGGTATTGCGAACGATACAGGCTGTTTCGTCAAAAACGATGAATCCGCCCGAACCGAGCATGGTACCTGTTGCAAAACCACCGTCCGAAAGCGATTCGTACGTCATCAGACGGTCTTCGCCCGCTGCGGTTTTCGTTATGAGGTTGGCGGGAAGAATAGGTACAGACGAACCGCCTGCTACCAATGCTTTCAAATAATGCCCTTTACGAATACCTCCGCAATATTCATCCGAATTCAGGAACTCATCCACGCTCACACCCAGCTCGATTTCGTAAACGCCGGGCTTCTGAATATGGCCCGATGCCGAAATCAGTTTGGTACCGGTACTCCGGCCAATCCCGATTTGCGCATAAGCATCGCCGCCATTGTTGATAATCCATGGCATGTTGGAGATTGACTCCACGTTGTTCACCACGGTAGGGCTTTGGTAAAGACCTTTCACCGCAGGGAATGGCGGCTTGTTACGCGGGTTACCTCTTTTTCCTTCGAGCGATTCGAGCAATGCAGTTTCTTCACCGCAAATGTAAGCGCCGCCGCCTGGCTGTACGACCAGCTCAAGGTCATAGCCCGATCCAAGGATATTTTTACCTAAAAAACCTTGCGCTTTCGCTTCCGCGATGGCTTTTTCCAGAATGCGGATCACGTACATGAGCTCGCCGCGCACGTAGATGAACGATTTGTTGGCACCTAATGCGAAGCTGGAAATGATCATACCCTCGATCAAAAGGTGAGGGATGGATTTCATCAGATGGTGGTCTTTGAACGTACCCGGCTCCGACTCATCGGCATTACACACCAGGTAACGGGGAACGCCCTCGGGCTTGGCCAGGAAGCCCCATTTCATTCCCATCGGGAAGCCCGCACCGCCTCTGCCGCGCACGCCTGATTTCTTTGCTTCTTCCACGACCTCTTCCGGGGTCATGGTTTTGATAGCTTTTTCAACGGCAGTATAGCCTCCCTGTTTGCGATAAACATCGAAGGTTTCGATACCGGGGACATTAATATGCTCCGTTAAAATTTTTCTAGCCATTTGAGGATAATATTTTCAGCTCCTGAAAGCTTATTTACTTAAATCTTCTATGATTTGGTCGACCTTCTCGTTGGTCAGGTTCATGTAGAACTGCTCGCGGATCTGGAAAACGGGTCCCCAGCCACATGCTGCGAGGCATTCAACTTCTTTCAATGTAAACTTGCCATCGGCAGTGGTTTCACCCGCTTCGATGCCCAGTTTCTTTTTCAGGTGTCCGTACACATCTTCACCACCCATCAGGCAGCAAGGTCCCGTACGGCAATATTCGATCACGTGCGTGCCAACCGGGTCAAGGTGGTACATGGTATAAAAGGTAGCTACCTCGTAAACCTCGACAGGTTTTATATTTAAAATACCTGCTACATAATCCATTACCTCGCTGCTCAGCCAGCCCCATTGTTCCTGGGCTACGTGCAAAACAGGTAAGAGAGCCGATTTTTGGCGGCCCTCCGGATAACGTGCGATAATTTCTTTTACTGTTTCAAGTCGTTCGGGTGTGAACGCAACCAGATTAGGTGATTCGGTCATTTCTAAATAGGTCTTTAACAAACTTTAAGCGTCCAGTTCACCTGCAATTACGTTCAGGCTACTCATCGTCAGGATCGCATCCGACAGTGATGAGCCTTTGCACATTTCAGGATATGCCTGATAATAAATAAAGCTTGGCCTGCGGAAATGCAGACGGTACGGTGCCCTGCCGCCATCGCTGATCAAGTAGAAGCCCAGCTCGCCATTTCCTCCTTCCACAGCATGGTAAACTTCGCCCGCCGGTGCATCGATTTCGCCCATTACAATTTTGAAATGGTAGATAAGCGCCTCCATATTACGGTACACCTCGTTTTTCGGAGGCAGGTAATATTCGGGAGCATCGGCGTAGTACGGTCCCTCGGGAAGGTTGTTAATGGCTTGCTCCACAATGCGGAGGCTTTGCCACATTTCTTCGTTACGAACCATATAGCGGTCGTAAGTATCGCCATTCTGTCCGATAGGGACGTCAAATTCAAAATCCTGGTAAGACGAGTATGGGTTCATCACGCGCACGTCATAGTCCACGCCCGCAGCACGCAGGTTAGGGCCGGTGAAGCCGTATGATAATGCTCTTTCTGCCGAGATAGGACCTACATTAATTGTGCGATCCATGAAAATCCGGTTACGGTTGAGCAGTTTTTCCAACTCTCTCAGTACGGGCGGGAAAGATTTGATGAATTCCTTGATTTTGCGGATAGCCGTGCTCGAAAGATCACGTTCCATACCGCCGACACGGCCCATATTAGTCGTGAGGCGCGCCCCGCAGACTTCCTCGTAGATCTCATACACTTCCTCGCGCTTCTGCATCACATACAGGAAGCCCGTGAATGCACCGGTATCCACACCGAGGATACTGTTACAGATAATATGGTCGGTAATGCGTGCGAGCTCCATCATGAGCACACGGATGTACTGTGCGCGCTTGGGAACTTCTACGCCCAAAAGCTTTTCAACCGTCATATGCCATCCCAGGTTGTTGATCGGGGACGAGCAATAGTTCATGCGGTCGGTCAGCGTGGTAATCTGGTAAAAAGGCCTTCTTTCGGCAATTTTCTCAAACGCCCGGTGGATATAACCGATCGTCTGCTCACCCGAAACGATTTTTTCGCCATCCATTTTCAGGATGTTCTGGAAAATACCGTGGGTAGCAGGGTGTGTCGGGCCGAGGTTGAGGGTGGTCAGTTCTTCTACGAGTTCAGGCAACTCGCCTTGAGAAGGGACATTATGCGGTAATAATTCAATATCTGCCATATCTTACTCAATATAGATCATCGGCCGAAAAGGGCGTCAATTTTATCTTCACGGGTGGCGTCTTCCAGCGGATATTCCTTGCGCATCGGGAAGTAATCCATTTCCTCGATGTTCAGGATGCGTTTCAGGTTCGGGTGCCCGTCAAACAAGATACCAAAAAAATCGTAGGTTTCGCGCTCCATCCAGTTGGCGCTAGCGAAAAGGCCTGTCGCTGTCGGAATGTGAATATCGGCTGCCGGAATGGCCACTTTAATGCGGATGCGGAAGTTATGCACGAAGCTGTGCATATGGTAAACCACCACGTACTCTTTGCCGGTATTGTCAGGGTATTGGATACCCGTAATGTCGGTCAGGAATATTACCTGGTAGTTTTTATGGTCTCTCAGGAACTCCATCAACGGAATAATCTCTTCGCGGGTCGTTGAGAGCGTCAACAAACCATACGGCTCCTCGAAGTCGAAAACCTGATCACCGAATTTTTCCAAAAGCCCTTCGGCTACCTCCTGGTTAGTAAGCATAGGGGGTTACTGAATATTATATGATGCCAATAGTTCCTGGTATTCGTCGGTATTCCTGCGGCGGAGCTTTTCATTCTGAGCCAGATACTGAATTTGCATCAGTCCGTCGATGATCTGCTCGGGGCGTGGCGGGCAGCCGGGCACGTATACATCCACGGGGATAATACGGTCGATGCCCTGCAAAACGCTGTAAGTATCAAAAATACCACCGCTCGAAGCGCAGGCGCCAACGGCCATTACCCAGCGAGGCTCGGCCATCTGAAGGTAGACCTGCTTCACCACCGGCGCCATTTTCTTGGCAATGGTTCCCATGACCATCAGCAAATCGGCCTGCCGTGGCGAGAAGCTCGGACGTTCGGAACCGAAACGCGAAATATCGTAATGCGCGCCCATGGTAGCCATGAACTCGATCCCGCAGCATGAAGTAGCAAAGGGCAATGGCCAGAGTGAGTAACTGCGTGCCAGACCGATCGCTTCGTCGAATGAAGTTGCAAAAAAACCGGATCCGCTATGTCCTTGCGGAGCCTCCACTATCTTTACTTCTTTCATAATTCTTTGTATTTCAATGTTCGAGCCTATTCCTCCCAGTTCAGTACGCCCTTGCGGATCACATAATAGAAGCCGGATAGCAACAGAGCCATGAACAATAACATTTCTACAAATCCGAACATTCCCAGGCCTTTGAAATTAACAGCCCAGGGATACATGAAAATGACCTCGACGTCGAACAAAACGAAGAGAATAGCCACCAGAAAGTACTTCACCGAAATGGGCGTCCTGGCATCACCAACCGACTCAATACCACATTCGAAGGGATCGTCTTTCTTTTTGCTTTTGCGGCTCGGACCGATGAGGTGAGTGACAATCATCGTGCCACCAATGAAGCCAGCGGCGAGCAAAAATTGCACAATGATGGGCAAATAATCGGAAGGGAGATATTCGTTTTTCATTATAATGATCCGGTTACAGAGGGTTAGGAATGGGAAAAAACTGTTGCCAGCGGGTTACATTCCTCCCCGTCTCTCAAAATTAGGCTTTGCAAATTTATCAATCAAATTCTTTCCTTTTTGTTTTGTCTAATTAGTATCATACTAAATAAGCCCCGTGGTGGCGGGGCTTATTTAGTACTTAATCAAGAAGGAATGTTTATCTTATCACAATTTGCTTCGTGAGGCTCTGTCCCTGGCCCGTTACACGGAGAATATATTTCCCCGTCGGTAAAAGGCTTACATCGATCTGCATCCGGCCGCTGAGCAGCTGCGGAGAAGTGGTTTTGATCACGTTGCCGCGGATGTCGAAAAGCTCAATGGCCGCATCTTTCACATTATCCCGCGACTCGATGTAAATGTAAGCGCCCTGGCTCGGGTTCGGGTAAATTACCACCTCATTCTGCTCATTGGTTTTGAACTCTCTGGAAGCGGTATCGGAGTAACAAACCAGGTTATTGCTGCCGATGGTGTAGGTAACTTTCGCTTTCGTGGTATAAACGCCTGATTTCAGGATTTTAACCAGTGCAGCCGTAGTATCCGTTTCGGAACCCGGGCGTCTCCACAGGAACACCTCATTCACTTCATTACCCTCAGGAATGCTCGCCGAGACGCTGAAAGGTCCTGACGGCTCGATGGTCGGTTTGGTGATTTTGGCACGGATAACCAATGAGGAAACCGAAGAGTTGTCGGAAGTACAACCAAAAATGTTCCGGCTTTTGACAAAGTAGTTGCCGCTTTCTCCCAATCTGGCAGACGCTCCTGTGGCGATGGCTGTATTAGAACCTTCTTTGTACCAACTATATATTTCACCGCCATTCTGCACGGAGAATTGGAATGTAGAATCTGCACATGCCTGTTGCTGGCCTTGCTGGATAATGCTTGGCTGCACCGGCTTCGCATCATTTTCCAAAACGATGAGCGGCGTAAGAATCGAGTTGCCAGAGGCATCTTTTACGGTGGCACGATACGTACCGGCTTTGGAAACTCTGATCGAGCTGGAAACCTCATTGGTGCTCCATCTGTAAGAAGAGAATCCAGCAGGGAGCGTCAGGGTAACGCCGTTATTGTCTGTAACGCAAGCTGCCGTAACTGTTGGAACAGTAGCAGGGTTAGCTGGTGTGACGGTGGAGAAGAAGTTGGCATCCAGCGTTCCAAGCCAGGCATTCGCCAGGATGGTTAAAGCTCTGAGCGTTCCTTCTTTGTCGTTCACGCCTTTGCCCACGAAGTGCGTTCCATCGCCACGGTTAGGTACGAGGGGGTCGGTTTCAGGACCCGGATAAGTAGGGTTGAAATTTGTATTGAGTACTGCGTTTTGCGCGGCAATGATTTCCGGGTTGATGTCCGATTCAATGTTGAATCCTGCTGATGTCCGGGAAGTACGGGCAATTACCCAGGTAATTCTTTTGCCGGTATCCGCACCTAGGCGGTTCATGATCGACTGAAGGTCGCGGCTGTAATTCGCGGCGGGTGTCTTATATAATGCGTCGGTTTCGCCCTGCATCCATAGAACGGCTCTTACTCCGTATTGGTTGGCATAGTTGCGCGCCGCAATGCGAAGGTTGGCGTACGGCATTTCGGGGGCATACACAAAACCGCCGTACATGTTTTTAGTAGGGAGGCCTTTCGAACTACTCGCCCAGTTTTCTATGGATGTACCTTCCCAGGCAGTGTTAATAAATACAACAGGCACGTTCAGTCTTGAAACCAGGAGGTCACCCAGGATACCCCAGCACCAGGCAGATTGTCCGCGCGGCGACATGATGTCGAGATTCTGATTGATTTTGCTAAACTCAGGTGGAGTAGGGTCAGTAAGTTTGTCAACGGAGTCGTTGCTATAATTGGAGATATACAGCACGCGGTCGTCAGTGGCAGATGGCCCGGGGTAATTGCGGAGACCTTGTGCATTCGACTGCCCGGCGATGAGGAACACTTCACCTACACCGAAACGGCTCAGTACATCGCGGCCTATTACCTTGCCGTCGGACACGCCCCGAACTTCCAGGGAGTACCATCCGCCGATCAGTGTAATTGTTCCGGAAAACACGCCGCCCTGGGGTGCGTTCTGCAAAGTTTGCCAGGGTGTTTCAACGCCTTGCCCCTGAATGACCGGCACAGCTCTTACCTCAATTTTTTCGACAGGCATGGTGAATGTACCTGTCACCTGAATCTCCCTCTGACCGGCCATGTTCCGTTGGTAGACAGACTGAAAAACGGGGGAAGTAATTCTGATGGGGGATTTTTCTTGGGAAAATGCTGCTGATGAAAAAATGCAAATTAACAACAACACCTTGGCCACTACCGGAAGAATAAATCTGCTATGCATTTGGGATTCTGATACAGGTAAAGTTTCTGAGCTCTAACGAAGTATAATTTTGTTAAAGTGTTCAATTACAAAACGGTCACAAATGTAACGGAATATTTTCGCTAAAATATCACTATTCCGTTTTTTTGATCAATCGGGTGTTTGCGCCGCATGTTACCGTTTGGTACGCCTACATTTTAAAATGCAAAAAGACGAAGCGCGGAACAGGCAGCGTTTCGTCCTCTTCGGCAAGCCCGGCCTGCTTCTTTGCCTATCTTGCAATTACCAGTTTTTGGGTCTCACTGAATGTCGCCGAAGTCACGCGGATAATATACACGCCACTCGACAGACCCGTCAGGTTGAAGTACTGCGGTCGGTCGAACTTCTGCACGCGGAAAGTCCGATGGATAATACCCCGGCTGTCGATGATCTGAACATCGGCATTCACCAGATTGGCAAATGTCTCGACCGTCACTCTTTCGTTGGCATTAGGATTCGGATAAGCTACAAAACCAGGATTATTGGTATCAAGGTAAAACAGGAACGGTTCGGAGAACTCGGAGTAACAGGTGAGTGTCGGGCTGTACACAATGGTATTGTTAACGACGTAGTTACCTGCCTTCACGGCTTTCAGGGTCGCGCCGGTTTCTGATAATTGCTCGTCGTTGTATTTCCACACGTGATCGCCTGCGTTGAGATTATTTTCAGCAAACAACGTGTAAACGCCGGTTTTGCGGATTACCGGCACACTGGGTGATGGCTTCACATCAATCGCTACCGGTGGAGAATAAGGAGAGAAGCACCCACGATCGTCCTGAATGCGAGCCGAATAATCACCCGTTGCGAAAACTTCGATGCTCTCGCCTGCCAGGCCGTTGTTCCAGAAGAATTCGTTGCCGTTGGCAGCTTTTAACATGATAGTGTCGCCATCGCAGAATGTTGTTGGCTGCAATGCCGTAACTGCCGGGGCTGGTGGAAGAGCCAGTGTTTCTGTCGATATCTGGTTACTTGGATCTGAATAGCATTGAAACTCATTGATGGTTTGCACGGAGTAGGTTCCGGCAGCCGTTACTTTCAGCGTTTGGGAGGAAACGCCGTTACTCCATAAGTACCCGGCAGCATTGGTTGAAACCAGGTTCACGCTCAGATCTGCGCAGAATGTGGTCGGGCCGTCGGCGGTGATGGTAGGGGTTGGCGGCAATGGGTTCATCACTACTACAACGACCGGAGAAACGGGCGAAACGCAGCCGTTTTCGTCTTTTGCAGAAATTGTAAAATTGCCTGATGACCGTATTTCGATCTCGCGGTTGGTTGAACCATTGCTCCATTGGTAGGAGAATGCTTCACTGCTGCGCAATGTGGTATAGTCGCGTTCGCAGAAAGTGGTAGCGCGAAGGGCCGTTATCGTAGGTGTTGCCGGAAGCGGATTAACCTTCACATTCACTTCATCCGAGGTGGATTCGCACCCGTTTCCATCCCTTTGTTTCAAGGTGAATTTTCCCGTCGTGGTCACGGCAATGGACTTCGTGGTAGCATTGGTGCTCCAGATGTTTCCGGAGTCGTAGCTTGAAGTCATTGTAACGTTGCCGCCGTCGCAGAATGTCGTTTCTCCGCTCAGGGAAATGGAAGGTTTGGCAGGCAGTGGGTTTACTTTAACCGTTACCGCATCTGACTCAGGAGAGAAGCAACCTACATCGTCGAGCGCCCTCACGCGGAAGTCCCCCGAGTTGACGACCGTGATAGTGGCGTTATTCGCGCCATTTGACCAAACACTTTTCACTTTTGAGTCCGAGGTCAGGTTCACTTCTCCGCCCTGGCAGAAGGTGAGTGCGCCCGAGGCGGAAATCTTCGGTTTGGCTGGCAATGGAGAATTAAGTACCTGCATGGCCACTTTCTGAGAAGTAGACTCGCAGCCATAAATATTTTTGACCGTCACGAAGTACTCGCCCCCTATCGTTACGGGTAGGCGGTCGCCGGTAGCACCCGTGTTCCAGACGGCATTTGTGGAAGTGCTCGATACCAGCGTAGCCGTGTTGCCGATACAAACCGGATTGCTGCCTTCGATAGTCACCGTCGGCTGGTTAGGCTGGATTTGCTCGTTTACACGGATTTCCGGCGAGAAAATGTAGTTGCCTTTGTCATCACGTGCTTTCACATAGTAGGTTCCGTTACCAACCGTCACGCTGCTGGAAGACTGTCCATTGTTCCAATTGAACGAGTTCAATCCAACGGGATCGGCGTTGATAGTCACATTACCATTCCCGGCACAGTCCACTGTGACTCTGAGTGGTCTTTGCGCCTGGTAGGGTTCTGATCTTGCGAAAAAATCGTCGGTAAGCGAGTTTGACCATGCATCGCCAAGCTGCATTAAGCCGTCGCCGGAGAAATGGACGCCATTGGGAGCACCATTCTCACGGGGAATCTGAATGAGATCGGTGTTGGGCCCTTCGAAAACATTCGGAACATTAAGGATAACCTGCCTTTGTCCGTTTGTAACGTTTACATCGACGAGGCGTCCATTGTCATAAGAAGTAATGGAAACCATCCATGAGATATTCCTTCCCGATTCATTCCTGCTGGCTTCAATGACGGCTTTCAGGTTGTTGAAATAGGTATCAGTGTCGGTATCTTTAAAGTTATCGGCCTCACCTTGGAGCCAGAGAACGCCACGAAGGCCCGTGATAGGTGTGTATCGTTGAATAACGCTGCGCAAGTTCCCATACGGCATTCCATCCGGTTTGACCCAAACAGGTGCGTAGACCGACTGCGTGTTGCCATTAATACTCTCGCGCCAGTTTACAGAGGCCATGCCTTCCCAACCTACATTGAAAAACAGAATGGGAACATTGAATCGGGAGGCCAGGCGGTCGCCCAGACGTCCCCAGCACCAGGCGGCCGGGCCGCGCGGGGAAATTTTACTCTGGGCATCGATATGGTGAAACGAAGGGCGCTCAGGCAATTCATACGGATATTCTCCGTACTCGTTGTTATCTATTGAATTAACACGATCGTCCTGTGCGCCTTGATTGCCAAAAGAGGCATCTGCAAATCCCTGAGCATTGGATTGCCCTGCAATTAGAAATACTTCGCCTATCCCGACGTGCTCGACGGTTCTGGTGCCTACCAGCTGGTCACCTTTCCAGCCTCGGACTTCCAGCCGGTACCAGCCGCCCTGAGCAGTAATGTAGCCAGAGAAAAAACCTCCTTTTATGCTGGCGTCGCTGAGGCTGGTCCAGTCTTTGTCTGTGCCCTGACCGGGCACAAGCGCCGATACTTTGGCTTCCACACGATCGACAGGCTGCGTGTAACTACCTGCAATGTTGATGTTTGCGTTATTAGCTTTGTCTCGCTGAAGTACGATACGGTCCGAAGGAAAATCAATGCTGATTTGTCCGTATGCTGTAAAGGAAATAATACTAAATACTACCAGATAGAAATACGGTAGATAGTGTCTCATGGTGACTATAAATTCTTTGAAATAACTACTTGGACACACAATTTGCATCGAAAGGTTGCCTCTTTCAAGAAATTATTATTGTACGGGGAACGGTGAGTTGATCATTTCCCATACTTTATCTTTTAATTGTTCAATACCTTCTTGGGTTATTGCAGAAATTAAAAGCGTTGGGATACCGTTTGGTAGATTTTCTTGTAATGTAACCCGTTCTTCGTCAGTGATTACATCCATTTTGGAGATTGCTAGCAGGCGGCTCTTGTCGAGCAGCTGTGGATTGTATAAGCGCAGCTCTTGCACCAGCGTCTGGTATTCGGCCTGGATGTCCTCACTGGTAGCAGGTACGATGAAGAGGAGGATAGAGTTGCGTTCGATGTGTCGCAGAAACCGTAAACCGAGCCCTTTGCCTTGTGAAGCACCTTCGATAATGCCCGGAATGTCGGCCATTACGAAGGATTTGTAGTCGCGGTAAGGCACCACACCCAGGTTTGGAACGAGGGTAGTGAAGGGGTAATCGGCAATCTCGGGCTTGGCAGCCGAAACAACCGAGAGCAATGTGGATTTTCCTGCATTCGGGAAGCCTACCAGACCCACGTCGGCCAGTACTTTCAGTTCGAGGATGAACCACTCTTCCTTGCCCGGTTCGCCGGGTTGAGCGTATTGGGGAGTCTGGTTGGTAGCAGACTTGAAATGGTCGTTGCCCATTCCGCCGCGTCCGCCTCGCAGCAGGATCATTTCCTGCCCGTCTTCGGTGATTTCGAAAAGCTGTTCGCCGGTTTCGGCATTTTTAGCGATCGTGCCCAGCGGGACTTCCAGGATGATGTCCTTCCCGATCGCTCCGGTGCGCCGCCCGCCTTCGCCGCCTTTACCATCGAACGCCTTTACGTGCTTAGTGTATTTCAAATGTAGCAATGTCCAGAGCTGGGCATTGCCTTTCAATATCACGTGCCCTCCGCGTCCGCCGTCACCACCGTCCGGTCCGCCTTTCTCAACGTGCTTTTCACGCCTGAAGTGCATAGAGCCGGCACCACCGTTACCGGAGCGCGCATTGATTTTTACGTAGTCTATAAAGTTAGAGGAGGCCATGTGAGTATAGTGGGTAAAAAAGAAATCAGGCTGCTTCGATAGCGTTCGAGATTTCCCCGAAAATCAAATCGATTTCACCTATTCCGTTGATGGCGACAAATTTACCTTGTTCCTGGTAGTAGTCGGCAACGGGTTTTGTTTTGCTGTTATATTCCTGAATGCGTTTCGCGATCAGCTCTTCGTTCTGGTCGTCGGGACGGCCGGAAGTTTTGCCGCGGTTCAAAAGGCGGGCCAGGAGCTCGTCGTCATCGACAGACAATGCCACCATCACCGAAATGCCTTCATTGTAGCTCGCAAGCAGGTTGTCCAATGCCTCGGCTTGTTTTACCGTTCTGGGAAAACCATCGAAGATGAAACCTGCCGCGTCGCGGTGCTCTTTCAGCTTGTTATCGATCATCCCGATCACCACTTCATCCGGCACCAGAATACCCTGGTCCATCAAAGTTTTGGCTTTCAACCCCAGCTCTGTTCCAGCCTGAATTTCCGAGCGCAGCAGATCTCCTGTTGAAAGGTGGATCAAATTGTACTTTGCAATTATTTTTTCACTTTGGGTACCTTTCCCGGCGCCCGGAGGGCCAAACAGTATAAGATTCAGCATAGTTGCTACAAAAATTGATGTCGCGGTAGATTGGTGAATAAGCGGCAAATTTACAACTCTTACTATGATGTGTGCGAAATTGTTGCATAATTTTTACAAGAAAAATCCCCGTTACCGTTTCCGGCAAAGGGGATTCGCTATCGTAAAAGTGGCTCCATTCAGGGGATAACCACCCTTTTCACCGCTCCATCTTCATTCTGAACCACCGTTACGAACAGCGTTCCTTTTGTATTTTTCTTAAGTTCGATCTGGCCAACGTACTCGCCTTCGAACTCGTGGATCTCCTTTTTGCCTACTTCCTTGCCCTTGGTGTCGGTGACCGTTACTGTTACGTCACCTTTTTGCGGCACACTGAAACGCAGGTTAAGGACATCGTCGGCTGGATTATTGGTATAGGCATTCAATGACCGGATGCTTGCACCTTTTGCATTGTCGGCGTTATCCCAGGCATAGTCAAAGCTTTTGCCGAAATTCCTGCCAAAATCCTCCATGTCCCGTATCATCATTTTGGCTTTGGGATGGAAGTTCTTGTCGATATTTTTCTGAATCGATTTCATGCTTTCGTTGAACTTCTCCGAATCCCAGTCGAGGTCATGTTTGAAATCGCCGTCCCAGTGAAACACCATCGGTTCGCGCGGGTCGCGGTGGTCGACGATCACTTTTTTGCGTTTTTTAGCTGCTATCACGCCGTCGGCGCCGTCATCCACGGTAATCGAAATAGTTTGTTTACCCTTTTTGTCGACATTCAGAGAATCGAGCACCTTGTCGATGAATTGCTGTCTCTCGGAGTCAGTCATTGCTCCTACTTCATAATTCTTTTCAATGTCGCGGGTCTTACCGTTGTCATCTTCGCTCACCTTGATCCGGATGCTCGTCTTTTTGTCGTCGTCATCCTTTTTAGGTTTTTTGTCGGATTGGGCCTGCGCAACGGATAGCAGTGCCGGTGCCGCCACGAGCAGCAGCGACCATGTCAGTTTTTGAATTGAAACAGTTTTCATAAGCATTTTTTGTTTTGAGTCTGAATGAATTGCAAAACCATGGCTATGTTGCTTGGGGCGTTGTTAAATAATGTTAAAAACACCTTTGGCCGGGGGCGAAACAGTAAATTTGTTCTTGGCAAAATGTCGGGTAAAGCACAGCCCGCGTTGCACATGGGAAGCGAAAATTATGACCAAGCGGAAAATACAAATTATCGTAGGGCTGATGTGTCTCGCGTTGATCGGGCTTATCGGCTTTCAATGGTACTGGATCAGGGAGGCGATCGCGATCAGGAACGACCAGTTCAACCAGAAGGTCTCGGAGTCGGTACAGCAGGTGGTGCACCGGTTGGAAAAGCAGGAAATGATGTATCTTCTGCAACGCCGCATCGAAGCCGAACAGCAAAAAAGCAAGTTTGACCGCATTGCGCAGCTGCGTGATATGCCCATGAAGCGCACCACCCCGCCGGTCCCGAAAACACCCGTTCATGAAGCGGTACCACGCGTGCAGCCGCGGATGGAGATCGCCATCGGCCCGAATGGTGAGGAAATACATTATCAGGTGATTACCGAAGCGGCTCCTACCGATGTACTGAGCCCGAATATCAGGGTGATGGTGGATCACCAGCAGCGCATTATAGAGGAATTTTTTCAGGCACAGCAATATGGTATGGCCGGTATCGACGAGTTCATGCGCCGCCGGCTGGACGACGAGCGCCGTTTGGGAAATGCCATGCGCGGCATGGCTGACCCTGAGTTTCGCCGGAAAGGCAGCGATTTTCAGAAAAAGGATTCGGCTTCGAGAAATATAGCTAACCGGAAAGTAGCATTGCCGGATAATGCAAAAGGCGGCAAACAAAAATCGCGGGCAATCTTCAGTGCCGGGGAGCCCGACCGTGCGGAGTTGCTGAAAGAGGTCATGAAGGATTTTGTTTACACTAAACGGCCCATCGAGCAGCGTGTAAACCGCTTTTTGCTGGATACATTATTGAAAAAACAGCTGATCCAGAATGGAGTCACATTGCCTTACGAATTTGCTGTGAGGGGCGCTGTGCGTGGCCACTCACTGGATAGCCTCATTTTCTCGACCGTGAGCATGCGCCCGAGCGAGTGGGAGGAGCGGTCGTATAAAGCTTCGCTATTCCCGAACGAGACACTGACCGCGCAGAATGCATTGTATGTGTACTTTCCGGATCAGCAACGCTACATTCTCAGCAATATGGGGGTGATGTTCGGTGGCTCCGGCATTCTGATCGTTGTGATTATGGCCTGTTTCTACCTGGCGGTTACGACTATTCTACGTCAGAAAAAGCTTTCCGATATTAAGAATGACTTCATCAACAATATGACCCACGAGTTTAAAACGCCTATTTCTACCATTGCATTAGCAGCGGAAATGGCGCAGGAGAATTCGGCATCGTTCATGGATAGCCCTAAAGGTTCACGGCTCGACCGCTACCTGGGCATTATCCGGGAGGAAAACAAGCGGCTCGGCACGCACGTGGAGAAGGTTTTGCAGATGGCATTGCTGGATAAGGGGCATGTCAAACTTAAAATCACGGAAACCAATATTCATGACCTCATCGGTGCTGCATTGAATGGACAAAGTGTACAAATCGAACAGAAGGAGGGGGAAGTCGATCTGAACTTCGAGGCAGAGGAAGATGTAGTGGCCGCGGATGAGGTGCATATCTCCAATATTCTGAACAATCTCATCGACAATGCGATCAAATATTCGCCTGAAAAGCTGTATTTGAATATCAGTACCAAAAATGAAAACGGTGGTATCGCTATTTCCATCTCCGACAAGGGCATAGGAATGAGTCGTGAGCAGCAGCAGCGCGTTTTCGATACCTTCTACCGTGTGCCTACGGGCAATGTGCATGACGTTAAAGGCTTCGGGCTCGGGTTGAGTTATGTCAAAAAGATGGTCGAGGCACACGAAGGTACCGTTCGCCTGCTGAGCAAACCGGGTGAGGGGAGCACATTTACGATCTGGCTGCCGGTCCGCAAAGAGGAGCAAATAGTTTAGAAATATCGCCTGTAACCGCTAACTTGCCGTCTTTTTAAGATGACTAACCGACAGTTACGGTAAATTTCTGAACACGCAATGATTTCCAAAACTTATGCCCCTCAGGAGATAGAGGATAAATGGTACTCCTACTGGATCGAGAACAAGTTCTTTCAGTCGAAACCCAATCCTGACAAAGAACCCTACACCATCGTGATTCCGCCGCCGAACGTCACAGGCGTGCTGCACATGGGGCATATGCTCAATAATACCATCCAGGACATCCTGGTCCGCAAGGCGCGGATGGAAGGTAAAGAGGCTTGCTGGGTACCTGGTACCGACCACGCTTCCATTGCTACCGAGGCCAAAGTGGTGGCGATGCTCAAAGAGCGCGGCATTAACAAGCGTGACCTTACCCGCGACGAATTCCTCGAATATTGCTGGGAATGGACGCATAAATACGGCGGCATTATCCTGAAACAGCTTCGGAAACTAGGCGCTTCCTGCGATTGGGACCGTACGCGCTTCACGATGGAGCCGGATTTGTACGATTCGGTGATCGACGTTTTCATTGACCTCTATAATAAAGGAGAAATCTACCGTGGCCACCGCATGGTGAACTGGGACCCTCAGGCGCGCACGACCGTGTCCGACGAGGAGGTGATCATGAAAGAGGTGAATCAGAAGTTAGTTTATCTTCGATATCCGCTCGTTGGGGAGGATGGAGAAGGGAGAATGGAGGAAGGGGTGGTGATTGCCACTACTCGTCCGGAGACTATTATGGCCGATGTGGCTATCTGTGTTAATCCTGCGGATGAGCGTTACCAGCACCTGATTGGTAAAAAAGTGCTGATTCCGTTGATCAACCGGGCCATTCCGATTATTGCGGATGACTATGTGGAGATGGAATTCGGAACTGGCTGTTTGAAAGTGACGCCGGCACACGACACCAATGACTACGAACTTGGAAAACGTCATAATCTGCCTATTATCGATCTTTTGAATGAAGACGGCACACTGAACGAGAAGGCGCAGATCCTGGTAGGGGAAGACCGTTTCATTGCACGCAAAAAGATCGTCAAACTGCTCGAAGAGTCGGGTAACCTCGTGAAAGTGGAGGAATATCGCTCAAACGTGGGGCATTCGGAGCGTACGGATTCGGTGATCGAGCCGAGGCTTTCCGAGCAATGGTTTTTGAAAATGGAGAAAATCAGCAAGCCCGCATTCGAGAATGTGATGAATGACACGGTGCAGCTGATTCCTGCGAAATTCAAAAATACGTACCGCCACTGGATGGAGAATGTACGCGACTGGAATATCAGCCGCCAGCTCTGGTGGGGCCACCGTATTCCGGCTTATTACCTGAACGACGGTACCATGATCGTCGCAAAGTCGAAGCGGGAGGCATTGCGTAAGGCGCAGCATGAGTTGCAGCTTTTTGCATTGACCGAAGAGGATATCAAGCAGGATGAGGACGTACTCGATACCTGGTTCTCGTCGTGGCTATGGCCGATCTCCGTTTTCAACGGTATTAAAGAACCGGAAAATGAGGAAGTGAATTACTATTACCCGACCAATGACCTGGTAACCGCACCGGAAATTCTTTTCTTCTGGGTGGCACGGATGATCATTGCGGGTTATGAATACCGTGGCCAGTATCCGTTCAAGAATGTGTACCTGACGGGTATCGTTCGTGACAAGCAGGGCCGTAAAATGTCGAAATCGCTGGGTAACTCACCCGATCCGATCGACCTGATCGATAAATATGGTGCGGATAGCATTCGTACCGGTATGCTTTTCAGCTCGCAGGCGGGTAACGATTTGCCTTACGACGAGAAGCTGATCGAGCAGGGCCGGAATTTTGGTAACAAGATCTGGAATGCATTCCGTTTGGTAAAAGGTTGGACTGTGGATAGCGAGCTTCCTGTTCCGGAAGGTTCAAAAATGGCCGTACAATGGTTTGAAAGCAAATTGAACCAGACTTTGGCCGAAGTGCAGGACCACTTCTTGAAATTCCGCATTTCGGATGCATTGGGCTCGATCTATAAGCTGATATGGGACGATTTCTGCGCCCAATACCTCGAAATGATCAAGCCGGGCTTCGAACAGCCGATTGATCTCTCGACCTACGATTCGACGCTCGACTTCTTCGATCGCCTGATGCGTTTGCTGCATCCGTTTATGCCTTTTATTTCGGAGGAAATCTGGCAGAACATCATTGAGAGAGGAGAGAACGAATCTATTTGCGTCGCGCATTTCCCGCAGGCTGCGGATTTCGATCAGGCGCTGCTGAATGACTTTGATATATTGTTTGAACTCGTTTCATCGATCCGTAACCTGCGGAATTCGAAAGGTATTAGTCCTAAAACCGCATTACCACTCGCAATTCGCACGGACTCAAACGAGCGCTACAATGCATTGACGCCGCTGATCGGGAAGCTGGCGAATGTGGAAGGGATCAGTTACGTAACCGGTGAAGCGGAAGGAACTTCTTTCCGTGTGAAGTCGGATGAGTTCTTTGTGAACCTGGCCGACGAGCTGGATGTAGAGGCTGAACGCGAGAATTTGCAACGCGAATTGGAATACACCAAAGGCTTCCTGGATTCGGTGATGAAAAAGCTCTCGAACGAACGCTTTGTGGCTAATGCCAAAGGTGATATCGTTGAAAAGGAAAGAGCCAAGCAGGCCGATGCCGAAGCGAAGATCGTGACCTTGACCGAAGCGCTGGCGAGGCTCAAATAAGCGTCAAAAATACAACTCTTTTGTAAGGCACAGGGCGTTAGCGCCTTGTGCTTTTTTGTTATGCAAGAATACGGTTTAATGTCTGCATGACATTTAAAAAGTGCAACGCGACGACCACGTAAATGGCTCACCCTTAGGATTAATCAATGAATTAATGGAGATAAAATTATATTCATTTTTAAAAAATTTTATTAGTTCGGACTGTTTGGAAATAGGAAAAAACCGGGCGTAAATTTCCCGCCAATCTCATGTAATTCAATTGACTATGGCGACGAAAACAGTACAGGACCTGGTGGTGCCGGTGGGCGTTACGCTCGACCGGTTTATCATGCACAGCCAAAGCGCGTTCCCCTACGCGACGGGCGAGTTGTCGCAACTACTACGCGACATCGCGCTTGCGGGGAAGATTATCAACCGGGAAATCAACCGCGCCGGGTTAATCGATATTGCGGGCGGCAACGGAACGGAAAATGTGCAGGGGGAAGACCAACAGAAACTCGATATTGTCGCCAACGTGCGGTTCATCCGCGCATTGAAGAATGGGGGAGAGGTTTGTGCCATCCTTTCCGAGGAAGAGGAAGATATCATCCATACCGGCAACGATCACGGCAAGTACGTCGTGGCTATGGATCCGTTGGATGGTTCTTCCAATATCGATGTAAATGTTTCCATCGGATCGATCTTTTCTATTTACAGAAGGGTGACACCTATCAACGGCCCTGCTTCGATGGAGGACTTCCTGCAAGGCGGCCGGAAGCAAGTGGCGGCGGGGTATATTTTGTACGGCTCCTCGACCATGCTGGTGTATTCGACAGGCGATGGCGTGAATGGTTTTACTTTCGATCAGTCGCTCGGGGAGTTTATTTTATCACACAAAAATATTGGGACACCTGCCGACGGCTCGATCTACTCCGTCAACGAGGGACATTACCACAGCTACCCGCCGTTTGTGCAGCAGTATATTGCCCAATGCAAGTCGAGAAATTTCAGCGCCCGGTACATCGGTTCGCTCGTCGGTGATTTCCACCGCAATATGCTCAAAGGAGGTATTTACCTTTATCCACCTACCAAAAAGGACCCGAAAGGCAAACTGAGACTGCTTTATGAATGCTACCCGCTGGCATTCATCGCCGAAAAATCGGGCGGAAAGGCAAGCGACGGATTTGGCAACATCCTTGATATTGCACCGCAGTCGTTTCACCAGCGTTCGCCGCTTTACGTTGGCTCGGCAGGCCTCGTCGACGACGTTGTGAAGGGCTGATAACCGGCTACCGTTTTAGTTTTCGTAACTTTGCAGAATGCAGACTACGCAAAACTCATTCGAGCAGTTTAAGCTCAACCGTCAATTGCTCAACGCGATTGAAGAAGCAGGTTACACCGAACCGACACCCATTCAGGAGCAGGCCATACCCGTGGCGCTGGCAGGACAGGACATACTGGGCATCGCCCAGACTGGCACCGGCAAGACCGCTGCTTATACGTTACCATTGCTAATGCGCATCAAATATGCCCAGGGACAGCATCCCCGGGCATTGATTTTGGCTCCTACGCGCGAGCTTGCGATGCAGATCTCCGAAGCTATCGCGCAGCTCAGCAAGTATACCGATATCCGTACCGTGGTGCTCTACGGCGGTGTGGGCCCCAAAACACAGATCGAGGCTATTCGCAAGGGTGTCGATATCATCGTGGCCACACCGGGACGTTTCATGGATTTGTATTTCCAGGAGGAGATCGTCGTGAAGCATTTGAATGTAATGGTGCTCGATGAGGCCGATAAGATGATGGATATGGGCTTTATGCCGCAAATCCGCAAGTTGCTGGAAATCATTCCGCGCAAAAGGCAGAACATGCTTTTCTCCGCGACGTTTTCGGGCAAGGTCGAAAATCTTTCCCATGAGTTTCTCGAATTCCCTACCCGGATTGAAGTTACCCCACAGGCCACTGCCGCGGAAATGGTAACGCAGGCGCTTTACGAAGTGCCGAATTTCCGGACGAAGATCAATCTGCTGTCCTATTTATTGGAAGATAAGGAGGCCTTTACGCGCGTACTCGTGTTCACGCGCAGCCGCGAGGTGGCGGGCTTGGTGCATCAGAATTTGCTGGGCAGAGTAGTCCCCGAGGCGGAACTTCGCGTAATCCATGCGAATAAGGGCCAGAATACGCGGATCAATGCGATGGAGGCGTTCAGAGAAGGAAATATCAGGGTAATGGTCGCTACCGATGTCGTGGCCCGTGGGATCGACATTACGGAAGTGAGCCACGTGGTGAACTTCGACGTGCCTTTGATTTATGAGGATTATGTGCACCGGATCGGCCGGACCGGGCGGGCCAATACAGTAGGTAATGCGATCACGTTTATGACCATTGCCGATGAGTACCATATCCGCAAAATAGAAGCTATGATCCGCATGGAAATTCCAAGAGCGGAGTTCCCGGATGATGTTTACATTGCTGAAACGCCCTTTCAGGAGCGGCAGGATATGCTCCGCGAGATTGATAACCAGCGGCGTAAAGAAGATCCGACATTCAAGGGAGCGTTTCATGAGAAAAAACACAGTTACCCGCCTGCTAAGAAGGGTTCGGGGAATACCACTAAGGGACGCAGGGCTGCGGGCGGAAGAAGTAAACGCCGGTAATGCAATACAATTCCAATAAAACCGTTTAACTTGGACAATAGAAACCTTTTCTTCTATTAAAGTCAATTATGAAAGAGTCTGTTGTAATTTGGCTTGCCCTGTTGATCCCTGTGCTGAGCTTTGCTCAAAACACGCATCTGGCAAGCGCGGGTCCAAGCACAGATACAAACGTAGCCCCCAAAAAGCCCCTTGATTTAAAGGAAAGGCGTATTATCCCGCTCTTCGGAGAAGTGAGTAAGACATCGGAGCAGATTGATGAAGAGATCAAATTCCTGAGTGAATGTGACAAATCATTTTCCAGCCGCACAGAAGCCAGCAGTTTTTTTGCGACCCGCGCCTGGGAATATTTGCAGGAAGGTTCTCTGGACACGGCCTGCTACCGGTTCAATCTCGCCCAACTGTTGAACGATAAGAATGTGGAAGCCTACTGGGGGCTCGGGGTTGTATCGTACCAGCGCGAAAACTGGGTGGATGCCAAAAGAATGCTGAGTAAAGGCGTAAGCCTGCAAGGCGACAATGTACCGCTGCTGGTGGATCTGTCGACAGTTGAACTTAAACTGTATGCGATTACCAGCCGGAAAGAGGAGTTGGATGAGGCGTCTGAATTGCTGAAACACGCGGTTTCCCTTGATTCTACTTACGCGCTAGGCCAATATAATCTGGCATTGCTGCACTACAATTTGAATGAGCTCGACAAGTCGTGGGAGCATTTGCACAAAGGGCGAACACTGGATTTCACCCAATTGAACCTCGACTTTGTAGAACTTCTAAAAGCGAAGATGCCCGATCCGCAAGGGTTTTTCAAATGAAGCGGCATCATTCCAAAACAAAAAAAGTCTCCCAAGCAGGAGACTTTTTTTGTTTTGGAATACTATTGGAAGAAGAAGCCGTTCGGCGAAATGCCTACTTTGATGGAATCGACTACATTCCCGTCGCCGCGATAGCGTACCGCGTAGCCTGACTGGGTCGACGAAGGCGTTACGGCAGCGTAAAGCAATCCCTGAGTAGGATCAATCGTCAAGCCGGTGAAATAACGGCTGATGAACGGCTTGCTCAGGTCAATCTGCGAATCTGTGATATTAAACTTGTAGGTTTTACCAAACGGGTTGAAATTGGCATCATACGCAGTCAATACGAAATAGATCGTTTTCATATCGTTGCTCATCGTAAATGATTCCGGCACCTTGGTAGCATCGGTACCGATAGCCAGCGTAGCCTCAGTTACCAGTGACTCGGGGTTCACGCGTAGTGCTTTAATGCCTGCATTAACCCACACCTTTCCGTTTGCATCGACGCCGATCGGCGTCACCACACCCTCCATTGGAATCGATTGAGTAACCGCGTCGGTATTGGTGTTGATGACGGTCAGCATGTTCCCGTCCGTGTAAGTAGTTGTTCCCACGAATAGCTTTCCGGCATTGTAAACCAGGTTTTCCGGGCCTTTGGCGATATCGATTTTCTTCGTTACTTTTTTTGTAGTCAAATCGATCACGGCGATATATCCTGTGCTGTACTTGTAATCCGGATTAGTGCCCCAGCACGAAACATATGCTTTTCTACCGACGATTACCACTTCACGGGGGTTCTCGATATCGGGCGCGCCGATGGTACCTTCGTCTTTGAAAGTGTAGCGCTCAACGAACTGAACTTTATCCTGACCAGCCACCGAGTTGTCCACGAGTATAATGCCTTGTTGTTCGGAAGCGGTATAATCCTGCACGCCGCCTTTCAGCGCCGTTCCGTTTGCAGCCGCGAAAACATCGGCGGTAGCATTGTTGTTTTCCCGCGCGAAGTAAGAAATACCGCCATTATTCTGCAAAAAATTACCCAGGTTCGATACAAAAACGCCGCTTACATAGTCGCCTTTCGGAGCCGGGTCGCTTTGGTTACAGGACCATACCGCGAGGGTAGAAAAAACTACTGCTAATGAACTGGCTAACTGTCTTTTCATTTTCATTGATTTATTGAGAATCGTAACTAAAGGTTAAACTTACTGCAAAACTTCTTCCCGGCATCGCATTATTTCTGACATTTAAATAAAACGTGTCGGTAACATTGCGGACTTGCCCCTGCAAAACCAGCTTGAATTTGTAAAAGGCAAAGGTTGTTTCGGTCAGGAGATTCACCAGGCCATAGCCGTCCAGAAACTGTGAATTATCGAAGGTTGTATACCGCTTGCTAACTGCCTGCAACTGCCCGGTAAGCTTCGTGTATTTGAACTGGACGAATGCGTTTGCATTAGCCGTATGTTCGGGTACAAACACCAGTTGTTTACCCACAATATCCTGCGAGTAATTGTCGTAGGCTTTTTCCTGGCTGCTTTTGTTGAGTGCATAGCCCGCATCCAGTCCTGTTCGCCAAGGGCCGGTTTGGCGCTGATAGCTCAATTGCAATTCGATTCCCCGGGCCAACACCTGTTGTAGATTTTCGACCCGGTAGTTTCTGGAAGGATTCCAGTAGGTCCAGTCTTTCACGCGGTTGTGATAAAAGGTTGCGGAGGTTCGTAATGTGCCGCCGAATGCTGCTTTAAAGGTCTGTTCAAGGCCGATTTCCTTGTTCCAGCCAGTTTCCGGACGGATATCCGGGTTACCGAGGTCTTTCCAGTATCGTTCGTTCAAAGTGGGCACCCGGTAGCTGCGGCCATAAGAGCCTTTCAGAGTAAGATTGTAAAGCGTCTTTTGAATTAAACCATATTCCAGACCAATAGACGGTGTGAATGGTGGATTGAAACCCGTCACGAGCCCCTGCCGGAGGTTAACAGAAGTAGTGACCCGGGTTGTCGGCTGCCAGCGGGTCAGGAGGAAAAAGTCCGTGCGGTTCTCGCCCACGGGGGAAAGGGCATACCCGGGCACGCGCGAGCGATAATGTGTCCATTCTCCCCCGGTTTTGACGGAGACCGGATTGACGTCACTTCCCATACTTAGTGTAAAGTCCTTTTCAATCCTCGAAGCAAATTTGTCAGTTACCGAGTGGTCGGGGTGGGAGAGGTCGCCTTTGGCATAATCGATTATGTCGCGTACCCAGGCGGTCCGTATCGTGAACGTGCGTACCTGGTAGCGGACCATCGTGCGATACGCTGTGGTGCGCGTCATCTCACGGCCTTGCATATCGTCGGGTGTCAGCGTCAGCTTATTGTCGGTGAGCCAAACGTGCGCGGAAATTTCCTGGTCGTTTTGTGAGCGCAGGAACAGGTCCTGTACAATGCCCTTTTGAAAAGTTTCAGTAGGCAGGAGTGCATACGTGTTCCGGGTAGGGTTCGGGTAATCGTTATTCATTCTGCCATAGTAAAGTGCCGTTTTGCCGGAGAATGCCCACGCGTTGTTCAGCGGGAATGCATATCGGATATCCGTTCTGCTCTGATTGTTGTGGAAGCTTTCTTGTTGTCTGCCGCCAGACACGTGAAACGGCGTGACCGATGCACGGCTGTCGAGCAAAATACTCCCACCGACGGCATCGGAGCCTACAATGCTGGCCGAGGAGCCATACTGAACCGAAAGCTGGTCGAAACCTGCCACTGGAATGGTAGAAAAGTCCGTTTGTCCGAGGGTAGGTGCATTGATATTGAGGCCGTTCCACAAAACGGCGGTATGGTTGGCGGAGGTACCCCGAAACGACGCGGTGCTGAGCTGACCAGGCCCATAATTTTTAAATGCAATAGGGGTATATGCAGACAAAATGTCGCCAATATTCTGATAGCGTAACTGTGCGATCGAAGCCGAGTCGATGCGCTGGATTTTCAGGCCACTCATGAATTTTTGAGGGACAAATCCCTTCACGATGACGGGATCGAGGGCGATGGAGTCTTTTTGCGCATAAACCGGCAGCGCCAGTGCAAAACCTGCCCATAACATCCAGTAACCCACAAATCTCCGGTCGGTAAACACTCTAAATCACAATGATTGGCGGCGACCTTCTGTTTTTCCTCCGAAAACGGTCCGATCAAATGCTCTGGCAGGTCTCCTGGCTCGTCTTTCGTTCCCGGAGCCTTCCCGTCGCAGGACAGTGGCATGAAGAATCGGGCACGTGTTGGCAGACTTACAGTTGCGGGGACAGCTTCCGGTATCAGCGGAATTCCCTATTAAGCCTAATTGCTGACTAGAAGCAGCTTATGGCACCAAGCGGGTGCAAAGGTAGGTATTTCCTCCGACTTTCCGTTGTGTGCAATAACCCCTATCTTTGCGGCAAATTCTGATTGCTTTTGGCCGCTTCTACTGAAAATTTCCCGACCGCATCCTCCCTGAAAGGCATTTATCTCATGCTGGGCGCCGCATTTTTTTTCTCGCTCACATCGGCGATTTCGAAATGGCTGGGAAAGGAGTTTCATATTGTACAGCTGGTTTTTTTCAGAAACATCGTAGGGGTGGTTTTTATAATCAGCAGTATTTGGCAACGGCCGCTGAGGCAGGAAGGCGGAAAGTTAGGACTGCTTATTTTCAGAGGTGTAGTAGGTACGTTGTCGCTCTACATGCTTTTTTATGCGATCCAGACTCTCGGACTCGGCCGGGCCTCTACCTATCAATATACTTACCCGATTTTTCTGGCGCTTTTCTCCTGGCTGCTCATCGGCGAAACGCTGAATAAAAAGGAGTGGATGGCCATATTTGTCGGTTTTGCCGGAATCTTGTTCGTCTTTCGTCCCGATTTGTCGTCGTCGTTGCGGGATAACGCATTAGGCCTGGGTAATGCACTGCTGACGGCCATTTCTTACCTGTCGATCCGTCAGCTCGGCGTCGTATACGATACGCGCGCGATCATCCTTTCATTCATGCTTAGCGGGATTGTAATGCCAATTCTGTCGATGTTGGTCGGTACGTATTATCCTATGGAGCATTTGGATTTTCTGATAGGCACATTCAAATGGCCGGAGAATGCGTGGCAATGGTTGGGTTTTCTCGCACTAGGCCTCACCGCGCTTTTAGGCCAAAAAATGCTCACGCAATCATTTACCTACGATAAAGCGGGGCGTGTCGCAGCGGTGGGTTATTCCAATATCCTTTTTTCGGTACTGATTGGCTTTTTGATGGGAGAAGCTATTCCCACACTTTCGATGCTGACGGGCATGCTGCTTATCATCACGGGCGGTATTCTGGTGTCTTTGGCCAAAACTAAAAAGGCTTAAAGCCGCTCATTGAACGCGAGCCGGTTCATGAACGGGTCGACTACCGTTACCGAAATGGCGTTCCACGGTTCATGTTCGAGCCCGGGGTGGTTGTATTTGTATTGTTTTTCATTCAGCTCGCGGTGAAAATCCCGCACGCCTGTGCATTCGATAAAAATTTTGGCGCCCGGAGTGCTGTCGCCGTGATGTTCTGAAAGGTGAAGCGTGACGCCACCACGCGAAACTTGCATGTAAAGTGGTGCATCGTCGGAAAAGCGGTGCTCCCAGTCGACCGTGAAGCCGAGCCAGCCGATGTAAAACTCACGTGCTTTGGTTTCGTCAAAAATGCGTAAAATTGGGATGACTTTGCTGGCTTCCATGTTATTGTGTTTTAAGGCTTAGAACCGGACGCTTCATTCTTGACTCCACGCGATGATTTGTGAATGCGATTTGTTTACGAGAAGAAATCTAAAAAATTACCATGAAACGACTCCTGTCATCACTGATTATATTTCCGGCAATGCTGGTATTTCTCGCCGGTTTCAAGGCTGATACCGGTAAGGGGCGTGCGGCTGCCGAAGGCATTCAATGGCTGACCATCGAAGAAGCATATGCTAAAATTCAGAAAGAGCCCCGCAAAATCCTGATTGACGTCTACACCGACTGGTGCGGATGGTGCAAGGTAATGGACCGCGAGACTTTTAAAGACAAAGCGGTCACCGATTATATCAACAAAAAATACTACGCCGTAAAGCTCGATGCAGAACAGAAAGGGACGATCAAATTGGGCGACAAGCAGTTCAAATACCTTGAACAGGGCGGTCGCGGCATCCATGAAATCGCATTGGCGTTAACCAACAATCAGCCGAGCTACCCCACAACGGTTTTCCTGGATGATAAATTTAACATGATCCAGCCGTTGCCAGGTTACCTGAAAGCAAAGGAGTTTCACCAGATCATCACCTTTTTCGGAGAAGACTACCACAAAAAGCAAGACTTCGAAAGTTACAAAGCGAAGACTTACGGCACTTTGTATCCTGCGAAGTAACGTCTAAACCGCTTCCCCTTCCTGCATTCTTTCTGCATTCTCGGCGATGCGCAGTTTTTCGATCAGCTCGGCGATATCTCCTTCCATTACAGCTGGGAGGTTATAAACGGTGTAACCTATGCGGTGGTCGGTAATGCGGCTTTGGGGGTAGTTGTAGGTACGTATCTTGTCGGAGCGGTCGCCGCTACCCACCATTGATTTCCGTTGCGAACTGATCGCGTCATTGTGTTTCTTCAACTCGATCTCGTACAGGCGCGAGCGTAGTACGCTCAATGCGCGGTCCTTGTTTTTGAGCTGCGAACGCTCATCCTGGCAGCTTACCACGAGTCCGGACGGAATGTGGGTCAAGCGCACCGCGGAATAAGTCGTATTTACCGATTGTCCACCAGCGCCCGACGACTGAAAAGTGTCGACACGCACGTCGTTCATATTGATCTGAACATCCACTTCCTCCGCTTCGGGTAGTACGGCTACCGAAGCAGCCGATGTGTGAATGCGGCCTTGGGATTCTGTGGCGGGCACGCGCTGCACGCGGTGCACACCCGATTCAAACTTCATTTTGCCGTAAACATCCTCGCCTTCGACTTTGCAGATAATCTCCTTATAACCGCCGTTGGTACCTTCGGTATAATCCATTACGGATGACCGCCAGCCCATCTTTTCGAAGAAGCGCTGGTACATTCTGAAAAGGTCACCAGCAAAAATAGCAGCCTCATCACCACCGGTACCGCCCCGGATTTCGAGGATGATATTGCGGCTATCGTTTGGATCTTTTGGTATGAGTAGTTCTTTAATAGCCTGTTCCAGCTCCGCCAATTTGGGCGTCAGCTCATCAAGCTCTTCCTTGGCCATTTCGCGCAGATCTTCGTCTTTTTCAGTCGCTATAAGTTCTTTGGTGCCGGCGATGTCCTTCTGCAACTTTTGATAAAGTGCATATTGTTCCACGATCTTGCCAAGGTCTTTATATTCCTTGCTGATCTTGGAATAGCGTGTAGAATCGGAGACTACTTCCGGTTGTATGATTTGTTGAGAAACCTCTTCAAACCGTTCTTTTATAGCTTCTAATTTATCGATCATCTTTATTGAATATCTTTGGCATCCCGCATTCGGGGCACAAAGATACGCATTTTAGCTAAATGAATGGTTTGAAGGCGCTGGCTGCGTGCTGTGGAAGGAACCGTTTGATAGATTAAACTAATATTTGGAACAATGAAAAGGATCATATGCATCGCCGTGTTGGCATTCGCTTTCACAAGTTGCGATTTTAAAAGCGGCCGCATCGAAAATACGAAAGAGCTAAGCAGGGAAATCAAAGCCTCGCAGATCAAACGGGTTACCAATGTACAACTGATATCCTCGGCCGATGAATGGGGGAAGAAAATTGCGCAGATCGCGGAGAAATCCCTGAAAGGCGAACTGGAAAAGAACCCTGATACCGGATTGGCGCATTGCCGTGACCTCAGCGGTATCCCGGTTATTGCCGCATTGGAGAAGGAGTATGGAGTTAAAGTCGAACTGTTCGGTATTAATGACGTAAAACGCGCCGATTTGCACGCCAAGGAACGGGAAATACTCGACGCATACGCTTACAGTGCGAAAAGCAATACGCAAGCCGGCGATAATTTACAGCAGCTCAACGACAGCCTGCTCGTCTACAACGCACCCGTTGCCGCAGGAAGCATCATTTGCAAAAGATGCATGGCTACCCAGGACACCACTTTCGCCGTCTGGCGGCTGCTTTTCAATAAAAAGGAGATCATCCGAAAGCTGGATGCCAAGCAGTTGAAGGATTGATTTGAGAAAGGGTATCGTCACATTTCTACGATACCCTTTTTGTCATTTTCCGACAATCTGGTAAATATCGTACCAATCTTCTCTGCTCAATTTAATATCCGAAGCACTCGCACCGTTGCGGATGCGGGTTTCCGAGAGCGACCCGATAATGGGTAATGTGCCTAGTTTCATAAGCCAGGCTACGGCCGTTTGTTCAATGTTGGCGTCGTATTTCTTGCCGACTTCCTCCAATTTGGCTCTCAGCCGCACCGCTTTTTCGTCGGTGCCATTCAGGATTTTTCCTCCCGCGAGGGGTGCCCAGGCGAGCGGTTTGCTGAAACTCTGCTTGATAAAATCGATACGGCCATCTTCGATTGCGGTCGTATTCATGAGATTCAGTTCAATATGGTTCGTTACGATCGGAATCCGTAGGTACGACGCAAGCAATTGATGCTGGAAAACCGTAAAATTGGCAACGCCAATGTGTTTTGCCTTTCCTGAGGTCACAATCTCGGCCAATGCCATGGCTGTTTCTTCCGGGTCGGCCAGTAAATCGCTTTGATGTAGTAGGAAAATGTCCAGATAGTCGGTTTTGAGCCTTTTAAGGGAACCGTTGATGCTGTTGATAATGTGCTCACGCGAATTATCGTAGTACGTCAGATATTTATCAGCCGAAGTTCTGATGCCGCATTTGCTGAATAGCACAATGTCTTCCCGTTTGAAGGACTTGTTAGCGATGATCTTGCCGAAATGTTCTTCAATCGTATGGTCGCCGTAAACATCAGCATGGTCGAATGTGTTAATGCCCAAATCGAGGCAGAGATTGACCGTCTTTTCAATTTGCGTGGTGGTAACGGCGCCTTCGTCGGTCCATCGCCAAAAACCATAAATTGCTTCCGAAACCTTCGGGCCGGAATCGCTGAGGCTTACTTTTTTCATCGGTGGTAGTTTGAATTCCTGCAAAAATATCTATTTCTCCAATCGTTTATCCCTTACGATCAGATAAAAATCATTGTCCAGTTCAAGGTAGCCATAGTCGTAAACGAAGCGGTAAATACTTCCTTTGAGGGTCGGACGGATGTTGGTAATCAGGTTAAAATCAAAGCCTTTGGCCAGTAAAATGTGCTTGGTAGTTTTGGATTTCTCATCGGGACAAAGCTCTTCCAGAATCCGGCGGTTCTTCCGAAGCTGGTTATTGATGTTTCTCACAATGTTGTAAGAATCCGAATTGAGCCGGTTGTTGAAGCTGTTCCGGCACATGTCGGAGCAAAACTTTTTGTCGACCCTACCTGTGAGGGGTTTACCGCACTCCTGGCAATTGATCATATCTTTTTTGTTTCGCCGGACTGCTTGCAACCCGGGCAGTGTGCATAGATTTTCCTGAACTGCAATATAGTGAAATTCATTTGGGAGGGCCGCCAGCCTGTATTTTTCCGTTTGCAAACGGCTGCAAATGCTTTCATATGATTATAAGCACTTAAAAACCGACTCCTGTTTTCCGCTCCTCACATCTTTGCATTGCCGGTTCACATTATCCAATCCGGCATCAGTATTCATCATCTAAACATGATTAACAATGAACTCAGTAAAATTAATCGGAAATGTAGGCCGCGAAATCAATGTAAAGGAGTTTGACGGGGGTAAAATGCTCACCTTTTCACTGGCAACAGATGAAGGCTATGTTAACAAGGACAAGGAAGAGGTTAAGAGTACGGCCTGGCACACAGTGGTCGTGTGGCGCGAATTGGCGCAGCGCTGTGAGACATTCCTGACGACAGGCAAAATGGTTTCGATCGAAGGGCGGCTCACCTATCGGCAGTATGTTGACAAAGACAATCGCACGGTAAGGCGTATGGAAGTGACCGCACATAAGGTGGAGGAAATCCAGAAGAAGCAGGCGGCGGGAGTGTGAAGCTATTCCGGTGGTGCGAGCGTTTTAGTAACCGGCCTCATGCCCGGTTGTTCGACATGAGGCCGGTTTTAAACTTATGAAAGGCTCTTTTCAAGCGTAGCTTTCCAGTTGCTGTATGCGTCGCGTATTGCTTGTACGTGGTTGGCGTCGGGCTCGATTGTGCGTAGCGCCGTAAGTCCGACAAATGCTTCCTCACGGTTCTTGTAATAGCCGAGACCAAAGCCGGCTGCACGGGCTGCCCCCTGTGCGCCATCGGTATTGTAAAGCTCGACAGTGGCACCGGATACGTTGGCAAAAGTTTCTCTGAAAACGGGACTGAGGAACATATTGGCTTCCCCGGCACGGATGTTCTTGAGAGATACGCCTACCGTTTCCATAATTTCCATACCGTAATACAGGGCGAAAACAATGCCTTCTTGCGATGCACGAGTGAAATGGCTCAATCCGTGGCGGCTGAATTGGAGCCCTTTAAATGTGCCTCCGGGGTCCTGGTTTTCGAGCATACGCTCGGCGCCGTTACCGAATGGAAGGCAGAAGAGACCGTCGGAACCCACCGGTGCCTGTGCGGCGAGGTTGTTCATTTCTGGATAAGAGATATTACCCTGGAAGAGTGCATTGCGGAGCCAGCCATTCAGGCTCCCGGTACCATTTACACACAGCAAAACGCCGTAACGGGATGCCGAAGAAATCGGGTTCACGTGCAGGAAGGTATTAACGCGTGATTTCGGATCGAACTTGATTTGATCACTAACACCGTAAACTACCCCGGAAGTGCCGGCTGTTGCCGCAACTTCACCCGGTTCAAGTACATTGAGTGAAAAGGCGTTGTTAGGCTGGTCGCCGGCGCGGTACGTGACGGGAATGCCTGCGCGTAAGCCGAGTTCGGCAGCGGCGGTGGCGGTTACTTTTCCTTGCTCTGCAAATGTCGGTAGTATTTCAGGAAGGATATTTTGATTGAACCCGAAATGGTCGAAGAGGAAATCGGCCGGACGTTGGTTCACGAAATCCCAGAATATCCCTTCGGAAAGTCCAGATGGGGTAGTCACCACTTCTCCTGTCATGCGGGCGGCGAGGTAATCGCCGGGGAGCATGAATTTATGGACTTTCGCGTAAACATCGGGCTCGTTCTGTTTCACCCAGCCAAGCTTGGACGCGGTGAAGTTGCCCGGAGAGTTGAGCAAGTGAGGGAGTACGTATTCCTCGCCCAATGCTTCCATAGCCTGGTTACCCACTTCCACAGCACGGCTGTCGCACCAGATAATGGACGGACGGAGAACGTTCAGGTTTTCATCCACCACTACGAGTCCGTGCATTTGGTAGGATATACCGATCGCACCGACTTCGTCAGGAGATACGTTTGCTTTTTTGATAACAGCCTGAGAAGCAAGACATGCATTTTCCCACCACATCTGAGGCTGCTGTTCGGCGAAGCCCGGCTTGGGCGCAGCAATGGTCATTTCCCTTTCAGGATAGAACGCGGAGGCGGCCACTGCCCCGGTATCTGCGTGAATCAAACAAGCTTTGACGGACGAACTGCCTAAATCGAATCCAAGGAAATACATTGCGAAATATGATTATTTTGATTTGAAATGCTTCAATGTTTAAATATAAGCGCTAAAAAGTACAAAAATGTTCAAATAACTTTAAGAAAAGAAACATAATAAGTGTAATTTTTACACTTAAATATATATGTGTTGAATACATACGGGAAAGTGATGTCGGAACAGTCAGAAATTGGGTATATTAATGACCTGATGAAACTAAAGGGTTGATTTTAGGGTCTCCTTTGTGTTTATCTTGCAAGAGGTCAAATATCTATGCGATATTTGAGGAAAATTTCAAGTGGCTGACATCCTTTATCGGGAATTATGAAGAAAGTTGTACAAGTCGTTCTCATTGGTGGGTTGTTTTTGTTGTTTTCGGAGTTTCGCCCGGTAGATAGGAAATGGGAGAAACAGTTCTCCCGCCTCGATCGGGAAATCAGGGAAAACAGCAAAGCTTATGCAACACTTGGGGATGCAACCAAGACCATCGGGCACCGGCTTACCGGAAGTGTCAATGGAGAAAAAGCGGAGGAATATGCATTCAAGCTTTTGAAAAGCTATGGCTTCACCGACGTGGTTTATCAGCCTTTCGAAGTAGAAGCATGGATGCGGGATACTGTGACGCTCTCCATCGCCCCTGGCAGCAGCGACAACTTTCGGGACGTTCCCGTAGTATCGCTTGCGCATTCGCCGGTGGAATCCAATCTGCAAGGCGAAATTGTGGATGTCGGCAACGGATTGGAAGAGGATTTTCTGGCACTTAAAGATAAAGTGAAGGGCAAGATTGCGATGGCGAACATCAATCTGGTGGGTGTAACGGGTAAAAAGAACCTGCACCGATCGGAAAAGACGGCCTTGGCGATCAAATATGGCGCACGGGGTGTAATCATGGTCAACGGTGCGCCGGGCAAGATTTTGCTTACCGGGACCGCATCGGTCACGGGAGCTATCATCTCTATTCCCGCCGTGTGTATTTCCAACGAAAGCGGCCACGAGATCAGGAAATGGATTAAGGACGAAGGCCCTTTGGAAGCACATATTGATATGCATAACATTTCAAAGCCGATCAAAGCGCGGAATGTAATAGCCACGCTGAAGGGAAAATCGGACGAGAAAGTGATCATCGGCGGTCACCTCGATTCATGGGACCTGGCTACCGGCGCTATTGATAATGGTATCGGTTCGTTTGCTGTAATTGACGTGGCCAGGGCATTCAAGGCATTGAAAGTGAAACCGGAGCGGACCATTCAGTTCGTTTTGTTCATGGGCGAAGAGCAGGGGCTGCTAGGTTCAAAGCATTTTGTGAACGAGCTTAAAAAGTCCGGCACTATCGACAAGGTTTCATACATGATGAACCTCGATATGACCAATGATCCGAACGGGGTCAATACATTCGGACGGGATGAAATGACCGACTTTTTCGCGACAGTGGGGCAGGCCATCCGTTCTGTAGACAGTGACTATAAGAATGAAACGACAAACAGGGCCGGCCTGCATAGCGATCACCAGCCATTCATGCTGGAAGGTGTTCCCATCGCCGGTTTGTCGGGGCATCTCGATCCCAACGTTTTGCAATGCTACCATGCGGATTGTGATGATTTCAGCCTGGTGAACAAGGATCAGCTGGAAAATACCGTGCGCATTGCCTCTATGTACCTGTACGCTTTATCCAATGCAGAGAATATTGCGGTGAAGAAATTGTCGGATCAGAAAACCCGCGATTATCTGATATCGCAAGGATTAAAAGAAGAACTGATTATCGGCCAGGAGTGGCGCTGGGAACAGTAAGCTGTTGGCCGCAATAGAAAGTACAATGCTAGTATTTCCGAATGCCAAGATCAATATCGGTTTAAATATCGTCGAAAAGCGCCCGGACGGGTTTCATAACATCGAGTCCTGTTTCTATCCCGTAGGTTGGTCGGATGCGTTGGAAATTACTTTGGCCGAGCAATTTTCGTTTCATTCCGACGGGATCGCGATCCCGGGCAATGCAAATGACAACCTCTGCACAAAAGCATATGAGATGCTCAGAGCCGATTTTGACCTGCCTGCTGTCAAAATACACTTGTTGAAAACAGTACCTATCGGTGCCGGACTTGGCGGAGGGTCGGCAGACGCCGCTTTTACCATCAAAGCGTTGAATCAACTGTTCGACCTGGGGATTCCCATTGAAGAGCAAGAGAAATATGCCAGACTGATCGGCAGCGACTGCGCCTTTTTTATCCGCAACAAACCGGTGTATTGCTTTGAAAAAGGCGATCAGTTTGACGCAATCGACATTAATATTTCCGGAAAATGGATCGTCCTTGTGAACCCGGGAATACATATCTCCACCATTGAAGCATATTCCGGGGTAGTCGCGAAACGCAGCAGCGAAAATTTACGTAATATACTTAGGGAGCCGATCACTGCATGGAAAGGCCGTGTCGCGAACGATTTTGAAGCAACCCTTTTTAATAAATACCCCTCTTTAGAGGAAATAAAGGAAAAGTTATACAGCCTTGGCGCGGAGTACGCAGCCATGAGTGGTTCAGGATCTACGCTGTTCGGCATTTTCGGGCAGGAGCAAAATGTAAAACAGCATTTTCCTGACTTTCGTCTCTGGCAGGGTTTTCTTAAATAAATTTAACCTTCGCGTTATGTATTAAGGTGCAAAATAGTCGTTATATTCACTTTGAATTGCGCTTTTCGAAGATATCAATGATTGGGAGATGAGTCCGAAGCACACAACTAAGCAAACCGAAAATCCTTTCACCAAACGTCGTGAGCCGCTTGGCTTTATGCTTTGGTTAGGGGTTGCAGGTAGCTCGGTGCTTTTTACTTCGATCTTCGTCATTTTTCTCCTACGGGCACACAGAGAGACGGCGCATCTGGTTGCGTTGCCGGATATGTTCTGGCTCAGTACGCTGGTTATCCTTTTCAGCAGTATCACTCTTCATGAAGCGAATCTCGCTTTTACAAATGAACGTTTCCTGCATTACCGGGTATTTTTGGGCGCAACGCTCTTGCTTGGGTTCACGTTCATCATGCTGCAAACGGGAGGATGGATGGAAATGGTCAATTCCGGTGTTTTTAGTGGTGTGAACACTTCCGAAGGATTTATTTACCTGTTGACGGGCCTTCACCTGCTGCACATGATAGGTGGTGTGTTATACCTGAGCTACCTGTTCAGAAAAGCTCTTAAAAACAGGAGTTATGTGGACTCTTTCGTGTACAGCGTCAATCCCCCGAACCGTCTTCGCATTAAACTCTTTACCCGCTACTGGCATTTCACAGGCGCGCTCTGGCTTGTGGTATTTATTTTCCTGATCGTACTTTACTGAGCATCCTGGCCGAAAAGATACCTTCCCTCAATTGCATTCCCGAATTCGTATATTTGGAATCCGAGATGTGACAACATGATCCCTGCTTCGCCGCCAATCCGTACTGACCTTTTTTCATTATTCATTCTGCTGGGTTGTGCGCAGGGGCTGATACTCGCATACGTTTTCCTCTCGCATACAAAGGGTAGCAACCGGGCTAATCTCTTCCTTGGAATACTCATCCTGGCGATGTCTGTCATCATCAGCGACGTCTGGTTGGGATATACTCACTATATGTTCCGTGTGCTGTGGCTGGTCGATTTCAGCGAACCGCTGAACCTGCTGATGGCCCCGACGGCGTTTCTCTACACCCAAACAGGTGTGAACCAAAAAATGCCAAGACGTGCATGGCTGCATTTTTTACCTTCGTTGGTGTACCTCGTATACATGTGCCTGCTCATATACCCGCAGGACCTGACATTTAAATATAACTCGAACATTGGCTCTTTCCATCCAGAATTGGCGAGGATCGAGGCCGTGCGATATGGCAGCGATTGGATGTTCTATCCGAAATGGCACATTAACGACCTCACGTTCGCCAGTATGGTTATTTACAGCATTGCCGGTTTCTGGTTCCTGACCAAGGCATTCAGGGACCGTGGGACTTCGTTCTTCACGGGTGAAAAGAGCTCACTGACCTGGTTCAGGGACATGTCTTTGCAGCTGACATTTCTGATAGTGGTTTTCTTTATCGTCCGTACTTCATTCCCGCACGATTTGGGCGATCATATTATAGCCGCATTCATTTCCCTGATTATCTACATTATCAGCTTCACGGTGTTGAGAAAATCACTGTTTTTTCACGAACCCAATGAGCGCACCACCCGGAAATATGAAAAATCGTCTTTGACCGAGGAAATACAATCTGCGACGCTGGGCAAGCTGGAAGCGGTAATGCTGGCGGAAAAGCCGTTTCTCGATCCCGGATTTTCTCTGCCGGCGCTTTCCAAAAGACTGGGCGTATCGACCCACCATTTGTCACAAATACTCAATGAGGAATTGAAACAAAGCTTTTTCGACTTCCTGGGCTCATACCGTATTCAGGAAGCACAGCGGTTGCTCGCCGATCAGGAGAATGCTTACATTAAAATCGAGGAAATAGGTCAGATGGTCGGGTACAATTCGAAATCTGCATTCAACACGGCTTTCAGGAAGATAACCGGCTCTACACCCTCCGAATACCGTAAAAAGCAGGCGAATCAGAAGTTCTGACTTATCGGGAAGAACATCTAGCGGATCAGAACGGTCGTTTGGGCCTGTTTCGGGCACTAGTTTTGGGCATCACTCAAAACCTATTTGTCATGGAAACGAAGCTTGCCCAATCTCATTCATTATCCAATAATATCCGCCGATACGACCTCGATTGGCTCCGTGTGCTCGCATTCGGAATCCTGATCTTCTTCCACGTAGGTATGTTTTTCAACCACTGGGGCTGGCACATTAAAAACAATGTGATCACGCATGCCGTAGAATGGCCGATGCGGTTCAGCAGCCAATGGCGCATGTCGCTGCTGTTCATGATTTCGGGGGCTGGCGTGTATTTCGCACTCGGAAGTCGCGGACCGGCTGCTTTTCTGAAAGAGCGTTTTGTCCGGATTTTTGTGCCACTCGTTTTCGGGATGTTTGTCATTGTGCCTCCGCAGATTTTTTTCGAGCGGCTCACGCAAGGGCAGACTTACGGCTACGAAGATTTCTATAAAACCGTGTTTCAATTCGTCCCTTACCCCGAGGGCAGTTTCAGCTGGCACCATTTGTGGTACCTGGTTTACATTTTTTGCTATTCTTTGTTGGGACTGCCTTTATTGCTTTTGCTGCGTCGCCATGCGGGTTTTACGCGACGTGTGGCGGCATTCTTTGCGAACCCCTGGGCTTTGATCATCGTGCCGGTATTGTGGCATGTAGGGGGAAGTGTTTTACTGGAAGAACATTTTCCTACCACGCACAACCTGGTGAAGGATTGGAATGAGCATTTTCATGATTTTACGCTCTTTGTGACCGGTTTTGTGATTTGCACACACACCCGCTTCTGGGAAACGCTTCAAAAATACCGGCGATTGACGCTGGGCATCTGGATTACGCTGACGATCGCTCTCTATGCCTATTACTGGACCGTCGACAGGGATATGGACGCTATGCAGTGGCTTGTGTACGATGTGATCAAAACGACGAACGCCTGGTGTATTCTGCTGTCGATTTTTGGATATGGATATACCTACCTGCAATTCACGAATCCGTTCCTGAAATATGCCAACGAGGCGGTGTATCCGTTTTACATCCTGCATCAGACGGTGATCATCTGTCTGGCATACCCGATCATCCAGGCGCCTGCGCATTGGTTCGTGAAGTTTATATACCTGTGCATAGCCACATTCGTGATTTGCCTGGGTGTGTACCACTTTCTGATCCGACGAAGCAATCTCCTGCGGGTATTGTTTGGAATGAAGGCAGTGAAAAGGAGGAAGAGCAGTGAGCCTGTGACGCCTATTTCTTCAATATCTTGAATTCCACACGGCGGTTCTGTTGCTGGCCTTCCGGCGTGTCATTTTTGGCAACCGGTTTGGTCTCGCCGTAGCCCTTGCTGGCAATCCGATCGGGTTCGATGCCTTTTCCGATCAGGTATTCGCGGACGGCGTCGGCCCGTTTCTGTGAGAGATCGATATTGAATTCGGCGCTACCGGTATTATCCGTGTGCCCGCCCAGCTCGATGGAAAGCGTCTTGTTCTCTTCCATGGAGATAGCAATGCGGTTCAACTCGCCAAACGATTCGTCGCGCAGCGTGGCTTTTCCTGTGGCGAAGAAAATGTTGTTGAGCCGCACGATCTGCCCTTCTTCAATCGGGATCAGTTTCAGCGATTTGTTGGCAATTTCCTTGAAACCCTTATTGCCATGGCTGGTGGAGTCGGTAAGGTCGATATTTTCCCCTTCCGCGATGAAATTAGGAGCTACCGCCCGCCAGCTGTATTTCTGGCCGTAAGGAAGTACGAGTTTGTATTCGCCGGTGGTAGGGTTGGTAGTAGCGGTACCTACTTCTTCGCCGGTAGCAAGGTCTTCGTAGATGATCGTTGCTTCAACAGGTTTCCCTGTTTTAGAATCGATCACTTTTCCGCTGATCATCACCACGGGATCCGAAGGCGGCACGACTGCCACGGGAGCCTCTGTCGCCGAATCGGCGGGAGAAGGTTTGGGTTGCAGGTTATAGCGGACAATGTCGCCTTTGCCTTCGGTGTCTTTGAAGGAAACCATGTAGGCGAAATCGCCCAATGCAGAAATGGTGTAGTAAGCGTCGTAACCGTCGGTGTTAATGGCCGGGCCGAGGTTTACGGGCCTGCTCCATCTCTTCCACGATTTGTCGATCCGCTTGCTGTAATAAATATCATTGCTGCCCTGTCCGCCTTTCCGGTCGCTCGAAAAATAGAGCGTTACGCCGTCAGGTGCGAGGAAAGGGGTTGTTTCGGTGAAATCCGCGGTGTTGATTTCGGCGCCGAGGTTCAACGGTTTCGACCACGTGCCGTCTTTTTGTTTGAAACTCACGTACAAGTCGTCGACTTTGCTGTTTTTCTTTTCGCTGAAAGACATGACCAGCGTCTTGCCGTCATTGGACAGATAACCGCAATCGAACTGGCCTTTGCTCAGTTTGGTATAACCCGGAATGTCCAGCTTGTTGGGAACGGACCAGCCCCGGGCTGTTTTTTTACTGGTTGAAAACCCGCGTGTCTCGTAAGTGCCGTTCTTGTATGCTCCCTTGATCAACAGTGTATTACCGTCGGGTGTGATGCTGTAAAGGCTGTTGTAATCTTCCTTGTTGAGCGGTGAAGGAAGCCTCCGGGCCGGCGTCCATTTGTCGCTTTTGAGTTCTGAATACCAGATATCCTGGCTGCCTTTCGGTCCGTGCGTGTTCTGCGGATGGCTTACCCTTGAAAAATAGATCGTTTTACCGTCGGGAGAAATGATCGGACTGATCTCATTATATTCGGTGTTGACCGATTTTCCGAGGTTTTCAAGCTGCGCATAAGCACAGATGGAAGTGGCGACCGTAATGGCTAATAGGCAGAAAGCACGCATTGTTCTGACAAGATGGCTAGTTTTTATCTACATACAACGACCCGTCCAACGGCTTATTTTCCGCGTTTTGCAAACGGAAGGCTTCCATTTTTTCAAGGAGCGTTGCAGGATCTTCTGCAACTACCAAAAGTGCGCGGTTATCGGGCCTCAAAAAGCCTTCATCCACCATTTTATCGAGTTGAAGAAGCAAAAGATCGTAAAATCCGTTGACGTTCAAAAGTCCGACCGGACCGTGGAATATACGAAGTTGTGCCCAGGTCAGTATTTCGAAAAGCTCATCGAAAGTACCGTAGCCGCCGGGCAATGCGATGACGCCGTCGGACATTGATACCATTTTGGCTTTGCGCTCATGCATGGTGTCGACGAAATGCAGCTCCGACAACGTCTTATGTGCCACTTCGAGCTTGGCCAGGAAGTTCGGGATAATACCCGTAACGAACCCGGCATTGTCCATCGCGCCGTCGGCCACGCGCCCCATCAGGCCCATATTGCCGCCACCGTAAATGAGTTTGATATTCCGCCTTGCTACTGCTGCGCCTAGTTCGTAGGCGGCTTCGGCATATAGCGCTTTCTTTCCCGGATTTGAACCGCAGTATACAACTATGGATTGCATCGGATAAACGGATAGGTGTTTTAAGGCAGGATATCCGGCAAATTATGCCAGAATATCCGCAGCCAGTTTTTTCAGGTCAATATCGCCGAAGGTGCCGGAGCTCATCAACAACAGGTTGGCGTCTTTCCAGGTAAGCGATTTTAAAAATGCTTCCAGTTCCGTGGAATTGGTAAACACTTTCAGGTCATCGCGCTTGAATGCCGCTTTGATATCGTCTTCCGACAGGCTTTCCAATCGCTTGTGTTCCAACGTCAGTGGGTTGAAATACACGATAGCCACATCGGCCGCTTTCAGTTTGCGGCGATATTGGGATAAAAATCCTTTATTAAGGCTGCTGAACGTGTGAAGTTCCGCGCAGGCTACCAGCGTTCTGTTGGGAAACTGTTCTTTCAGGGCATTGGTAGTCGCCTCTACTTTGGAAGGTGCGTGGGCGAAATCGCGGTAGACATTCACGGTGTCATTCGTTCCCAGTAATTCCAGGCGTTTTGAAGCGCCCTTGAATGTGCGGATCGCATTGTAGAACTGCTCGTCGGTCACGCCCAGTCGTTCGCAGACTTCGCGCGCGCCGCTGATATTTTTCATATTGTGGCTTCCGAAAACCAGTACCGGAACCTCACCCTGTTCGGCCGTGATCAATATCGTTTTATTGTCCTCGATCCGGTGTGGATGTACAGTATAAGGTGTACTCGCTACGTCCGGACGTTCCTTCTGACCGATCACGTCGAGCATATCGTCGGTTTCGTCGAAGATGATTGCCCCGGCTTTCGGCAGAGAATCCGCCAGCAGCTCGAATTGTTTCACGTATGACTCCCAGGTTGGGAATACATTGAAATGGTCCCAGGCAATACCGCTGATCAATGCAATGTGCGGCTGGTAATGGATAAATTTCGGAGTGGGGTCGATGGGTGAAGTGAAATACTCGTCGCCCTCGATCACGATCAGCGGCGCATTCTCGGAAAGCTTCACCATATTATCGAAGCCCTCGATCTGAGCGCCGACCAGGTAATTGAAATTTCTCTTATTGTATTTCAAAACGTGGAGTACCATGGAGGTAATGGTCGTTTTTCCATGGCTGCCCGCGATCACGATGCGCTGTTTGTTCTGGCTTTGCTCAAAAATATACTCGGGATACGAATATACCTTGATCCCCAGCTCTTTCGCTTTCGCGAGCTCGGGGTTGTCCTGCCTGGCATGCATGCCGAGAATTACGGCTTCCAGATCGGTGGTGATTTTTTCCGGAAACCATCCCGTAACAGGCGGAAGCAGGTCATATTGTGCGAGGCGGCTGGACGATGGCTCATAGATCTCATCATCCGATCCCGTCACAACGAATCCCTTTAAATGTAGTTCGATGGCCAGATTGTGCATTACGCTACCGCCGATCGAAATAAAATGTATTTTATGCAAAGATGAAGATTGACTCATTGACAATTCTAAAAACTGATTCCGTTCGAAAGTTAGCAAGAATTGGCCTTTGGGCAAATCCCGGCTGTATCCTATTTCCCGGCCTCCTTCACGAACTTGATATTTTCCTGCGTGCCGTTGCCGTGCACAAGGCCGATTATGTAGGAACCCGAAGCAAGGTTCCGTATGTCGATCTCACGGCGCGGCTTGTCGGAACTATAAACTACCTGGCCTGCGACATTGATGATCCTGACCGATTTGACATCCTCCCAGTCATCTGCCGCGATTGTTAACCTTTCGCCGGCCGGGTTGGGATAGGTGCTTGCCATTGAGGATGTTTTGAAGTTCAGGTTCACGATCTTACTGTATGAGAAAGTCTGGTCGCGGTCGACCATTTTCAGGCGGTATAGATTTTCGCCGGCTACCGGGCTAATGTCGGTGAAATTGTAACGGGTAACGGCATTCAACACGTCTCCTCCGGCAGGAAGCGCCCCAATGCGCGCCCATTTCCTGCCATCGGTGCTCCGCTCTACATCAAATTTCTCGCTGTTCACTTCTTCGGACGTCGACCAGGTAAGTTGCGCCTGCTGGCCTTCCTTCACCGCGGTGAAGTTGATCAGCTTAACCGGCAATGCACGCGTGACCGGAATGATTTTCGCTGCCGATTTGGCAACACACCCGCTACGGCTCGATTTCGCGGAATAATTGTAGTCGCCTGGCGAATTAGGAGCGTTGATGGTAATGGAGCTGCCGGTCCGGTTATTCGCTCCTTCGCCGCTCCAAACGTAGTTGGCAGTATTACATTCTGGGCCCTGGCAATTGATGCTGAGTGTAATCTGACTGCCTACTACGGGCTTGCTGGGCGAGTTGCTCACATTGACGGAGTAGGAACACGGCAGGTAATTACCGCCTTCCCATACATTTTCCCAATAGCCCGTATCCGTCATCCTGATGGATTTCGGTTTAAGATCCGTTTGCCCGAAGTCCTGTCCGCCTATCTGGTTCCAGGTTTCGAAAAGGAAGTTTCCGGTGAATACATTCGGATAAATATTGACCGTCACAGCTTCCGCCCGCGCCGGCGGCTGGTAGGAGGGCGTGAGGTATTGCTCGCGGCACAATGCGAGCGTGGGCGCGAGCTGCGCCATTTCAATATCATTAAAATGCATGGCAATATGCACGTAGTCCGCACCGTGTTTATAGGCACGGGGAAACCACTCGTACGGAATGCCGCCATTGATCCCCGAGCCTCCGCCGGGCTGGCCGAGGTCGGTCGGGTCGAATTCCAGGCCTGCTATTTTATTGGGATAAGTGCCTTTGATGACGTCGATCCCCATTATTTTCCTCCACAAATCCCATTGATGACTGCCGTCGGTATGGTAAATGCCGTCCGAAAGTTCCAATGCGAGCAGGAGCGTGCTGCTGTGCAAATGCCAGTTGTTGCCCTGCACCGAGCCGAAGTCGGAAATGAAGTGCAATACCTTAATGGAAGAATTACGGTTTTTGACGGTTTCGTAAAAACCTTTGAAAAGCTTTAATAAACCCCATCCTGCAAAGCGGTGCAGGTCGCGGCCCATCTCGGAATTGTAATTTCCGTCGGTTGGCTGGGGTGCCGTGGCGATAGGATAGGAGGACCGCCCCCAGGTAGCACTGGTTTGGCCCGGAAATCGCATCGGCAGGAACTTGGTACGCCAGGCTTGCAATGCCTTAGCTTCGAACATCCCGGCGTAGTTGACGGAGTTGACGACTTTGTTGGGCATATAAAACTCTTCGGATCCGTTATTGCCCATCGCGACATACAGAATCCTCGACGAGTAGCCCTGTACCTGTGCGAGCGCGTCGTCAACAAATGCAAGGAAACGCCCGGTGGCATATTCGGAGAATACAGACGGTACCGTGTGGGAAATGGCCTCGCGCATAAGCGAGCCGTTGGAGAGTTGTGCCACATCGACGGTCGAAAGAAAGTTGTCGTTCCAGTACCCAGGCCGCAGATAGGAGAAGTGAAGGGCGACCTTCATGTTCGGGTTGATGTCCAGAATGGCTTTGACGGCCTGGGCCATCTTTGCGCGCTGATAATTTCCGAGCGTCGGCTCATAATGTTCCCATTGAATGTGCAGTCTGACAGCCGTCGGGCTCGCGTCCTTCCCGTTGTATTTGAGGTTCGCAAATTTCAGGATATACTGCCATTGCTCTGTATTAATGCCGTTCGGTGCCGTTCGGTCGAATCCGTAGCCTGTGGTGTTGAGGATCAGCTCTCTTTGCGCCAGAAGCGCGGCTGGCCGGCCGGAGAACAGGGCCAGAAAAAGTGCGATGGTTAATAAACGTGAGTAATTGAGCGGCGACGTCAGAGGTATGAAGCGCATAAAATTTTAGTTCGGTGGGCGGTTATAGCTTTTTAGGATTCGTTGAGACAGATTTAATTTTCTCTATAAGTGATATAGAAGTTTATGGAGTTACGTGCGGCTGCCAGATTGAGGCGGTCGTTAGTAAAACCCTGTTGAGTGTCAGGATGGAAATAGAAGAGGAATCTTAGTTTTTAAGCCTGATAGGCGAACAGTTCAATATAATTTGAATTGACAACTTGATAAAGGATGGTATGAATAGGATAGAAAGGTAGAATATTAAAACTAGATTTCAAGAGAAATAGTAAATAAATTCTACAAGCGGTCACAAAAAAAGTGCTTACCTGTGTAGGCAAGCACTTATTAAACGGTAAGTCCGGCTTGTTGCTATGCCAGTTTCTTGTATTTGATACGGGTCGGTGTAGCATCGGTGCCCAGTCTTTTGCGGCGGTTTTCTTCGTATTCGGAGAAGTTGCCTTCAAACCAGTAAACCTGTGAGTCGCCTTCGAAGGCCAGAATGTGGGTTGCAACGCGGTCGAGGAACCAGCGGTCGTGGGAAATGATTACCGCACAGCCGGCGAAGTTTTCGAGACCTTCCTCCAATGCGCGGAGCGTGTTGACGTCCAAATCGTTGGTAGGTTCATCGAGCAGGAGCAGGTTACCGCCCTCTTTCAATGTCATGGCAAGGTGTACGCGGTTACGCTCACCGCCTGAAAGCGTTCCTACTTTCTTCTCCTGGTCGCCACCGCCAAAGTTGAACCGGCTCACATATGCGCGCGCGTTCGATTGCTTGCCCCCGAGCATGATCCAGTCGTTGCCGTCCGATACGCTCTGGTATACCGTCTTATTCGGGTCGAGGTTGTCGTGTTCCTGATCTACATAGGCGAGTTGCACGGTCTCACCTACTTCGAAATGACCTGTGAGGGGTTTCAGCTGGCCGGTAATGAGTTTGAACAAGGTGGTTTTACCCGCGCCGTTTGGCCCGATAATACCCACAATACCGTTCGGCGGCAATGCGAAGCTGAGGTTTTCGTAAAGCAGTCTGTCGCCGAAGCCCATCGATACATTGTGTGCTTCGATCACCTTGTTCCCAAGCCTTGGCCCGGAAGGAATGAAGATCTCCAATTTTTCTTCCTTCTCTTTGCCTTCCTCGCTGAGCAATCGCTCGTAAGCGCCCAGCCTTGCCTTGGATTTGGCCTGGCGTGCTTTCGGTGCCAACCGCACCCATTCCAGCTCGCGCTGCAGTGTTTTCTGGCGTTTCGACTCGGTTTTTTCTTCTTTTTTCAAGCGTTCCTGCTTTTGTTCCAGCCAGGAAGTATAGTTGCCTTTCCACGGAATACCTTCGCCGCGGTCGAGTTCGAGGATCCAGCCAGCTACATTGTCGAGGAAGTAGCGGTCGTGGGTTACGGCGATCACCGTTCCTTTATATTGTCTCAAATGCTCTTCGAGCCACAGTACCGACTCTGCATCGAGGTGGTTGGTAGGTTCATCCAATAAAAGTACATCCGGCTGGCGCAACAGGAGGCGGCACAACGCAACCCGGCGCTTTTCTCCACCCGAAAGTGTCGATATCAATGCATCCGATGGCGGGCAGCGGAGGGCATCCATCGCGATTTCGAGGCGGTTATCAAGATTCCATGCATCGGATGCGTCGAGTTTTTCCTGCACTTCGCCTTGTCTTTCCAGCAATTTGTCGAAATCTGCGTCTTCTGCACCGAACGCCTCATTGATCTCGTCGAATTCTTTCAATAGATTTACAATTTCTTGTACACCTTCTTCTACAACTTCGCGAACGGTCTTGTTCGGATCGAGTTTCGGTTCCTGTTCGAGCATTCCGACGGAGTAGCCCGGAGAGAAAACTACCTCACCCTGAATGTCTTTGTCGATGCCGGCGATGACGCGGAGGAGGGTCGACTTACCGGAGCCGTTCAGACCGAGGACGCCTATTTTGGCCCCGTAGAAAAAGGATAAATAAATGTTTTTAATAATATGTCTGTTGGGAGGAATGATTTTGTTAACCCCCGACATTGAGAAAATAATGGTTTCGTTACTCATTTTTTGTTTAATTTGTGCGTAACAAATATCGTTATATATCCCTACACTTAGCAGATAAAAAAAATTGAAAGAATGGAAAATGCCACATTGAATGATGAATACGGCTACGTTAAGGACAGCAAAGTATTTTTAAAGGGGTATCTGGATTTCCCCGACCGGCAAATTGGAGAAGTAAAAAGGACTGAGCAGGAAGCGATTGACTATTTCAAGAATCGTTTTAACATTGTCCTGAACAAAGTAGAGCAGCTGGAACGCGAAATTGATGAAGCACTTAATAAGGGCTCCTATCTTACCAAACTGATCCAGTTACAGCGCAAGTTGAAAAGTTTTGATGCATTGGGCGATTTTGTGCCTTTGCTCAAAAGGCTCGAAGAAAAAGAAGAATATCTCAAAAGCCTGATCGAGGTTAACCAGCTCAAAAACCTGGAAATCAAACGCGCACTGATCGAAGACGTGAAAGTTGCCGCCGCTGTTACCGATTACGCTACTGCAACGGACCAGATTCAGGAGATCAAAGCCAAATGGATCCGTACCGGGCCGGTCGACAAGGAATATCAGGAGGAAATCGAGACTACATTCCAGCAAATCCTGGATGATTTCTTCCAACGCCGTCGGGATTACTTCGACGAGCAGAACAAATTGAACCAGCATCGTATAGAAGAATACGAAAAGCTGATCAAAATCACCAAAACGCTTAGTTACGCCAAAGATCTCGACGAAGCCTACGCCAAAGCGAGAGATGTCCGTAATGCGTGGAACAATATAGGAGAGGTACCGCCGAAGCGCTTTTTCAAAGTCAACAAGGCTTATCGCCACTTCCTTAAACTGTTCTACGATAAATATAATGCGGCCAAAGGCATCGAGCCGAAAGTTCGCGTTGACCCACGTATTGTTGAACAGCAAAAGCTGCTTGCCCAGGCTGAAACATTGCTGAGATCGCCGGATATCATCGAGGCGTCACAGGAAGCCAAAGTCCTGCTTAGCAAATGGAAGGAGATCAAGATCCCGTTCAAGCTGGCAGATAAGGAATTGGCCGAAAGATTCCGGATGGTGTGCGACAAGATATTTGAGCTCAGCTACCTGGCGCGCGTGATCAGCCGCAAATATCCGGCCTTCGATCTGAAAAGTCCCGAAGAGCAGCTCCGTACCAAATACCGCGAGCTCGAATGGCTTACCAAACGTGAGAAAAGCGACCTGGAATTCGCGCAGCTGGAATTTGACCGTACCGCTACCGGCGATCCTGAACAGGACAAGCAGGCAGTAGGCCGCATCAACATCCAGAAACGCAAGGTTCAGATGAAAGAGCGTATCCTCATCGAATTCGAAAGAAAATTGAAAGCTATTACCGGGTGACGCTCACGGGCTGACCCTCAGCGGGTGACGCTCATCGGCTAATGCCGCATAGACGACTTGTTAATTACCAAATTAGATTGCAATACCCTGGTCTCAAATTCGGCCGGGGTATTTTTGCTTTCAATGAGGTCCAAAAGCAGTGAGGTCGCTTGCTGCCCCATTTCGAACGACGGCTGCGTGACCGAACTTACCGGTGGATCGAGGAGCGATGACATGGCGATGTCGCAAAAACCTACTACCGCAACATCGTCGGGCATTTTGTAGCCGAGCTGCCGTAATGCCCAATGGATGCCCATCGTAATGCGGTCGCTGGCGCCGAAAATAGCATCGGGGCGCTCGCGGAGGGCCATAAGTTGGTAGGTACGTTCGGTACCGCCGGCCTGGGTAATCTCGCTGTGGAGAACCCATTCTTCCTGGAAATCGATCCCGTATTTCCGCAATGCGTCCTTATATCCTTCCAGACGAAAGCGTGTAATGGACACCGGTTTCGGGCCGGCAATGTGCGCAATGCGTCTGCAACCCCTTTTAATTAAATGCTCCGTGGCATCGAATGCGCCCTTGTAGTCGTCCACGCGCACCTTATGTGTGTGCATAGCGTCGCTCACGCGATCAAAAAACACTACCGGGATACCCTGTTCCTGTAAGGATGCAAAATGATCGATGTTTTCCGATTGACTTGAAATGGCAACTACCAAGCCATCCACCCGGCGCGATGCAATGTGGCGCGTTGCAGAACGCTCCCTTTCAAGCAATTCATGACTTTGGTAAATCATCGTGTGGTAGCCGCGGCTGTAAGCAATATCCTCCACACCACCGATCGCCGAAGAGTAGAATCGGTTGGCAATGTCCGGCACGATCACTCCGATTGTCTGCGTGCGGTTTTTGAGCAGGCTGATCGCGATCGGGTTGGGGTAATAGTTGAGCTGCTCGGCCAGGTCTATCACCTTTTGCTTGGTTTCTTCACTGATCTCACTGCTATCGCGCAGCGCCCGCGACACGGTCGATTTGGAAATGCCGAGTTGTCTTGCAATCTCTTTGATGGTGATAGAAACCTTTTTCATAGGGCTGTATTGAAATAGTACAATCTTACTAAAAAACGTGGGAAATACCCCGACGGTCAATGTTGCGCAAAGTCGCTGGCGTCCGCACAAAGTTCCGGGAAAAATTGCGGGAATGGGAACGGTTCCGGGAACGGTTGCGTAAATTTATTGCTTTTTTTCAAGATTTATTTTTGTGTATCAGCGAATCAGTATTTAAACTAGGTAAATCATCGACGAAGACAAGGGGCTAAATACCACTACAATTCCAGGAAATTTTCTATAATTAACCTAGCTCAGCTAACATGGAGACAAACTCATTTACCAGTACATTACCATCAGCCTGTTCTCAGAAAAGTATACTGGAAACCCTGTTTGGCAGAGTGGTGACTAACGGTGATTATAATGCTTTCCGCGAGTTGTTCACACGCCATTACCGGTCGCTTTGCAACTACGCCATGCGCGTAGTGGTGACGCGGGAGATCGCGGAAGAGGTGGTATCCGATGTATTTGTAAAACTTTGGAAAAATCGTGAGCAGATTGAAGTGCATACTTCGTTTCAGGCTTACATTTACAGGGCTGTGCGCAACCAGGCGCTGGATTACCTGAAACTGCGTATCCACCGTCAGAATGAGCGGGATTCGCTGGAATCGGTGCAGTGGAATATGAACCACGCCGACCATTTCTCGCCCGCCGAGGAGCTGTCGTACAACGAATTTTACTCGCATATAGAAGATTGCATTCAGGCGTTGCCGCGCCAGTGCCAGCTCATTTTCCGCCTCAGCCGAGAAGAAGGCCTCCGCTACCGCGATATCGCGGAGCGTTTGGACATCTCGGTGAAAACGGTGGAAACCCAAATGAGCCGGGCATTGAAAGTACTGCGCGAGCGCGTGCCGGAGCATAGGCTGGTAGCGTAAGAGCTATAAGCTTTAGGCTATAAGCTGTAAGCTTTTGGATTTGTTTTGGATAAGACATTGATCAATTAACATAATATAATAATACAGGCTTAAGGCTTACAGCTTAAAGCTTACAGCATACAATGGCATTAGAACAAACCTGGCGTTGGTTCGGCCCTAACGACCCTGTTTCGTTGCAGGATATCCGTCAGGCCGGGGCAACCGGAATCGTAACCGCATTACATCACATTCCCAACGGAGAAGTTTGGGAGGTATCAGAAATTCAGGCACGTAAGCAGCTGATCGAAGACGCCGGCCTTACGTGGTCGGTCGTGGAAAGTGTGCCTGTGCACGAGTCGATCAAGACGCGGTCCGGGGATTTTGAAAAACATATTCTGAATTACCAGCAGTCGCTCCGTAACCTGGGGCAATGCGGTATCGACACCGTCTGCTACAATTTCATGCCCATTCTCGACTGGACGCGCACCGACCTGGACGCACCGATGAAGGATGGCTCCACCGGCTTGCGTTTCGATGCAACGCAGTTCGCCGCATTCGATCTTTATCTGTTAGAAAGACCGGAGGCGGGAGAGCTGTACACGGACGACCAAAAGCGCGCTGCCAAAATTTGGCTGGACTCGGCGTCAGAGGAAGAGAAGCAAAAACTCGTCCGTAATATCATAGCAGGTTTGCCCGGTTCGGAAGAAAGCTTTACGGTGGAAGAATTCAGAAAGGTTCTGAAAACCTACGAGCATATCGGCGATTTTGAGCTGCGCACGCATTTGTACCAGTTCATTCAGGCCATAGGGCCAGTGGCGGAAGAAGCGGGTATTCAATTGGCGATCCACCCCGACGACCCCCCTTATCCGATTCTCGGATTACCACGCGTGGTAAGCACCGAAAATGATGCCGAAATGCTTCTCAAAGCATATGACAAGCAAGCCAACGGCATTTGTTTTTGTACGGGATCATACGGTGTAAGGCCGGATAACGACCTGGCCGGAATGGTCGACAGGCTCGGGAAGAGGATCCACTTCATCCACCTGCGTGCCACCAAGCGGGAGCACGACGGTAGTTTTTACGAAGCAGATCACCTCGACGGCGACGTGGATATGTACGGTGTCATGCGGGCATTGGTATTGGAGCAGAAAAGGCGTGAAAATGAAGGTAGAACCGATTTGAGAATGCCTTTCCGTCCTGATCATGGCCATCGTATGCTCGACGACCTGTCGGCTACGAAGCGGACCAACCCGGGTTATACGGCCATCGGCCGCCTGCGCGGGCTTGCGGAGCTGCGCGGCCTGGAATACGGGATTGAAAGAAGTTTGTGATTGTAACAAGAAAGAGAATGGAAACGATTAGCACCGCTGTACAAAAGACCTTCATTTCCGAAGATTTCCTCCTCCGTTCGGAAACCGCGCGTATCCTTTACCATGAGTATGCAAAGGAAATGCCGATCATCGATTACCACTGCCACCTGCCGCCCGATCAGATCGCGGAGGATAAGCAGTTTGAGAACCTAACGCAAATCTGGCTTTACGGCGACCATTACAAATGGCGTGCAATGCGTGCGAATGGGATCAACGAGCGGTATTGCACGGGTGATGCGAGCGATTGGGAGAAATTTGAACAATGGGCGGCCACGGTACCGTACACGATGCGTAATCCGCTCTATCACTGGACGCACCTCGAATTGCTGCGCTATTTCGACATTGATATTCTTTTAAATAAAGATACCGCCAGAGAAATCTACGAAGAATGCTCGGCCAAGCTGCGTCAGCCCGATTATTCGGTGAAAAGCCTGCTGAACCGCATGAATGTGAAGGTGATCTGCACCACGGATGATCCAACGGACTCATTGAATTACCACAGCGCGATCAGCGAAAGCGGTTTCGATATTCGCGTGCTGCCGACATTCCGGCCGGACAAAGCGATGCTCCTGATCGAATCACCGGAGGATTTCAAACAGTATTTGGCTAAACTGGCGCAAGCAGCAGGCACTGGCGAGATTACTTCTTATGATGCGTTGCTGGCCGCATTGCAGAACCGTCACGATTTCTTCGCTTCGATGGGTGGCCGCTTGTCGGATCATGGTTTGGAACATATTTATGCGGAATTCGATGAAGCTGCGGCGCGTGAGGCATTTGCAGTTGCATTAGGAGGAGAAAAGCCTTCGGCAAGTCAGGCGCTGGCATTCAAATCGGTGCTGCTGTATGAAATGGCTAAAATGGACCATGCCAAAGGCTGGACGCAACAATTCCACCTTGGTGCATTGCGTAACAACAATGAGCGTATGCTCCGCGAGCTTGGCCCGGATACCGGCTGGGATTCTATCGGCGATTACAGCCAGGCGCAGGCGCTTTCCAAGTTTTTGAATAAACTCGATTCGACGGACCAACTGGCGAAAACGATTTTGTATAACCTCAATCCGGCCGATAATGAAGTGCTGGCTACGATGACGGGTAACTATAACGACGGTACTGTCGCCGGTAAAATGCAGTTCGGCTCCGGCTGGTGGTTCCTGGATCAAAAAGATGGCATGGAACGGCAGATGAATGCATTGTCGAATATGGGCTTACTGAGCCGTTTCGTGGGAATGCTGACGGATTCACGCAGCTTCCTTTCGTATCCGCGTCACGAGTATTTCCGCCGGATTCTTTGTAACCTCATTGGTCAGGACGTCGAGAATGGCGAGCTGCCGAACGATATCCAGTGGCTGGGTAAGATGGTACAGGGTATCAGCTACAACAATGCCAACAAATATTTTGGTTTTTGAGTAAAATCCGAATTTATATACGCTAATAAAAAGAATAGCCCAGACATTTGTTGTGGGCTATTTTAATGTTAATACTTAATTTTGGCGCGTAATCATTTTTCAATGGCCCGTCAGGGAGCTTCATTCTTGGCTAACGGGCAATAGTTTAAAATATGGCTCAGATAGTATCCTTCGGGGAGGTCCTCATGCGGCTTTCCACTCCTGGTTTTTCCCGTTTTGAACAAGCCCGTCAATTGAATGTAACCTATGCCGGTGGCGAAGCGAACGTTTCGACCGCGTTGGCATATTGGGGACACAGCACGGCGCATGTTACCCGTTTCCCTGACTCGCCCATTGGACGTGCGGCGGCTCAGTACCTGCATTTCCATGGCGTCGACACGTCACATATTCTTTTCGGAGGGCCGAGAATGGCCGTCTACTTCCTGGAAACCGGCGCTGCCATGCGCGGTAGCCAGATCGTGTACGACCGCGCCAATTCGTCGCTCGCAACGATCGACCCGAAAGAACTCGATTGGGATAATATCCTGAAAGACGCGAAATGGTTTCACTGGGCAGGTATTACCCCGGCATTGTCGCAAGAAGCTGCGGACGCATTGCTCGACGGCATTAAGGCTGCCCGCAAACGTAATATTACCGTTTCCGGGGACATTTTTTACCGTGCCAATTTGTGGAAATACGGCAAAAAGCCTTCCGATATCCTGCCTGAGCTGACTGCTGGAACGGATGTTGTAATCGCCAACAGCATCAATATCAAGGAGATTTTTGACATCGACGGAAACGATTTTGTCGAATCCTGCGTCAATTTACAGAAGGCTTTCCCGCAGGTGAAAACGGTGGTGGATACCAAAAGAACGTCTATCAGCGCGTCGCACAACCTGTTGCGGGCGTTTTTATGGAACGGCAAACAGCTGCTCGAAACGGAAGACATCGAAATCAACCCGATCATCGACCGAGTAGGCGGCGGGGACGCATTCATTGCCGGCCTTATCCACGGCCTCATTACCTTCAACGACCAGCAAAAAGCGCTGGAATTCGGGGTAGCTGCTTCGGCATTAAAGCACACCATCGAAGGCGATGCATTGATCTCGACGATCGCCGAAGTGGAAGCTATCCGTCAGGGAGAGACCTCAGGAAGAATCAAACGCTAGTAACCTGGCCAACAATCATGGATAAAGAAACAACACTGATACTTTTGAACGAAGTCGGCGTACTGCCGCTGTTCTATCATGCAGATATTGAAATTGCCAAAGAGGTGATCAATGCGGCGTACCGTGGAGGCGCACGGGCATTCGAATTCACGAATCGTGGCGACAATGCCTTTAATGTATTTACGGAGCTTCTGGCTTATGTAAAGGAAAGCCTGCCCGGCCTGTCAATGGGAATCGGTACGATTTATGATGCGGAAACCGCACAAAAATTCATCGATGCCGGCACCGATTTCATCGTAACACCTTGCCTCAATCCGGCAGTAGGCGAGGCTTGTTTAAAAGCTGGCATCCCCTGGATTCCGGGGATTTCTACATTGACTGAAATCTACAATGCACAGCAAGCTGGCGCGGAGGTCGTGAAACTTTTCCCGGGTGAAGTGGTAGGTTCCGCATTCGTACGCGCGATCCGCGGGCCTATGCCGAAGGTGAAAATCATGGTTACAGGCGGCGTACAGCCGACAAAGGAAAGCATTAACGAATGGTTCGGCGCAGGCGCCTACGCTGTCGGTTTGGGCTCAAACCTCTTCCCGAAAGACGTGGTAGCACAAGGTAACTACCCCTGGATCGAACAAAAAGTAGCAGAAAGCATCGCGCTCGTGAAGGAGTTCCGCGCGAATAGCTGATTAGTATTCCAAAATATCGCTCAGGCGAGTGGAGAAATCAACCAGTACTTCGCCGCCTGAAAGCGTTTCTTCAAAATGTACTGCAAGCGGAGGCTTGCCCGGTTCGTAAACGTAGGTCGTCTGGCCTTTCGGACACACGAGCCAGGCAAGCCTCACGCCGTTTTCAATCCACTTCACCATTTTTCGTTCCAGGTAACGGAGGCTATCTGTTTTGGATTGTAATTCAATCACAAAATCCGGTGCCATGTATGGGAACGAATTCTTTTCGTCGTCTGTCAGCGCATTCCAGCGGTCTATTTCTATCCAGGCAACGTCCGGCACCCGCATGGACCTGTCTTGAAGAAAAAAACCTCCATTTGATTCAATTACCCTTCCTCCCTTTTTCTTGCGGTTCCAAATAGCTATTTCGGCGATTAATTCGCTGTTGTTAGAACTGCCAAGGAGAAAGGTCGGTGTCATAGTGATGTGTAGTTGACCGTGTTCATCCCTTTCGACCATTAAGTCGGGATTGGCCACGCAGAAGGCGACCAACTCGTCATCGGTGAAGTGCGGATGCGCGGGTATGTTCAAGGGAAGAATCATAATGTGCTTTTTATCAAATATAAGCATTTACCAAAATGAATGCCAATTGACTTTCTCCTGCATAATTTTGTAACTTATAAGGCAATTAGCCGTGACAAAGTTATGCTTACCGTTGCCATTATCATTTCGCTGGTTCTGCTTTCGCTCGGGTTTATCGTTACGCCGGGTAATGCTAAATACCTGTTATCGGGGTACAATACGATGTCCGAAGCGGATCGCGCGAAAATGGACATTGTTTCCTACGTAAAATTTTTCAATCGCTTTCACATATTCCTCGGAATTAGTGAGCTGGCAGGAGTGTTGATCCTCAATGCTTTTAATCCCAACTGGGCTACGGTGTTCATGGTGATGTACCCGCTGCTGGCGTATGTGTACATGATCGCCGTAGGCAACCGCTATTATACGGGTACGAGCGGTCAGCGGGTAGGGACCTATATTGTCATGGCCATTATCCTGGTCGTGGTAGTGGGTGTAGGCTATTTGATGTTTACAGGAATGAGGAACAGCGAAATCTTTCTGACTTCACGTGCTTTGGAAATCAAAGGTCTTTCCGGTATGAAAATTGCGCGGGATGATGTGACCGAATTTGTTGTTACCGACAGCCTGCCCGATATTTCGAGCAAGGCGAACGGCTTCGCAGGCGGAGAGTTTGCCAAAGGTGCTTTCAAAACGGACGACGGCCGTATTGTCAGATTGTATATCAATAAAAAATCTCACCCGTACCTGCTGATCAAAACAGTGACGGATGAGATCTATTTCAGCTCCGATGCCATATCGGCTAATGAACTTTACAATCAGCTCAAAGCGTGGAAGTCCCTGTAAATACCGGCTCCATCATATAGCCCTTCACGGCGTCGGCGAAGCCCGGCAGTAATGTCAGGTCGGTATCCCAAAGTGATACGTCGCTCAAAACCTGCTGAGCCAGATCGACCGGCGATGCTGCATTCTTCCATTTTTCATCAAAATAAGCCGCAGCATCGCAGCGGATGGAGTACGGCTGGCCGTCGCGTTCGCCGTAGTAAGCATTGTCTTTGTGCATTACCGGCTTCATAAATCGCAGGAATGCAGCAAACCCTTTGGCAAATAACGCAGGCACTTCGTCAGATTTCTGGTAGTGGTTCAGAAGCGTCGGAATGTTGCGCATTTTCATCTTGGCCGTGTATTGCACGGTAATGTCGATCAGCTGGTGGCGGATGAACGGGTTGCGGAAGCGATCGAGTACCTGGTTGCCGAACTCCTGCGCCTGCGCGGGATCGACAGCGTACGGGATCGCAGGCGCGAGTTCTTTCAGCATCACATCCGCGATAAATTGCGCCGTTTCGGCATTTTCCATCGCTTCGCGGACAGTGTCCAGGCCGTGCAGGTAAGCAAGGCCCGAGGCCAGCGTATGAGTACCATTCAGTAATCTCAGTTTCAATTCACGGAACAGGTCAATATCCGGTTCGATCACCACACCTTTGTCGGCCTGGGCAAAGCTCAGTGCATTGCGTACATGCTGGTCACCTTCGATGGCCCAGAGGCGGTAAACCTCGGAAACGATCAGCAAATCATCACGGAAGCCATGTTTTTCGGAGAGTGCTGCCACTGTTTCGGCATCGGGTTTCCCGGGAACGATGCGGTCCACCAGCGAACTGCAAAAGTGGTTATAATTTTCAAGCCAGTAGATAAACGCCCTATCCAGATCATGCCGTTGCGCCTGTTCCAACACGATGGCTTTCAGCTTAGGGCCGTTACCGACGATCAATTCGGTAGGCACAATGACCATTCCCGATTCCGGAGCGCCGTTAAATGCTTTGTAGCGCTCCAACAAATAAGCCGTCAGCTTACCCGGAAAGGACACCGGCGGGCTGGCGAAAATATCGTCGTCGACCAGCTGGATACCCACCTCCGTCGTATTTGAAATAACAATATTAAGCTCTGAGCTATGCGCACATTCGAGGATATCGGCCCAGTCGCTGGCGGCGGCCAGGGTGCGGCTAATGCTGCTGTTGATAACCGTATCGTCGATTTGCCGGCCGTTTTCGATTCCGCGAATGCTGTGCGAAAAAATATTCCGCTGCTCCGCAAATGCATCGGTTCCCCCGGTGCTGGTCGATTTGACGACCACGATCCGGCCATTGAAAACACCCTGCGCATTGGCCTTGTTTACAAAATAGTCGGGTAGGCCGCGCAACAGCACACCTGTGCCGAACTGGATGATTTTTTCCGGCAATGCAAGAAGTTTCCGATGATCGGCGAGAAGTTCGGGCTGCTGGTCGAGCAGTTGGGGAGAAAGCTGCGGTAACGACATTTTTTAGTAGATAAAAGGTTTGACAATATGACGCCGTTTGGAAAGCACAACCCCTAAACAAAAAGAGGCACCTTTTCGGTACCTCTTTCGTATATTTTCAAGTCTGGCCTAAACCGTCATGGTAACAAATCCGCTTTCTTCTCTTTCTTTCTTTTCATCGGGGAAAACGAAGTTCATCGGATTATTCACTTTTTCGGGAAGGAGCGCAATACCAAGCACTTCATCGACCTGGTCCACATAATGGAAGGTGAGGTCTTTGATATAGTTGGCTGGTACTTCTTCCACGTCCTTGCGGTTTTTTACACAAAGGATAATCTCCTTTACACCCGCGCGACGGGCTGCAAGGATTTTTTCCTTGACGCCGCCTACCGGAAGTACTTTTCCACGCAACGTAATCTCGCCGGTCATCGCAATATACGGTTTCACGCGGCGCTGTGTAAATATCGAAGCCATGGAAGTGGCCATCGTTACACCTGCGCTAGGCCCGTCCTTAGGCACAGCGCCCGCAGGTACGTGTACGTGGAGGTCGTAATGGTTGAAAATGCGGTAGTCGATGCCCAGTCTCTCTGCATTGGCTTTGAGATAGGATAATGCAGCCACGGCCGATTCTTTCATGACATCGCCCAGCTGGCCGGACAGCGTCAGCCCGCCTTTTCCGCGGCTGAGGCTAGTTTCGATAAACAGGATTTCTCCACCTACCGAAGTCCAGGCAAGGCCGGTCACAACGCCTGCGAAGTCGTTGTCCTGATATAAATCCTTGTCAAAAATCTCCGCACCGAGGTACTTCTCGATCTGTTCGGCTTTCACGGTTTTAGGATAGTCCTGCTCCATCGCCACCGATTTCGCGATCTTCCGTACCACCGTGCCCACTTTCTGCTCGAGGTTACGCACGCCCGACTCGCGGGTGTAGCCCTCGATCACTTTCAGCAATGCTGCGTCGTCGACTTTCACGTCGGTCGATTTCAGGCCGTGATCTTTGCGCTGCTTCGGAACGAGGTAGCGTTTGGCGATCTGCAATTTCTCTTCGATCGTGTAGCCCGTCATTTCGATGATCTCCATCCGGTCGCGCAATGCGGGGTGAATGGTGTCCAGCGAGTTAGCGGTAGCTACGAAAAGCACCTTCGAGAGGTCGTATTCTACTTCTAGGTAATTATCGGTAAATGACGAGTTCTGCTCAGGGTCGAGTACTTCCAGCAATGCGGAAGAAGGGTCGCCGCGGTAGTCGGAGCTCACCTTATCGATTTCGTCGAGGATGAATACCGGGTTGGCCGAACCTGCTTTTTTGATATTCTGGATGATCTTACCCGGCATTGCACCAATGTAAGTCTTACGATGGCCGCGGATTTCAGCTTCGTCGTGCACGCCACCGAGGGCCATACGGATATATTCCCGGTTCAATGCCTTCGCGATGGACTTGCCGAGCGAGGTTTTACCGACACCCGGAGGGCCGTAAAGGCAAAGGATCGGCGCTTTCAGGTTACCTTTCAGTTTCAGTACCGCGAGGTATTCGATAATGCGTTCTTTTACTTTTTCGAGTCCGAAATGGTCGGCGTCGAGTACTTTCTGGGCTCTTACCAGGTCGAAATTGTCTTTGGTATATTGTCCCCATGGCAGATCCACGAGTGTTTCCAGGTAATTCATCGTTACCGGGTATTCCGGGGCCATCGGGTTAATACGCTGCAACTTACTCAGCTCTTTCTCGAAATGCGCTTTCACTGGCTCCGACCATTTTTTCTGGCTGGCTTTCAGGCGAATCTCGTCCAGGTCGCGCTCGGGGCTGTCCATTCCCAGCTCATCATGCAAAACCTTGATCTGCTGGCGAAGGAAATAGTCGCGCTGCTGCTGGTCGATATCCGAGCTCGCTTTCGTCTGTATTTCCCGTTTCAGTTCCAGCATTTCGATTTCACGCATCATGTATTGGAGCAAAAGCGTAGCCTGCTTGTGGCCGTTACGCTCTTCGAGCAATTTCTGCTTGTCGGCGATCTCTACATTGATGTTCGATGACAGGAAATGGATCAGGAAGATCGGGCTTTCGATGTTATCCAATGCAATGCGCGCTTCCTGCGGAATCTCCGGGTTCAGGCGCATGATCTTGTGCGCGCCGTCACGAAGCGATTGCAGCAGTGCTTTCGCCTCTTTTTTGGTAGGTCCCACAAACGAGTCTTCAATCGGACGCACTTCGGCGGTCAGATAAGGTTCTTCGTTTATAATGGCTTTGATTTCGAAACGCTGGCGGCCCTGTACGATGATCGTCACGTTACCATCCGGCAGAGTGATCATTTTCAGGATTTGCGCGACGGTACCGATGTTGTAAAGGTCCTCGGCAGTAGGGTCTTCCTTGTTCGGAATAGCCTGAGTGACGGCACCGAGAATACGCTGATTGATATCGGAGTTGCGGTATATCTTTTTAACAAGCCTGATGGCTTTCTGGCGCACTACTGTCACAGGAATGACCATTCCCGGGAAGAGTACCGTTTGCCTGATCGGAAGTATCGCTAATTCGTTGGGAAGTTCAAAAGGCTCGTCAGAGCCATCGGGGCCACCAAGAGGAACGATTTCAAGGCTATCCATGTCCGAGTCGGACATCAGCAGCCGGCTATATAGATCAGAAGGTTCAAATTTCATAGGCATTCTGTCAAATTGACAGATAATCTTTTCCCAATATATAAATAATGACTTTCAAAAGAAAGGCATTATAAAACAAAATAGCCGTGCCACTACACATTATGTCATGCATTTTTATGAGCGGTCACAAACTCATTACAGCAGGTGAGAAGTCTGTCCTTTTTTAAATAAAAACGTCTTTTTTTCGGACTGGAATTTAACGTTAGTCATATTGACCTGATCGTCAAAAACTTCCATGAGCGTAACATTCAAAAGTTTACAGCCGTTCAAACCGCCCTGAAAAGGGATTTCGAGGTACACCCACGTTGCATCCGCCTCTTGTTCTTTCCCGACATATTTGATAGGTGTATTTTTTTTCTGACTATCTGTCAAGACAAATGATTTGCGAATGTACTCTTCAACGAAGCGATCATTTTGGTCATTGTCCTTGATCACAAAACGTTGTTTGGCATGGCTTAGCGACAATGCTTTTTCAAGATCATCGGTAAATATCCGGATACTTACTTCGAACGATCGCGACGAAGCGTTGTATTGCATTTGCGTCACCGAAACGTGGTAGTCGTGCTTCGGTTTGAAGGACGTCAGGAAGAGTAAGGAGGAAAGGAGGAAAGGGAATAAGGGGAGGAAAGGGAGTAAGGCGGAAAGGGAGGAAGGAGAAAATTCCCTTTCTTCCCCTTCCGCCATTCTCCCCTTCCTCCTTTTTAGAATACCGCTTTCCATACGTCGTTGAAAATGGCGAATGCCATCAGGCCCAACAGGAGTACCATGCCTACTTTCTGGGCGTTTTCAAGGAATTTGTCGGAAGGCTTGCGGCCGGAGATGATCTCATACGAAAGGATCACCGCGTGGCCACCGTCCAATGCAGGGATAGGCAAGGCATTCATGAATGCGAGTACCATAGATAGCAAGCCGGTCAGCTGCCAGAAACGGCCCCAGTCCCAAACGCCACCAAACATACGCGCGATGCCGATTGGCCCACTCAGCGCTTTGGAAGCGGAAACTTCACCGCGGAATATTTTACCGAAACCTTTGATATTATTATACACCACACCAAAGGCATTCTCTGTGCCAATCGACACCGCTTCACCGAAAGTGTACTGAACTACCGTGGAGTTGAGGAGGCTTTCGGGATAGAAACCGAGCGTTCCGTCTTCGGTGATGGCCGCTTTCAATGATTTTTGTGCGCTACCGCGCTGCACCACCAGGACGGCTTCTTTTCCTTTCAGTTTTTCCAATGCTGCCTGCAACTCGTGGAAGAAACGGATAGGTGTGCCGTTGATCGAGGTAATCTGGTCGCCCACTTCTACACCCGCTTTTTCGGCAGGCATTCCCGGAATCAGTTCGGCGATTTTGAATGGTTCCATCGCACGGATGAAGTTACGTTTCTCGTCGGGGTCGGATAATTTTTCAATGAAATTGTTGGGAATTTCGATCTGTACTTCCTGACCGTTGCGGTTTACTGTGTATGAGCTGTTGCTTCCCAGGAAAACCTCCGGACCGATCACATCACTGAAATCCTTGAAAGATTTACCGTTCACGCGAACGATTTTGTCGCCCGTTTTCAAGCCGATCTCTTGTGCGAGCTCACCTGCTACAATACCGTATTTATTGACTTCGTCGATCGAAAGAAACTGTCTGCCGTCGTGATAGGCGATGGCGATAAAGATGATGATACCCACGACCACGTTCACGATAATCCCACCGAGCATCACGATCAGCCGTTGCCAGGCTGGTTTCGAACGGAATTCCCACGGTTGCGGCTCCTGGCTCATCGCCTCGGTGTCCATAGACTCGTCGATCATCCCGGAAATCTTTACAAACCCGCCCAGCGGGATAGCGCCTATGCCGTATTCTGTTTCGCCTTTCTGAAAACTGAAAATTTTAGGAGGAAAGCCTATAAAGTATTTTTCAACCCTCATTCCGAACAATTTTGCGGCGGCCATATGCCCCCACTCATGCAACCCCACCAGGATCGACAGGCCCAGGATAAGCTGCCCTGCCATGATCAATATTTCCAATGCTTTCTGTAATTCCATTCAGGTTTTGTAATCGTTACGGGTTAATTGTTAATCAAAAAAAGTTCGATCTCCGCTACCGGATCAGTGTTTTAAACGTAAATGTAAACAGTAAAGTTACGCAAATCCTCAAACAACCATGCAAATGCCCGGTATCAGTGTGCAAGTGGGGTTTTGTCGGGTCCGATGGCTATACCCATCATCCGCATCAGCTCCGACGCATTGAAACTGCGGCAGATGCCCTCGTGCAAGCGATAGTCGAAATGCAGCTGGCCATTCTCTACATCCGAGCGGAAGTGAAAGTTGTGGATGTAAGTTTCGGTTGCGCCCCACTCGCCGAGTTCGAGGTCATGTGTGGATACCATACCAGAGGCCGTTTTGGCATGCAGCTGGCGGATCAGCGCCTCCGCACCCCGGTGGCGGTCGGCGGAGTTGGTACCTTTGAGTATTTCATCGAGTAAATAGAAGACAGGTGCGTGAGCCTGCTCGTCGGCCAGTTCAAGGAGTTTTCGGAGCCTTTTTAATTCCGCATAAAAAGAAGAAGTGCTCTCTTCCAGGGAATCCTGCGTGCGCATGCTGCTGAACACCCGCACAGGCGAGCAGGCGAATGCGCCCGCGCTCACGACCGCACCCATTTGCGCCAGGACGAGGTTCAGTCCGATTGTTCTCAGAAAAGTACTTTTCCCCGACATATTCGAGCCGGTTACCAGTATCGTTTTGCCCGTCCCCTGCATCGCAAAGTCATTACTGATCCGTTTGGCGGCCGGAATCAGCGGATGGCCCAGCGAAGTAGCGGCGATCGTAACTTCGGCAGCATTATCGACAGCGGGTATAATATATTCCGGATTGGCAAATGCGTGGCCCGCCAGACTGTTCATCGCTTCCGTATCGGCCAGCACGTCCAGCCAGTCGGTGAGGTGCCGGTGATGTACGGCTTTCCAGTCTTCGAGGCTGGCGAGGCAATGCATATCCCAAAGTGTGGGTATGCCAATGAAGATCGCGAAATAGGGATTGTTACGGTAATCCAGCTTTTCGAAGAGGCTACCGACCTTCGCCAACGCAGCCGAAGAGCCGGTGATCTGCGCTTTTCTCGCCTGCCACCACACTGATTGATAAGGCGCGTACTCTGCTTTTTTCAGCAAATCCGAATAAGCTGTGAGCGTTTGCCCCATTGAGGCCGTACGGTTTGCGAGCACTTTCACAAAATCGGCGTAGCGGCCTAATATGAAAAGATGGATTCCGAGGCTGATCAGCACGGCAATACCCGGGAGGACGCCTGCGAAATACAATAGCGCGATCAGCAGGGTAAGCACAGGGTACCAGCGCAGCGGCATTGCGCTTTTTAACGGGGCTGGAAATGGCTCCAATACCCATTCCTGAAATTCGCCCACGTGCTTGGCCGCGTGCTCGTGAAGCAATGCGGTCGCTTCCCATTGCTGGATGAGTTCGGGGTGATGGCTGAAATCGGTGGAGGCTGTTTGCCGGAGCCCTACCTCGGTTGCATCGGCCGGGTTTTTGAGCCAGTTGGCGAGTCGGCGGCTTCCTTCGGCGGTGCGGCTGCGGTTGAGCAGTTTGAATAGGGAAAACTCACCGAAAATGTCCAGGTCGTCGGCGTAGTTATGGTCTTTTTCGCGGAATTCCGAGCCGGTTTCAGGCCGCTTGAAGCGGAGATCGAGCCGGGCGAGTTCATCGTCATTAATGGCTACAAGGTTTCGCTGGAAGTTCCGGTTGGTACGGGCTTCCTGCTGCTTCCGCATCAGGATCAGAAATGTAACCAGGAACACCAGTATCCCGATTCCCCAGTAGGCGACGCCGGTTTTGTTCCACACTACCGCCAGGATTGCCATGCCGGCAAATGCGGCCAGTCGCAGCAGGGCTATATTTTTAAATCTTTCATGTTCCCTTTGTTCCGCTATGGCTGCTTTTTCTTTTTGGGTTTGAAAAAATGTGCGTGATCCGGACCGGGTTGTTTCAGTGTTTTTCATGAAAGGTTTTCAGCTGTTTCAAATTGTAGTTTGATGAGGTTGGCGTACAGGCCATCAGGAATAGTGCTCAATGCCTGGTGTGTGCCCGACTCCGCAATCCGGCCGTCGCGCAGGACGTAGATCATATCGACCTTCCGGATGGTGGCCAACCGGTGCGCGATCACGATCGTCGTGCGGTTTTTCATCAGCTCGTCCAATGCGATTTGTACCAGCTTTTCGGATTCCGCGTCGAGCGAACTGGTCGCTTCGTCGAGAATGAGGATTTTGGGATCTTTTAAAATAGCCCTTGCAATAGCAATGCGCTGCCGCTGGCCACCGGAAAGCTTAATACCCCGCTCGCCGACGATCGTCTCAAATCCTTCGGGAAAAGACTCGATAAATTCCAGTGCATGGGCGCGCTCGGCGGCATCAATAATGGCTTCACGCGAAGCCGAAGGTTTTCCGTAGGCAATGTTTTCATAGATCGTCCCGCCGAAAAGCATCACCTCCTGCGGCACAATCGCGATGTTTTTCCTTAATGCTGAAAGGCCATATTCCCTGACAGGCTTGCCGTCGACGAGGATTTCGCCGGATTGATATTCATAGAAACGCATCAGGAGTTGTACAATGGTGGATTTACCTGCACCGCTGTATCCTACCAAAGCTATTTTCTCGCCTGCCTGAACGTCCAGCGAAACACCTTTTAAAACCGGCAGATCAGGCCGTGAAGGGTAGGCAAAATGAATGTCCTCGTAAGTCACGCGGCCTTCCACATGACTTGCTACTGCGTTCTGAGCCTCCTCTACCGAAACTTCCGGTGTTTCTCCCAAAATTTCGAAGATGCGTTCCGACGCACCCACCGTGCGGTTGATCTGGGCATATAAATCGCCCATTCCGCTGATCGACGCGCCGATGAACGTGGTGTAGAGGATAAATGTAAATAAGTCCGAAAGCCCGAACTCGCCCGCCTGCACCAATGCTGCACCGTACCAGACCACACCCACTATCCCGCCAAACATGGCAAAAATGATGAACGAAGCGAATGCGCCGCGAAAGCGCGAAGCATGCAATGAAAGATCGATCACGCGGTCGAGGATGGTCCGGTACCGATTGATTTCCAGTGATTCATTGGTAAATGCCTTTACCACATGTACGGATTGCAGCGTTTCTTCCACCACCACATTCGCTGCTGCATACTGATCTTGCACCTTGCGTGCGAGCAGGCGCGTGTGACGGCCGAAGAATACCGATGCAATGCCCAGTACCGGCACCGTCGCGAGCATGAACAACGTCAGTTTCCAGGAAGTATAAAACAAAATGGACATTCCGACGATCAGCGTAGCGAGCTGGCGGAAGAGTTCTGCGAGTGTAAATGACAGCAAACCTTGCAACTGCGACACATCGGAGGTAATGCGGCTCGTGAGCTCGCCTACGCGACGCTCTTCGAGAAACGGAACAGGTAATGTGATGATCTTGCTGAAAACATCCATCCGGATATTGTTGACAGCCTTTTCACTGACTTTGGAAAAAAGGTATATCCGGAAATACGAAAATACCGCCTGACCCAGCAACACGACGAAGAGCAACAGCGTGATCTGGTTGATCGTAAACGGAGATTTTCCCTCGATGACTTCGATAATGCTGCCGACCAGCTTCGGAAACGCGAGCGAGGTACCGGTGGACAACACGAGGAACAGCATTCCCGCCGCGAACATCATACGGTAGGGGCGCAGGTAGCGCAGCAGTTGCAGGGTAATTTTAAGGCCTTCCCATTTGATTTTTCTTACTGCAAACGGAGACGGGGTTTCCTTGTTGGCCATTATATCTGGTTAGGTGCACCGGAATTCAGCGTAAACCCGGTATTGATAATACATTCGATAGATTGCCTGCAAAAATAAGCATTATTTGAAAGCCGCCCGGGTGGGGCCGCCTGGGTAGGGCCGCTTCGGCAAGGCATTCACGCTAAGTTTACGTGCGATTGTGGTTAAAAATTCCTAATTTTTCAATGAACGGACGATGTGTCTTTCTGCCGGTGTAAAAATGTTGTAAAAAAACTTGCATGCGCCAGGCAACCCTGTGCCGGAATCCCTCGTATAGGCTAAAAAAGCAAATAGCATGCCCGAGTATAACTCCGCCGTTCTTCAAGAACTACTCGACGGCTGTTTACAGAAAAACCGCCGCAGTCAGGAGCTGTTGTATAAACAGTTTTACGGCTATGCTATGAGCATTTGTTTGCGCTATACACGCAGCCGGGAAGAGGCGAAAGAAATACTCAACGATGGATTCCTGAAGGTTTTCACGAAACTCGAAAGTTTCGATGCAAGCCGACCATTTAAAACCTGGTTGAGCAGAATCATGATTAATACAGCCCTCGATCATTACAGACAGGAAGTTCGCAGAGATGTTTTTGACGACGTGGAGGTGGCGGAACAGGTGTCCGTCGACGAAACGGTTATCAGCAAGCTTTCACACGAAGAGCTGATCGGACTGATCCAGCGCCTGACACCGGCATACCGGCTGGTATTCAGCTTGTCGGTTATTGACGGCTACACACACGAGGAAATTGCAGAACAACTGAATATTTCGGTTGGGGCGTCAAAATCCAATTTGTCGCGTGCAAGGGAAAAGTTGAGAGATATGTTATCCAAGATTAATATTGACGACTATGATAGAGTTGCCAGATGACGAACTGGACAAGCTCTTCAGAAAGTCATCAGAAGAGCTTGATCCGACATACGAACCCGACGATTGGAATGACCTGCGGAAGCGACTCGACCAGCAGGATGGAAAAACTCCGGCCGGATGGTGGCGGAAATGGTGGCCTGCCGGCTTGCTGGCATTGCTAATACCGATCGGGATGGTAGTGTACTCCTGGGAAGGGGAGAATGGAGGAAAAGGAGAAGGGTGGAAGGAGAAGGCAGGAATTGTCGGTGAATCAGGTGTTGTCGGGAACGAAGGAACGGAGGATGGAGGAAGTGAGAGTGGGGTAGTGGAGGATGGAGGCGTCAAGGCTGCTGAAAATGCCGGGGTTGAAGGTAAGTCAGGTGTTGTCAGGGAGTCAGGTGTAGCTAAGGAGTCAGGTCATTCGTCAGAAGGGAGCGGGAAGTCGGGAGGAGAAGCTGTAAAAACAGCTGCGATTGTTGATAAAGAAAAGCCGACTGTGGATAATGCAAATGAATTGGGTGCTAAGAGAAACAAAGTTGCTGTTAGTAGCAAAAAAGATATTGACAGCAAACTAAAAACCAGTGAGAAAGATGCTGGTAAATCTTCTTCGAAATCAGAACTGGCTGCCGCAGGTAACGGCAGAAAACCATTGCCCCGGAGCCAATCTAAGGCAGGCGGAGTGTTCTTAGAGCCTAACCGCTCAAAAGTGGAAGGAGGCGACGGGGCTCTTTCTTTTAAAAACAATGCGAAAGCAGCAGGCGGGGAGACGTCCCTGCCGCAATCAGCGGGCCGGCAAGACGTCAATGCGGCTCCCAAGGCTTCGACGGAAATGCAGCCGGAATCGTTTACAAAAGCTGATGAGTCGGGTCGCGCACTGATTTCTGCACCCGCATTGGATAGTAAGGCGTTGAAATGGAATGTGTTGCAGTTGCCCGGGGTTTCCGAACCGGTGTATGAGCTGGCTGAGCCGCCTGCACCGCCAAAACAATCGTCCCTGTCGGGAGATGACAGGCCGCTTATGGCAGTCAGGTTCGGCTATTCGCCGGATTTGAGCACGGTAGGATTGAAGGATTTTTCAAAGCCCGGAACGTCGGTGTCGCTGTTGGTAGAATATTCGTTTTTGCCGAGATTCTATTTGCAAAGCGGTGCGGTTTGGAGCCGGAAAGATTACTCCGCGTCGGCGGAGGCCTATCAATTGCCTAAGCATAAGTATTACCCGCCGTTGGCATTGAGTGGAATAGACGGGGTGTGCAAAGTGCTGGAAATACCGCTCAATGTGCGATATGACATTGCGTTGGGAGAACGTTCGCGCTGGTTTGCAACAGGCGGTTTCTCGTCCTACCATATGAACGCTGAAAAATATAAATACTATTACATCGATCCGAACGACCCCAGTGCGGAAAAATGGCCGGGCTGGAATGGAAAAACCGGCTGGTACTGGCTGAGCCACGCCAACGTTTCAGCAGGCTACGAATATAGAATTTCCCGCAAGCTATCCTTGCTTGCTGAACCATCGATCCGGATGCCGCTCAAACGCGTCGGCTACGGAAAAGTGAACCTCATTACCACAGGCCTTTGGCTATCGGTGCGCTACACCCCTGTTTTCAAGTGAGCACTATGCCCACATTATCATTGAATTATATCTACTAATTAATTTATTCATTCATTATGAACTCAATTGACCAAGGAAACATGAAAAGAGGCGAGTTTTTGAAAAGCCTCGGGCTCAGCACCTCAACGTTAATGGCATTCTGGTGCCTGGGTACAACTATGACAGCGTGCGGTTCAAGCAGCGACGATCCTAAACCTGATCCAAATCCTGGCACTGGTACAGGCACTGGAATAACAGGCACAACAACCGGTACAGCGATCAATTTTACGGTTGATTTGACTAATTCGAATACTTCAAAACTGAAAAACAACGGCGAATCCATCATTACGGGAGATGTGCTCGTAGCTAAGACTACGAGCGGCAGCTACGTTGCTTTGAGCAAAATCTGTACACATGAAGGGAACCAGGTGGCGTACAGGTCATCGTCCAACGACGTTTTCTGCCAAACTCATGGCTCCACGTTCAGTATTGCCGGCGCTGTGACCAATGGTCCTGCCACAACTGCACTTAAAACGTATACAGTAACCGTTTCTGCGGACGGAAACACTTTAACTGTGAAGGCTTAATCTCAACCAATCATGAAAGTACTCCGCCTATTCGTGATGTTGATGTGTTCATCAACAGTATTATATGCACAGGACGACTTGCTGAACGAGTTGTCGAAACAGGACAGCGCACAAACCGTTCCGGTCACCGCCACTTTCAAATCGACCCGCGTGGTGAACGGGCAGTCAGTGGAAACGATGAAAAAGAAGCACCTCGATCTGCGTATTTCGCACCGTTTCGGCAAGCTGAACTCGGGCGCCTACCAGTTTTTCGGCCTCGACCAGGCGACGATGCGGCTGGGTTTCGAATATGGGTTGACGGACGATCTGATGATCGGAGTTGGCCGGAGCACGTCGCAGAAGGTGTATGATTTTTTTGGTAAATATAAGTTGCTGAAACAGAGCACCGGCGCACGCAATATCCCGGTTTCGGTGACATTGTTCGGTGGAACGGGTGTGGCAACGGTGGACAAGGAGCGCGATTTTCAGGACAAGCTATACTACACGGCACAGGTGCTCGTGGCACGGAAATTCGGGGAGCGCTTGTCGTTACAACTGTCGCCAACCTATTTGTACCGCACCATGCCGGACGTGACGGGCGACGAAAAAGTGCTTTTCGCAGTAGGCATCGGTGGCCGTTTCAAGCTCTCGAAACGCGTTTCGCTGAACGGTGAGTACTTTTACACCGCCCGTGAAAAGAATACGGTTACAGCCCCTTACCACGATTCAATGTCGTTCGGCGTCGATATCGAAACCGGCGGGCACGTTTTCCAACTGCATTTTACCAATTCCCTGGGCATGATCGAGAAACAGTTTATCGGCGAAACCACTGGTAGCTGGGGCAAGGGGGATATTCATTACGGGTTCAACATTTCCCGTACTTTCAGCTTTGACAAGAAGAACAAGAAGCAGCCAAACTGATCCAGACTATGAAACCGCATTTTTATCGCGTGGCCTGCCTGGCCATGTTCAGTACCGCTTTGCTTTCCGGAACAGCGTTTGCTCAAATGTTTGCCACTTCTGGCGGTAACACGCAATTCTCGGCATCGACACCTTTGGAGAATATTGAAGCGGAGAATAAGAAGTCGCAGGTGATCCTGAATACGGCTAACAACGAGATCGCGATCCGGATGAACATGCGGGAGTTTTCTTTTCCCAATAAACTGATGCAGGAGCATTTCAATGAAAACTACATCGAATCGGTAAAATACCCGACAGCAACGTTTTCAGGGAAGGTCGATAAGGCGCCGGATTATACCAAGGACGGGAATTACGATGTGTCGGCAACCGGAAAATTTACGGTTCACGGCGTTACCAGGGAACGGACGATCAAAGGGAAGATGAAGATTGAGGGCGGAAAGATCACGATCAGTTCCGATTTCGAGGTAGCGCTGGTGGACCATAACATTGAAGTGCCTAAGGTGGTTTTCGTGAAAATCGCGCAGATCATCAAAGTGAAGGCACAATATGCATTAGCTCCGTATAAAAAATGATAAAGACCTGCGGTCGGCCGGAACGCAGGAACGCAGGTCTTTATTAAAACTGTGGGGTGTTACAGACTTGGTAAGCCTTTCTTGAACTTGCCAAGTCTTTTTCATTATCTCCTGCGGCGCCTGCGGGCGGGTTTTCTTTTACGTACTACTTTTTTCCGTACCTGTGCCTTTTTGACGGTTGTTTTGCGTGCCGGTGCGGCTACGGCCTCTTCTTCCTCCTCATCTTCGCTTACAGCTTCTTCGGTGGAAGCGGCCGTTTCGGTAATGGCTACGGTTTCATTGGTTTCTTTCTGATCTACATACGGCAAGCGCACCGCTGCGATTTGCTCGATATTCGAAGTGTTTTCGATCGGTCTCAACCTGAATGCGTAGGAATAGGCTTTCGCAGGCAGCAGGTATGCCTCGTGTACGCGGGGGGACCAGCTATCGTCTCCACCTAAGCCCATTTGGGCGAGGTCGATGTTTACGACTGTCGCAGTACCGCGGTTCAACACCGCAGCGCGACGCTTGGCTGCCAGGAGGTCTTTGTCCGTATAATCATGGACGTTGAAATTGAATGCGGTGTCGCTCAGCACCAGCAATCCGACGCCTTCCGTATTGGTCACCGTAGCCCAGCGGACGCCGGTTTTGTTGCCATTTTCCTGCGGAGTAATGTACGGGAAATGCTGCTCAGCTACTGTGCCGGCGTAAATGCCCACCTTGCCGCTCGTTTTGCGATCGGAGTAAGTCTCATGCTGGCCATTGCCATACCATTGCGTTTTGGTAAATGCGGCGGGCATTCTCAGCTGCATTCCCACCTTGGCCAGCGACGGCCATTCGCCTCGTGGCGTAAATGTGTTTTGTACATGAATATCGCCCGAGGCATAAACCATATATACCGACTGCACGTCCATTTCGCCTTTGGATTGCTTTAATGTCTGGTTGAGGGTCACTTTGTAAATCTGTGCGGTGAGCTTTTGGGTTTTCATTTCGGAAGCCACGCGTTCCAGCGTGTCGACGCTGAAATTGCGCCATTGGGCGGCGTAGCTTTTTGCGCCGCCACCTTCGTCATTATCGGTCGGCACGCGCCAGAAGTTGGCATATGGGCCGCTTTCGAGCATTTCTTCCTTTTTGTTTTTGAAAGAAATCATACGACCTTCGTTTTTATCGAAAACCACTGTAAAATCCTGTCCGGAAATCTGTACGCGTGCGGCGGTGATCTGCGCAATGCGGAGCGGACGTTCGCCATACAGGCTAAGATTAGGCCGTGGAGCGGCCGGTTTTACCACCGGTACCTGATGCCACGCAACTTCGTGGCCTTTCGGCGCCCAGCGCGTAGCTTCTTTTAATCTTACACTGAGATTGAGAAAATACTCCGCATTGGGTTTGGCCGCAGCAGGAAGTTCATAAGGAATCGTTAGCTGCTGTTTCTGGCGTGCCAATGCGTTCAAATTGGCAATGCTGCCGCCTTTCCCCACCGGCTTGCCATTCTCGATCAGCAACCACACAAGTTCGTAACCATGCAATGATTGGAAATCGTAGGCATTATGCAGCGTGATGGTCTTCGCGCCGGCTTTCAGCGTGTCCGGCATTTCGAATTTCACGTATTGATAAACCTTTTTCACCTCATTCAGCTCGGGCTGGGGCGTGCGGTCGGGGTTTACGAGTCCGTCGCCGGCATTGGCGCCGTCGATGTAGTTGAAATAATCCCAGTACTCGGTACCATCCGCGCGTTTCAGTTTCAAGCCCTGGTCTACCCAGTCCCAAATGAAGCCGCCCTGCATCGTCGGGTACTTTTCGATCAGGTCCCAATATTCTTTCAGGTTACCGATGCTGTTGCCCATTCCGTGCGCGTACTCGCATACGATGAGGGGGCGGGTTTTGTCTTTTTTGACCAGCTCGGCCATGTCCTGCGTGGACGGGTACATGACGGAAACGATGTCGAAACTGCTCACAGTAGTTGGCTTGTAATCCTTGCGCCCTTCGTAATGGATAGGCCGGGTAGGATCGGCGAGCTTGATAAAATCCCCCATGTCCACGAAATTCTGTCCCATTCCCGACTCATTACCCAGCGACCAGATGATCACCGACGGGTGGTTTTTGTCTCTTTCGACCATCGCATTGCCCCGCGCCAGAAATGCGGCACGCCATTGCGGATTATCGGCCAGGATAATGTTTTTGCTCCACAGCTCGTGGCTCTCGATATTCGCTTCGTCCATCACGTACAGGCCGTACTGGTCGCAGAGGTCGTACCATTCGGAGGCGTTGGGATAATGCGAGGTCCGCACAGCATTGATATTGTGCTGTTTCATTAAGGTAATGTCCTTGATCATCGACTCCCGGCTGATCACACGGCCCGTTTCCGGATCGAATTCGTGGCGGTTGACGCCCTTAATGGTTACGGCTTTGCCATTCACCAATAGCTGCCCGCCTTTAATCTTCACATCCCTGAATCCCACACGCTGGCTCGTCGCTTCGAGGACTTTGCCATCGGAATTCATGAGCTGTACCGTCAGCGTGTACAGGTTCGGCATTTCGGCGCTCCATTTGGCGGGGTTAGGAACCGGCATTTCAGCTCGCACAGCACCTTCTCTGCCCATTTCCAGTGTGCCTACCATCTGGCTCACCGGTGTGGTGACCACGTTTTTGGACGCATCGTACAATGTGAAAAGTACCTGATGCGCGTGAATGGGCTGCTCGCCATAGTTTTTTACATAAGCACTCAGTTTCAGTGTCGCATGCTCATGGTTGGCGTCCAGAATCGTCCTGACGGAATAGTCGGTTAATACCACTTTGGGTAAAAGCAGCAGATCTACATCGCGGAAAATGCCCGAAAGCCGCCAATAATCCTGGTCTTCCAGGTAACTGCCGTCCGACCAGTTGATCACCTGCACCGCGAGGTTGTTGACACCTGCCTTCACATCCTCCGTCACATCGAACTCGAATGGAGTCATGCCATCTTCGTGATAACCGATGGCGACGCCGTTCAGCCAAACATAGCAGGCCGACTGCACGCCACCGAAATGCAGGAATACCTGCTTATCCTTTAAATCCTGCGAAACAGTGAAGGTTGTGCGGTACATACCCACGGCATTGGTATCCGCGTTGATGCGCGGCGGTGTTGCCTTGAACGGGTGTTTGATATTGCTGAAAACCGGGCGATCGTATTTGCGTCCTTCGCGTGCGCCTACGACCTGCCAGTTGGACGGTACGGGGATATTGTCCCAGCCCGCATCGGCGATTTTGGGGTCATAGAAGTTGAGTTGCGCTTTCGATGGGTGTTGCGCCCATTTGAACTTCCAGGTGCCATTCAGCGACTGCACGAACGGGCCTTTTCTGTCCATGGCCAATGCCGCTTTTTCCGTGGAGTAGGGGAAAAAATCGGCACGGGGCTTTTCGGTGTTGATACTGATTACTTGCGGATCCTGCCACTCGGGAATGGCCTGGGCGTGAGCCTTTTGGTTCAGGATTTGTATTAAAAAAAGCAGTATGGGTAATCCGTGGCGTGTAGAAAATTGCATATTACTTTCTGTGGTAACATTCGGGCGGTGCTTTGATTGAAAGGGTGAAAAGCACGCGTTTTTATTTTGGAGGTTAAAATTAGGGATAATCAAAAAGAAACGGACGCAAAACCGGGGTACCATGAAGTTTTATTTGAAGAATGCCTTTAATTTGCCTCCACATGTAAATTCTCTGTTATGCTGTTAGCGGTCGACCTTGGCAATACCGACACTGTTTTCGGGCTTCATGATTCCGGTAACTGGGAGCACATCTGGCGGATGCGCTCGCTGGTGCAGGAAAACGAGGCACATTACGAGTCGAAGCTCCGGCTGCATTTCCTGGAAGCGGGTTTGTGGTTTGGAGACGTGCAGAAGGTGGTGCTCAGCAGCGTCGTGCCCGCACTTACCCCCGTGATTCTGAGAATGCTCCGGTCGCTGTTCGGTGACGGGGTGATCGTGGTCGGGCCGGAGATTTATCCTGCATTGTCTATTGAAATCGACCATCCGCATGAAATCGGCGCGGACCTGATCGCCAATGCGGTAGCGGTGTCTACGCGGTATAAAGAAAATTGCGTGGTCGTCGATTTTGGTACTGCATTAACATTTACGACTGTTTCCAAAGACAGCAAAATTCTAGGTGTAGCCATATTACCGGGCTTGATCACCGCGGTGAAAGCGTTGTTTGCCAACACGGCACAATTGCCGGAAGTACCCTTGCAGCTCCCGCCATCGGCCATTGGTAAAAACACCGTCGAGGCCATTCAGGCCGGTATTCTGCTGGGTTATGAAGGGTTGGTCAAATCGCTGGTGGGCCGCATTCGTGCGGAGCTGGGCGGTGAATGCATTGCCGTCGCCACAGGCGGGTTATCGTCCATTATCGACACCCTGCGCGACGAGTTTGTAGAAATCGACAGAAAGTTAACGCTGGACGGCCTTCGCATTATCGGCGAAAGCCTCAGGGCTTAGTTTTGAAATAACCATCCTCAATCAAAGGCAAATCCGAAATAGACTGATTGTACAAATACACCCAACAATCCATGACCACTTCCTGACTACCCTTGGCCCCCTCCTGTCCACACCTGATAGGCACCACCTTCCTGACATACAAACTCGCCGCCTCATCTTCCCAAACATCCTCATATTCATCGAGTTCTTTAAGTACTTCAAGGGAGTTTAGCTGATAAATTTCCCCTTGTACGCGCGTAGGCGCATCGGGCTCGTACAATGCGCCCGGGTACCACTCCACGCGGAACAATTTCCCATTGAAATACCCTTTTCCTATATAGCTTGAAGACAACCGGAGCTTCCGCGCATAGGGGTTGTCAAAACCCTGCATCAAAGTGCCGTAAGTGAATAAATTATATAACTTTTCCATTCTGCTGCCAGAAGATCAGAAATTCCGCTTAATGCAGAACTGTATTTTTCTTATATTTACATGTAAGCTTCTTCATTATACTAATATACCGTTATGTACGAAAAGAATCTTGGTACAAAACAAAAAGCACTACGGATCAACCTCGACCGCCGGATCTACGGATCGTTTGCGGAAATCGGGGCTGGTCAGGAAACGGCGGCTTACTTTTTCAAAGCCGGCGGCGCATCCGGAACCATCGCTAAAACGATGTCGGCCTACGACATGACATTCAGCGACGCGATATATGGGACAGAGGAAGGCGGAAGGTACGTGGTAGAATCCCGATTGATGAAAATGCTGAACCGCGAGTACAATCTCGTAGAAAAGCGGCTCTCGGAAAAACGGGGTGTTGACAGTACCTTTTTTGCTTTCGCGAACACAGTTGTAGCCCTCAATTTTCAAAAAACAAACGAATCACACGGCTGGATCGGTCTGCAATTCCAGCTCACTCCCATGGGCCCGACGAACTACGTCGTGATCCACGTGCGGATGCGCGATGATGAGAACATCCTGCAACAGCAGGCGCTCGGCATTATCGGTGTAAACCTGATTTACGGTTGCTATTACTATTACAAATCGCCCGAAATCCTGCTCATGTCGCTCATGGACGATCTGACGATAGACCGGATCGAGATCGATATGGTACGGTTCAGCGGGCCTGATTTTGCCAAGGTGGATAACCGCCTCATGAGTCTTCGGCTCGTGAAGAATGGCTTTACCGACGCGGCATTGTTCGGCAGCGACGGGGGCGTTTTGCAGCCTTCCGAGGCGTTGTACAAGAAGCACATTCTCATGATGCGCGGCCGCCTGCGCCCGATCACGAATGTGCATATAGACCTGATCAGCAACGGCCAACGGCAGTTTCTGGCCGAGGAAGATGTGGATGAATCCAAAGTGGTGCTCATTTCGGAGCTCACGCTGCATAACCTCAAAGCCGGCGACCGCGATATCGATGAAAAGGACTTTCTCGACCGTGTGGATATCCTTTGCTCGCTGGGGCATATGGTAATGATCTCCAACCACCATGAGTATTACCGGTTGGTGGCGTACCTGTCGAGGCTGACGAAGCTGAAATCCGGCCTGCTCCTTGGTAGCCCGAATTTGCAGGACATTTTCGAAGAAAAGCACTATCAGTTTCTGCAAGGAGGTATTCTCGAATCCTTCGCGACGCTGTTCAGCCGGAAGGTGAAATTGTACATTTACCCAACATTGCAACCGGACGGTTCGGTTTATAGCTGTGAGAATTTCCGTGTACCGGATCATTTGCGGCCGTTGTTCCAGTATCTGATCGTGAATGACAAGATAGAGGACATTAAGAATTACAATACCGAACATATGCACATCACTACCGACCTGGTGCTGGAAATGATCAAGCGCGGCGAGCCGGGATGGGAAAAGCTAGTGCCGGAGAATGTGGCTCAGATGATCAAGGAAAAGTCACTGTTCGGGCTTCCTAGTGAGAACAATTACGTTGATACGGTGAAGCAGATTCACCAGGCTGTGGGGAATTTGTAGCGGCATTTTTTATGCCACCGCAGCGGCGGACCGTGAAGGCACGAATGTTACACGAATACGTTTCGTGAATATTCGTGCCTTCGTGGCATTAAGAAATAACTCTTCTTAGCTTTTGGATATAAAATCCCCCTTATGTCCAAAATTCTATCCCCGCCCACCACATTCCTCGGCAGGCTCAAATACCTCGGTCCCGGTTTCATCCTTTCCGCTGCTATTGTAGGCTCCGGCGAGCTTATCGCCACCACTGCATTGGGCGCGAAGGCCGGTTTCGTCATGTTCTGGCTCATCATCCTGAGCTGCCTTGTCAAAGTCGCATTACAGCTGGAATTTGGCAAGAATGCCATTTACACCGGCACATTTATCATGCACAATTTCAACAACCTGCCCGGGCTGAGGCTCGGTAAGGCGCATTGGAGCATTTGGCTGTGGCTTTCATTACAGGGATTGAAATTGCTGCAAGTAGGCGGCATCGTCGGGGGCGTTGCCATTGTGCTGAACATGGCATTTCCTTTCGTTTCGGTCAATTTGTGGGCGGTTATCTCGGTGCTGATCACTTCATTCTGGGTTTATAAAGGCAATTACGGTCCGGTGGAGAAAGGCTCGCTCGTAATGATCATTCTCTTCACCGCAGTCATATTAATATCCGTCATTTCTCTTCAATGGACGCCATATGCCATCACTTGGCCGCAATTTGAGAGCGGTTTGCAATTTTCACTACCCACCGCATTGGTCGCTACGGCATTCGGAGCATTCGGCATCACGGGCGTCGGTGGCGACGAAATCATGTATTACAATTACTGGTGCATCGAAAAGGGCTACGCAGCATACACCGGCCCGAACGACGGTTCGAAAGAATGGTCCGACCGTGCCAAAGGCTGGTTCCAGGTCATGTATCTTGATGCTGTGCTGTCAATGGTAGTCTATACTATTGTAACGGCCGCATTTTATCTCCTCGGAGCCGCTGTATTGCACACGGGCGGCGCAGTGCCGGAAGGTTACCGGATGGTCGAGACCCTATCCCGCATTTTTACGGAAACGCTCGGCCCGTGGGCCAAAAATATCTTTCTGATAGGTGCTTTCTTCGTGCTCTATTCCACATTGTTCACAGCCACGGCGAGCTGGGCGAGGGTTTGGGGAGATGCATTCGGGCAGATCGGCTGGATGAAGTTCGGCTCGGAGCAGGAGCAAAAGCGGAGCATCGGCGTGATGTCGTGGGTACTGCCTATTGCCTGGTGCCTGCTATTTCTCTTTTTTCAGACGCCGGTAAGGATGGTCATTCTCGGCGGCATTGCCACATCGGTGCTGCTGTTGCTGGTGGTATATGTGTCGCTCGTGTTCCGTTATCGAAATTTGCCCGTCGCGTTAAAGCCATCCGCTTTATACGATGCTTTCTTCTGGATAAGCGTGCTCTCGATCCTCTTTGTGAGCGGGTATGGTATTGCTCAAATTATTTAGGGAAGAATAGTACTTAATTTTAAATGAGTAGTACTTTTTGATAGCGAACGAATAGGGGAGTTACTTCTCATTTTCGTCTAACTGATTGCCGGTCAGGTAAAACGCATTCATTTCGAAATCCTAAATTCTTTCATATGGACAAACCAAACGAAGTATCGAGAAGAAACTTTATCAAAAACACCACGGGAGCCGCCGTAGCGCTTTCCATTCCGGCTATTATTCCCGCAAGCGCATTCGGCGCGAACGACCGCGTGCGCGTAGCGGTACTGGGTGTGAACGGGCGCGGGCAGAGCCATATCTCGGGTTTTAATGCCCTGAGCAATGTGGAAGTAGCCACGCTCTGCGATCCCGACAATAATATTTTGCAGAAACGCGCGCAGGAATTCGAGCAGAAAACGGGTAAGAAGGTCAAGACGGAAAACGATCTTCGTAAGGTTTTTGATGACAAAACCATTGACGCAGTGAGCATCGCCACGCCGAACCACTGGCACGCATTGGCGGCTATCTGGGCTTGTCAGGCAGGGAAAGATGTGTATGTGGAGAAGCCGGGTTCGCACAACCTCCACGAAGGCCGGAAGCTCGTGGAAGCCGCCCATAAATATAAAAGGGTGGTACAACACGGCGTCCAGCTACGCAGCTCGGAGGCATTAAAGGAAGCGGTGAAGCATCTCCGGGATGGCCTAATTGGCAATGTTTATATGGCAAGAGGCCTCGTTTACAAATGGCGGCCAGATATCGGTGATAAAGGTACCGAGCCCGTACCAGCAGGCCTCAACTACGACCTCTGGACCGGCCCGGCCGAAATGAAGCCATTCTCACGCAACTACGTGCATTACGACTGGCACTGGCATTGGAACTACGGCAACGGCGATATCGGCAACCAGGGCATCCACGAAACCGATATGTGCATGTGGGGCCTCGGCGTGGAGTCTTTCCCGGACAAAATCACATCCTCCGGCGGCAAATTCCTCTGGAACGATGCTAAGGAAACGCCGGAAGTGCTGAGTTCTTCATTTGTATATACCAAGGAAAAGAAGATCATCGAATTCGAAGTGCGGCCCTGGATGACCAACGATGAAGGCGGCGTCGGCATTGGAAACATCTTCTATGGTTCGGAAGGTTATATGGTGGTGAAGGGTTACGATTACTACGAAACCTTCCTGGGCAAAGACAGGAAAGCCGGCCCATCACGGAAAGCTGGTGGTGATCACTATAAAAACTTTATCGATGCTGTGATCGCCAAAGACCCGAAGTTACTTAATGGACCAGTTGAAACAGCGCATTTGTCTTCGGGCCTCGCGCATTTGGGCAATATCGCCTACCGCGTCGGCCGTGCGCTTACTTTTGATAGCAAGACGGAGAAATTTGTAGGAGACGATGAGGCTAATAAGCTGCTGACGAGGAAATACCGCTCGCCCTACGCGCTGCCGCAGGTGGTGTAGCGTTGGATTGAAATTCGGAATTATTATTCAATAGAAAAGTTCTCTTTATGAGAACTTTTCTTATATTCACACACTTTATATGAAAGTACATCTCATTAGAAAAGAGAGCGTTGAAGGATTCATTCGGGATCATGCAAGAAGCGGATCTTCATTTGAAGAATGGCTTAGAAAGCTAAAAGGTGCAAACTGGCGACGCCCCGAAGATATCAGTGAACATTACCCTACGGTTGATTTTCTCGGTAACGGATGCCCAAGAGTGGTTTTCGATATCGGCGGAAATAGTTACCGTATGATTTGTAAATATGTATTTGGGAAAAGCTTTGTGCGCTTGCATGTAAAATGGATCGGCACTCATGCCGAGTACACGCATTTATGTAAGCGCGGGCTGCAATATTCAATTAATCAATTCTAATATGGGAGCACTGAAATATAAAGTTATTAAAACTGAGGAGCAGTACTACGAATATTGCCGCGAGCTGGAAAGACTGGATGATTCAGGCGAAGCCGAAGGGAAATATGAAGACGAGGCCGAGCTCCTGATGGTTCTGATCGAACACTACGATGCGGAACACAGTACCTTAAACACCGACGCCGATCCCGTGGAGTTGCTGAAAATACTCATGGCAGACCATAAGATGAAGGCGAAGGACATTGCCGAGCTGCTGAACGTCAGCAAAGGATATGTTTCCGAGATTCTGAACTATAAAAAAGGTATGTCCAAAGATGTCATCCGCAAGCTGGCTACTCGTTTTGCGATGAGGCAGGAAGCATTCAACCGGCCTTATCGGTTGGAGGGAGAAAGAATGATGGAAGAAGAGAAGGATGCTTCGGTGCCAGAAACTATAAATGCTTAAAGACAAAATTGTAATCACATTTATCGCACATCAATTATGGATCATTATCAAGAAATCACACGCTATCTCGACAATGCGCGGGAAATTCTAAGTACAAAAGCAAATAAGGAGGGCCACGTCTATAAGGACATTAAATACGTCAAGATGGCATCGGGTACAGCTTATAATGCAGCTTTGATGATTGTGGATGAGTATTTGAAAAAGAAGGAAGGGGTGAAGTTTACAAAGCCTGACAGCATTGACGAATACAGAATTCGGCTAAGTAAGCATCACAAGACTTTGCTTTCCTATTTGAACGAAGCCTACGATACTTTGCATTTGGCAGGTTACTACCACGGGACACCATCGGTCAGGACGATTAAGGTAGGGATGGAAGCGACACAAAGGATGCTTGCATTAATGGCGTAATAATGATATTTATAAACAAAAGCGGTCGACAGAGAATTCTGCTGACCGCTTTTGCATATTAGAACCGCTGATTAAAGCGTTGTGAAATCAAACGATTCCAGGTATTTCGTCGTGAAATTCCCCGATTTAAACCCAGGATCATCCATCAGTTTAATATGGAAAGGAATCGTAGTCTTAATGCCTTCGATCACGAATTCCTGCAATGCACGCTTCATGCGGGTGAGCACCTCCTCGCGCGACTGACCGCTCACGATCAGTTTCGCGATCATCGAGTCGTAGTTTGGCGGTACGGTATAGCCGCTGTAAACGTGGCTGTCGATGCGTACGCCGTGACCGCCGGGGAAATGCAGGTTGGTGATTTTACCTGCCGCCGGACGGAATCCGTTTGATGGGTCTTCCGCATTGATACGGCATTCCATGGCGTAAAGCTTTGGCGTGTAGTTTTTACCTGAGATAGGTTCGCCTGCCGCTACTTTGATTTGCTCCTTGATCAAGTCAAAATCAGTAACTTCTTCGGTGATCGGGTGCTCTACCTGGATACGCGTGTTCATTTCCATGAAGTAGAAATCGCCGTGCTTGTCGACCAGGAACTCGATTGTACCGGCACCTTCGTAACCGATCGCCTGGGCACCTTTGATGGCCGCAGCACCCATTTTTTCACGCAGTTCAGGCGTGATGATCGGGGATGGCGTTTCTTCTACCAGTTTCTGGTGACGACGCTGGATCGAGCAGTCGCGCTCCGAAAGGTGGCATACTTTACCGAACTGGTCGCCGATGATCTGGATTTCGATGTGACGAGGCTCTTCCACAAATTTTTCGAGGTACAAACCGTCGTTTCCGAATGCTGCCGCAGATTCCGTGCGGGCGTCGTTCCACGCTTTTTCGAATTCGTCAGGCTTGTTGATCACACGCATACCGCGTCCGCCACCACCTGCTGTCGCTTTCACGATCACAGGGTAACCGATGCCTTCCGCGAGTTCTTTGCCTTGTTCAAGCGATTCGAGCAAGCCTTCGGAACCTGGTACGACCGGTACGCCGGCTGCGATCATCGTCGCTTTCGCGGTAGCTTTGTCTCCCATTCCGTTGATCTGGGCGGCGGTAGCACCGATGAATTTGATACCGTAATCCGCGCAAATTTGCGAGAATTCGGCGTTTTCGGACAAGAATCCGTAGCCTGGGTGGATCGCGTCCGCGCCAGTTACTTCCGCTGCCGAAATGATATTCTGGATGCTCAGGTACGATTGCCTGCTAGGTGGAGGACCGATACAAACGGCCTCGTCGGCAAACCGTACGTGAAGGCTGTCGCGATCGGCTGTCGAGTATACCGCGACAGTCTTAATGCCCATTTCACGACAGGTCCTGATTACACGCAGGGCGATTTCGCCCCGGTTAGCAATGAGTATCTTTTTAAACATGTAATTCAGTGAGTTTTCGTTCGCTGCATTATGCAGGTTCAACCAGGAACAATGGCTGGTCGAATTCTACCGGAGTTGCGTTTTCAACCAGGATCTTCACGATTTTACCTGATACTTCGGATTCGATTTCGTTGAACAATTTCATCGCCTCGATCACGCAAACTACTTTTCCGGGTTTGATCTCATCACCGATGTTAACGAATGCCGGTGTTTCGGGGCTCGATGCACGGTAGAATGTACCGATCATCGGGGATTTAATGGTAATGAGGTTCGAAGAAGCTGGTTCTTTGGAAACCGCTGGCTCGGCCGAAGCGGCCGGTGCAGCTGCTGCGGGTGCCGCAGGAGCGATTGCAGGCGCAGGTGCCGCAACTTGTGCCGGAGTGTAGGCTACGACCGGTGCAGTGGCAAAGCGTTTTACCTTGATTTTCAGGTCTGCCGTTTCAATATTCACTTCATCAAGTCCCGACTGGGCAATGAAGTCAATCAGTTTTTGGATTTCTCTGGTTTCCATTTAATTAAGATTTAACTCTTTCTACGTATTCGTATGTGCGTGTGTCAACTTTGATTTTTTCACCTTCGTCGATGAAAAGCGGTACCATAATGCGTGCACCGGTTTCTACTTCGATCGCTTTCTTAGGAGAGTTGGCAGTGTCGCCTTTCAATCCAGGCTCCGAATAAGTTACCACCAATTCCACGAAAGGAGGAAGTTCGCAGGTGAGCGCTGCCTCGGTTTCGGTATTAATCAGGATCTCAACTTCCTGGCCTTCCTTCATCAGGTCGGCGTTGGTCACCAGTTTCTCGTCGATCAACACCTGGTCGAATGTCTCGGAGTTCATGAAGTTGTAGCCAACCTCATCTTTATATAGGAACTGGAACTTGTGTCTCTCCACGCGTACGGGTGTAATGCCTGCGCCTGACGAGAATGTGTTGTCCAGTACTTTGCCGCTAGTAAGGCTTTTCAGTTTGGTACGTACGAACGCGTTGCCTTTTCCGGGTTTCACGTGTTGGAATTCAATCACCTGAAAAAGATCATGGTTGAAATGGATCACCAAACCGTTACGCAAATCTGCAGTAGTTGCCATTTTTATGCTAATGAATTGTATGATAATGCTTTAATGAAAATCACATGCCTACGCTCCGATACCCCATTTGAGGTACATTGCGCCCCAGGTAAAGCCTCCGCCGAAAGCGGCCAGAATCAGGTTGTCGCCTTTTTTAAGTTGTGATTCGTAGTCCCACAAGCAAAGCGGAATTGTCGCCGCCGTTGTATTTCCGTATTTGTGAATGTTCATCATGACCTTGTCCATTCCCACGCCCATCCGGTTGGCCGTTGCCTCGATGATCCGGCGGTTGGCCTGGTGAGGGACCAGCCATGCTACATTATCGCTGTTCAGGCCGTTGCGCTCCATGATGTCGGCAGCGATGTCGGCCATGTTGGTTACCGCAAACTTGAAAACCTGCGCACCATCCTGATAAACGTAATGCAGCCTGTTATCTACCGTTTCGTGAGTAGGCGGATAGCGACTTCCCCCGGCTTTCTGGTTGAGGTAAGGATAACCCGCACCGTCCGATTTGATGATCGAATCCAGAATGCCGTTTCCGGATGTGTCCGGTTCGAGGAGTACTGCTCCTGCGCCGTCTCCGAAAAGGATGCAGGTCTTACGGTCGGTGTAGTCGACGATCGCGGACATTTTATCGGCGCCCACGACGATCACCTTTTTATATTTTCCGGTCTCGATGAATTGCGAGCCGAGTGTCAATGCATAAATAAAACCCGAGCAGGCTGCCTGAATATCGAAGCTTCCGATGTTACGGATGCCGACCATGTCGCAGATGAGGTTAGCTGTGCAGGGGAAAACAAAATCGGGAGTAGTAGTAGCGCAGATGAGCAGGTCAACTTCTTCGGGTCGTGTATTGGTTTTGGCGAGCAATCCCTTTACAGCCTCCGCACCCATATGTGAACTTCCTAAACCTTCGCCTTTCAGAATACGCCTTTCCTTGATACCTGTGCGGCTAACGATCCATTCATCGTTTGTCGCAACCATTGTTTCCAATTCTGCATTAGTCAACACATAATCAGGCACATAACCTTGTATTCCTGTTATAGAGGCTTTAATATGGGTCATGATAAATCAACTATTCAAAATCCGAATAGATTTGGTAAAAGGGACAGTTTCAGTTTTTTCATAGTCATGTGGTTGTCAGCATCCGTCGTTAGCTCAATGCCTGGGCGATGTGCAGGTACGCTTTGGATTTCACCTGCTTGTAAGCCCAGTCAACCATATTTTTGATGGCCAGAGGTGTTGATACCCCGTGCGCGATCATCACATTTCCATTAACCCCGATAATGGGACTGCCTCCGATGGACTCGTAGTTCGTTTGGTCGATAAAATCGTCCTGGAAACCCCTTTTCTTCGAAATCTCGTAAAGAGACTCGCCGAGTTTAAACAAAATATTGCCGGTAAAGCCGTCGGTTACGATCACGTCGGCCTTGTTGGTGAAGAGATCTTTCCCTTCGATATTTCCGATAAAATTAATGCGCTTGTTTTGTTTCAGCAGGGGATAGGTGGCCTGTGAAGTAAGGGAGCCTTTTTGCTCTTCTTCCCCGATATTCATCAGCGCAACCCTTGGCTTGTCGATCTGGAAAGTATGCTGGGCGAAAATCGAGCCGATTTCACCAAACTGCGAAAGGACCTCCGGCTTGCAATCGGCATTGGCACCGATGTCGAGCATTACAGCATAACCGCCCCCTACCTGCGGCACGAGGCCTGCAATGGCTGGGCGAAGAATGCCTTCAATAGCTTTAATGCTGAAAAGGGCGCCCACGTGCATGGCACCTGTGTTTCCTGCACTGCAGAATATATCTACCTCTTTTTCTTTCAGAAGCTTGAAACCCACACCAATGCTGGAATTGGGCTTTTGAGAAAGGGCTTTGGTAGGATGTTCCCCCATCTCGATTACATCTTCTGCGTGAACGACGTCAACATTAGTAGGAGTGAAATTGTGCTGGTTGAAAATCTCCCAGATCACGTTTTCACGGCCAATTAAAACGATTCTCGCCTCGGATGGTAGCTCAGAAGAGGCTTGGATCACCCCTTCAACAATTGCTTGCGGAGCTAAATCTCCCCCCATAGCATCTACCGCAATTTTCATTTACACGCTGTTATTTTGACAAATAAGTTAGAAACCGAAGGTGTAAATTTAGCAGATGTGCCGCAGTAAAAAAGAATTTCGCAACAACTTTTATAAGGCTGCTGCGAAATTGAATTGCTCATCGACTGAAACTAAACCGTTTTAGTATAGTTCTCAACTACAACTTTACCTCTGTAAACCAGATTGCCTTCGTGTACGTGTGCACGGTGCAATTGGTGGATTTCTCCGGTTGTAGCATCAGTTCCCAACTGCTTTCCGGTAAGGAAATCGTGCGCTCTGCGTGAATCGCGACGGGTGCTGGAATGTCTCCGCTTAGGATGTGCCATGATATTTTTGGTCTATTGTTATTTACTATTTATAATCTATATCAGTTAGTTAAAACTGACTGCAAATGATTCTTTTTCATTCTCTCTCAATGCTATTGCAGTTGATTTTAATCAACTGATCCAAAGAGAAAGCTTATTTTTTCAAATTCTTCAAGGCTTCCCAGCGAGGATCGATCTTCTCTTCATCCTCCCCTTCGTCCCCTTCCTCCTCTGCTCCCGAGGTATACACTAATGTGCCTTCTTCCTCGTCGTCCTCCAAATCAAACTCGTCTTCTTCGGTACGCAGGCTCGGGTGGAGCTTTTTAACCGGTAACGATAGCGCGATAAAGTCGAAAATGTAACGCGCTACATTGATCCTGTTGGTGTTACGGCTGATGATCTCGATCTCTTCCGTGAGCTCCTCATTGTGATCGCCGAACTTCAATATAATGCGTTCGTCGGAATCAATCGGTTCCTCGAACGTTTCCAGGCTGCGGTCGCAAGTCAGGGTTACGCTTCCTGTTGTGTGAAAACGAAGCTGGATCATCGTCGCCGATTTGCTGAGGACCACGTGCGTTTTGAAGTGCCCGTGCTCGATCAGATCCTGCTCCATTTCTTCAAAAAAAGCGTCGCCAGACTCCATATCATAGTCATACTGTTTGTCTTCCAAACCGTAAATGTCTATGTTGTATTTACTTAGCTCTTTCACTTTTTCTGTCAAAAGGAGTGCAAAGGTAATGTGTTTCAGTTTAATAAAAAACATTGGGCCGGAAAATTGTTGCCCGCCCGCCGCTATTCTTTCGCGTTATCAGATTTTCCGCGCCGGATTGCCAAAATAAGTGGCACCAGCCGGTACATTCTCGACCACTACCGACCCCGCGCCGATCCGCGCATTCTTGCCGACCTGAATACCCGCCACGATCACCGCACCGGAGCCGATGAACACGCCGTCGGCCAATGTCACGCGGTCGTTCACGATCGCGCCCGCACCGATGGTCACGAAATCGCCCACAATGGCCGATGTGTCAATGATCGCGCCCGTTTGCACGAGGCAATGATGACCGACAACCGTGCGTGCGCCGATGGTGGCACGTGCTGCAATGAGGTTACCATGTCCGATCGACGCCATGCCGGAGATTACCGCGCTGTCGTGGATCGCGTTCACGGGCATATTCTTATACTCCTCGTTCAGTGATTCCACGAGGCGTTCCCGCACCGAGCGCTCGCCAATGGCGATGAATGCCTCGCATTTGGAACCTATAATATTAAGGTAGCTCGTGTCGTCGGTATTGCCGAGCACGCTCACTTCACCGAACTCCTTGCCGTGCAGCTCGGCGTGGTCGTCGAGGAAGCCGTAGACGAGTACGTTGTTTCTTCTGAAAATATCGAGGGCCTGCATACCGAGGTCACCGGCGCCGAAGATTAATACGGGGTTTTCCATAATTGCTGTTGCTATTGAATAAAAAGTCTTCATCCGAATGGTTAGTTCAAATGAAGACTTAAAAATTTAGGCCTGAATAGAATGCTTACAGGAATGTTACCCTGAAAACAAATGGGCTGCCGTAGGGAGATAGGCTTGTTTTCGCGGCAGCAGGCCCGGCCGAGTTATCCACCTGGTTGTAGTAGTTAAAATTATAAAGTGCCGTGAAATGAACAGCTTTTGTTAATCGTCCGCCAAGCGGCACGGAATAAGAAGCCCCCAACATCGGAGAACCAATCCATTGCCGCTTCCGGTAGTTGTCGACAACATTCAACGCTTCGAATTCGGCGATGATATTAACAGGTTCAATCACATTATACATTAGGAAGCCCCTGCCGCCATAGTAGCTGTATGAATCATAATACCGTAGTTTGAAAAACATGTATGTAGCGCCAATGCCTGCTACAAGCTTTTCAGTAAGATGGTAACCCACCATTGGCGACAAGTTCACATTGGTGTATGTTCCCAGGCTCAATCCGAAACTTCCGCCCGCGCGCAAGCGCTCGATGAACTTTTTGTCCTCGAAATCGGCCAGTTTCTTTTTCTCAGCCAGTACAGGCTTCTGATCTTGTGGTTTTCTTTCAACGGGAGGTATTTCCTTTCTTTCCGGCTGGTCCTTCCGAAGCGAATCGGGGCGGTAGTATTCGTCGTTCTGCGCCATGAGCGAAGGACTTGTCAAAACCGCCAGGAGAAACAGGAATGGCAGGAGAATTTTACTTTTCATGTTAAAATCGTTTATTTTAGAATGTTGTAACTGGTAACGTAGGACTATATGATTTTTGTCTACCGATACTGCGCTTCCGGCTCCTCTTAACACCACGCGTTTCGTATATGCTTTATCACATTTCGGTTCCTGACCCACAATCCCGTTTTCTCGACATTACCTACACCATCCCCGAAATCCATAGCGAACAGATCGAAATTCAGCTGCCGGCATGGCGCCCGGGGCGGTACGAGCTTCAAAACTTCGCCAAAAATATTCAATTTATCGAAGCGACCTCACCCGCTGGTCACAAACTGCCACTTCATAAGGTAACCAAAGACCGATGGCGGGTTGGAACGGCAGGTCAAAACGAGGTGCGCATTCATTATACCTACTACGCATCCATTCAGAATGCGGGCAGCAGCTATGTAGATGAGGAATTGTGGTATCTCAACTTCATCAACTTCTGCATGTACACAGAGGGCAGAATCTCTGAGCCTTACCGTGTGGAGCTCGATTTGCCCGACGATTACCAGATTGCCTGTGGATTGCCCTCGGCCGGGAAGAGCGCATTATCCGCGAGAGATTTTTATCAACTGGTCGACAGCCCGATGCTGGCTTCTGCGACTTTGCAGCAATGCGAGTACGAAGTCCGGGGTATTCAGTTCAAAATATGGATGCATGGGAACCTGAAACCCAACTGGCGGCGTATCGAACGCGATTTTCGGCGCTTTTCACGCGAGCAGATCGCGATGATGGGAGCGTTCCCCGAAAAGGATTACCATTTCCTGAACCTGATTTTACCAAATGCATTCTACCACGGCGTGGAGCACCAGAACTCGACGATGATCGTGCTCGGGCCCGACGATGAAGGCGAAGGCCTCTATTCCGACCTTCTGGGCGTGAGCTCGCACGAGCTTTTCCACGCCTGGAACATCATCCGCATTCGCCCGGCAGAGCTTTTGCCCTACGATTTTACCAAAGAAAACTACTTCCAAACCTGTTTTGTGGCCGAAGGTTGCACGACCTATTATGGGGACCTTTTCCTAAGACGTGCCGGCGTTTTCAACGACGATGCTTATGTGAAGGAGTTGCAGGTATATATGAAGCGCCATTTCGAAAGCAGCGCCCACGCGGCGCAGTCGCTAGCGGAATCGTCGTTTGACCTTTGGCTGGATGGTTACGAAAAAGGCATTCCGAACCGGAAAGTGTCGGTGTACCACAAAGGCGCATTGGTAGCACTCATTCTCGATTTGTATTTAAGGAAGAAAACCAATCATGCCCAGTCGCTGGACGATGTGATGAGGCTGTTGTGGGTGCGTTTCGGTAAGCCATTCGTCGGTTACACACTCGAAGACTACATCAGCATCGTAGAAGAAGTTGCTGGCGAATCATTGGAATGGTATTGGAATGAATGCATTTTCAGTGCCACGCCACTTGAAGACCGCTTGAATGAAGCACTCGCATTTGTAGGATTGCAAATGTCGGTTTTCAGCAATGGCAATGTGCAGCTGAACGTGCTGGATGATTTTAAGGCACAAGTGCAGCGAGAGAAATGGCTCGAAACGGTGCAAGTGCTTACAATCGAGGAAGAGGAGTTGGAAGATGAGGAGGAAGAGGAGGAGTGATGACCGCCGACGGCCGATCATCGACGGCCGAGTACTTTTTTTGTGCTTGTTTTGAAATCGGCGGTCGGCGGTCAATGGTCGGCGGTCAGACACCCAGCTCTGCTCTCAAAGCACCTTCCAGCTCTCCGTACCAGTACTGGAAACCCGTTTCGTTCGCAATTCGCCCGTTCACCACATAATTCCCTCCCAATACCACCGCTGCCATTTCTCCGAAAGCGAGTTTTAATGCAAATGCAGGTACATTCGGAAACCATTGCGGGCGGTGCAATACTTTGCAAATGGCTCTGGTAAGCCCTTCGTTCGTGACGGGCGGTGCCGCAACGGCATTGTAAGCCCCGTGCCAGTCTTCATTTTCCAGCGCTTCCATATATAACCGGCACATATCATCGAGGTGAATCCAGGACATCCATTGCTTTCCCGAACCAAGCGGCGCACCCACGCCGAAGCGGGCCGGTAATGCCATTTTGGGGATCGCGCCGCCGTCTTTGCTAATTACTATGCCGGTCCGTAGCTTGACCGTGCGGATACCCAATGCCTCAATTTCATCGGCAGCTTTTTCCCACTCGGTGCTTACGTGCGAGAGAAAATCGTTGCCTGCGGGTGTAGTTTCGGTATTTCTGGCGTCGCCGGTATCCTGGCCGTAGTAGCTAATGCCCGAGGCTGACACGAATGCAACTGGTTTTACAGGCTTTTCGGAGAGCTTTCGGGCGATGAGGCGGATCGATTCGGTGCGGCTTTCGAGGATGGATTTTTTGCGCTCTTCCGTCCAGCGGCCATCGCCGACATTGGTACCGGCCAAATGCACGAGGAAATGCAGGTTGTCCAATGCTCCTTCTTCAATATAGCCCCTTTTAATATCCCACTCAAAAACCAGAACGGAAGGAATATTGGCCTTTTCCCGGCTCAGGAAAGCCACTTCATAGCCCTTTTCGAGCAGCATTTGCGTCAGCCGCTTGCCGATGAGGCCCGTGCCGCCGGTAATCAGTACTTTCTTTCCCATAAATACCGGTTTTAAAAAAGTATACCATGCTAGATTTCGGGGTGCTGAGAAGCGTCGTGCGGAGAGGCGTCGCCCGGTGGCTCTTGCTCGATCGCCTGCGTTACACGTGCCACCATTTCTTCGACCGTCTCGTCGGGCCGGAAATGCATGGGCGGTTTGAACTGCACCGTCAGCCGGGTGTTCCGTTTTTTGAAACGCAATCCTTTCTTATCAAAAGCCCTTCTGAAACCATTGATCACGACCGGGATTACGATCGGGTGGTGGTCGTTGATCAAATGTGCGGTGCCTTTGCGTACAGGGGCATACGGTTTGGTAGTTCCTTGGGGGAAGCTTACCACCCAGCCGTGCTGCAAGCCCATCCCGATGCGGTCCTGAGCGGATGTGTCGAGCTGGCGCTTCACGTCCTCGCCATTGGCCCGCCAGGAGCGTTCGATGGTAATGGCGCCACCCATGCTGAACACTTTGGGTAAAAAACCACCTTTCATCGTTTCGGCCGCGGCCACATAGTACATCCTCGCCCGGGGCGAAAGCAGATAAAACGGCGGGGCCATGGTGTCTTTATAGCCCCATTTAACAGCGCAAAAAATATGGAAGAATGCGATAACGTCGGCAAAATAGGTCTGGTGGTTGGAGAGGAACAGCACGCCCTGGTCGGGTAAGTCCATCAGGTTTTCGGTGCCGGTAATGCGGATCTTATTGACGGCCGTATAACGATAATACGTAAACCAGCCCAATATGAAAATGAGTAATCTTTTCACAGCCAAATAGTTGCCGAAAGGATCTTTCTCGAAAAGACCCAGGAAATCCAGTCGGGCGAGCCAGGAGGGAAGCGCGCTATATGTGATTTTTTTAAAACTCATAGTGCAGTAAATGGCGTGTCATGCAATGTGCGTTAGGGATTCAGGTATTAAAAGTTTCATTCCAATCATTGGATGGACGAAGACGTAATTTAGAGAATATGCCGGGGCAAAGGAAAATATTTTTTGTTGACGGCCGACGGCTTACCGCTGGCCGCCGATAATATGGCCTGTGACCGACGATGGACCATAGACCGCCGACCATGACCGGGCTGTCAATAGGCCATCGTCGATGGTCGATGGTCCATCGTCAAACATGCATTCGTCGGTCGTCAGTCAGCCGTTGGTCGTCATATTTGGCATGATTCTTTGCATATAATTCGCGAGAACATTTAATTTTGACCATCCCTTCATTCAAGTCATTTTTCACACTTTATGAAAATGAAATACGCATTTCGCATTCTGCCGGCTTTTGTGGCGGCTGGAATGCTCGCAGGTTGTTCCAAAAATCCGGTGACGGGCAAAAAAGAGATCGTCTTTATGTCGCAAGAGAAAGAGATCGCGCTTGGAGCCGAATCGCACCCGTCTATCGTGGCCACAATGGGCATTTATGACGATAAAAACCTGCAAGCCTTCATCAACGAAAAGGGTATGGCTATGGCGAAAATCTCGCATCGCCCCGATTTGCCCTACAAGTTCTTCATCGTGGACTCGCCGGTAGTCAACGCATTTGCAGTACCCGGCGGTTACGTATATTTCACCAGGGGAATTATGGCGCATTTTAATAATGAGGCCGAATTCGCAGGTGTACTCGGGCACGAGATCGGGCACATTACCGCACGCCACTCGGCGCGGCAGCAAACTTCCCAGATCTTCGGCCAGGTAGGCTTGGCGGCCGGGATGATCCTCTCCCCGCAGGTACGCGCAATGGGCGAGCAGGCGCAGCAAGCATTGGGTTTGCTCTTTTTGAGTTACAGCCGCGATCACGAGACCGAATCGGACAAAATCGGAGTCGACTATTCGAGTAAAATCGGGTATGACGCCAAAGAGATGGCCGATTTCTTTGGTACACTCAAACGAATCTCTGAAAAAGCAGGCCAGGCCATTCCTACATTCCAGTCGACGCACCCCGATCCGGGCGACCGTATGCAGAAAGTGGGTAAGCTGGCAGCCGAGTACCAGACCGCTCATCCGGGTAAGTATACTGTGAACCGCGATGTGTATCTGCGCAAAATCGATGGCGTGATTTACGGCAACGATCCGCAGCAGGGTTTTGTGGAAAATAATACTTTCTATCACCCATCACTGAAATTCCAGTTCCCGGTACCGGGCGGCTGGCAGTATGAAAACTCGCCGATCCAGTTCCAGATGGCGGCTAAGGACGGTAAATCGATGATGCTGTTCACGCTCGCGCAGGGCAAGACGCTGGACGAGGCGGCGCAAGCGGTGGTGAAAAACTATGGTTTGAAGGTGCTCGAAAACAATAAGACCACTATTAACGGTAACCAGGCGATAGTGATGGTGTCGCAGCAGGCAGAGCAGGATGCGAACGGCCAAGCTGCGGCAGCAACGGCGAATACGATACAAGTTGCCACCTGGCTGATCCAGTACGGCGGCAATATTTACGCCATTCACGGCGTGGCCTCGGTGGGTAACTTCGCGGCGAATGCGGGCCAGTTTCGCTCGGTAGCGCAGGGTTTCAAATCGGTTTCGGACCAGAATATCCTCAACCGCCAGCCCGAACGTATCCGCATTAAAACCGCCCAGCGTGAAGCTACATTGCGTGACTTGCTGAAAGACAACAATCAGCCCGACGGCAAACTCGACGAGCTCGCGATCCTGAACGGAATGGCTCTGACCGACAAAGTGACAAAAGGTACTTTGTTCAAGACATTGGGAAGGTAAAAGATACTTTCAAAATAGTGAGAGCGGCGGCACGATCGATGTCGCCGCTCTTTTTGTTCACCGTTCATCCTGACCATTCTACCATTAGTCCAGAGATCACAAACTTTTTACTTTAAAATTTGGTTGACATATCAACACAATATACCTTTGTATCATCATGAGCGCAAACATAGATAGCTGGCAGAACCTTAGAGAAGAATTGAAGAACTCCCTGCAGTTTAAGTTGGGGGCCGTAACAAAGACGGTTTTCAAGAAAATGAACGCGGAGCTAGTCAATGAAGGGATACCCGTGCTGGCCGAGCAGCTGCCTATTCTGATGGTTGTATATTTCCAGGAACAGGCGCGTACGCAGCAAGACATAGCCAATATTTTGCAAAAAGATAAAGCGGGAATCCAGCGCTCTGTGCAGACTTTGCACAAGGATGGTTTCCTGAAAATTGAAAGTGATATTGAGGACAAAAGAAAGAACCTGATATCTCTTACACCGAGTGGGAAGTTCGTATGCGAGCGCATTCAATCACTCGCGATCGCATTCAACAACCAGATTATGGAGCATTTTACCGAGCAGGAATGGACGACGTTCCTGGGTTATCTGGACCGCGTCGTCAAGGTAGTAGACAAATAAATTTTTTTAAATTAATAGTTGACATATCACCAGTAGAGGTATCAACTATCGATCATTAGCCACAAACAATCAACAACAGGTCAGATGAAAAGTAAATGGATAGCCGCAATCATCGCAGTCGCCGCCTCGGTGGCGCCGGGCTGGGCGCAGACGCGCCTGACGCTCAAAGATTGCATCGCCTATGGAATCAAGAATAATGGGAATATCAAAATAGCTCAGTACAAGGAGAGTACGGCGGTGGAGCAGGGGCGTGAGGCATTGGCGGGTTATCTGCCGCAAGTGGCAGGTAATGCGTCGCTCGACGATAACCTGAAGCTGCAATCGACCGTGTTGCCGGGTGCGTTTTTCGGGGGCGAAGACCGCCGTGTGGCATTAGGTTCCAAATACCAGAGCAATGCATCGGCGCAAGTGGATCAGGTGATTTTCGACCAGTCGCTGCTTGTGGGTATTAAAGCCAACAAGCCGAACCAGCAAAATGCCGCATTGAACTCGCGCAAGACGAAGGAAACGATCATCTATAATGTGGCCAATGCCTATTATCAGGTGTTTGTAACCTCTCAGCAGATCGCGCTTTTGAAGGATAACCTGGACAAAACGAGCCAGATCCTGAGCACATTGAAACTGCAACTCGACAATGGCGTGATCAAGAAAGTGGATTACGACCGCACGCAGGTGAATTTGAACAATATCAAATCACAACTGACATTGGCCGAAAGCAACCTCACCCTTTCTGAAAACCAGTTGAAGTTCCAGATGGGGATGCCGCTAAGCGATCAGCTTGTGCTGGCGGACAATCCGCTCGACCAGCCTTTCAAAATCGTAGAGCCCGGCGCATTCGATGCTTCCAACCTCACCGATTTTAAAATACAGAACCTGAATATGGATTTGCAGCAACTGGAAAAAGCACGCATTAAAGCAGGCTATTTACCCAAAGTATCCGTTTACGGCCGCTACGGTGTGCAGGCGCTGGGGAATGATCTCGGTGCCTCGTGGGGCAACTGGTTCAGCTATGGTGCGATCGGTTTGAAAGTGAGTATCCCGATTTTCGATAGCTTCCGTCGCGATGCCCAATACAAACAGGCCGATTTGAACCTGATGACGCAAAAAGAACAGTTGAAACTCAATGTTCAGAACTACGAACTGCAAAACAGCAACGCATTGACCCAGCTTCAAAAAGCGAAGTCGAACCTGGCCAGCGACGAAAACAATGTAAGCCTCGCCAAAGAGGTGTACGATGTGACCACGCTGCAATACCGCGAAGGCACCGTGCCGCTGACAGACTTGCTCAATGCCGAAACTTCGTACAAAGAGTCGCAAAGCAACTATATCAACTCCATGCTAAGCTACTACCAGGCAAAATTAGGTTTGGAACAATCACAAGGCTCACTTAACGATTTTTACACTGCATTACCATAAATACCATGAAAAGAAAACTCATCATCATCGGTTCCATCGCCCTCATCGGCGTTCTGATCGGTTTGCGACTTGTAGCCAACAAAGCCAAGATCGACGAGAAGAAGAAAATGCCCGAAAATAAGAATGTAACCATTCCGGTAACGGCCACTGCCGTGCAGGAAGGCAGTGCCGACCAGCAACTGATCCGCACGGGTAGCCTTATTCCTTTCAAAGAAGCCGAAATTATGGCGACCGCGGCAGGTAAGGTGCTGGCTGTGAAATACGAACTCGGCTCGCACGTGAGCCAAGGCGCGACGATCGTGAAAGTAGATAGCCGCTTGAAAGAGCTGTCGCTCGAAGCTACCGAGCTCAATATCAACAAACTGAAAAAGGATACCGACCGTTACTCCAAACTATTGGCAGGTAATGCGGCGACTGAAATTCAGGTGAACGATACCAAATATAACTACGAAAATGCATTGAACCAGGCCGAGCAGATCAAACAGCAGATCAGCGACGCGTCCATTCAGGCGCCGATCAGCGGTCGAATTGTGAAGAAAAACATCGAACCGGGCGAGTTTGTGAATGTAGGTACTTCGCTGGGGACGATCCTCGACGTATCGCGCCTGAAAGTGCAGGTGATGATCAATGAGAATGATGTGTATAAACTCAAAGAAGGCCAGCACGTGCAGGTGAGCACCAGCATTTTCCCTGGTAAGAAGATCGACGGTGTGATATCCTACATCGCGCCGCAAGGCGACGAGTCGCACAACTACCCGGTGGAAATCGTCGTGAAAAACTCGACTGAATTGAAAGCCGGTACTTTCGTAACCGTTGAATTTCAGCAAAAAAGCAGCACACAATCGCTTCTGATCCCGCGCAGCGCGCTCGTGGAGAGTGTGCGTAACCCGTATGTGTACGTGGTAGAAGGCGGCGTGGCGAAACAACGCAAAATTGAAGTGGGCCGCGCAGTAGGGGACAATGTGGAGGTGTTGACAGGCCTGAAATCGGGCGAGACGGTGGTTACGACCGGACAGATCAACCTGAGCGAAGGCGCCGCGGTTACCATTACAAAATAAGGTTCATCAGCAAACTGAAAGAATTATGTCAATTACCGAAGTTGCCGTAAAGAGACCGCTCTTCATAACCGTAGTATTCGTGGTACTGGTACTATTCGGTTTGATCAGCTACAATCAATTGTCTTACAACTTGTTGCCTAAATTTGAGGCGAACGTTGTGAGCGTCATGACGACCTACCGCGGAGCTTCTGCGGACGAGGTGGAAACGAACGTGACGAAGCATATCGAGGACGCGGTATCGGCCATTGAAGGCCTGGACCAGATCAACTCGACTTCGCAGGAAGGGGTATCGTCTGTGATTATTCAGCTGAAACAAGGCGTTAGCGTCGATTTGGCGCAGCAGGAAGCGCAGCGGAAAGTGGAACAGGCGATTTCGCTCCTGCCCGACGACGCCGACCGCCCGGTGATCAACAAGTTCTCGACCGACGAAATCCCGGTTTTGAGAATGGGGGTTACAGCGAACCTTTCGCCGTCGGAACTCTACGATTTGATCGACGACAAGCTGAAACCGCAGCTTTCGAACGTGACCGGCGTGGGCCAGGTGACCATTATCGGTGGTACCGAGCGTCAGATCCAGGTGAATATCAGTCAGGATAAATTGAAGGCCTACCATTTGTCGATCAGCCAGGTTTCGGCCGCGATCAACAATGCGAACACTTCTTATCCTGCCGGCCAGGTAAAAACTCAGGAAGACCAGTTGTCCATCCGTTTCGACGCCAAGCTCACTACTGTTGCGAATCTTAGAAATGTAATTGTGGGTAAATCCTCCAATGGCGGGCAGATTTTCCTGCGCGACATTGCGGAGGTCTACGACGGTGTGGCCGATGCTACGGCGGTGAACCATATTAATGGACGCCCGTCTGTTGCATTACAAATCCAGAAGCAATCCGATGCGAATGCCGTGGATGTGAGCAAGCTCACGCGTGAGCGCCTTACCAGCCTTGAAAAGCAATATGAAGCACAAGGGTTGAAGTTCAACATCGCTTCCGACCAATCCATTTACACCTTGGCTTCGGCGAATGCGGTGGTATTTGACCTGGGCCTTGCGGTACTGATCGTATCCGTGGTAATGCTATTGTTCCTGCACAGCTTCCGCAGCTCGATGTTCATCCTCGTGGCATTGCCGTCGTCGATGATCCCGACATTTATATTGATGAGCCTAATGGGCTTCTCGCTGAACCTGATGACGCTCATGGCGCTCTCGCTCGTGGTAGGTATCCTGGTCGACGACTCCATTGTGGTTTTGGAAAATATCAACCGCCACATGGAAATGGGCAAAAGCCGCTGGCAGGCGGCATTGGACGGCCGTGCGGAGATCGGTTTCACCGCCTTGGCGATTACCCTGGTGGACGTCGTGGTATTCGTGCCGCTTGCATTGACGCAGGGACTTATCGGTAACATTCTCCGGGAATTCTCGCTCGTGGTCGTGTTCTCGACATTGATGAGTTTATTAGTATCGTTTACATTAACTCCATTGCTTGCATCACGCTTTGGTAAGGTCGAGGTGTTGGATAAAAACACCCTTTGGGGCCGCTTGAACCTCGGTTTCGAGAAGTTTCTGGATAATATAAAAGAAGAGTACGGTCGCATTCTGACCTGGGTGCTTGGCCACAAACGCTATATTTTCCTGCTTTCGATTTTCCTGATTGTCGGTTCGATCGCATTGGTACCGGGCGGATTCGTAGGAGCGGCATTTATGCAGCAAAGCGACCGCGGGGAGTTGAATGTGTCCATCGAATTGGCGCCGACCGCATCCGTTTACCAGACTAACCAGGTAGCGCAGCGGGTTGAAAAAATCCTTTTGGCAAAACCGGAGGTAACCAAAGTATTTACCAATGTAGGTTATAGCAGCACCGGTTTGGGTACTACTTCAAACAGCAACATTGCTGATTTGACTGTTCAATTGGTCGATAAAAAAGAGCGTACGGTATCTTCCGAAGAATTTGGTCAGAATATCCAGAAGGAAATCCTGCAAATCCCGGGCGTAAAAGTGACCGTCGCACCGACTTCGATTACCGGTAATGCCAACCAGGCGCCGATCCAGGTGGCCGTGAAGGGAACCGATATGGCCGTGATACGCAAGACCGCCGCGCAAGTGAAAGATATCGTAGCTTCTGTGCCGGGTACTTCCAATGTCGATTACTCCGTGGACGATCCGAAACCTGAGGTAGGAGTGACCCTCGACCGTGAGAAAATGGCGCAACTGGGCATTAACGCTGCCGAAGTAGGCGCTACATTGCAAACCGCATTCCGCGGCGACGACCGGTCGAAGTTCAAGCAAAACGGTAAGGAGTACGACATTATGGTGAATCTCGACCAGTTCGATCGCTCCAAAGCCGACGATATCCGTCACCTGACATTCGTGAACAGCCAGGGCCAGACATTCGAACTCTCGCAATTCGCGACCATCCGCGAAGGAATGGGTGAAAGCGTGCTGCAACGGATCGACCGTCTGTCGTCGATCACCATCAACTCGCAGGTAGTAGGCCGTCCATCCGGCTCCATCGGCGCCGACATCCAGGCCAAAATGGCGAAAGTGAAGCTCCCCGAAGGCATCAGCATCGAATACCGCGGCGACCTGAAAAACCAGGCTGACGCATTCGGTAGCCTTGGAGTGGCATTGCTACTTGGTATCGTGCTTATCTACCTCATCATGGTGGCGCTTTACGAAAGTACCATTTACCCGTTCGTAGTACTCTTCTCGATCCCGGTTGCGCTCGTAGGTGCATTAACCGCCCTCGCATTGACCATGGAAAGCTTGACGATCTTCTCGATCGTCGGTATGATCATGCTCCTCGGTTTGGTTGCCAAAAACGCGATCCTGATCGTCGACTTCGCCAACCAGTTGAAAGAGGAAGGCTATGCATTGAAAGAAGCCCTCATTGAAGCGGGCAAGGAACGTCTTCGCCCGATCCTGATGACCACCATCGCGATGATCGCGGGTATGCTTCCGATCGCCCTCGCATCCGGCGACGGCGCCGAGGTGAAGAATGGGATGGCGTGGGTGATTATCGGTGGTTTAACCAGCTCTTTGCTGCTGACGCTGTTCCTCGTTCCTAGCGCTTATTATGTGGTGGATAGGATTAAGGAGCGGTTTACTAAGCGGAAGAAACGGAAGGTGAAAGAGGAGATGGTTTTAGAAGCTTGATATTGACGTGAATGCGCCTGCTTATCAGGCAAGATGGTAAAGAGCATGCCCCGCTGTCGAACTTGGATAGCGGGGCGTTCTCTTTTATAGACGTCTGGATCACGCCACAAAAAAATATTTTTTTTCATATTAAAATAGTTCTAAAACTATTTGTAGAACTATTTTATCTGTATCGCAAAAATTCTATGAAAAAACCTCCCATTTTTAGAAATTTCTGTTCTAATGTAATCGTATTCAGGCCCTCGTTTCATGGAGAGAGGCTGATTGGGGAGCCGATAGTTGGATGATATATGTAACCAATAGATTACTATGTGATTGAAAAAATACAAATATCAGCGCGTTTTGTATTTTAGTTTACTTCTTTGTCGATTCAATTCATTTGGTTTTGATTTTTTTGCTTCACTATATTTGCTAACAGATCCCTTCCGGTTACATAAATCGAAACAGCGAGGAGGAACCTGTAAACCTTTGAATTTTGTGTCGTCAATAATGGAATAAAAGAGCCTCTTACTCTGCTAATCCTTTATTTATTTCAATTAATACAGTCAGATTTAAATAAAATCTGATCTAGCACCTCATTTTCCTTTTTCTTTTGACAGGATTGGCTAAAATCCTGAATGGAAATTCTTTGCCCAAAATTACGTTTCATCAACCAGCAAATTATTGAATAATGCTATTTGGTATTTCCTTTCGCAGGCCACTGCTATTTGCTTCTGTGTTCAGTCTGTTAATAAGCATTTTAATCCTTTTTATAAAAATATATGTGTCACTAAGTTTTCTTCCTGATATATCGGGAAGTGAAACCAGTACTATTTTTCCAATTCAGAGACTTACCGGGAATTTACCCGTATACACTGACCCCGAATCGCCACCATTTCTGATGGCACAATACACTCCAATCTATTTTGTATTGGTATCGACGATCGCCAAAGTGGTGGGTGTTTTGCCGGATGATGTTCATAAGGTATTCATTTTGAGCAGGCTGACTTCTGTTTTGTTAGTTGTTGCCTTGGCAGGTGTCGTCGGCGCTTTTCTGCGATATAAGATTAGGACGAGTATATGGGTTGCATTGCTGGCAGCTTCTTTTATTTATCAGATACTGGCTTACTGGTACCTTACCAGCTCGCGTCCGGACAGTTTACTTGTATTACTTACATCGCTTTTTATCGTAGCCGCGTATCGTGCGATTGCATTGGAAAATGAGAATAGTGTATGGTGGATAGCGACCATTTTTGTTGCTGTTACTGCCTTTTTTGTCAAGCAGAGCGGCGCTATACATTCCGTGTCTCTGGGTGTATTTTGCTTGATAACGGCTCAATGGAAATTGTTATTGCGAATGATTTTTTCGGGGATTGCATTTTTTTGCTTCTATATTTTTGTTTTGCCTACCCAAAGCATTGAAATATTTTTCATAAATATTATTGGTGGAGTTGCCAATTCTGCCAGTTGGGGCTGGTTTTATGACTGGACCCTCCAAAGATTTTTACTTGCATTTGCCCCACTACTTGCGATCAATATGGCGATTTGCATTGTTTCTTTTCGGAACAAAGGTGGCTTGTATTTGAAATTTCTTTCCGGTTGCTCAGTGCTGTTTTTTTTATTTGCAACTGCTACCGCAACCAAAATCGGAGCAGGTGTCGGGTACTATCAGGATTATCTGATCGTTTCGGTGGTGCAAATTGTGGCCTTTGGTCACGCCCAGGGCTGGCATCTCAAAGCACCCGACGGGTTAGGTACATGGGTGCCCGTCATTTACCTGGGATGTGCCGCGGTACATTGTCTGCTGTCGGTCTACATGGGTTACACGCAGATTCCGCTCAACCATTTCCGCAGCCAATATGCCGAGCAGAGCGACATTGCCAGATTCCTGCGCGTGGAAAAAGGATTGCAGGACGGGGAGCTCGTCTATATTTCGGCCTCGGGCGATTTTCAGGGGTACTACCTGAACCACTTTCTATATCGCAACAGCCTCGTTCCGTTTGCCGACATCGTATACCTGGCCGATCAAAACAGAACTTTCGATTTCAGCAAGCTGGATGAACTTGTCCGAAACCGGAAGATCAAATATGTCATCAGTAATAAGGGCAAAGAGCCCATTACCATTTTGGGCCAGCATTTCCCTGCACTTCAGAAGATCCGCACAACTTCCTCTTACGACATCTACCAGGGCTATTAAGCCACTACAAAAGTTTTTCCTTAATCATATGTTCCACTTTTATTTTCAATGATGTTTATGAAACACTTCTCTTTTGCATTGATTTTTTACCTGCTGTTGAGCTTGCCGTCATTCGCGCAAGTCCAGATCAACTGGCCGGAGGATGGGTTGGTTTTTCAGAGGAATAAGCCAGGAACGAGTTTGACGACACAAGTCTATTTTGTCATTTCTTCTACGAATAACGTTCCAATTACGGCCGCTGCAGTTCAGTTCCAGCCTATTGCATTGAATGGAAGCGTTGGTAGCGCTGTTGACCCAAGCTCGGGCGCAGTTACTAATGCTTTTACGGGATTGTCCGGCGTGACAGGCCTTAACACTTGCCAGGTTCGTGGATATTTCAATGTCCGGGCCGGAATGTATCGCGTAACTGCCAGACTTAACAACACAAACAATAGCGGGACAATGACTATTGGGGTTGGAGAAGTTTTTGCGATTGCCGGGCAGTCGAATGCGGCGGGCTATGCAAAGAACGGTAACACCTCGACACCTTATAGCAACACGGCTTACGTACGGTATAATAACAAGAAGACGCAACGAGACGGAGACGATCCGGGCGGTCCTGGCGCTGATGCCAACACTAATGACTTTATTTGGTATTGGGGTAGAGTAGGGGAGAAATTAGTCAACTTCTTTTCTCAAAGTGAGGGACGGAATGTTCCCATAGCTTTTTATCAGGCAGCATGGTCTGGTAGTGGCGCTCAGGACTGGTGGGCTACAATTGAGGAAGGTGGCGTTTCTCCTCGCTATACAACAGAAGCGCATTCGGGATATCCCGGGAGGAATCTGAGGGAGATTATTGGCAATAATTTAAACTCGTACATGCGGAAGGTAGGAATACGGGGAATTTTGTGGCATCAAGGAGAATATGATAATTTGGCGCAGAAGCAAAATTATGATACGTACTTAAACGAGCTTATCATTCGTTCGAGAAATTCGGTTTCCGGGGAGTCCAATCTCGCTTGGGTGATTGCGCGTGCATCGTATGTTAACGGAAGTGTAGATACAAGGGTTCCGAGTATTGTCGATGCTCAAAATCAGGTCATTGGCAATAAATCCGGAGGCGGAGTGAAATTGTTTGGAGATCCGTTTGGCAGCGGAAATGGATCAGAGAAGAATTATCGATATACGGGGCCGAATACAGATGCTTTGGACTATTCTTACCGATTCCACGAAAGTGTAGTAGGCTACACACACTTTAATGCAGCCGGTCAAATCGCGGCCGCCGATAAATGGGTTGAATCGTTAACTCAAACAAACGGAGGAAATAACTTCTTTAACTCGTCAATCCCTGTTATTAATAATCCGGCGACCGCCGTTGCAAATGGAGGTACTTGCAGTCCCGGGCAGCAGCCTTGCGCATGCGGTTTTACGCTAGAGGGAGCCTCACAAGTCGTCAATCAATATAAGGTAAACTTTATATTCAATTCATGTAACGCGGCTAAGCTTCGCTGGTATATTTACGCGGGTTCAAATACAAATGGAACACTGGTAGCTACGGATACGCTTAGTCCGGATAAAGGATCAATTGATATTAATGTGCCGACTACAATGGCGACAGGTACTTACACAATCAAGGTGACGGCGCTAGATTGTATTGGAGCTGACGACTGGACTTTCAATTACACCAAGCCGGGAGGAGTTAATCCGCCTCAGACCTGCAATGACATTCCGACCAAAAACAGTGGTAACGATTCGGAATATGCTGATTATACGGTGACACCGGCCAGCACGGGTAGCTATTACCTCCAATTGACTTACGCATCGGGTGAGGCGAACCCGGCCGGGCGGGTCACAGTGTCTGGTGCGACAAGTGATTTTACACTTTTGGGAACAGGAGGCTGGACACCTAACACGACTGCCAATATTACAAGCAAAACACTGACGGGAAATACGGCGTATACGATCCGGGTGGCTGGAATGAACGGGCCTCCAAGCCATACGTTCACCCATAACAAATTGTGTCTCGTTCCTTGCTCTGGTTGCCGTACAGGTATCGAAGAAGCATCGATTGCGGTTAAGCCGGAAGTAGACGAATCGAAAGTATTCACAGTATTCCCGAACCCGACGTCCGGTTCAATCAAGGTGAAGTACTACACCGAGAACGAGCGTTCGGTGGCTATCAAATTGTTTGATGTATCGGGCCGTGTACTGAAAGAATTTAAGGTACAGTCTGTCAAAGGAATCAATGAAAGCGAATTCGATATCACCGATCTTTCGGATGCGCCATATATTCTTAACCTGAATGACGGAGTGAAAGAACATTCGAAACAGATTATCAAGATCAAGTAGTGAATGCAAGTAAATAAGAACGGCTGGTTAGCATTTTAGCTGACCAGCCGTTCTTATTTTGCTATGCTGCAATTTACCTTCAGAATTCAATCAGCTCAATAACTCACATTCCCCAACCTTCCTACCACCCTTTTAGAAATAGCCAATCACCCCAATCCTTAGACGAGCAGCCGCGGCAGTTGACTTAGATCCATGAAAAAAGGCCAGAAAATGCCCAGAACTAACAATTCCTGACCATTGTCGGAGAACAACTTTTACCGGATCACTTCTGTACAACAAACTTTGCCCGAAATGGCTCGCCCGACAAGTTCGGTATGGTCAAAATGTAAATGCCGTTAGCCAGTTCCTCAATATTGAGATCATTACCGCTCCATTTTAGTGCGTGGTTATAGTTACTGCCGTTCAGGTCTGTCACACTAATCTGCTTGCGTTGGCTAGGATCTGTAATAGGCGGTAGGATTTTGAGTACGCTATTGGCAGGATTGGGATAGAGTACAATGCTTTCCAATACAGATTCGAAGGTTAGCGACCTTATTGAACTGAATGCAAATGTGCCGTCAGCGTCTACCATTTTTAATCGATAGTAGTTTGTGCCTCTTACCGGGGTGGGATCATCGAACCGGTATTCACGGCGGACCGAGCTTTCACCGAAAGACTTTACGAAGCCGATTTTATGCCATGTTTTGATATCAGTGCTCCGCTCGATTTGAAAGTGGTCGCTGTTGGATTCGGAGGTCGTCACCCAACCTAAAATACCGGTACTCAACTCTTTCCTAATGTTAAAATCGGCTAATGTAACGGGCAGCGCTTCGGAGCTTGCTCCAACGGTAAAAGCTTCAAACTCGTTCGGCCTGATTGCCACGGTGCTGGTAACGGATCCAGAAGTTAGAGAAGAGGGTCCGCCTAATATAGAGTTGACATCGGGTTTGGAAGGGATTTCGGTCCACAATCCGTTTTTCCAACCAACGATTCTAATATCGTCGATCCTGGTTAAATGATCACCCAACGCACTGGCTTCGTTCCAGGTAAGGGAAAGTGAAGTCGCGTTGGGGCCTTCTATCCGCCAGTATTCGGTATTATTTACAAATGCAAGAACCGGCTGCCTTGTTGTGACTGGAAATGATGCGTCGGTTGGGGAAGTATGAAAGAAAACACCGGTCAGATCAGCCGCTGATCCTGCAAACGGACCATAAAAGTTGCCATCTCCCACGGGAAAAACAAGTGGTGAAGTGCCAAGCTTTTTTATTGCACCATTTATATAGCTATTCTCATTCGCGTTAACGAACTGAACACTTTCAGCTGCGTTAAGTCGGCCATAGACGATACTTCGGTCTATGGTTATTTTTCCATTATTCCCAAAATCCTGTGCTCCGAATACTGTAACCTCAGCGCCGGAAGGAATAAACACATTGCCGTATACTTTTTGCTGTGCGATAGCATCAACGGTGATCAGCGCAAATAATGCAGATAAAATTAGCGCTGCATAATTCGCTCGCTTTCGATTAGTAATAATTGGAGGTTGTTCCATCGTTTGCTGCCTGAGAATTATGGAACGTAGTTAATCGAATAAGTTCCTTCAACTACTTTGACCTGACATCCGGTTTGCGGAGATTTGATGGTCGGTAGAATGGAAAACGAAGTGTAATCTCCACCAAGTAATGACGTCTGCGTCGAAACTGTGGTGATGTATCTGTCTTCAAATATTGGAGTGAGCTTTTCATCTATAATCGGGAATGTGCTTGTTACCCCGTTGCGTATCAGATTTACCTCCAGTCCCAAAAAAGAGACACCGGTGCAGCCTGCGCTATTTTCAATGGTCAGGCGCGTCTCTATCCGGTACCAACCCGAGTAAAGCACTTTATAGGTACCATGTTCAGGAATGTGGAAGCCGCCCTCAACAATTGAAAACCATGGATAGCTGAGATTAACGCGCTCTCCGTTAACGAGTGGCCCTGTTTGCGCGCCGTTGGCAGTCATTCTGGGGAATTGATATAGGTTGCTGGGACTCAGTTGACTCCATTTTGTCTTGCCATCCGCATCGGAGACGAGCACAGTATTTGCGGCCTGAGTTCCGTCAGCGATCGTCAATTGCCCGGTGGTTTTATCGACTTTAAACTTTCGACCGGATGTTGAAGCTTCAACTTCCAGGTTTGAATTTGGCTCGATGTTCGTAGAATTCGCGCCGATTTTCATTTGTGCAAATGATTCTTTCGCAGAAAAAGTCAATGCAAAGACGATAGAGGAAACGAGTAAAAATTTTAAATACATAAAGAAAGTTGGCTTACAGTTTTCAGGTTAAATATGTAACCTTTTTGATACTATACAATAAATTACTTGGATTAATTATGAGAATGGCGACACTATCTCATCCAATCTAAAGTGCCAAGATCGAACAAGACGAAAAGGCCAGAAGCCGCCAAAACCTGACAACCCCTGACCCCATGACTTAATAACTAAGCGAAGCTTCTACCTCCACCTCTCCCCAAGCACCTTCATCCAATACCCCCCAACCACAGACCGGGCACGGAATCCAACCGACTTCCCATTCACAGTTTCATGCCAGTCGGACAATGGAATGCGGTCCGTAGTACCGTTGGCGTACTTATAAACAGGCTGAATCAACGCCTGGAAGTCCTCTGGCTTTTCGGCTAATGTGGCCGTCCAAACGATCCAATCGGATTTCGTGTAGGTCTTTCGGCTATCCAGAGGCAGGCCGAAAGGCTGTTGTTTGGTGAGGTAATAGGCAATTTCCTTTTGCGCGACGGTTTTTGGAAACACATTCAATCCCAGAATCTTATCCCAAACCAGATTGTATTTCTGGCTCCAAGTACCTTTTTTGTCGAAGGTCAACGCGTAATGATCGCCGTCGGCGGCCATTTGCATCCATTTTTGAGCGAAATTTTTGGTTAAAGCATTTACTTCGGCGGCTTCTTTGCTATCGCCCAGTTGTTCCGCAAGTTTGGCATAGGAGGCGAGGCCCATGATGGCCTTGACGGACAAGTTGGTGTTTCGTGCTAAATGGCCGGCGAAATCGTCGGTGCAGAGTTGGTTGGCAGGGTCGAAGCCTTCTTTTTTCAGGTAGCTGGCCCAAACGCTGAGGGTTTTCCAATGCTTTTTAGCGTAATCGGCATTGCCTTCGGCTTTGGCGATGGCGTAAGCGAGGATGAGCATGTTGCCCGATTCTTCCACGGGCATGTCCTCGCCATATGTCTGTCCGTTCGCGAGCGGGTAGGTGCCTACGTCGTGCGCGGCGAAAGGTTTGGTCCATTTACCGCTCTCGGAGTAGTGGAAAATGGGTTCCATCATGCCTTTGAGCAATGCCGGATTGTACAGCAGGAATAATGGCGCCGATGGATAAGTGATATCGACCGTTCCAATGGAGCCGTTGCTGAAATTTTCTTTCGAGAAAAACAATGGCGTGCCGGTAGGGTCAGCGACGAGCTTGTGGGCTGAAATGGCCTGGCGGTATGCCAATACGCACAGCTCGGCGTATTGCTTGCCACCGGCTTTGAATGCGTCGTCGAAGATCGCCTTGTCGGTCTCGTTACAGGTTTGGAGGATTTTCGTGAAATCGGCTTCGGCGCTTTTCAATTCACCGGCGATGGTTCTATTACCAGCCTTGTTCCACCATGGGCGGAGGTTCTGGCCGAAATATTGCACCGAATAGCCATCGTCATAGCCTACCAAAGCATGCAGCTGCTTGCTTTCTGCGCCTACTTTGCCCCCGTCCAGTATCAAACCCATTGATCGGGTATCCGCAGCAGCCGCGCCGGTCTGATCGACGCTGAGGGAGCCTTTGGAGGCAAATTCTTTAATAATATCGGTCGAAGGGCCGATGGCAGAGCCCTTTGCTCCGCTCTGCGGAGCGGCGAGGTAAGCCTGGCCCCAGTCGATACGGACGTCGTCACCTTTTTTAGCTAGCAGGTTCTGGGCGGTATTTTCAAGGGATAATGTCGTCAATCCATCCTGACTAGCCTTTTTGCCGGTTACCGATTGGCTGGCGTCATGGGTAGCCCAAAGCCCGGACACCGAATTCAGAATGCTCACATCGTGCTGCTTGCCGTCGGCCGACTTCACTTCATAAACAATGTAATTTACCGGACGCGAAATCAGGTCGAGGTCCTTCATAATCAGCGGTGCTACAAACTGAACCGTCAGCTGCACGGGGCCCGCTTGGAAATGGTAAATCGACTGCGTAGCCGTCATTTCAAAGTCGGTTTGCTTCGCTGGCGTCACCGCGTCGGCACCTTTCGGAGCGATTTCATCGGCCAGACCCACATCAATATAGCCTGGTCCGGCGCCATTTTTTACATAGGCTGCCAGCGTGTTTTTTCCCTTTTTCAATGCCTTCACAGCAGCAGGGCTGATTGGTTTGAACTCGTAGTCACTTGTAAAGCAAGGTGCGCAGTCGAAAGCGGGCACACCATTGATGAATACCTGCACGTCGTCGTCGTGAAAGATATTCAGCACAGGTTTTTCAAAATCGACACTGGTAAGGTTGAAATCGCGCCGGTACCAGAGCTCTTTCGGGAACTCGGTGCCGCCTTTCAGCATGGCATCGTTCCGGTCGTGCGTACCGAATGGCGCAGGACCCTGTTTCCAGGTGCTGATATTGTAGCCGTCTTTGAACCACCATTTCGGATCGGGTTTGGTGGTCGTGAATTTGGCAGTGTAGGCTTCCTGCTTGGCCGTCGGCAGAATAGTTTTCATTTCGGCGGTAGCAGCGCCCATGAAGCGGTAGGCTTTGCCGTCGACGCGGATGAGGCCATCCATCGGATGCGGCTTGCCGGTCCAATGTTTAGTAATGGAGCCCGCCAGCTGGTCGCCGAATGACCATACGCTTGTGTAAGGATCGATGCTCACCAGCGGAGTCGCCGGCGGCCGGATGGATTGTGCAAAAATCGTTGAAGTTGTCAGTAGGGTCAGCGCGGTAAGCCAGCGTTTGAACATGGTTTCGGTTGGTTTTATGGAAATAGGACAGCCCTGGGCCTAAGTCCTGGGTTTAGAAAATCCCATAATGATAGGGGATAAGTTCTATATAGAGCAACGAAGAATCGAATTTCGTTGCATCAACGACTATTGTTCTGAAAGCAATTGCGAAACGGTGTTTTCCAATGGAGGTATTTTATTGACAACAATATCCCAGACGAGTTCCAGGTCAATTCCAAAATACTCATGCGCTACGAAGTTTCGAAAGGCGACGATCTTTCGCCATTCTGTTTCCGGGCGGGTGATTTTCAATTCGTCGGAAAGATGATTTGCCGCTTCTCCAATAATTTCGAGTTGCCGTTCAATAGCGAAACGGAACATAGGATCGTCGTAAATGTCGATTTTTGTTTTCCCTAAAGTGAAGGAATGAATATACTGAATGGCTTCCAGAATGTGTAGCAATCGGGCGCGGTCGCCATCAGATTTTTTCATAGATCAATTGCTTCTCCTGATCGAGCTGAGGTTTGATGTATGATGAGAGACCATTGGAGCTGACAAGGTCTACTCGAGTCCCGAGTATTTCGGTCAAATCGTCTTGCATATCAATAAATGCAAAGAAGTCCGCACCATTTTCGTAGTCAAGGTCTACCAAAATGTCTATGTCACTTTCGCTACCATGCTCACCACGGGCCGCTGAGCCAAAAAGATAGGCACGCTTGACAGGTTTGTCCCGGAAGAATAAGGCGGCTTTTTGAATTAATTCATCCATCTTGTTTCCGTTTATCTCCTACAAGATAGTCAGTTGTGGTATATATTACCTATATTCTGCAAACCACATTTATTGGAACTTTCTTATTTTCTGTCAAACGCTGCCTTCCCGCTATCCAGAAACGCCGCAAACTTCGCGGGATCCAGATCATAGTTTTTAGGCGCTACCAGTAGGTTCCCTTCATGATCTACGAGGCAGTAATGAGGCTGCGCATTGTTGTTATACTTCACAATTTGTAGGTCGGCATTCTGTGCGCCGATGGTCTTCTTCACCTTGCTGTCATATTTGGAGGTATACCATTGCGCTTCGGGAAGTTCCGTTTTATCATCGACGTACAATGCGACAATCACGTAATCATCGCGGAGGCGTTGCAGAACGGCGGGATCTACCCAAACGCGCGCCTCCATTTCGCGGCAGTTGACGCAGCCGTGACCTGTGAAGTCGATGAAAACAGGTTTGTTTACTTTTTTAGCATAAGCCAATGCTTCCTGGTAGTCGTAGAAGCCTTCGAGTTCGTGGGGCAAATGAAAGAGGGCGGCATACTTGCGTGCTTCGCCGGCAAGGGCTGATGGCGCTCCGGCGGTAGCGCTTCTTTTATTCAGGTCGAAATCCAAAGTCGATTGCGGAGGCAGGTAACCGGCCAGTGCTTTCAGAGGGGCGCCCCACATGCCCGGGATCATATACACAACGAATGTGAACGTGACGATTGAAAGAAGCAGACGCGGAACGCTTACTTTTTCAATGGGTGAATCATGCGGCGTGCGGATTTTGCCGAGCAAATAAAAGCCCAGCAATGCAAAAATGACGATCCAGAATGCCAGGTACACTTCGCGGTCGAGCAAATGCCAGTGATACACCTGATCGGCAATGCTGAAAAATTTCAATGCTAAAGCCAGTTCAAGGAAACCCAGCACGACTTTCACGGTATTCAGCCAGCCGCCCGATTTGGGCAATGATTTCAGCCATTGCGGGAACAATGCAAATGAGGTGAACGGGATCGCAAATGCTGCAGAGAATGCCGCCATACCCACGATAGGCTTCACTACTTCGCCGCCCGCAGATGCTACCAGCAAGCTGCCGACGATCGGGCCAGTGCAGGAGAATGATACCAGTACCAATGTGAATGCCATGAAAAACACGCCCGCATAGCCGCCCTGATCGGCTTTCTGGTCCATTTTATTGACAAAACCACTCGGCAGCACGATCTCGAAAAGGCCGAGGAACGACAGACCGAACGTAATGAAGATCGCGAAAAAGAGTAGGTTAGGCAGCCAGTGCGTGCTGAGGAAGTTGGCAAATGCCGGTCCATTCAGGCGCGATACGACGGTACCTATTAATGTATAGATCAGAATAATGGATATACCATATAGGAACGCCTTGAATTTGCCCTTCTCCTGGTTGGTGAAAAAGCTCACGGTCATCGGGATGATCGGGAAAACGCATGGGGTAAGCAATGCCACCAAACCTGAAAGGAATGCGGCCAATGCGAAACCCAATAACGAACCGCCGCCGGCAGGTGTTTCGGAAGCCGTCGCTTGCACAGCGGGCTTTTGCGTTGCTTCCGGAGAGGTTGTAACTGCTGTTGAGGTGTCGGTAGTCGTGGAAATATCGGAAGCTGAAACGGCTATAGAGGTGTCATTTGAGTTTGCGGGAGCAGCTGGTGCAGTATTAGGTGTTACGGCTGGCTTGTCTGCCGGTGTAGCGGCTCCAACGATGGGCTGCTCGGTAGCGTTGGTAGCAGCGGCAGCTACTTTTAAGCCTTTGAATTCAAAATCTTCTCCTCCCGGAATGCAAAGCCCGCTCACGTGGCTGCAAGTCTGGTATTCGGAAGTGCCTTTGATGACCGGATTATCGGCAAGGATTTTTACGGTTTGTTTAAAAACACCCTTTCCTTCAAAATAGCGGACATTGCCCTGCCATACTTCTTCAAACTTGGTTTTCGGGTTCTGCGGTTTCAGTTTGCCGACGGTTTCGAAGGTATTGTTCTTTTCAAAGGTAAATGTGGTGAGCATCGGGCCGAGATCGGGATCGAAGTCGGAGGAGTACATATACCAGTCCTTGTCGATGGTCGCGGTAAAAACCAGGTCCACAGTCTCGCCTTTTTTGACTTCCGGTTTGGAAAAAGAATAAGTCCAGTGCGCCTTGGCTTTCTGTACTTGTGCCTGCGCGAAGCCGGTTATCAGTAGACAAAGGCTGAGAATAAGGATAATACCGCGTTTCATGTCGATGTTTGGGGTAATGGCTTTGGTCGGGATATTGTCGACAGACAACCCGGCGATCAATCTACAATTTTGATAGAGCTTTCTTAACCAACGTAATTTTCATAAAAAAATTCATCAATTGAAATTCCCTTTTCACCGATTCGCGTTTCTGCTACCTTTGTCGCCTCAAATCCAGATAAGTTAACAGTTATTAACATGTCCCAGACCTTATACGTAGTCAAGATCGGCGGTAATGTGATCGACAATCCCGAAGCATGTGCCCGTTTTCTGAGAGCCTTTGCGCAGCTCGATGCACCCAAAATCCTCGTCCATGGGGGTGGGAAGGTAGCGACACAGGTCGCCTCCAAGTTGCAGATCGAAACGCAGATGGTCGATGGCCGCCGCATTACCGACCAGCCGATGCTGGATGTGGTAACGATGGTTTACGGAGGGCTGGTGAACAAAAACCTGGTCGCACAACTGCAAGCTGCCGGCTGCAATGCCATCGGACTCACCGGCGCCGACGGCGGGATTATCCGTTCGGTCAAGCGACCTGTCAAAACGATCGACTACGGTTTTGTAGGCGATATCGAAGCTGTAAACGGAGGACAAATCCATGCAATCCTGACCAGCAGCCTCACGCCAATCATCGCGCCATTGACATACAGTGCCGAAGGCCTGCTCCTCAATACCAACGCGGACACGATGGCCTCCGCAACGGCCGTGGCGATGTCGGAAGCGTTTGAAGTTAATCTGATTTATTGTTTCGAGAAGAAGGGTGTTCTTTCCGATCCCGACGACGATGATGCGGTAATAGGCAAACTGGTACCGTCTACTTATGAAGAGTATAAAGCAACCGGTGCTATTAATAAAGGTATGATCCCCAAGCTCGACAACGCGTTTGCCGCATTGCATTCGGGTGTGAAACAGGTGACTATCTGCCATGCCGATGAACTTGGTAACGCGGTTTCCGGCGGTGCTGGAACAGCAATTGTACTCGCTTAGGCGACTGCTAACCCCTCAATCGGCTGTGGGCAGATCTGGGGGTTAGTTTTAGATTTAATGTCTCCCGGGGCGGTTTTTCCGAGCTATTTACGTATATAGGATAGCGTCCCATCTTTTCGCCCGATGAATAACTGTTGATGTAATATCTGAGTAGTTGCTCTTAATATTCAGGCAATATCGAACGTGTCCGAGGAGCACTCGGTTGTTCACGCCCATTCAGCAAATTAATTTTACTAAAAGTGGTTACATGCAAATAATATGTAACTAAGGCTGTATCAATACCAAATACTCTATTCTTTTTAGGGACTATTTATTAATTTTTTTTAATAAATATTGCTGAGTTTGTTAATAATATATTTATATTTGACATCCGAATATTACGGTTGTGTGAAGCCCTTTGACGCCGCCGGTACGTCCGGAATTATAAAGAAGAAAATGACCCCGTTAAACCATCTAAAATTCATTTAAGGGACTGTATGACAAAACTAAAAATCTACTATTAATCCTTCTCGAACCCGCCCGACGCCGTCCCTGGATGTTTCCATACTCCCGAAGGCACCCAAGTCCAATCGCACAGTTTGCAATCTGTCGAACGTGTATATATTAGTAAAAAATTTAATAAATACACGATATTATACTAAATAATATTAAAATTGTATCCATTTTAATACCTTAATTAATCTAGCTTAACTCATGGGAAAAAATCTACTAAGACTTATCGTCATGTTGCTGATGGTAAGCGCCCCGGTTCTCGCCCAAACGATCACCGGAAAAGTAACCAGCGGTTCTGACGGCTCCACTTTGCCCGGCGTTTCCGTTCTGGTAAAAGGTTCCACCACCGGTACCACCACCGATGCTGATGGTACTTATAGCATTGCTGCTTCGGGCAAGGCTACCCTCGTATTTTCTTACATCGGGTACAAAACACAGGAAGTAGCGGTAGGTAACGGCAACGTATTGAACGTAACCTTGGTTGAAGATGCTTCTGTTTTGCAGGAAGTAACGGTAACGGCCTTGGGTATCGCGAAAGAATCGCGTGCGCTGGGTTACGCTACATCCACTATTAAGAGTGATGCGTTGATCAAAACTGCATCTCCCAACTTTGCGACAGCACTTTATGGTAAGGCTCCGGGGGTGACTATCAATGCAACACCTGGTGGAGCAACTTCCGGTGTGAGTATCAGCATCCGTGGGTTCAGCTCTATCACAGGTAACACCCAGCCGTTGATCGTATTGGACGGTATCCCCATCCGTAACGGCGAGTCCCGCAACGGCGACTACTGGGGCGATCAGCGTATCCGCGGTAACGGTCTTCTTGACCTGAACCCGGCTGATATCGAGAACATTACCGTATTGAAAGGTGCTTCGGCAGCTGCATTGTACGGTTCGGAAGCGGTAAACGGGGTATTGCTCGTGACTTCAAAAACCGGTAAAGGAAGAAAAGGAATCGGTGTTGATTTCAGCGCAAGTTACAGCGTTGATAAAATTGCTTATCTGCCACGTTATCAGGATGTAAGAGGTCCTGGTTACCTGAAAAACTACGTAGATGCAGG
>Ga0065165_1000171_pt1 | contig 114917 bp, 119 predicted proteins | sample AraplaMF_Cvi_mMF_FD_63813 | JGI IMG/M metagenome (GOLD analysis project Ga0065165, IMG submission 63813) | Arabidopsis root microbial communities from the University of North Carolina, USA - plate scrape MF_Cvi_mMF (version 2) (version 3) | ecosystem: Host-associated > Plants > Roots >... | reverse complement strand
GATGCCAAGTTCCTCCCCCGCAAAGCGGGGCAGGGGGACCACGAAGTGGTGGAGGGGGCGTTAGGCTCGCGCCGGCCTACACCACAGCGCCCATCGGCGAGCGGGCCGACACCGCCCCCGGCTGCAGCCGCGCATAGGCCTGGGCCAGGCGTTCGACGACCTCGCTCAGGGTGTCGTTCGGCAGGGTGTAGGGCAGGCGCACGAAGCGTTCGAAGGCCCCGTCGACGCCGAAGCGCGGGCCGGCGGCCAGGCGCACGCCGAACCGCTCGGACGTGGCCGCCAGCGAGGTCGAGACCGGCGCCGGCAGTTCGGCCCACAGGGACAGGCCGCCGGGCGGGCAGGCCACCTTCCAGTCGGGCAGCGCCCGGCGCACCAGGCCCAGCAGGTGGTCGCGCTGGCCGCGCAGCATGGCGCGGCGGGCGTCCAGCGCCGGGTCCTCGTTCTCCAGCAGGTGGACGACGGCCAGCTGCTCCAGCACCGGCGTGCCCAGGTCCAGCGAGGAGCGGCGCAGCGACAGCGCCTGGATCGTCTGCACGTCGGCGCGGATCCAGCCCAGCCGCAGGCCGCCCCAGAAGCTCTTGCCGGTCGAGCCCAGCCGCACCAGGCCCTCTTCGGGCTCGGCGAAACCGTAGCGGTCGACCGGTCCCTCGAGCCAGAGATCGGTGAGGGTCTCGTCGAAGATCACCGTGGTCCGCGCCCGGAGCGCCGCCTCGACGATGGCCGCGCGCACCTCGGGCGACATCCAGCGGCCGGTCGGGTTGTGGAAGTCGGAGATGAAATAGGCCAGCCGCGGGCCGCTCTGGCGGAAGGCCGCCGCGACGCCTTCCACGTCCCAGCTCTCGCCGGGCAGACCCACGGGCGCGGGCCGGCATGAGGCGCGCTGGATGGCGTCGATGGCGTGTGGATAGGTCGGATGGTCGATCACCACCCGGTCGCCCGGCCCGCACGTCAGCCGCAGCATCAGGGCCAGGGCGTGCAGGGCGCCGTTGGTGATCATGATCTGGTCCGGCGACGTGGGCAGGCCACGGCGTGTGTAGCGGGCGGCCACCGTCTCACGCAGGATCGAGAGGCCCAGCGGCGCGTAGCCGTGCTGCGGCAGGTGGGCCGGCAGCATGCTGATCGCCGCCGCATAGGCCTGGTGCATCGCGTCCGACGCCGCCGGCGCCGCCGAGGCCATGTCGAGCAGGCCCTCGCTCGCCGCGCCGGCGACGATCGGGGTCGTCCCGCGCTCACCCGGCCCGGCCGGCAGCCGCGTCCGCGCGCCCGCGCCCTGGCGGCGGCCCAGGAAGCCGTCGTCACGCAGGCGGCCCAGCGCGGCCGTCACCGTGGTGCGGCTGACCTCAAGGGCCGTGGCCAGTTCACGCTCGCCCGGCAGCACCACGTCCAGCGGCAGCCGGCCATCGAGGATCAGGAGGCGCAGGCCGTCGGCCAGCTGGCGATAAGCGGGGCCGGTTCTCTCCCCGCGCCACGCCCCAAGCAGGCGCGTCAGCGAGGCCGGACCGATGCGGCGGTAGCTCATAAGCGCCACCTTCTCAGAACTGGCTCTATTTTCAAAGGCCAGTTGGCGCGATCTGGACGTCATGTTGATGACCCGTCGCCTCGTCCAACTCTTCATCGGCCTCACGCTCTACGGCGCGGCCATGGCCATGATGCTGCGCGCCACGCTGGGGCTGGACCCGTGGGACGTGTTCCACCAGGGCCTGGCCACGCGCGTCGGCCTGTCGTTCGGCATGCTGGTGAACCTGGTGGGCGCGGTGGTCCTGCTGCTGTGGATTCCGCTGCGCCAGAGGCCGGGCATCGGCACGGTGGCGAACATCTTCACCATCGGCACGGCCGTGGACCTCACCCTGCTGGTCCTGCCCGAGGTGGACGGCCTGCCGGCCCGGATCGCCCTGCTGCTGGGCGGCATCGTGCTGAACGGGATCGCCGGCGCCATGTACATCGGCGCGGGCCTGGGCCCGGGTCCCCGCGACGGCCTGATGACCGGGCTGGTGAAGCGCACCGGCTGGTCGATCCGCCTGGTCCGCACCGGCATCGAGCTCAGCGTCCTGGCCATCGGCTGGCTGTTGGGCGGCACGGTCGGCGTGGGCACGGTGCTGTATGCGTTCGCGATCGGCCCGATCGTGCAAGCCTTCCTGCCGAGCTTCACAGTCCGCGACAGCGCGCCGCAGGAAACCTCTGCCGTTAACCCCTGATTCGGGTCTGCGAAACGCCGCCTTTACCCTTGCCCTGTACCAAAGGGGGACAAGAACAAGGCCTCGTCAAAACGACGGGAGTCCAAGTCCGGTGGGTGTTTTCATATGGCCAAAACGGTCCTGGTCGTCGATGACGACCCCACGCAACGCCGTCTGATCCAGGCGGTCCTCGAGCGCGACGGGTTCGCCGTCGCCCACGCCCAGAGCGGCGACGAGGCGATTCAGCATCTGTCGTCCGGCGCCACCGTCGACGTGGTCCTGCTGGACCTCGTCATGCCCGGCATCTCGGGCCAGGACACCCTCGTCGAAATGCGCGCCCGCGGCTTCGGCCAGCCGGTGATCGTGCTCACCGCCACGGGCGGGATCGACACCGTCGTCTCGGCCATGCAGGCCGGTGCCTGCGACTTCTTCGTGAAGCCGGCCAGCCCGGAACGCATCACCGTCTCCATCCGCAACGCCCTCAGCATGGGTTCGCTGAAGAGCGAAGTGGACCGGCTCAAGAAGCACGCCTCCGGGCGCACCACCTTCGACGACCTGATCGGGACCTCGCCCGCCATGCTTATGGTCAAGCGGCTGGGCGAGCGGGCGGCCAAGTCGTCGATCCCCATCCTGATCACCGGCGAGAGCGGGGTCGGCAAGGAAGTGATCGCGCGCGCCGTCCACGGCTCGTCCGACCGCGCCGGCAAGCCGTTCGTGGCGGTGAACTGCGGGGCGATCCCCGAGAACCTGGTCGAGAGCATCCTGTTCGGCCACGAGAAGGGCAGCTTCACCGGCGCCACCGACAAGCACCTGGGCAAGTTCCAGGAGGCCAACGGCGGCACCCTGTTCCTCGACGAGGTGGGCGAACTGCCGCTCGACATGCAGGTCAAGCTGCTGCGCGCCCTGCAGGAGAGCGAGATCGACCCGATCGGCTCCAAGCGCTCGATCAAGGTGGACGTCCGCATCGTCTCGGCCACCAACCGCGACCTGTCGAACGCCGTCGCCGGGAACCGCTTCCGCGAGGACCTCTACTACCGCCTGAACGTCTTCCCGATCGAGGCGCCCAGCCTGCGCGAGCGGAAAGAGGACGTGCCGGCGCTGGTCGACTGCTTCGTCCGCCGCTTCAACGTCGAGGAAGGCAAGTCGGTCGTGGGCGCGAGCCCCGAGACGCTGGCCTACCTCACCGCCTTCGACTGGCCGGGCAATGTCCGCCAGCTGGAGAACGCCGTCTATCGCGCCATCGTGCTGGCCGACGCGCCCTATCTGCAGCCGCACGACTTCCCGGCCATCTCGGGCGTCGCCGCCCCGCCGCCGGAATATGTGGCCGCGCCCCAGGCGTCCGCGCCCAACGCCGCGCCCGCGGCCGAGGGCCCGGTCGCCGAACAGCCGGTCCGCATCCTGGACGCCCGCGGCCACTTGCGGACGCTGGAGGAGATCGAGCGCGACCTGATCCAGCTCGCCATCGAGGTCTACGCCGGCCACATGAGCGAAGTGGCCCGCCGCCTCGGCATCGGCCGCTCGACGCTCTACCGCAAGGTCCGCGAACAGGGCCTCGACGCCCTGGTGAAGGGCGCCGGCGGCGAAGAGACCGACGAAGAGGTCGCGGCCTAAGCCCCCGCAGCTTCCTTCGCCCCTTGCGGGAGAGGTGTCGGCGCCGTCGACGGTTGACGGATCGCGCTCCGCTGCCCGGCTCACTGCGCGCCGCAGGCGCTGTCTTGTTTGACCACGAACCACACGAACCACACGAACGCGCGGCCCCACCGCTCCGGGCCAATTGGCTCCGTTCGTGTGGTTCGTGTGGTTCGTGGTTCAATATCGGCGCTGACGCGCCCTCTAAGCTCGAAGACTGGCGCTATCGGCCGCCCCCACTGAGTTGAGCCACCTGGGCGCCCCGCTGCGCGCGTTCGGCCTCCAGCAGTTCGGTGACCTCCGCCAGGGCGGCGAGCGCCTCGGCGTGGAGATCGGGGTCGGCGTCGGGGTTTTCGGTCGCCGCCTGCAGCCACGACCGCGCCTGGGCGAAGTCTCGCGGCACGAGGTAGCCCAGCGAATAGGCCCGGCCGAGTTCGAGCTGGGCGTCGGCCTCCTCGTCCTCGGCGCCGGCGCGCAGGTTGGCGAGCTGGCGGCGCATCGCGGCCGCGTCGCGCGCGCTCACCGCCGGCAGTGTCAGGACCACTGAGCGCAGGCGGCCCGGCTCGGCCTTGGCGTCGACCTTACCGCTCGCCTTGGTCGAACCCGTCGAGGCGAACTGGAACACCGGACCGAAGCCATAGGGCTCCAGGTGCAGGTGCGGCCCCTGGCTGCCGTGGGTTCCCTTGGGCTGGTACTTCGCGAACGGCGCGCCAGCCTGGCGCAGGCGGTCGGCGGCCTCGTAGGGGCTCATGCCGTTGACCACGAGGTCGAAGGCGCCCGGCGCGTCCGGCCCACCCAGCGAGTGGCGCGACAGCCGGCCCGGCGGGACGGTCATCGCCCCCTGGGCGCGCAGCTGGTCCTCGCGCTCGGGCGTGCGGTAGCCGCCGGTCATCCGCCAGGCGCCGGCGCCGAACGTGGCGTCCATGATCGCGGCGAAGCGGGCGCGCGTCATCTCGCCGGCGCAGGCCGGGCCGGCCGCGAGGCTCAGCGCGGCGGCGGCGGCCAGGACGGCCGCGCGGACGGAAGACGATCCAGGCACGCGCCGATTAGGCGTCCATCACGGCCAAGACATCGTGAATCCGCATGGTGAATCATGCGTTCGCCGCCTGGGCGCGACGATCAGTCCTCGCGGTCCTTGCGGCGGAAGGGCTTGCGCTGGAGGGGCTTCTTCTCGCCCTTCGCCTTGGCGGCGATCTCCTTGAGCTTCACCGCCTGCAGCGCCGACAGCGCCTCGCCCGGCGCGCCCTTCTCGGGGTCGCCGAACGCGCGGCCATAGGTCTTCACCCGGTCGCCGACCTCGGTGAGGAACTCGCCCTCCCAGTCGGAGAGCTTCACGCCGGCCTTGTCGGCCGTCCGCCGGGCGCGCTTCAGGGCGTTGAGGGCGGCGCGCTTGGCCGCCGCCTTCCGGGCCTCGAAGGGCGAAAGGGGCGGCTTGCGGCTCAGATCTCGCCGATCGCGGAGAGGTAGAGGTCGAGGATGGCGTCCTCTTCCTGGCGCTTGGCCCGGTCCTGCTTGCGGATGCGGATCACCTTGCGGATGATCTTCACGTCGAAGCCGTTGCCCTTGGCCTCGGCCAGGACTTCCTTCACCTGCTCGGCGATCTCCGCCTTTTCCTGCTCGAGGCGCTCGACGCGCTCGATGATGCTCTTCAGCTGGCCCTGCGCGGTCGCGTTCAGGACGTCGGAGTGGGCGGTAGCGTCGTCGGCCATGGCCTAGCCTTTAAACTGGATGGAGGGGGTGCGGAAGGGCGCGGAACCTACTCATCCGAACCCGCCCTGTCACGCGCCTCTGAACCTCTGCCGCAGCCTATTCGTTGAGGCTGATAGACGCGGAGGGCGCATGACCGAGAAGACCCGCAAGCCGGTGACGGAAGACGAGGCCCTGGCCGCCGTCCGCACCCTGATCGAGTGGGCCGGCGACGACCCCGACCGCGAGGGACTGCTCGACACCCCGCGCCGGGTGGTGAAGGCCTATCGCGAGCTGTTCGCCGGCTACGAGACCGACCCGCGCGACTATCTGGAGCGCACCTTCGAGGAGGTGGGCGGCTACGACGAGCTGGTCCTGCTGCGCGACATTCGGGTGGTCAGCTTCTGCGAGCACCACATGCTGCCGTTCCTGGGGAAGGCGCACGTCGGCTACCTGCCGAACGACCGGGTCGTGGGGATCTCCAAGCTGGCCCGGGTGGTCCACGGCTTCGCGCGGCGGCTGCAGATCCAGGAGAAGCTGACCGCCGAGATCGCCGAGGCGATCCAGGACATCCTGAAGCCCAAGGGCGTCGGCGTGGTGATCGTCTCCGAACACAGCTGCATGACCATGCGCGGCGTGAACACCCCCGGCTCGCGCCTCACCACCAGCCACCTGCTGGGCCAGGTGCGCGACGACCCCCGCACGCGCCAGGAGTTCTTCGACCTCGTGCGGAACGGCGACTGAAGGCGCGCGCGAGCTTGCCGGCTCCATGCGCGCCGCAGGCGCTGTCATTTTGACCACGAACCACACGAACCACACGAACGCGCATCCGTACGGCCGAGGGCCCGCTTGGCCCGTTCGTGTGGTTCGTGTGGTTCGTGGTCGAATCTTAGGGCGCTGACGCGCCATCGACGCCGGAAGGCTCGCGCCTCCTAGCTCTGAACAAGAAAAACCCCCTGCCTGGGCAAAGGCAGGGGGCTCTCAGTCTGCTCGACTAGTGGAGAGAGGGCTAGGCGAGCGCAGAAGCCGTGCGGCGGCGGCGCAGCATGGCGCCGGCGCCGGCAAAGCCGGTGATCATCAGGGCCCAGGCAGCCGGTTCCGGCGCCGGAGCGGCGGCCAGGCTGTCGAACTCGAACGAGTTGCCGGTCGAGCTGAATTCGATCGTCTTGATGGCGGTGTCGAATTCGTAGCTGACGCGGCGGCCCCAGCTCTGGTCGCCATTGTCGCCAGAGGTGGCGTTCCAGATCTGGGCGCCTTGCAGGGTGACGGTGTTGCCGCCGAAGTCGGTGAACTTCACGAAGTTATAGGTGTCGGGCGAGCCCAGGTAGAAGCTGAACGCGGTCATGCCGTGGACCGAGGTCAGGCTCGCCGAACCGCCGCCGAGGACGGTGAAATAGTTGGTCGTGTCGCCGGGCGGCGGGGCGCTCATGTTCGGCCACAGGCCGAGGTCGCCGTCACGCACGAAGGTGTTGGCGCCGCCCGTGAAGGTGAACTCCGGACCCGTGGCGTTCACGGAGTCGAAGTCTTCGACCATCACCTGGCCGGCCGGGACCGGCAGGTCGGTGTTGTAGACGGTCATGGTGAGCGCCGAAGCGGAGCCGGCGGCGGCCAGGGCGGCAGCGGCGGCGGCGGTCGCGAACAGGGCGCGGAGGGTGTTGCGAGTACGCATCTTCTAGGTCGTCCGTTCTTTGCGACGAACCCCGCTGTGGAGCCCGTACCGGTTTGAAACAGCCGCCAGCGGCGGATACCCGACATTTGCAGGAGCCATGCCAGGCTGTTTCAGGTACGGGCGGACGGACGCCTTAGACTTAATGGCGCCCTAATTTGGGTAACGCCGCTCGCCGAGCGTGGGGCGACGTTCCAACTGTCGCCACTGCTGCTCGCGCCTCTGCTGTTCGATGAGCAAGCCCATTTCGTGCCAGATCGTGATGGCATGGCGCAGTTCGTCGGCCAGCTCACAGTAGAGCTCGCCCAGCTCCGACACGACCTTCGGGTCGGAGGACGCCAACGCCTCCTCCTGCAGAAGGCGCAGGAGTTCGAGGTTCATCTCGCAAACGTCGCCGAGCCTGCCGGCGTCGCGGATGTCACGATAGAGCTGCAAGGACATGAACATAACGAGAACATGAGAACGATCTCGTGTCAACCTTTGCAGCCCCTAGAGCAGGCCGCGGGCCTCCAGCGCCGGTCGCAAGGCCACCGGGTCGGTGAAGTGGTGCGTGTCGAAGCCCAGCGCGGCGGCCGCCTCGATGTTCCGGGCGCTGTCGTCCACGAACAGGATGTCGCCCGGGGCGAGGCCGAAGCGCTCGCACACGATGCGGTAGATCGCCGGGTCGGGCTTCATCACCAGCTCCCGACCCGAGGCGACGAAATCGGCCAGCCGGCCGAACGCCGGGCTCATGGCCAGGGTCGAGTCGATGGTCTCGTGGCTGATGTTGGAGAGGCCGTACTGCGGCACGCCCCGCGCATGCAGGGCCTCGATGACCGTCTCGGTCTCTGCGATGGGGCCCGAGAACATCTCGTCCCAGCGGCGATGCCAGGCCCAGATCTCGGCTTCGTGGTGGGGATGCTGCGCGCTCAGGGCGGCGCAATTGTCGGCGAAGGTGACGCCGCAGTCGGTGGGCGCGTGCCACGCCATGGTGCACACGTTCGCCAGGAACCGGTCGCATTCGACCGGGTCAGGGAAGATCTTCTGGTACAGCGTGCGCGGATTCCAGCGCACGATGACATTGCCGAAGTCCCAGAGAACGACCCTGGGCGACGGCATGCCGGGCTCTTAGCCTTGCTTGGCTTTGAAGCGCGGGTCGGTCTTGTTGATGATGTAGACCCGGCCCTTGCGGCGCACGAGCTTGCAGTCGCGGTGACGCGTCTTGAGCGACTTGAGCGAGCTTCTGACCTTCATGGAACCGTATCTTCAATCGGGCCGCGGACGGCCGGGTTGGCGAACAAGAGCGGGCGCATATACGGGGAGGCCCCTCAGGAGTCAACCTGACGCCGTTTTGATTGGGGTCGCAGTCGACGCACTCTAGAGTCCGCGCGATGCGTCGTCGCGTTCTTCCTGCCTTCCTCGCCCTGGCCGGCTGCTCCAGCCCGGCCGTCCCGCCGCCCGCTCTGGTCTTGCCCGCGGCCACCGCGGCCGTCGCCGCCGCCGAGGCCGCCCTGCCCGCCGCCCAGCCGTCGGTGGCGCCGCCCACCGCCTCGGGCGACATGATCTTCGACGCCTGGGCCTCCGAGTTCCAGGGCCGCGCCCTGGCCGCCGGGATCCAGCCCGAGGTGCTGAGCCGCGAGATGGCCGGCCTGACGCCCGACCCGCGGGTCGGCGCCCTCGACAGCCGCCAGCCCGAGTTCTCCAAGCCGATCAGCGAGTACCTGAAGGGCGTGGTCACCGCCGACCGCATCACCATCGGCGCCCGGCGCGCGGCCGACACCCCGATGCTCGCTGACATCGAGAACCGCTTCGGCGTGCCGCGACAGGTGCTGATCGGCGTCTGGGCCATGGAAAGCGGCTTCGGGGCCATCCAGGGCGACAACGACACCCTGCGGGCGCTGGCCACCCTGGCCGCCCAGGGCCGCCGCCGCGCCTGGGCCGAGGGCGAACTGATCGCCACGCTGCAGATCATCCAGTCCGGCGAATTCCCCCGCTCGCGCCTGCGCGGCTCGTGGGCCGGGGCGATGGGCCAGACCCAGTTCATCCCCACCACCTTCCTCTCCACCGCCGTGGACGAGGACGGCGACGGCAAGCGCGACATCTGGGGCTCGTCCACCGACGCCCTGGCCTCGGCCGCCAACCTGCTGGCCAAGGCGGGCTGGGTGCGCGGCCAGGGCTGGGCGCGCGAGGTCACCGTGCCGCCGGGCTTCGACTTCAGCCTGACCGAGGGCCCGCGCGAGGTCCCCGCCTGGTGGGCGGCCAAGGGCGTGCGGCCCGCCGACGGTAAGGAATGGTCACGCAACGACCAGGACGCCCCGGCCCAGCTCATCGCGCCCACCGGGGCGAACGGGCCGCTGTTCCTGCTGCTCCCCAACCACTTCGCGATCCGCAAGTACAACAACAGCATCGCCTACGCCCTGGGCGTGGGCCTGCTGGCCGACCGGGTGGCGGGCGGCGCGCCGCTGGTGAAGCCCTGGCCGCAGGAGACGCCGCTGTCGCTGGTCGACCGCATGACCGCCCAGCGCGCCCTGACCGCGCTCGGCTTCGACCCCGGCGGCTCGGACGGCGTGGTCGGCATGGGCACCCGCAAGGCGCTCCGCGACTGGCAAAAGGCCCGCGGCTTCACCGCCGACGGCTACCTCTCGCCCGACATGGTGGACCGCCTGAAGGCCGACGTCGCCAAGCTCCCGCCGGCCGGCTAGGGCGCGCCAGCGGAGAGATTCAGGCGGCGGACGGCGGGCGGACCCAGCGGATGTCCGAGCCGGGTTTCAGGTGATGTCGGCCAGATCGCCGACGATTCTGCTCTCGCCGTCCTCCAGCGCCGAAATCGCGCCGGCGCTGATCTCGTCGTGCGTCAGCCATCGACGGCCGGAAGCCGTCCGCACGCTCCCAAGGCGGACCGTCGCGATCTTCGCGGCCGCATCGGGGACCTGAGGGCGGCCATCCATGCTGCCGAGGACGAGCACCACGCGAGCGGACGGCATCATCCGCAGTAGCCATCGGAGGATTGGGTCCGGCTCATGAAGCCAGAGAAGGGCTGCCCCCATCGGTGGCATGCCGGCGACGGCCTGGGCGACGACCGTTTCAAAGGATGCCCGGCTCCAATCGGCATCCACGGGCACGACATGGTCGCCCAGGATACCGGAGGAACTGGCGCGCCTCGCGACCAGCAGCGTTTCGCCCGAGCGCGCCGCGAGCCACCTTGTCGCCTCCGCCAGCATCCCCGTGCCGCCGACCACGAGTGAGGTCGTGAAGTGGGTCATGGCCAAGGTTGGCGAGGCCGGACCAAGTCCGCAAGCGACAACCAGGGCCCCGACCGGTCCGCCTGCGCGCCCGACCTAGGCCACCCCGCCCTCGTCGCTCTTCTCGATGGTGGCCAGGGTGGCGGCTTCGCGCGACGCGGGCTTGGGGTCGGCGTTCTTCAGCGCCGTGGAGCGGAAGGCGTAGACCAGCATCCCCAGCATCAGCATCGCGTTCAGCACGAACGGCGCGGGGCCGAAGTGCTGGTAGAGGAACACGAAGCCCGGCGCGAAGATCACATTGATGCCGTTCACCGCCGCGATGGCGCCGGCCACCCGCGCCTGTTCGTCCAGGCCGACCGCGATGGACGAGCCGGCGGTGAAGCCCGGCCGGGCGAAGCCGAAGCCCAGGCTGGAGAGCGCATAGCCGGCCACCACCACGTAGAAGCCGTTGTCGCCGCCCGGCGCGAGCGCCACGATCACATTGCCCGCCGCCGCCACGCCCACGCCCCAGCGCAGCAGCTGGCGGGGCGTCATCTCGAACATCCGGATCAGGCCCCACTGGGCCAGCAGGCCGGCCACGGCGCCGAACATCATGGCGGTGGCGATGTAGCCCTGGGCCGCGATGGGCGAGAGGCCGACCTTGTCGATGATCAGGAACGCCAGGCTCTGGGCCTGGGCGGTCTGGCAGGTGGCGACGACGAAGCCGTAGATCAGGAACGGCGTGATCCGCGGGTCGCGCCAAAGCGGCGTCTCCTTGGCCGCGCCGCGCACGACGGGCCGCCGGGGCCGCTGGGCCTCGGGCGCCACCTTCTGGTCGGGCAGGAACCGCCAGACGACGAACAGCATCACCAGGGCGATGAAGGCGAAGCTGAACAGCGGCCCGGCCAGGCCCACCACGGGGAAGACGAACAGCGGCGCCAGGAAGGGACCGATGACCGTGCCCAGGCCGAACGCGCCGGCCAGGCTGGCCATGGCCTGGGTGCGGGCCGCCAGCGGCGTGCGCTCGGCCACATAGGCCTGGGTGGCCGGGTTGCTGGCCGCGCCGAAGAGGCCGAACAGCGACCGGGCGAACAGCAGCATGACGAAGATCACCATGGGCGCGGCCATATGGTGCAGGCCGGCGCTGACCACCGTCCCGCAAAGCGCCATCGAGACCATGAAGCCGGACAGGCCCAGCATCATCAGCGGCTTGCGCCCGCGCTTGTCCGACGCCCGGGCCCAGAAGGGCGACGAGAACGCCCACAGCAGCGCCGACAGCGAGAAGATCGCCGAGACCATCGGGTCGGGGATGCCGATCGAGCGGCCGATGGCCGGGAGCACCGAGATCAGGCCGGTGTTGCCCATCGCCGTCGCCGCCGAGACCGCGAAGATGATCGCGAACGAGGTCCGGGGCAGGCTGGACGTGGCGCCGGGGGTGCTGGCCATGGGCCCCTGCCTTAAGTGGCTTGGCCCCCTGCGGCAATCGCGACCGGTCCCTGACTCACGTGACATTAAGCATTAACGGGCATGGTCCCGCCCGACGTCGCGGGGATTCCATGTTCCAGATCATTGGTCTTGTGCTGCTGTTCGGCCTGGTTTTCGGCAGCTACATCATGTCTGGCGGCAACATGGGCGTGATCCTGCACGCCGCCCCCCACGAGATGATGGCCATCGGCGGCGCCGGCGTCGCCAGCTTCCTGATCGCCAACTCCATGGGCACGATCAAGGCTGTCGGCGGCGGCTTCGGCAAGGTGTTCTCGGGCCCCAAGTGGAAGGCGGCCGACTACCGCGACCTGCTCTCGCTGCTGTTCCTGCTCACCAAGACGATGAAGTCCAAGGGCGTCATCGCGCTGGAAAGCCACATCGAGAACCCCAAGGAATCCACGATCTTCAACCGCTTCCCGAAGATCATGAAGGACCACTTCGCCATCGACTTCATCTGCGACACCCTGCGGATGATGACCATGAACCTGGAGGATCCCCACCAGGTCGAGGACGCGATGGAGAAGCAGCTCGAGAAGCACCACCACGAAGCGCTGATGCCCAGCCACGCCATCCAGAGCCTGGCCGACGCCCTGCCCGCCCTGGGCATCGTCGCCGCCGTGCTGGGGGTCATCAAGACGATGGGCGCCATCACCGAGCCGCCGGAAGTGCTGGGCGAGATGATCGGCGGCGCGCTGGTCGGCACCTTCCTGGGCGTGTTCCTGGCCTACGGCATCGTGGCGCCCATGGCGACGCGCATGAAGGAAGTGGTCGACGAGGAAGGCGCGTTCTACCGCATCATCCAGTCGGTGCTGGTCGCCCACCTGCACGGCAACGCCGCCCAGATCTCGGTCGAGATCGGCCGCGGCAACGTCCCCAGCGACGCCCAGCCCAGCTTCCTGGAGCTGGAAGAGGCCCTGTCGAACATCCCGGCCGAGGCCTAGGTCTCCCGAACGGATCGAGGCGCGCGCCCTCCTTTTGGGGGAGGCCATGCGCTTGCCCCTTGCCTCGGGTCGCGGCCCACGGCAAAGGTTGAAAAAGTGATCACAAGTCCGTGATTTTTGGCCTTGCTATGCCGGGCTGCGCGGGCGTATCTGTGCGCATGCGTCGGGGGGGCGGCCTTGCCCATACCACTATCGGCGGGAAAGTCCGACCGGCGCCTGACACTCGACCAGAGGATTTGGGACCATGATGAAGCAACTGCTGATCGCTGGCGCCGCGTTCGCCATGCTGGGCGTCGCCGCCTGCCAGAAGACCGAAGAAAAGCCCGCCGAAGCCCCGGCCGCCGACGCCGCCGCCGCTCCGGCCGCTGACGCCGCCGCCGCCTCGGCCGACGCCGCCGCGACCTCGGCCGCCGCCGCTGCCGACTCGGCCGCCGCCGCTGCTCCGGCCGCCCCGGCCGCCGACGCCGCCGCTGCTCCGGCCGCTCCGGCCGCTGCTCCGGCCGCCCCGGCCGAGAAGCACTAAGCTTCCGACGCGATTTCGCGTTAGGGGAGGGCCGCCCTTTGGGGCGGCCCTTCTTCGTTTCCGGACACCCCGATGACCGCCGAGCCGCCGGGAACGGGCGAAAGCCCCCTCACCTGGACCGATGACGGCCAGCCGCGCTCGCGCCTGTTCGGGGACGTCTATTTCTCGGTCGAGGACGGCCTGGCCGAGACCCGCGCGGTCTTCCTGCAGGGCTGCGGCCTACCCGAGGCCTGGAACGGCCGCCGCCGGTTCGTGATCGGCGAGCTGGGCTTCGGCACGGGCCTGAACATCGCCGCCCTCCTCGATCTCTGGCGCCGCGCCCACCCGCCCGGCGGCACGCTGCACATCTTCTCCGTCGAGGCCTTCCCGATCACCGCCGACGAGGCCGCCCGGGCGCTGGGCCGCTGGCCCGAACTCGCGGACGTCGCGGGCCCGCTGATCGCCCGCTGGCCCGGCCGCGCGCGTGGCCGCCACCGGGTCGAGCTGCCCGAGTTCGACGCCGTCCTCGACCTGGCGGTGATGGACGTCGCCGAGGCGCTGGAGGGCTGGTCGGGCGCGGCCGACGCCTGGTTCCTCGACGGCTTCTCGCCCGCCCTGAACCCGCAGATGTGGAGCGACGAGATCCTGGGCCTCGTGGCCGCCCGCTCGGCGCCCGGCGCGCGCGCCGCCACCTTCACCGTCGCCGGCCACGTCCGCCGCGGTCTCGCCGCCGCCGGCTTCGCGGTGGATAAACGCCCCGGCTTCGGCCGCAAGCGCGAGCGGCTGGAGGCCCGCCTGCCGGGCGAGGCCCAGGACCCGCCGCTGCGCCGCGTGGCCATCGTCGGCGCCGGGATCGCGGGCGCCGCCGCCGCCCGCGCCGTCCGCGCCCTGGGCGGCGAGCCCGTGGTCATCGAGGCCGAACATCACGGCGCCGGCGGCTCGGGCAACCCGGCCGCCCTCGTCACCCCGCGCCTCGACGCCGGCCTGGGCGACGCCGCGCGCCTGTTCGCCCAGGCGTTCGGCCGCGCCACCGCGCTCTACGCGGAGATCCCCGCCGCTGTCCTGTCCCAGGGCGTGCTCCAGCTCGCGAGCGAGGAACGCGATAGGGACCGGTACGGCCGCATCGCCGCCTCCGACGTCTTCGAGCCCGGCGCGCTCGCCATGCTGGACGCCGGCGCCGTCACGACCCGCCTGGGCGAGCCCGCGCCCGCCGCGCTGGACCAGGCGGGCGCCCTCGTCGTCCAGCCCGCCCCGATCCTGGCCGCCTGGACCGGCGACGTCATCCACGCGCGGGTGGCGTCGATCGCCCGCGACGGCGAGGGCTGGAGCCTGTGCGACGCCGAGGGCCGCGAGATCGTCCGGGCCCACGCCGTGATCCTGGCCGCCGCCCTCGCCTCGCGCGACCTGGCCCCCGGCCTGCCCCTGCAGCCCGTCCGCGGCCAGGCGAGCTGGGCCCCGGGCGCGACGCCGGTCCCGGCCGCGGCCTGGGGCGGCTATGTCCTGCCCGCGCCCGACGGCCTGCTGTTCGGGGCCACCCACGACCGCGACGACGACGCCGGCGACCTGCGCGAGGCCGATCACCGGCGCAACCTCGAGACCCTCGCCGCCGCCCTGCCCGAGCTCGCCACGCGCCTGCGGGACGTCCCGCTCGAAGGCCGCGCCTCGGTCCGCGCGGTGACGCCCGACCGCCTGCCGGTCGCGGGCGAACTGGAGCCCGGCCTCTTCGCCCTCACCGGCTTCGGCTCGCGCGGCTTCTCGCTGGCGCCCCTGCTGGCCGAGCACGTGGCGGCCCTGGCCCTGGGCGCGCCCAGCCCCATCGGCCGCGCCGCCGCCGGCCTCGTGGCGCCGGACCGGTTTGTCCGCCGTGCAATGCGGCGCCGTTCCTAAGCCCCAGGAAGGTCCTTATAGTGCCGCCGTCTCGGGGGACGTTCTGGGGCCAGAAGGACTCCGACCATGAACCGGATCGCCAAACTCCCGCTCGCCCTCGCCGCCGTCGCGGTGCTGGGCCTCACCGCCTCCGCGCCGGCCGCCGCCAAGTCGCCGGTCGAACCTGCCGCCGCCAAGCCCAAGAGCCAGTGCTTCTGGGCCAACCAGGTCAACAGCTTCGCCTCCAGCGACAACCGCGTGGTCAACGTCCGCGTCGGCGTGAAGGACGTCTACCAGTTCGAGATGTTCGGCCGCTGCGACGACGTCGACTGGAACACCCGCATCGCCCTGGTCTCGCGCGGCGGGAACTACATCTGCTCGGGCATGGACGCCGAGATCGTCTCGCCCACCACCATCGGCCCGCAGCGCTGCCCGGTCAGCAAGATCCGCAAGCTGACCCCCGACGAGGTCAAGGCCCTGCCCAAGCGAGCCCGGCCGTAGCGCACAATAAAAAGGGGGCGCCGTCGCCGGCGCCCCCAAATCCTTGAAGAAAGAACGGGGGCGCCGTCGCCGACGCCCCCAAGCGGTCTTTCCGGGAGGAAAGGCTAGAACGTCTTCTTGACGCCCAGTTCGAACACCCGGCCCAGCGGATTGCCCTGGGTCAGGTCGTAGTTGTACGGCGACGGCAGGTACGGCGGGTCCTTGTCGAACAGGTTCTGGACGCTGAGCGTCACCACCGAGTCCCACGGCGCTTCCCAGCGCACGATCAGGTCGTGCTGCCAGTAGTCCTTGGACTTGCCCACGGCCACCAGGTCGGCGCCCGACGGCGAGCTGGCGTTCGGTACGGTGATGAAGAACGGCGAGCCGAAGGCCGGCGAGGTGCCCTCCGAGTAGCGCATCTGCCAGCGGATGCTGAGCGGGCCCTTGTTGAAGGCGGCGTAGGCGTTCCCCTTCAGCTCGGGATACGAGAAGAAGTCGTTCAGGATGTCGCTGAGGCCCGCCCGGTCTTCCGCCGGGGCGATGGCGATCGACGAGTCCTTCAGGTTCACCACGCCGCGCTTGTACTCGATCAGGTAGGTGGCCTCGCCGCCCACCGACCACTCGCCGTCGAACCAGCCGTCCCAGTCGTACTGGACGCGGGCCTCGACGCCCGAGGTCTTGGTCTCGGGGCCGTTGATCGTGAAGCTGCGCAGGCGCGCGACGTTGGCCGCGCCGCAGGTCCCGGCGAAGGTGAAGCGCGCCTGCAGGTCGGCGAAGGCCGCCGCGCCGCAGTTCGTGTTCGCCCCGCCCGGGAACATCGTGGCGTAGAGGCGTGCGCCGCTCTCCTCGATGATCTCCTTCTTGAACTTGAAGTTGAAGTAGTCGAGCGTCGCCTTGAACCCGCCCATGTCGAAGATGACGCCGAGGTTGAAGGTGTCAGCCTTCTCCGGCTTCAGGTCGGGGTTGCCGCAGGTCTGGAACGCCCGGTAGGCGCTGCCCAGAACGCGGACGCCGTTGTTGCAGCCCGTGCCGGTAAGGCCGGGGCCCGGGGCCCGGAACGTGGTGCTGGCGCTGCCGCGGAAGGCCAACCAGTCGGTCGCCTGCCACTTCAGCGCGATCTTCGGGTTGGTCGTGGAGCCGATGTTGCCCTGGTAGTCCTCGTAGCGGATGGCCGCGTTGAAGTTCAGGTTGTCCAGGATCGGGATCTGGATTTCCCCGAAGATCGCCTTGACGTTCGAGTCGTCGTCACGGTCTACGGCCGAGCCGAAGAACTGCAGCGGCCCGCTCTCGTCGGCGCAGGACGGCCGGTCGGGGCACGGGTTCTCGTCGGCGTTGAAGAACGCGCCGTACTTCCGGACCTCGTGCGTGTAGCGATACTGGCCGCCGGCCGCCCAGGCGACGTTGCCGCCCGGCAGCTCGATGCTGGTCTCGCCCGAGAACACCAGGTCGGCCACCAGGATCTGGTTGGTCAGCACGTTGGTGTAGTTGCCGAACAGGCCGGCCACCACGAGCGGGTCGTTGGCCACCGAGCTGTTGAAGTAGGGGTTGGCCGCGCCGTTCACCGCGCTGGTGGCGACGGCGTTGCTGAACGGGTTGAAGAAGTAGCAGCCCAGCGCCGCGTTGCCGGCGCCCGACGTGTAGTTCGCGGTCTCGGCGGCCGTGCACTGGTCGGCCTGGCCGTCCTTGCTGCCGAACCCGCGCAGCGCGAGCTGCAGGTTCTTCACCAGGATGTCGCTCGTGTTCGAGGTGTTCTTCTGCTCCATGAACGTGAGCGCGCTGTCGAAGTTGATCGCGCCGAACTTGCCCTTGAAGCCGCCCGAGATCCGGTAGCCGTCGTTGACGATCGACTGGTGGTCGGCGCCGTCCTTGAACTTCGGGTTGCCGGCGAAGGCCAGCGCCCGCCAGCCCAGCTGGACGATGTCGACCCCGCGGGCCCCGCCCGGTGAGCCCGCCTGGGCGCCCGTGGTGCTGAACGCGCCGGCGCGGATAGCGGCGCATTCCGTGGCCGTCAGCGGCGCCTTGCAGTCGTTGACCAGCGCCAGGAAGCCCGGGTTGTTCACCGGCACGTTGAACGGCACCGACAGGTTCGGGCCGCTGGCCGCGCTGGGCGAGAACGACGTGCCGCCGTCGATGACGCGCGACGGATACTGCGCCGTCAGGTTGGCCGGCGAGAGCCGCTGCGCGGGCGTGTCGTTCTTGGTCCACGCCACTTCGCCGTGGAACGACAGGTTGTCGGAGAGGTCGAAGTTCACCTCGCCGTAGAGCTGGTAGTGGTCCTCGCGGTTCACCAGGTCGTTGAAGTTGGAGAACTGGAACCGGCAGGTCGTGGCCGTGCCCGAGGTGGCCGGCAGCGCCGCGTTGACCGGCACCGCGAAGGTCACGGTCGCAGCCTGGTTCGGCTGGCCCGCCAGCGGGTTCGCGAAGGTCACCGAGCGGGTCAGCGTGCCGCCCAGCTCCTGGCAGCCGTTGTCGCGGAAGGCCGTGGCGCCGGCGACGTAGAAGCCGGGGTTGGCCGCGCCGGTGAAGCCCGCCGCGCCCGACGAGCCGGCGAAGTCGAACGGCTTGATCGCGAAGTCGCGCTCATGGATGTCCAGGCGCGAGCGGTGGCGGTAACCGGCGGTCAGCAGGATGTTGCCGTTGTCGAAGTGCTTCCCCCACGCCGCGTTGGCGTTGTAGTCGCCGTCCGACCCGTCGATCAGGGCGTACTCGCCGTCGACCTCGAAGCCGTCCAGGTCCTTGCGGGTGATGAAGTTCACGACCCCGCCGATGGCGTCCGAGCCGTAGGTCGCCGCCGCGCCGTCCTTCAGGATCTCGATCCGCCCCACCGCGGCCGTCGGGATGAAGTTCAGGTTCGCGCCGCCGCCCTGGAACGCCGCCGCCGGGCTGTCGGCCAGCCTGCGTCCGTTCATCAGGGTCAGAGTCCGCGCCGCGCCAAAGCCGCGTAGGTTGATGGTGGCGGTCCCCGCGCCCCCGTTGTAGCGGTTGCTCTCGCCCAGCGACGACTGGGACGAGGTGATGGTCTTCACCAGCTGGACCACCGTCGGCGAACCCTGCTTCTCCAGGTCCTGGCTGGAGAGCACGTCCACCGGCATGGCGGCGTCCTCGGGCGTCCCGGCGATGAACGAGCCGGTGACGACGACTTCCTCGACTTCGGATGGAGCGGCCTGTCCCGCCTGGGCCGCCGCGGCGCCCGTGAGACCAAGCGAAAAGACGACGGCCAGCATCGAGCCGCCGCAGAGAGTGCTGCGTCTGTTCATGGTTTCCTCCCCGAAGGCCCGACCCGCCTCTGGCGTGCGGATTCCGTGACCTTGGCGAAATGATGATCACCTGAGTTTTCGAGGCGCGCCACAGGATTTCGCGGCGCGCCGTACCGTGATTGTGAATCCAGGCCTGCGGCGAAAGGCCTGCTAACCGCGTGTATTCTCACGCGAAATCAACAATGTGAACAGCGTTCAGGAATGTTTCAACGCCGTTCCGGCGGTATGTCGGGGCGTTGCACGAAGGATACAATCGCGCGGAGATTTTCGAAGCGACGGTTTGCTGACACCGCCCGCGCCACAAGAAGAACGCCGCCGGCGCGGGGCCGGCGGCGTCACAGGGTCAGCAGCTTGGGGGCTGCATCAGAGGCCCTCCCGGTCGTGGCGGACCACCACGACCGGATCGGAAGACCTCCAATTCCAAGGGGCCGGATCCCGGCCGGCTTGCCTCAAGCCAGCCGGGACGGGCTCTAGAACTTCTTGATGACGTTGAACTTCACCGTCCGGCCCAGGGCGCCGCCGGTGAAGGGATCGTAGCCCAGGTCGAGGCGGGCGAACGCCGGGTCCTCGTCGAAGATGTTGTCGACCGCGACCAGCACCGTCGTCTCCCACGGCAGGGTGACGCGATAGGTGAAGTCGAAGGTGGTCTGGGTCTTGATCTTCTGGCCGGCGTTGGTGAGCGGCACGGCGTTGTTGAGGCCGTCGCGCACCACGTTCGGCGGATAGGGCGTCGCCCGCTGGTCCTTGTAGCTGTCGACGGCGTTCATCGTCAGGCGGGCCGTGTGGATGTCACGGTTGTACTCGACGTAGAACTGCGCCTTCCACTGCGGGATCGGGTAGATCTGGGTCTGGTAGTTCAGCTTGCCGACCCCGTCGAACGCCGCCGACACCACCACGCCTTCCACCGTCGTCGCCTCGACCGAGTATTTCCGGACGTAGGTGAACGAGGTGCCCAGCTGCAGCCGGGCGCCGAAGAAGTCGTCGATGTTGTAGGTGCCCAGGATGTCGATGCCGTCGGTCTTCACGCCGGGGCCGTTGATGTACTGGGTGCGGATCCGCGACAGGGTGGAGACGCCGCAAGCGCCGTTGAAGGTGAAGCGCGACTGCAGGCCGGCCAGCGCGGTCTGGCCGCAGTTGCCCGTGCCCGTCGCCGTCGGGAACAGCGTCGAGAAGATGCCGCCCACCGGCTCGGCGACCAGCGGGTTCTTGAAGTCGAAGTTCCAGTAATCGATCGTCGCCTTGAACGGCCCGGCGTTGACGATGCCGCCCACGGAATAGGTGGTCGCCTTCTCGGGGTTCAGGTTCGGATTGCCCTGCACGTCCACGGCGCGGAAGGCGCCGCCCAGGAACTGCAGGCTGGTCACCTGGCCCGGATCCAGCGAGGTCAGCGGCGGCGCGCGGAAGGTGGTGCCGATCGAGCCGCGGATCGCGAAGACGTCAGAGACCTGCCAGCGCGCCGAGACCTTGGGGTTGAACGTCGAACCGCCGTTCGAGCCGTAGTCCTCGTAACGCGCCGCCGCCTGGACCTGGAAGCTGTCGGTGAACGGCAGGCTGACTTCGGCGAAGACGCCCCAGTTGTCGCCCGACAGGTGGGCCGGCGTGGCGCCCCCCAGGAACATGTAGGGCCCGTTGCGCACGGTGCAGGTGGTCGAGCCGGTCACCGGCGTGTCGATGCAGGGAGTGACGGTCAGGTCGGACAGGGGATCGTACTCGGCCTGGTACTTCTGCTTGCGGTACTGGCCGCCGACGGCCCAGCCGACGCCGCCGCCGCCCAGCTCAAGGCCGGGAAGTTCGCCGTTGAACACCCCGTCGAGCACGAAGACCTCGGCCTGCGCCTCGGTGGTGGTCTTCTGGAAGAACCAGCGGATCAGATCGGGGTTGTTGGCGACCGCGGCCGAGTAGTTCGGGTTGGTCTGGCCGGTGATGTAGTTCGACTGGATCGCGTTCGAGAACGGGTTGAACCACATGCACCCGCCGGCGCCCGGCGTGCCGGTGGCCGCGTTGCAGTTCGGACCGCCCAGGCCGCGCAGGGCCAGTTGGAAGCGGCTGACGATGGTGTCGTAGCCGGTCCGCGTCAGGTCTTCGCGCATGTAGGTGCCGGTGAAGTCGTAGCCGATGTCCGGCCCGAACTTGCCCGAGATGCCGCCCGAGATGCGGTAGGCCTCGAACTTGCGCGTGCCGGTGGACGAGCCGTCGCCGAACAGCGGGTTACCGCCCATGGCCAGCGGCCGGTACAGCACGCCGGGGATGTAGGCGCCCGTGGCGAAGGCCGGGATCTGGGTCGGGTTCTGGGCGCGGTAGAGCGCGAAGCCCGGGTTGGTGGACGGCACGAAATAGCCGGCGCTCAGGCCCGAGGCGAAGGCCGGGTTCGTCGTCGCGGTCGGCACCTGCAGCGCCAGGTAGGACGGCGAGGTGTGCCAGTCGGGCGTATCGGTCTCGGAGTAGAAGCCCTCCAGGTGGAGCCTGGTGTCCTCGTTGATGTCGTAGTTGGCCTCGCCGTAGATCTGGAAGCGCTTCTCGGTCTCCTGGAGGTTGTCGTACGGCGTGTAGTTGAAGATGCAGGTGGGCGTCGTGCCGCTGAAGGACGGGATGCCGCCCAAGGGCGCGCAGCCCGCGTCGCGCTGCAGGCCGGCCGCCGGCGTGAAGCCGCCCGTGGCGGTCGTGGTCAGCGGCAGGAAGGCGGTCGTGGCGTTGCCCGACGAGAAGCCGCTTTCGGGGCTGGTGAAATAGCCGGGCCGGGTGAAGTCGCGCTCGCCCACGCTCAGCTTCGATTTGTAGTGGTACTCGCCGGTCACCAGGATCGACAGGGCGCCCCACTCCTTGCCGAAGACGGCGTGGCCGTCCCAGTCGCCCGAGGCGTTCTCGATGTACTTGTAGGTGCCCGAGAGCTCGAGGCCGTCGGTGTTCTTCCGCGTGATGAAGTTGACCACGCCGGCGATGGCGTCCGAGCCGTAGGTGGCGGCCGCGCCGTCCTTCAGCACCTCGATCCGGCCGACGGCGGCGAAGGGCAGGACGTTCAGGTCGGGCGAGGCGCCGTTCAGGGTGGGCGCGTTCACCAGCCGGTGGCCGTTCCACAGCACCAGGGTCCGGGCCGGGCCGAGGCCGCGCAGGTTGATGGTGGCCGAGCCTTCCGCGCCTTGGGCGCGGGCGTCGAACTGGTTGGTGTCGCCCAGCACGCCGTTCGAGACGGTGAGGGACTTCACGAGTTCGACGGGGCTGGGGTTGCCCTGCTTCTGCAGTTCATCGGCGCCGATCACGTCCACCGGCAGCGCGGCGTCCTCGGGCGTGCCGCGGATGAACGAACCGGTGACGACGACTTCGCCCAGTTCGGTGGTTCCGGCCTGATTGGTGGGTTGGGCCGCCTGGGCCAGCGCCGTTCCGGATGCGCCGAGCGCCAGGACGGCGGCCAGCACGGATGTGCTGCAGAAGAACCTGCCTTTGGACATCAAATTTTCCTCCCCTCGGCAGCCTCTGTTTGTCGGGCCGTCCTGAGTGGGAGGATATTGAGGCCGTTTGTTTCAGCTTCGCCACAGGAATTTCACTGTTCCGCCAACCTGCGACAAAACAGCGTCGTTCGCGCAACACCTTACGCTACAAGGGTTTGCGCGTTTTTTAGGCGTTCGGGCTCAATTCGACTCCGGCGCCGAAATGCCGAAATCGGCCTCCGGGTCGTCCGGCGGCGAGGGCGGGTCCAGCCGGAAGGCCAGTTCGCAGCGTAGGCCCTGCGGCAGGTAGTCCATCCGCACCTCGCCCTGCAGCTCGCGCGCCAGCCCCTCCTGGATCAGCCGCGAGCCGAAGCCGCGCCGCAGGGGTGGGCTCACCTCGGGTCCGCCGTGCTCCTCCCAGACGAAGCGCACGTCGCCGTCCTTGCCCACCGCCCAGTCGACGCGCACGCGCCCGGCGTCGCCCGACAGCGCGCCGTACTTGGTGGCGTTCGATCCCAGCTCGTGCAGGGCCATGGCCAGGCCCAGCGCGCTGGGCGCGCTCATCCGCGCGGCCGGACCGGAGACGTCGAACCGTGCGCCGGGCGGCTCCTCGAACGGCGCGATCGCCATCCGCACCACGTCCTCCAGGTCGGCGCTGCCCCAGTTCTCCGCGGTCAGCAGGTTGTGCGCGGTCGAGAGCGCCATCAGCCGCGAGACGAACGCTTCGCGCGCCTCGGCCAGGCTGCGGCCGGTGCGCATGGTCTGCGACCCCATCGACTGCACTGTGGCCAGGGTGTTCTTCACCCGGTGGTTCAGCTCGTTCATCAGCAGCCGCTGATGCTCCTCGGCCCGGCGACGCTGGGCCAGCTCGCGCTGGGCGGCCTGGTAGAGCCGGGCGTTGTCGATGGCGATCGCCGCCTGGGCCGCCACGCCGGTGATCAGGCGCTCGGCGCGCGCGGTGAACACGTCGGCGTCGGGATGGCCGAAGAACAGCCCGCCCAGCACCTCGCCCGACCGTCCCCGCACCGGCGCCGCCATGTAGCTCTTCACCGGCAGGTGGCCCCGCGGCATGCCCCGGTGCGGCGGGTTCTGGCCGTAGCGCGCGTCGCGGGTGATGTCGCCGACCCGCACCACGCCCTCGCCGGCGAAGGTGGGCGCGAACACCGCCGTGTTGCGCGGCTGGCCGAACCGCTCGAACGCCTCGCGCGGCGCGCCCGACAGCGCGTACAGCATGTAGGCTTCGCCGGCGTCGTCGATGACGTTGTAGAAGAACGCCCCGAACTGCGCGCCCGAGAGCGAGACGCCGGCGTCGGTGACCAGCCGCACGGCGGCGTCCAGGTCCAGCTCGGCGGCGATGGCGGCGCCCGTGCGGTTCAGGATCTCCAGCGCCTCGCTTTCCTCGCGCAGGCGCTGCTCGCTGGCGCGCAGGTGCTCGCGTCCCCGCCGCTCGTCGGCCACGGCCGCCAGGATCAGCAGGGTGGCCGACACCACGCTCAGGAACTGCTGGGCGAAGGCGGTGTGGCCGTTCGCGCCGGCCGCGCTGGCCAGCGGCCCCACGCCTTCCAGCGCCGCCGCCAGCACCGCCGCCGAGACCACCACCACCGCCAGCGACGCGCCGCGCACGCTGAACACCAGCGCGGGCCAGACCAGCGCCGGGAAGATGAACCACGAGCGCAGCGCCTCGCGCCCCGGCCACAGGAAGATGGCGTAGGCCATGGCCGCGTTGGCGGCGACCGCCGCCGCCAGGTGCAGGCCCTCCGGCACGGACAGCGCCCGCCCGCCGCCCGGCCGCCAGCTCAGCGTCGCGGCGGTGACGATCAGCACGCCCGCCAGATGGCCGAACCACCAGGCCTGGACCCCCGCCGCCGACAGGCCGCCCACCCCGCCGACCAGCGCCGTGGCGAACCCGGCGGCCAGCCACAGCGTCGCGCCCGCCCCGCCGGCCGCCACCAGCCACAGCATCTCGTGCAGCGAGGCCAGGCTGGCGTTCAACCTGAGGCGATGGAAGGCGATGGCCGGCCCCGCGGCGGCCAGGGTCGCCCCCGCCGCCAGGACCAGGTCGCCGCCGTCCGGGACTCGTCCCGCCAGGGCGACCGCCGCGAGTTGGCCCAGGAACACGCCCGGCCACAGGCGCGGCCCGCCCAGGGTCAGCCCCACCAGCGCCACGCCCGCCGCGGGCCAGACCAGGGGACCCACGTCGCCCGGCGCGCCCAGCCATCGCAGCGCCGCGGCGCCGGCCAGGGCATAGGCCGCCGCCAGGACAGCAGCGCGCAGGAGGTCCCGCCGTGACCGCGGCAGCACGCCATGCCAGGCGGCCGATCGAACCTGTGTCCCGTGCACCCCTGGTTCCCCGATCCTTTGGCGCGTCGCCAGGGTATTCATGGCGGCCCCGGCAAGGCCAAGCTTTAAATCGCCGACGGCGAACGTCGTTCCACCAGCCGGCGAGTGATCGTGAAAAAGGCCCGAGTGCGCCCGCGGCGCGAATCCTGTTGCGCGCCCGGATGCGGCGCCTTCAGTTTGCAGCGGGGCGCCCCAGGTTCGGGGCGAGGGCCATGTCGGGGGCTGTGAATGGACTTGGGTTGGCAGGTTCGCAACGCGGGCGGCAGGCTGGTCGGCGCGCCCACGGGCCGCGTCGACGAGACCACCTGGGAGGCGTTCTCGCAGCATCTGACGGCCGCCGTGCAGCAGGCCGCGGCCGAGGGCGCACCCCTGGTGATCGACCTCAGCGGGCTGGAATACATGTCGTCGCGCGGCCTGCGCGCGCTGACCATCGCGCGGCGCGAGGCGGGCGAGGCCACGCCGATCACGCTGGCCGCGCCCAACGACCGGATGCGTGAGATCTTCGCGATCAGCCGGTACGACAAGCTGTTCAAGATCGTCGACGACGTCGATTCGGACGCCTGAACGGCGGCGGGAGGGGCATTCGATGCTGGTACGCTTCTGGGGCACGCGCGGTTCGCTGCCGGTGGCGCAGACGGCCGACGTGATCCAGGCCAAGATCGCCCAGGCGCTGGTCGCCGCGGGCGGCCGCAGCTTCGCCGACACGGCCGAGGCCGACGCCTTCGCGCGCCAGACCCTCGACTTCGCCACCTACGGCTCGTACGGCGGCGCCAGCAGCTGCGTCGAGGTCGAGGGGGCGAACGGCGCCTTCATGATCTGCGACATGGGCTCGGGCCTGCGGGAGTTCGGCATCGACTCGTTCCGGCGCATCGCCGGCGGCCACCCGCCCGTCTACCACTTCTTCCTGTCCCACCTGCACTGGGACCACATCATGGGCTTCCCGTTCTTCGGGCCGGCCTTCAACCCCGCCGCCACGATCGTCATCCACTCGGGCCACGACGACGCCGAGATCGCCCTGCGCCGGCAGCAGGAGGAGATCTCGTTCCCGGTGCCGTTCGATTGGCTGCGCGCCAAGTTCGAGTTCATCGTCCACAAGCCGGGCGAGGCCTTCGACGTGGGCGGCGTCTCGGTCACCCTCTGCGCCCAGCACCACAGCCACGACAGCTACGGCTACCGCTTCGAGAAGAACGGCCGTGCGGCGATCTACTCCACCGACAGCGAGCACAAGGTCGACAACATGGACGCCGAGGCCGCGTTCGAGGCCTTCTTCAAGGACGCCGACCTGGTCATCTGCGACACCATGTATTCGCTGGGCGACACGGTCAGCCTGAAGCAGGACTGGGGGCACTCGTCCAACGTGGTCGCCGTCGACCTCTGCCACGCCGCCCAGGCCAAGCGCCTGGCGCTGTTCCACCACGAGCCGACCTACACCGACGCCGACATCCAGCGCATGCACGCCGAGACCGTCCGCTACGAGGAACTGGTCCGCGCCGACCGCCCAGCCCTGGAAGTGATCTGCGCCTATGACGGACTCGAGGTCAGGGTCTGACGCCCTCAGCGAGCTGGACTCCGCGGCGCGGCTGCGGGTCCGGATCGCCGGCCTGGGCGCGGCCCTCGCGGTCGCGCTCATGATGCTGTTCGGCGGAAGCCTGCTGCGCCAGCCGCTGTACGACGCCTACCAGACGCTCGCGCCGGCGCCCGACATCTCGCGCAAGGTGCACGTGGTGGTCATCGACGCCGACAGCCTGCGCGACCTGGGCGGCTGGCCGTGGACGCGCTTCTACCTGGCCCGGCTGGTGGAGGCGATTTCCGAGCGGGGCGCCGCGGTCATCGGCTTCGACGTGCTGTTCCCCGAGCCCGACCGCCTGGCGCCGTCCGAGTTCACGAGCATCTACAACGAACTGCCGCCCGACATGTCGCGCGAGATCCAGGGCCTGCCGTCCATGGACGCGGTGTTCGCCCGGGTGATCGGCCGCAACCCCGTCGTGCTGGCCCGCGCCGGCGTGACGGAGGAGTCCTTCGACCTCACCGAGGGCCAGGCCCCGCCCCTGCCGCCCGAGGCGCAGTTCACCGGGACCCTGCCGAGCAACATGCCGGTCTTCCCGTCGGTGGTCTCCAACCTGCCGCTGCTGGACGGCGCGCCGCTGGGTCACGGCCTGGTCAACGGCGACCGCGACGCCGACGGCCTGGTCCGCCGCGTGCCGCTGCTGGCCCGCGCCGCCGGTCACGTGACCCCCAGCTTCTCCCTCGAACTCGTCCGGGTCGCCGAAGGCGCCGACGCCATCGGGCTGGAGACCGTGGGCGGCCGCCTCCACGCCGTGACCGTCGGCAAGCACCGCGTCGCCGCCGCGCCCGACGGCCAGCTGCTCCTGCGCTTCGGCGACTGGCGGAAGACCCAGACCACCTCGGCCGTGGACGTCCTGCGGCAGGGGCAGAACCCCGACCAGTTCAAGGACCAGATCGTCCTGATCGGCCTGGCCAGCGCCGGCACCTCCGACGTCACCAGCACGCCGCGCGCCAAGGCGATCTACGGCGTCTACGTCCAGGCCCAGGCGGTGGACTCGATCCTGCGCGGCACGGCCTTGCGCCGGCCGGCCTGGGCGGGACCGCTCGAGTGGGGCATCGGCCTGCTGCTGGTGATGGTCTCGTTCCTGGGCGTGCCCCGCGCGCCCATGGGCCCGGTGATCGTGGGCGCGACCGCCGAGATCCTCCTGGCCTTCGGGGCCAGCTGGTGGGCGTTCCACAACAACATGCTGCTGGATCCCTTCCCGATGCTGGCGCCCGGCGCGGCCAATTCGGCGGTGATGGTGGTCCTGCTGTTCGTCGAAGGCCGCCGCGTCCAGCGCCGCCTGCGCGACGCCCTGGAGGACGAGAAGGTCAGCGCCGCGCGCATCTCGGGCGAGCTGGCCGCCGCCAGCGAGATCCAGTCGGGCATGCTGCTGCCCCGCGCCGAGCTGCCGCGCATCTCGCCCGCCATCGACATCGACGCGGTGCTGCAATCGGCGAAGACCGTCGGCGGCGACCTCTACGACGCCTTCCTGTTCGACGACGGCCGGGTCTGTTTCCTGGTGGGCGACGTCACCGGCAAGGGCGTGCCCGCCTCGCTGTTCATGGCGCTGTCCAAGGCCCTGTCGCGCAGCTTGCTGATGCGGCCCAACACCGGCCTGGCCGCCGCGGTCGGCGAGATCAACCGCGAGCTCTCGCGCGACAACCGCCAGGCCATGGCCGTCTCGCTGCTGGTGGGCGTGCTCCATCCGCACGACGGCCGCCTGGTCCTCTGCTGCGCCGGCCACGAGAACCCGCTGGTGGTGGACGCGGCCGGCCAGGTGCGCGAGCTGAAGCTGGACGGCGGCCCGCCCCTCTGCGTGGACGAGGAATTCCCCTATCCCGAGGAGGTCCATCGCCTGGCGCCCGGCGAGACCCTCGTCGCCTTCACCGACGGCCTCAGCGAGGCCCAGGCCCCGGACGGCGCGCTCTTCAAGCGCGGCCAGGTGTTCGACGCCCTCAGCCAGGCCTCCCGCGCCCCGGCCCTCGCCGGCCTGGTGGACGGCCTCGTCGACCGCGTCCGCGCCTTCGAGGCCGGCGGCGAACCCAGCGACGACCTCACCGTCATGGCCGTGCGGCTGCGGGCCGACGCCGCGGGCTGAGCCGGAGGTGGCCGTTACCGGAAGGTGCCTTCTTGCGTCCCTGGCGCGGGCCTGGCCACGGTCCCTCGGCTCGAGGAGGGACCATGATCGCAGGGATACGCGCCACGCGCCGGGCGCTCGCCATGGCCGTGATCGCCGCCACGTTGTCGCGCGCGCCAGCCGCCCCCGCCGCGCCGCGGCTCCAGCCCCTCCCGGCGGATCTCACCCGCGCGCTCGACGCCTACAACCAGGCGACCGTGCGCAACGACACGAAGACGCTCGCGATCCTGATGACCGAGGGCTACGTGCTGGTGAACTCCGACGGGAGCGTCCAGCGCAAGGCGTCCTATCTCGCCGACTTCGCGGCGCCGGGCTTCAAGGTCGACCCGTACGAGATCGAACCGCTCGTCTACGAGGTGCGCGACCGCGCCGCCCTGACGGCGTGGGCGTTCAATCTCGGCTGGACCCAGGAGGGACACCATCATACCCGGCGGCTGCGCATCGCCCATTTCTGGATCAACCAAGATGGGCGATGGCGGATCGCCTACACCCAGCTCACGCGCATTCCCGAATAGACCGGCGCTGGCGCGGGGCTACGGCCTATGGTCCGAACTCGCTGGCGTTGACAAAACGACCCCTGTCATCCCGGTCAAAGCCCGCCTGCGGGCTGCCGAGCCGGGACCCAGGGGTTCTGCAGTGCGGTTGCTCCTGGGTCCCGGATCGGCCTGGTAGGCCGTCCGGGATGACAGAGCTTTAAAGTGCTGAATTTGTTCGCGTGTCGCCGTACCGCGATTGGCTGTCGCACCCTAGCGCAGGATGACTTCCACCCGGCGGTTGCCCGGTTCGCTGACGTTGTCCTCGGTCGGGACGCGCAGTTCGCGCTCGCCGCGGCCGACCACCTTGGCGTTCTCCACCGGCAGGCCCTGCTTCACCAGCGCGGCGCGGATCTCGACCGCCCGTTCGTACGAGAGCTTGTCGTTGACCTCTTCGGTGCCGGTCGTGTCGGTGTGGCCGGTGATCTGGACGTCGGAGTCCGGCTTCACGGCCGCGCGCAGCGCTTCCAAGATCGGCATCGATTCGGGCGTCAGGTCGGTGGTGCCCTCCACGAAGTACATGACGTAGACGCGCGGCGCGAAGGGCGTCCAGTTCATCAGATTGGCCCAGAAGCCCGTCTTCACCGGCTTCGGCTTCACCGTCTTGCCGCCGACGCGGGCGCGCGTGTCGCCTGAGGTCAGCGCGCCGACCTCCTTGCCCGTCTTGGGGTCGAGCACGGCCACCTGGCCGGACTTGCTGCTCCCGGCGTCGTTCAGCAGCGTCACGTCCGACGCCGACGCGCACCCCACGAGCAGCCCGGCGACGGCCAGGACGGGAAGGAGCCTCACTTCACCTCCACCACGAAGGTGGTGCCGCGGGCGGCCAGCAGCGAGGTGGGCGTGCGCACCTTCATGGCGTCCTTGTTCTCCTTGGCGATCTGCCCGGAGACGACGCCCAGCGCGCCCCGCTCGACCGTGGTCAGCGACTTGCCCTTGTGGGTGGTGTCGTCGAACTCGAACTGGCTCAGCGCCACGCGGCTGTTCGGGCCCACGGCGAAACGGCTGTTGTCGACGAAGGTGATGCCGATGCGGCCGTTGCCGCCGGTGGTGAGCACGTCGCTGACCAGCAGCTGGTAGCCCGGCATGGCCGGCGTCACGGCCTTGCCGCGCACCACCGAGGCGGTTCCCGTCACCGACTTGATCCGCCCGATCTCGGCCATGGCCAAGCCCGGCGTCGACAGCGCCGCGACCATCAGCAATCCTGCGACCCAACTCCTGCGCATCCGCGCCTCCCTGAAACACGGTTCTGTCATAGCCCAGCTCACCGCCCTTGCCCAATCCCCTCGCCCCACGCGTGCGCGCCTTGCCGCCGACAGCGGCGCGGTCGGCCGCGCGCTGGGCGTCTCGCGCGCGTTCGTCGAGCAGTGCGGCCTGGGCCGCGACCCGGCCGAACGCCTGGCGATCGTCGTCGAGGAGTGGGTGGCCAATGTCGTCGAGCACGGCGGCCCGCCGGCCGGCAGTCACATCGGCCTGCGCCTGGCGCTGGGGCCCGGGATCGTGCGGATCACGGTGACCGACGCCGGCTGCGCCTTCGACCCGCGCGAAGCCCCGGCGTTCGAGGGCCCGGACCTGGAGCGCGGCGGCGGCGCGGGGCTGGAGTTGATGCGCGCCTGGAGCCGGGTCGTCGCCTACGGCTGTCGCGGCGGTCGAAACCGGCTGGTGCTGGAGCTGCCGCTCGGATGACGGCCCGTCGCCCCCACGCCCGCCGCTGGCGGCTCGGCCCCCGGGCCTTCATGGCCCGGCCGAAGCTCAGCCTGTCGTTGGTCGTGGGCGCCGTGGCCTGGATCGCCGGCGTACTGTTCGCGCCCGACCTCAGCCCGTCCTCGGCCGCCATCCTCGGCTGGGACGTCTTCTGCCTGCTCTACCTGGGCTTCACCCTGTTCGTGATCAGCCAGGAGGGGCCCGACGAGATCCGCGCCCGCGCCGCCCAGCAGGACGAGGGCCAGGCGATGATCCTGTTCCTGGTGCTGGCCGCCTGCGCCGCCAGCCTGGGCGCCGTCGGCCTCGAACTCTCCGAGGCCCAGCACGACCACGGCGGCCTGAAGGCCGTCCGCATCGCCGCGGCCTTCGTCACCGTGGCGGGGTCCTGGTTCATCATGCAGGTCATCTTCGCCCTGCATTATGCGCACGAGTTCTACGCCGCCGACGCCGACACCGGCGAGGACTCGGGCGGCCTGGAGTTCCCGGGCGGCGAGGCGCCCGACTACTGGGACTTCCTGCACTTCGCCATCGTCATCGGCGTCGCGTCCCAGACCGCCGACATCCAGTTCACCGGCAAGCACCTGCGCCGGGTGGGCACCGTCCACAGCCTCGTCGCCTTCGCCTTCAACACCCTGATCCTGGCGCTCACGATCAACCTCGCGGCGGGGCTGTTCGGGGGCAGCTAAGGCCGATCAACACTCAGCCGGCTGGCAGCATGCGGCGCAAATCCTTCGGCCGCATTGGCACGTCAGCGCCGAGAGATTCGACCACGAACCACACGAACCACACGAACCACACGAACGAGCGAGACTGCCACACACGTCTCGGCCTCCACCACCTTGTTCGTCTGGTTCGTGTGGTTCGTGGTCAAGAATGACAGCGCCTGCGGCGCGCGCAGAGGCGGGGGCAGAGCACGGCATCCGAATGTTGCCTGCCCGAGGCCGTCAAGGATGCAGCTTCAGCCCCTTGGTCGCCTTTTCCACCGCCTTCTTCGGCCCACGGATCGCCAGCCCCACCAGGTCGGGCGCGTCGGCCGGCCCCTCGGCGAACACCGCGCGGTTGGCCGCGTCGTGGCCGGTGGCGAACATCGCCGAGACATAGGCCGCGGTGGTCAGCCCGCGCTCCAGCGCCACCCGGTGGACGGCCTGCAGCGCCTCCAGCCCCGCGGCGAACACCAGCACCGGCTGGCCGATCAGCGCGCAATGGCTGCGGCCGGCGGCGTCCACATAGGGCTCGCCCATCGCCTCGGGCGCCGCGCCCGCGATCCCGGTGGCCAGGAAGGCGGTGACGTTCAGCCTCTGCCAGACGGCGAGGTCGTCCCGGACGATGACGCAGACCTTGGTGTCGAACATGCGGGGCTCCCGGCGATCTCTCGCCCAGGCCATCCCGCATCCAGCGCCGCTCAGTCTGGAACGTTTGTGCAGATCCTGCGGTAGGCGGCCGGGGTCAGGCCGTAGGCGCGCCGGAACCAGCGGCCCAGGTGGCTCTGGTCCGAAAACCCGCAGTCGGCCGCCGCCTGGGCCGGCGCCGCGCCCGCCGCGAGCGCGCGGCGCGCCGCCTTCAAGCGCTGCTGCACCAGATAGGCGTGCGGGCTGCGCCCATAGGCCTCGCGGAACAGCCGGGTCAGCTGGAACCGGTCGGCCCCCGCCCGCGCCGCCACCTCGGCCAGGCCCGGGTCGGCGGTCAGGTCCTCCTGCAGCAGCTCACGCGCCTGCCGCGCCGCCGGGTGCGGCCGCTGCGTACGCCGCGGCGCGCCGGCGTCCACGCCCGCGAGCGCCTGCGCCAGCCCGGCCAGCGCCTCGTCGCGCCCCAGCCGCGCCTCGCCCAGGTGCAGCCTGCAGAAGGCCCGGTCGATCGCTCCGGCCAGCCGCGGGTCCTCGCTCACCGTCTGGGCGAACCCGATCGGCCGCCCCTCCAGCGCCGCCACCTCGCCCGCCAGCCAGCCGGTCGGCAGGTAGATCATCCGATAGGTGAAGCCGCCCTCGACCTGCGCCTCGCCGTCGTGCGTCTCGCCGGGCTCGATCAGCACCGCATGCCCCGGAACCGAGGCGTTCATCCGCCGCCGGCACCGGAACGTCTGCACCCCCTGCTCGGTGACGCCGACGGCCACCTCGTCATGGTCGTGCGGATCATACGCATGCCCCAGGAAACGCGCCCGCAGCGTCTCGATCCCGGTCGCCGCATCGCGCCGCAGGTCGGTCCAGTCCTGGTTGGCGTGGGCTGGGGGCATGGAGGGAGGTTAGCCGACGCACCGGCCGCCCGTCTCGCCCGCCCCTCGATCCGGATAGCGTGAGGTCAGCATCCGCCAAGGTGGCGCAAGCCCTCAGGCCGGGGTTGTCACACGCCGCCGACGGCGGAGCGCCAGGCCCGTCAGGCCCAGCCCGCCGATCATCAGCGCCCACGCGGCCGGCTCCGGCGCGGCCGCACCGGGCGGCAGGTTCTCGATCCCGGGGCTGAACACGAACCGGAACGCTTCCGGGTTCGCGACCGAGGCGGCGATGCTGAAGTACGGGTCGATGTAGGCGTGCGCGAAGGTGTCGATGTAGGTGTTGTCGATCCGCTGCGGCGAATAGGCCTGCGCGAAGGCGAGCATGCTCACGGTGTAGAGGGTGTTCGTCATCAGGGTCGCCTGGTTCTTCCAGGGCAGTTCCACGTCGTTGACGATCAGGCAGTTGTTGGAGCCCACGCCGCAGCGGCTCTGGAACTCGGCGACTCCGCCACTCGCCGATAGGATCGTGATGTCGACCTCCGCCGTCGCGTACGGACCGATCGCGCCGTAGTTGATGGTCGGAACGCTGTTCGGTTCGAGCGCCTGGTATCCCAAGGCCATCGCGAACACCGAATTGACGTCGACGAGCACCGAGGCCTGCAGATCGCTCTCGATCTTGAAAGAGTAGACCTCGTTCGCGCTGGCCTTGACGGTCGGGCCCGATGAAAGGGCCGACGCGTAGACGAACGGCTGGACCGGGTCCTTCGGACCGCCCCTGTTGCCGGCTGACGCACTCGCCAGGTTCGGGAAGCTCGAGCGCTCGCCGAGGTTCCCGGCGTATGGGTTCGGGATCTCCAGGATCTTGGAGGCGCCTGCCGAACCACCGGTCGTGGTCTGCCGCTCGGTCTCGCTGCCGATGTCGACCCGTACGGTGGACTGGGACGCCGGCAGTGGCGTGTCGAACGCGAAGGCCGGAGATGCGGCCGCACAGGCCGCTGTCGCGGCCAACACCAAAACACTCAGTCTCGACATGGACGCCACCGATCCCCGTATCGCCAAGCTTCGCCGCGAAGAGAACTCATCTTCCGCGTGTCATATCAAGGATGTTCTTTCTGAACGCGACTCGCACGACGCGCCTGACCTCGACGCCGGCAACATGCGCCCAAAGCCTGACGTCAGGCGGACAGAACGATGAAGGTCCCGCGTCGCGCGAGGCGGCTCACGCGATCGCGCGAGGCCTCAAGCAGCTGATTTTCTGAAGGAACCGATGGTGGACGTGACAGGGATTGAACCTGTGACCCCCTCGATGTCAACGAGGTGCTCTCCCGCTGAGCTACACGTCCGTACCTTCGGGAAGGCGGGGATATACAGATCGGCCCCGCGCTTAGCAAGCGCGGCCGAACAGCCTTTCTACGCGGCGATCATCCGCTCCACCTCGGAGACGATCTCGCGCAGGTGGATGGGCTTGCTCAGCACCTTGGCGCCGGCGGGGGCCTGCTCGCCGGCGGCGAGGGCCACGGCGGCGAAGCCGGTGATGAACATGATCCGCAGGCCCGGGTGCTTCGCGGCGGCCTGGCGGGCCACCTCGATGCCGTCGAGGCCGGGCATGACGATGTCGGTGAGCAGCAGGTCCCAGGACTCGTCCAGATAGGTCACCGCCTCTTCGCCATCGGCGCAGGCGGTCACCTCGTGGCCGGCGCGTTCGAGCGCACGGGCGAGGAAGCCCCGGAGGGAGTCGTCGTCTTCGGCAAGGAGGATGCGTGACATGGGCATTCTGGGTCGCTGGATCGCCTACAATAGCTAGCGAAGGGTAAAGGCGCCATGAAGGCCTTTGACGCTGGACCCCGGTCCGGCGTTCAATGCACAACGATGAACGCCCTCGAACCGCTCCCTCACGCGCTGACGCCGCCGATCGGCCCCGCGTTCGAGGTGCGCAGGGCGGCGGGTGCGGGCGCGCCGCCCACGCCGCTGGTGTTCGCCTCGCCCCATTCGGGGCGGCTCTATCCCGAGGACATGATGTCGGCCGCGGCGCTGGACGCCGTGTCGATCCGCCGCTCCGAGGACGCCTTCGTCGACGACCTGATCGCCGACGCGCCAGATCACGGCGCCACCGTGATCACCGCCAACTTCGCCCGCGCCTACATCGACCTGAACCGCGAGCCGTTCGAACTGGACCCGCAGATGTTCTCGGACCAGCTGCCGGAGTTCGCCCGCGCCCGCACCGCCCGCGTGGCCGCGGGCCTGGGCGCCATCGCCCGGGTGGTGTCGGAGGGCCAGGAGATCTACCGCCGCAAGCTCACCTTCGCCGAGGCGCGGCGGCGGATCGACGGCGCGCACGCCCCCTATCACGAGGCGCTGGCCGGGCTGCTGGCCGAGGCGCAGGCCGCGCACGGTTTCGCCATCCTGGTGGACTGGCATTCGATGCCGGCGGCGGCCGCCAAGGCGGGCGGGCGCGACCGGCCCTGCGACATCGTCCTGGGCGACCGCTTCGGCGCGGCCTGCGCCGGCGTGCTGCCCACCCGCGTCGAGCGCGAGCTGGAGGCCCTGGGCTACCGGGTCACCCGCAACACGCCCTACGCCGGCGGCTACACCACAGAACACTACGGCCAGCCCCACCGCCGCGCCCACGCCCTGCAGATCGAGATCAACCGGGCGCTCTACCTGGACGAGGCGACGCTCTCTCCCACGTCGGGGTTCGAGACGCTGCGCGCTCACATCGAGCAGCTGACCCGAACCCTCGCGGCGGCGGACTGGTCCGCGCTCAGGGCGGCCTAGGCCAGCACCACGCGCTGGCGGCGCAGCATCGCCCCGGCCGTCCCGAAGCCCATGATCATCAGCGCCCAGGTCGCCGGTTCCGGCACGCCGGCGGGTCCGGACAGGATCACGTTGTCGAGAAAGACGGTGTCCACGTTCGGGCTCCAGTCTCCGTAGATCTCGATCTGGCGCAGGTCGCCCATGATGGTGTTGAACACCTGGTCCGACACCCGCGGCCCCTGGACGTTGTCGCCGCCCGTGTAGAAGTTGTCCGCCGTCAGCGAGATATTGAACGTCTTTAGCTGCGCGCCGGGGCCGAGCGTCCAGTTGCTGAACATGCGCAAGCCGTTGGCCCCGCTCAGCACCACCAGCGGTCGCGAACCCGAATACACGCTCGACGCGGACGAGAGGTCGAAGCTCAGCGTCCCGCCGGCGTACGCCTGCTTGTCGCCCAGGAACTTCTCGGGCGCGACGAAGCCCCAGCCCCCGAACCCGTGCTGCTTGCTGATCAGGTCGGCGACGGGATCGTAGGTGACCGGCTGCGGCGCGCCGCCGACCCCCTGCCACGAGCCAAAGCCCCAGCCGTCGGTCCCGGTGTCGAAGGTCGAGCTCACCGTCGTGGCGGCGGCGGCCTGGCCGCCCAGCGCGAGGGCGGCGGCGAACGCGAAGGCCGAGAGGCCCGTCTTCATACTCATGACTCTGCTCCTGGTTGGCCGCACGAGGAGGCGCGGCTGTCGGGAGCGGGCTAAGGCGCGGGTCGGGATCGTGTCGCCCGGACTCCGACGAACGGCCGAGCTGGTCGACGGAGGGACGCGATTTCGCCTCGCGGGCGAGGGGGCTCAGCCGCCGGCCGGCAGCCGGATGGCGACGCGCATCCCGCGCCCGCCGGCGCCGCGCGTCCAGTGGACCGTCCCACCGTGGCGCGCCGCCCGGTCCGCCAGGCCGCCGAGCCCCGCGCCGGCGGCGACCGTCGCGGGGTCGAAGCCCACGCCGTCGTCCTCCACCGTCACGGCCAGCGCCTCGCCGTCCGCCGCCAGCGTCACGCGCACAGTCTGCGCGCAGGCGTGCTTGACGATGTTGTTGGTCACCTCGCGCAGCATGGCGCGGAGCGACGGGGCGACCTTGGAGTCCAAGCCCGGCAGCCCGTCGCGCGCCGGCGGCCAGTCCAGGGCCACGCCACGCGCCTCCAGCCGCTCGGCCATCTCCTTGCGCGCCCCGGCCAGGGTCTCGGCCAGCCCCGCCTCGGCGCCCGTGGGCTCGGTGACGATGCTGCGCAGGTCGGCCAGGGTCTCGCGGATGTAGCGGTCCTTGCGCTCGCCGTCGCGGCTGTGCAGGGCGCTGAGCAGGCTGGCGCCCAGGTTGTCGTGGATGTCGCCCGCGATCCGCTTGCGCTCCATGACGACGCCGCGCTCGTAGGCGTCGCGGTTGTCGAACACGAAGCGCAGCATGTCGGCCAGGGCGTCGGCCCGCGCCGCGTCCGCCGGCGAGAACAGCGCCCGGCCGCCCCGGGCGTATTCCAGCCGCAGCGCCGGCAGGCCGCCCACCGCCGGCGTCACCAGCGCCAGGCCGTCGCCCTCGAGCCGCGCCGCCTCCCCGCCCTCGGCCACATCCAGCCGCAGCGGGTCGAACCGGGTCTTCAGCACGTCGATCCAGGACGCGAGTTGCCCGCCCGCGTCGGCCGTCAGCCCGATCTGCACCACGCCCTCGAAGAGCGCCCGCTCGTCGGTCTCGCGCCGGCGCAGCACCCGCTCGGCGATCCAGCCCCGGAGCGGCAGCCACACCAGGCCGCAGATCAGCAGCGCCAGCGACAGGCTGACCTCGCCAGAGAGCTGCAGCCCCGCCAGGAAGACCATGTCCAGCCCCGCCAGCAGCATCAGCCCCAGCGTCCAGGCCATGATCCGGCCCCACCACGCGCCCAGCTCGAACAGCCGGTAGCGCATGATCCCGACGGCCAGGCCGCCGTAGATCACCAGGAACAGCAGGAAGCCGTAGGGCTCGATCACCGACGTATCGACGCCGAACATCTGCGGCGCCAGCACCGTGCCGGCGAAGGCGCTGGCCACCAGCACCCACGACAGCAGGAACCAGGACAGCGCGGCGCGCGCCACCGGGTCGCGCTGCGTCAGTCGCCAGTGCACGGCCGACAGCGCGAAGCAGCCGGCGATCCCGCACATCTGCAGGAACCGCCGCGCGAAGGTGAGGTCCGGGAACCACCCTGCCGCCTGGGCCACGTACCAGGCCAGGTAGACGCCGACGATCGCCCAGCCCACCCAGCGCGGCGCGATCTTCCGGGGGTAGTAGAGCAGCAGCGCCAGGAGGGCGGCGCTGAACAGGCTGCCCCCCAGGAAGTTCACTCCGTTGATCAGGTAGAAGGCCGCCTCGGGCAGGGCCAGTTCGCGCGCCGAGTAGATCACCCCCATCGGCGCACAGATCAGCATCGCGAAGCCGCTCAGCAGCATGTAGCGGGCGCTGGTCTCGCGCGGCCGGAAGACGAAGATCGCCGCCGAGGTCAGCCACGAGACGACGCCCACGACCACGCCGATCCAGAAGTCGACGCCGAAACTGCCGATCGGCCGCCCCCAGGTGGGCGCCACCGTCCAGTCGCGCCCGCCCGCGTCGCGGAACGTCACGCTCGGCCCGGCCTGGATCGCCGCCAGCCGCCCCTGCCGGTCCATGAACCGCTGGAAGTCTCGGAACGGGCCGAAGCTGCCGTCCACCTGGCCGGTGAGGTCGTTGCGCTCGAGCCGCAGCCGGTCGCCGTCGCCCAGCACCTCGACGATCACGGTCCCGCGCGGGATCGCCTGCGAAGGTCCGGCCGCCGTCTCCACGACCGCCCCGCCCGCCGCCGCGTCGAAGCGCAGCGAAAGCCCCAGGTAGGGCTGGCTGATTGAAAACCCGATCACCCCCGCGATCACCGCGGCCACGAACACCAGCGCCAGCGCCAGGAGGCGCGTCGGCGTCGCGCGCACGGCCACGCCGCGCGCCGCGTGCAGACCCATGGGCGCCACGCTGCCCTCAGTCATCCGCGAAACTCGCCCCCCGGACGCACGCACTCGCGCGCCACGCGCCAAAACTTAGGGGAATCATCGGTCTATGCCACTATGCAATACTGACGTTCGCGCCAAAACCGAGTGAAACGGCCCCCAGCGTATGGTCGACGATAGCGCCGATGCGGCCCGCGGGGCCTCCCCCGATCGGGGGTGCCTGATCGTCGAGGATCGGCCCGACACCCGCGCCTGGCTGGTCGAGGTGGTGGGCGAGGCCTTCCCCGGCGTTCCCGTCGCCACCGCCGCCAGCCTGCGCGACGCCCGCCGCTGGCTGGCCGCCCATGCCGAGGCGCCCGAATGGCCGCTCACCCTGGCCCTGCTCGACCTCGGCCTGCCCGACGGCTCGGGCGTCGAGCTGGTCCGCGAGCTCGCCGCGACCTTCCCGGACGCCCTGCCCGTCGTCGCCACCATCTACGACGACGACCTGCACCTGTTCGACTCCCTGGCCGCCGGCGCCCAGGGCTATGTCCTGAAGCAGGAGCACCCCGACACCGTCGCCGCCTGCCTGCGCCGCATCGACGCCGGCGAGCCGCCGCTCTCGCCCTCGATCGCGCGCCGCATGCTGGACCGCATGCGCCCGGCGCCGACCGCGCCTGCGACGACGAAGCCCCGCGACGACGCGGGCCTCAGCCCCCGCGAGGTCGAGGTCCTGACGCTGCTGGCGCGCGGCATGTCGGCCCCAGAGGCCGCGCGCGAGATCGGCCTGAAGCCCCAGACCGTCGCCGGCTACGTGAAGGTCATCTACCAGAAGCTCCACGTCTCCAGCCGCGCCGAGGCGGTGCTGGCGGCGGCGGAGCGAGGGCTGACTTAGGGGGCCGCGCGAACCCGCCGCCAAAGCTTCGCTGGCGCTCGACGCGGGTCAAGCGGTGCGCCCGGCCGCAGGACCGGCGGACGCCGTGGCCCTGGCCAGCTCGCGGGCGAGCTCCGCGCGGTTGAAGGGTTTGCGCAGCACCGGCCCCGACCAGGCTTGGGCCAGGGCGTCGAGGTCGGCGTAGCCGCTCATCAACACGACCGGCAGCTCCGGGCGCAGCGCCCGCAGGGCGGCAGCGGTCTCGCCGCCGTTCAAGCCCGGCATCGCAAAATCGATCAGCGCCGCCCCGAGCGCGGACGGCGCCCGCCGCAGTTCGGCGATGGCCGTTTCGCCGTCGCTGGCTTCCGTGACTCGGCAGCCGAGGTCCTGCAGCAGGCCCGCGGCCGCCGTGCGAACCGCCGTGTCGTCATCCACGAGCAGCAGCCCCAGGCCCTTGAGCGCCGTGATGTCCTGCTCCGCTTCGGGTTCCGGCGCCGGGCGCTGGGCGCCCTCGGCGCGCGGCAGGTAGACGCGGAACGTGGACCCGAGTCCGGGCGCCGTCTCGACGCGCACGCCGCCACCCAGTTGCTTGGCCAGGCCCAGCACCTGGGAGAGGCCGAGCCCCGAGCCTTTGCCGAGCGGCTTGGTCGTGAAGAATGGCTCGAACACGCGCGCGAGCACATCGGGCGTCATGCCCTCCCCCCCGTCGGAGACGGCGACCACGACATAGTCTCCGGCCGGCGGCGCCTCAGGCGCCTCCCGAGCCGGCTCGTCCGCCGCATTGCCCACCGACACTGTGATCGAGCCGCCGCCGGACAGGGCGTCCCGGGCGTTGAGCGCCAGGTTGACGATCATCAGGTCGAGTTGCGTCGGGTCGGCCATGGCCGGCCAGAGGTCGTCGGCGATCCGCGCCTCGATCGTGTGGGTGAAGCCAAGGGTCGGACGCAGGAGGTCGAGGGCGGCGCGCACCTGCGCCCCGACGTCTATGGGCCGGGGCTCGAGCCGCTGGCGGCGCGAGAACGCGAGCAATTGCGAGGTCAGCGCCGCGCCGCGTTCCGCCGCCGTGCGCGCCTGGTCGACGAAGCGAAGCAGCGGGGGCTCCTTCAGCCGCCGGCCGAGCAGGTCGAGATTGCCCAGCACGGCCATCAGCAGGTTGTTGAAGTCGTGCGCGACGCCGCCGGTCAGGCGTCCGACCGCCTCCATCTTCTGGGCCTGGGCCAGGCTTTCGGTCGCCTCGGCGAGCTCGCGCGTGCGCTGGCTCACCCGCTCCTCCAGTGACGCGTTGAGCTCCAGCAGGTCGCGGCGCTGGGCGTCGATCACGGCAGCCGAGTCGCTCAGCCGCGCTTGCAGCGCGTCGATTTCGCGGGTCCGCGTCGGGGCCAGCGTCATGGCGTCGCCCGCAGCCCAGTCGGCCGCGGTCTGCGCCAGGCGTTCGACCGGCCTCACGATGTCGCGCGCCAGCAGCGCCGCCGCCGCCGCCCCCGCGATCACGAGCGCCAGTCCCACCACGCCGCCCCAGGCCAGCGAGCGCCGGACGGCGCCGATCACCTCGGCCTCTGGAACCGATACGAGGAACGTCCAGCCGTAGTCCGGCGACCGGTTCCAGGCGACGACGCTCCGCACGCCGTCCATCGTGGGTCCGGTGGTGATGCCGGACGGGGCGTTCCGCACCTGGCGCAACAGCCCCAACGGAACCTGGCGGCCGACGAATTGCGGAGCGCTGCGGCTGCGGCTGACGATGACGCCTCTCGCATCGAGCACGGTGCCGACCCAGCGCGCCGGGAAGCGCTGGTCGGCCCACAGGCGATCGAGCACGGCCGCCGGCGTGACGGCCGCGATGCGCGTGGTGCGGCCGCCCGGTCCGGGCGCCGGAATGTCGAAGGCGATGCTCGGGAGACGCGTCCCGACCCCCAGGAAGAGATTGGACACCCGGGCGCCGTCCTCGCGCGTCCGCGCGATCGTCACGCCCGCCTGTTCCGGCCTGACCCGGGGCACCGCCGACCCGGGCGCCGCGCGCGTGCTGGCGACCAGGAAGCCATTCGGGTCGATGAGCGAGATGGCCGCATCCATGCCGAGCGTCGCCGTCCGCGCCTGAGCGTCGAACGCCGACCAGTCGCCCTGGACCAGGGCCGGCGAACTGGCGAGCGTCCGCAGCAGCACCTCGTTACGGCGAAGGTCCCGGTCGACCACGAGGGAAAGCGCCCGCGCGGTCTCCACGATCTGCGCGTCCACCAGCCGCCGCTGTTCGCTGTAGCTCTTCCAGACCAGCACGCCGAAGGCCACGATTGCGGGGACCAGGATCGCCAGCACCAGCAGCATCAGCCTGCTGCGCAGGCTGAGCGCCCCCGAGTGCGTCTGCCTTGGGGAAGCTGTCGAGTCGGGATCCAGGATACCGGCTGTCATCGCGCCGACCCTAGGTCGTCAGCGGCGGCGTGGGAATGCAGATATGTCCAACCTGGAGTTGCCACCCCGGCCTAGAGGCCTTCCCAGTCGGGATGAGCCATCCTGAGTGGATCGGAAGGCCTCTAAACTCAAGGAAGTGAGCCCGTTGATCCCTCTACGAGGAACCGATCCGGCGCGCGGTCACGATCCAGGCGCGCGAGTCGAAGAATACCCCATCCGCCGTCGCATGCGCCTCCGCCAGGGCGCGCACGCTCGCTCGCACCCCGGCGTCGCGCGGACCGTCCTTTGGGACGAACAGGTCGAGGATGGCCTCGCACGCCGCGTCGACGGTCGGACCGTAGAACACGGGCTCATGGACCTCGGCGAAGTCGACCGAGACGAAGCCCGCCGCCGTCAGGAGCCGCGTCGTCTCCGCGCGATCGCCGAGCGAGAAGGCCGGCGCGGCGCCCCCGGATCGCACGCCCGCCGAGGCCAGGGCCGCTGGAATGGCCGTCGCCCACGCGTTGCGGCCGCGCGCCTGCCAGACCATCTGCACGAGGCGCCCGCCCTGGGCCATCGCCCGGCCGATGTTGGCGAACGCGGCCGCCGGATCGGCGAAGAACATCGTGCCGAAGCGGCTGATGCAGACGTCGAAATGCGCCGCCGGAAACGCCTGGACCTGGGCGTCGCCCTGCTCGAAGGCGACGTTCCGCAGCCCCTCGTCCTCAGCTCGGCGGCGGGCGACGCGGAGCATGTCCTCCGAGACGTCGACGCCCAGGACACTTCCCGCCGGCGCGGCGCGGGCCGCCTCACGCGTGGATTGGCCGGCGCCGCAGCCCACGTCGAGCACGCGGTCATGCGGCCCGACCTTCAGGGCGGCGCGGAAGTGCGCATCCAGCCTGCGCAGCTCGGCGTCGTAGAACTCGGCCCGATCCAACGCCATGGTCTCGCCCACCGGTCCTAGGCCACCCGCGCCAGGGCCGCCTCGCGGCTGAGCGCCAGCTGCACGGTGGGCCGCGCCTCGATCCGCGCGACATAGTCCTGGAGCGGCTGGCCCAGCGGAAGGCCGAGCTGGAGCGCGCCGCGGGCCATGACGAACAGATAGGCGTCCGCAGCGCTGAAGGCCTCGCCGAAGAGATGGCCGCGCTCGACGCTGGGGGCGATGAAGTCGAACCAGCCGACGATGTCGCGAGCGACCGCCTCGCCCGCGTCCTCGGCCAGCGACAGGTAGATCGGGAACCGTTTGTGGATCTCGCTCGCGATGAAGCCGAGCATCTCCAGAAGCCGGTAGCGGCCTAGGTCCCCGGGCGGCGCGAGGTGCGGCGCGCGGTCGGCGACCCAGGCCAGGATCGCCACATTCTCGGTCAGCACCTTGCCGTCGTCGAACATCAGCGCGGGAACCTGGCCCTTCGGATTGACGGCCAGGTAGTCGCCGCCGCCGGCGAGCTGTTTCGACTCGATGTCGACCTGGGCGATCTCGAACGGCAACCCGGCCTCCAGCAGCGCGATGTGATCTGCGAGGCTGCTGAAGCCGGGGGCGAAGAACAGTTTCATCGGTCGAACTCGCTCACTTCCTAATCCTGTTAGGTCAATGATAGAAATGACCGAACTGAATTCTGGAAGGCCGCGAATGTCGAACGCCGAAAAAACAGATCCCGTTCGGCAGCCGCCGCGAACAGGGCGCTCGCTCGACGCCTTCGACCGAAAGATATTAGGCGCGCTCGCCGCCGACGCCGACGTCAGCTACGCCCAGCTCGGCCAGGCGGTCGGCCTGTCGGCGCCCGCAGTGCACGACCGGGTGAAGAAGCTGCGCGCGTCGGGCTGCCTGCGCCGCACGGCCGCCCTGCTCGACGGACCTGCGACGGGCAAGCCGCTTCTCGCCTTCGTGCATGTCGACAGCACGGGCTGGTGCGAGACCCCCGAGCTGATGGCGGTGATGGAGCTGCCCGAAGTCGAAGAGGTCCACTCGGTCAGCGGCGACACCTCCATGCTGCTCAAGGTGCGGTGTGCGTCCGGCCGCGCGCTGGAGGGCCTGCTGGCTCGGCTATATGCGATGCCCGGCGTCCGGAACACGCGCAGCTACGTCGTCCTGTCCACTTACCTCGAACGCACCACCCAGGCCGGCGTCACGGAATTCCCCCCGGCGGGACAGCCTCAACCCGTACACCCCTGACGCGCCCCGGACGCGCCGGCTCGGGGGTGCGGAGAACGCGACTGTCGCGCCCTCGCCTCGCCGCCTAAGCTCCTCCCAACCCCCAGCGCCAGGAGCCCGCCCCGATGCCCACCGTCCTCATCACCGGATGCTCGTCCGGCTTCGGCCTGGACGCCGCCCGCTGGTTCCTCGACCGGGACTGGTCCGTGGTCGCCACCATGCGCACGCCGCGCGACGACCTGCTGCCGCCGTGCGACCGGCTGCGCATCCTGCCGCTGGACGTCACCGACGCCGTCAGCATCGCCGCCGCGATCAAGGCCGCCGGCCCGCTCGACGTTCTGGTCAACAACGCCGGCGTCGGGATGGTGAGCCCCCTCGAGGGCGTCTCGATGGACAAGATCCGCGAGCTCTTCGAGACCAACACGCTCGGCACGATCGCCATGACCCAGGCCGTGCTGCCGCAGTTCCGCGAGCAGCGCTCGGGCGTGGTGGTCAACGTGACCTCGGGGGTCACCTTCCAGCCGCTGCCGCTGATGTCGATCTATACGGCCAGCAAGGCGGCGGTGAACGCCTTCACGGAATCGGTGGCGATCGAGCTGGAGCCGTTCGGCGTGCGCGTGCGCATCGTCATTCCCGGCCGCGCGCCCGAGACCCCGTTCGGCGACAACGCCCGCGGCCGCATGGGCATGAACATCCCCGAGGCCTACGGAGCCGTCGCCGCCCAGGTCTTCGCCCGCTTCCAGGCCGGCGGCGACGTCACCTATTCCCGCGACGTGGCCGAGGCCGTCTGGCGCGCCGCCACCGACGCCTCCTGCCCCATGCGCCTGCCGGCCGGCGCCGACGCGGTCGCCCGCGCCAACGCGGCGCGCTGAGGCCGCCCGAGGGAAGCCCCTGCTCGTCATCTCCGGGCTCGACCCGGGGATCCATTCCAGGGCGCCGGCCAGGTCCGCACGTGCGCCCGAACCTCCGAGTGGATGGCCGGGTCAAGCCCGGCCATGACGAGCAGGAGGGGTTCGGGCTCCAGCGCGTCAGCGCCGCCATAAGAACCACGGACCACACCGACCACAAGGACGAGCCGCGGCCGAGCGGCTGCACGTCCGTGTGGTCCGTGGTCGAATCCGACAGCGCCTGCGGCGCGCATCGCGTCTGGAGCGCAGGGGCCTCATCCGCGCGCAGGCCAAAAAAATGCCGCGCCATCGGGCGCGGCAGTTCAATAGGGAGGAAACGCCCAGGAAGGGCAGGAGGCATCAGCGACGCCTCACAGTGCTCAAGCTAGTGTGCGGCGCACAAAAATGCAAGTCTGCCTGCAGAAACTTTTGTGTCGCACCCCGTCGCATTTCCTGTTTTGCAAGGAAAAACAGGATATCACGTTACGTCATTCACCTTAGACGTTATGTGCGGCGCACAACGGACTGGCGGGAAGCCGCGGCTTCCCCTACAAGCGCGCGCCTTCTGAAAGAGACTTCCCGCGCCATGTCGCTCCGAAACATCGCCATCATCGCCCACGTCGACCACGGCAAGACCACCCTCGTCGACCAACTCCTGGCCCAGTCGGGCGTGTTCCGCGCCAACGAGGCGACGGTCGAACGCGCCATGGATTCCAACGACCAGGAGCGCGAGCGCGGCATCACCATCCTGGCCAAGTGCACGTCGGTCCTGTGGAACGGCGCCGCCGGCGAGACCCGCATCAACATCATCGACACCCCCGGCCACGCCGACTTCGGCGGCGAGGTCGAGCGGATCCTGGGCATGGTGGACGGCTGCGTCCTGCTGGTGGACGCCGAAGAGGGCGTCATGCCCCAGACCAAGTTCGTGCTGGGCAAGGCGCTGAAGATGGGCCTGCGCCCCATCCTCTGCCTCAACAAGGTGGACCGCCCCCACGCCGACCCGGACCGCGTGCTGAACGACGCCTTCGACCTGTTCGCGGCCATGGGCGCGACGGACGAACAGCTCGACTTCCCGCACATCTACGCCTCGGGCAAGAACGGCTGGGCGACGCTGGACCTGGCCAAGCCGAACGACAACCTGGGCCCGCTGTTCGACCTGATCGTCGACCATGTGCCGCCGCCGAAGGCCGAGGCCCGCAAGGACGAGCCCTTCCAGATCCTGTCGGTGCTGATCGAGAGCGACCCGTTCCTGGGCCGCCTGCTGACCGGCCGCATCGAGAGCGGCAAGGCCGTTCCCGGCATGCCGATCAAGGCGCTGAGCCGCGACGGCAAGGAGATCGAACGCGGCCGCATCACCAAGGTGCTGGCGTTCCGCGGCCTGAAGCGCCAGCCGATCGACGGCGGCGCCGAGGCCGGCGACATCGTCGCCATCGCGGGCCTGTCGAAGGCCACCGTGGCCGACACGCTGTGCGCCATCGACGTGACCGAGGCGCTGCCGGCCCAGCCGATCGACCCGCCCACGATCTCGATGACCGTCAGCGTCAACGACAGCCCGCTGGCCGGCCGCGAGGGCGACAAGGTGCAGAGCCGCGTGATCGCCGCGCGCCTGCAGAAGGAAGCCGAGAGCAACGTCGCCATCCGCGTCACCGAGACGTCCGAGAAGGACGCCTACGAGGTGGCCGGCCGCGGCGAACTGCAGCTGGGCGTGCTGATCGAAGGCATGCGCCGCGAGGGCTTCGAGGTCTCCATCAGCCGCCCGCGCGTGGTCTACCAGACCGACCCGGAGACGGGCGAGCGCATGGAGCCGATCGAGGACGTGATGATCGACGTGGACGACGAGTTCACCGGCATCGTCATCGAGAAGCTGTCGGCCCGTAAGGCCGAGCTGAAGGACATGGGCCCGTCGGGCGCGGGCAAGACCCGCATCAGCCTGATGAGCCCGTCGCGCTCGCTGATCGGCTACCAGGGCGAGTTCCTGACCGACACCCGCGGCTCGGGCGTGCTGAACCGCGTGTTCAGCCACTACGAGGCCTACAAGGGCCCGATCGATGCTGGCCGCAAAGGCGTGCTGGTCTCCAACTCCGACGGCGAGACCGCGGCCTATGCGCTGTGGAACCTGGAGGAGCGCGGCACGATGTTCGTCGGCGCTGGCGAGAAGACCTACCAGGGCATGATCATCGGCGAGAACTCGCGGTCGGACGACCTCGACGTCAACCCGATGAAGGCCAAGCAGCTCACCAACGTCCGCGCCTCGGGCAAGGACGAAGCCGTGCGCCTGACCCCGCCGCGCCGCCTTACCCTCGAACAGGCCATCGCCTACATCGAGGAAGACGAGCTAGTGGAAGTGACGCCGAAGAACATCCGCCTGCGCAAGAAGGTCCTGAACCCGAGCTTCCGCAAGAAGCGCGTCAAGGAAGACTAGGGCCCTTCTCCCCTTGCGGGAGAAGGTGGCCTGCGCAGCAGGTCGGATGAGGGGTCGCGCTCCGCTGTCCGACACACTGCGCGCCGCAGGCGTTGTCTTTTTTAAACCACGGACCACACGGACCACACGGACTCGCAGCTGCAGGACTGCGGGTCTCCTCGCCCCGTCCGTGTAGTCCGTGTGGTCCGTGGTCGATATTTCGGCGCTGACGCGCCCTCGTGGCTGAGAGCCCCGCACGACCCCTCATCCGTCAGCCTTCGGCCGACACCTTCTCCCGCGAGGGGAGAAGGATCCCTATCGCGCCTCGATCGCGACCAGCCCGTGGTCCGGACCCTTGCGGACCACCACGTCCGCGTAGGCCATCGTCGGTGCGATGTGCTCGGCCAGGTTCACCAGGTTGAGGTGCGTCCAGCCCGCTTCGAACATCGCGTCGCGCTGCACAGGGTCCAGCTTGGCGAAGAAGCTCTCCGGATCCTCCGCGATGATCCCGTGCAGCCGCGCGAGCCACCAGGCCTTGGCGTGCGCCGGGTCCGCATCGACATAGAGGCGCAGGCCCAGCAGCGCCCGCGCCTCCGGCGTCTGCAGCATGTTGACGCCCTCGATGATCACCACGTCGGCGGCGGCCACCTCGCGGATCTCGCCCTGCACGATGTCGTAGGCGACGTGCGAATAGACCGGCGTCCTGGCCGCCCGCCCCGCCGCCAGATCGGCCAGGAAGGCGTGGAAGGCGTCGCGGTCGTAGGTCTCGGGGAAGCCCTTCTTCAGGTTCAGGCCCGCAGCCTCCAGCTCGGCGTTCGGCCGCAGGAAGCCGTCGGTGGCCACCACCTCGACCGAGAGGCCCTGCGCCTCCAGCCCGTCGGCGATCGCGCGCGCCAAGGTGCTCTTGCCCACGGCCACGCCGCCCGCGACGCCAATCAGGAACGGCCCATCGCCACGCGCAGCCGCGCGCTCGGCGACCAGGGACATGAGCGCGGCGTCGAGGTCGGTCATCGGCCAAGGGGTTCACGCAAGGGCCGCCATGGTCAAGCCGGCCCTTGCGTTCGCGGCCGGGCGCGCCCAGATCGCCGCCAGCAAGGGGAGGCCGCATGCTCAAGCTCCACACCGCCAAGGGGACCATCGGCCTCGCCTGCGAGATCGCGCTCGAGGAGGCCGGCGCGACCTACGAGGTCCACCGCCTCAACTTCATGGAGAACGAGCAGCGGGCTGAGCCCTACCTGGCGCTCAACCCCAAGTCCCGCGTGCCGGCCCTGGAGACCGACCGGGGCGTGATCACCGAGACCCCGGCGATCATGGGCTACATCGCCCGCACCTTCCCGGCCGCGCGCCTCGCCCCGCTGGACGACGCCTTCGCCATGGCCGGGCTGGAGTCGCTGATGAGCTACTTCGCCGCCTGGGTTCACCCCGCCGCCGCCCACCGGCACCGCGGCGCCCGCTGGGCCGACGATGCGGCCGCCATCGCCGAGCTGCGCCGCAAGGCCCCCGAGGTGTTCGGCGCGGCCATGCATCTGGTCGACGAACGCTTTCTCCGCGGTCCCTGGGTCCTGGGCGAGGCCTATTCCGTCGCCGACCCCTACCTGTACGTCCTGACCAGCTGGATCCCGCGCGACGGCCTCGACATGGCCGACTTCCCCCGCCTCGCCGACCACTTCGCGCGCATGGAAACGCGGCCTGCGGTCGCCGCGGTGCTGGCGCGCGTCAGCGGTTGAATCGCCTTACCTCCGTCGCAAGGGCGCGGTACCAATAGGCCATGAGCCCGCCCGCCAAGCCCTACCCGCCCAAACCCTACCCTCCGAGGCACTACCCCACGCCGGCCGCCAAGTGCGCCGACCTGGTGGTCCACGTCATGGGCCTGACCCTCGCCCTGGTGGGCGGGATCGTGCTGCTGACCCTGGCCGTGATGAAGGGCTCGATCAGCCAGGTGGTGGGCGTATCGATCTACGGCGCGGGCGTCATCGCGATGCTGGCCTTCTCGACGGCCTACAACTTCGCCAAGCCGCAGTACCGGCCGGTGCTGCGCCGCCTGGACCACGCGGGCATCTTCCTGATGATCGCCGGCTCCTACACCCCCTTCACCCTCAACCTGGCGGGCGGCTGGGGCGTGGGCATGACGGCGGCCGTCTGGACGATCGCGACGCTGGGCGCCCTGGGCAAGCTGGCGCTCACCGGCATCGACCGGAAGTTCTGGGTGGCGGTCTACCTGGCGCTGGGCTGGCTTGTGGTGATCGCGCTGAAGCCGATGATCGAGAGCCTGGCCTGGTATGCCCTGGCCCTGCTGGTCACCGGCGGCGTGCTCTATTCGACCGGCGTGATCTTCTACGTGAACAAGAAGCTGAAGTTCTGCCGCGCCATCTGGCACGGCCACGTGGTGGCCGCCGCCGCCGCCCACTGGACCGCCGTGCTGCTGGGCGTCGTCCTGGCCACCCAGCACTAGCCGATGCGCCGCCTCGTGGCCGGCCTGGCGCTTGCGCTCGCCGCCGGCGCCGCCCAGGCCCAGAGCCTCCCCCAGTGGGGTTACGCCCGCGACGGCCGGACCTGCGACGGCTATGCGCGCGCAGACATCCAAACGATCAAGGGCCTGTGCGCCGGCCTCGTCCTGGCCCCGCCGCCCGCCGGCCTGCCGCCTTCGAAGCGCACGATCCACATGCCGCGCACCCTGCTGGCCCTGCCGAACGGCGACTGGCTGGTCACCGACCTGGGCAGCTGGAACGCCGGCCGCGGCGCCGTCTGGCGGCTGACGCCCAAGCCGGGCGGCGAACCCACCCTCAAGCGCGTACTGACGAAGCTCGACATGCCGCACACCCTGGCGATCGGGCCTGACGGGAAGATCTACCTGGGCGAGATGAGCCGGATCAGCCGGTTCGATCCCGACGCCGCCGATCCGCAAGGCTCGCTGACGCCGGTCGTCACCGGCCTGCCGGACAACCGCCTGCACGAGAACCGCCACCCGCTCTCGGCCTTCGTCTTCGACGCCGACGGCGGGCTGATCGTCAACGTCGGCGCGCCGTCCGACCAGTGCCCGCCCAAGGCCGGCCAGGCGGAGTGCGCCGAGGCCCAGAAACAGGCCGCCCTCTGGCGCTTCGCCGCCCAGGGCCCCGGCAAGTGGGCGGCCGAACCCGAGGTCTACGCCCGCGGCCTGCGCAACTCCCTGGCCCTGATCCGCACCAGGGCCGGCGCGATCGTCCAGGGCGAGAACAGCATCGACGTCTCCGACGCCGCATGGCCGCCCGAGGAGCTGAACGTCATCCGCAAGGGCGCCAACTACGGCTGGCCCTACTGCATGGGCGCCAACCAGCCCGCGCCGGCCTGGAAGGCGAAGAAGCTCTCCTGCGCGCCCTATGCGAAGCCCCAGGTGCTGATGCCGCCGCACGGAGCGCCGCTGGACCTCATCGAGTACCGGGGCGCGATGTTCCCCGAGCTCGCGGGCAAGCTCATCGTCAGCCTGCACGGCTATCGCCCCACCGGCTCGCGCCTGCTGGCCTACACGCTGGACGCCTCGGGCGTTCCGAGCGCCGCAAAGCCAGTCGATCTGACGCCGGGGTGGCTTTCGGTGAAGGGCCGCCGCCCGGCCGGCGCGCCGGTGGGGATGGCGGTGGCGGCGGACGGCGCCATCTGGGTCGCCGACGACCGCAACGGCGCGATCCTGCGGTTCGCCAGGGACCGCTAGGTCCGAGCCCCCTTGGCTGTCATCCCGGGCGAAGCGCAGCGGAGACCCGGGACCCAGGGCCACCGCATTGCAGAACCCTCTGGGTCCCGGCTCTACAGCCCGCACGCGGGCTTCCGGCCGGGATGACAGAAATTTTCGGGCTTCGAAATTGGCTGGCGTTCGCGCCCTACTCCGCCGCCATCCGGAACACGACGTCCTCGTCGCGCCACGCCGCCGGGATGAAGCTGTCGGGCGCCGGCCGCGAACGCAGCATCAGGCCGTTCATCGCCAGGGTCTCGGCCACCACGCAGGCCGCCGCGCCCAGCGGGAACGGCGGCTCGGCGCCGACCAGTCCCCTCAGCCGCTCGTCCAGCGAGCGGTAGTCCTCGGCCTGGGCGCAGCCGAAGGCGTCCAGGATCAGCGCCTCGTCGTCGGTCAGCCGTGGGTCGGCCGGGATCGACAGCGTCACCCGCCGGCGGCCCCGCACGCCCAGCTGCTGCACGAACGCCTCCAGCATCCGATAGGCCGCCTGGCCCGCATCGCCGCACGCCGCCTCGAAGTGGGCCCTCAGGCTGTGGCACGGCGTGGTCAGGGCCAGCAGCCGCACCGTGCGGATCAGCAGGCGCTCGCCGTGGAGCAGGTCGTCGCGGGGCTTGAGGTCGTGCATGGCGGGACTCGCAGGACTCCGGGAGAAGTCCGCACGACGCTATTGCTATTGCGATTCGTTCGCAACTAGAGATGCCGCCTCAGTAGCGCCTTTCCATGAACACGTCCGCGCGAGCGTAGGGCGTCTCGACCGGCGCTAGGTCCTTGAACCCCATGGCGCGGTAGAGGTCCAGGGCGGGACCCAGCGTGGAGTTCGTCTCCAGGTACAGCCGCGTAGCGCCGAGCTCGGCGCCGGCGTCGATGCAGCGCTGCATCAGGAGCCGCCCCAGCCCCGAGCCGCGCAGGTCCTCGGACACGGTCATCTTGGCGACCTCGTAGCCGCCGTCGTCCATCTTCATCAGGGCCACGCAGCCCACCGCCGCGCCGTCCTTCAGCGCCATGAAGATGCGGCCGCCCTTGTCGACGATCTTGGCCTGGGGCGCGGTCAGCACCTCCAGGTCCTTGGGCTCGATGGCGAAGTACTTGGTGATCCAGGCTTCGTTCAGCCGGTGGAAGGCGTCGGCGTGGCGCGGCTCGAACTCGACGATGTCCATGGCGGCCTCCTCGCGCAGGGATGGGGTGGTCAGGCGCGCAGTCTGCCGCCAAATTCGCCCCGATGCCCAACGCCACTTTCGCAAATCTGCCCACCACCGTCTTCGAGGAGATGTCGGGCCTTGCCCGCGCCCACGGCGCCGTGAACCTGGGCCAGGGGTTCCCGGACGACCCCGGCCCCGAGGCTGTGCGCGCCAAGGCCGCCGAGGCGGTGCTGAACGGCTACAACCAGTACCCGCCCATGGCCGGCCTGCCCGACCTGCGCCAGGCGGTGGCGGGCCACTACGGCCGCGCCCAGGGGCTCGACCTGGACTGGGCCGGCGAGATCACCGTCACCTCCGGCGCCACCGAGGCGCTGGCCGCCAGCTTCCTGGCCCTGATCGAGCCCGGCGACGAGGTGGTGGTCTTCCAGCCGTTCTACGACGCCTATCCGCCGCTGATCCGGCGCGCGGGCGGCGTGCCCAAGCTGGTCCGGCTGGAGCCGCCGCACTGGCGCTTCACCCGCGAGATGCTGGAGGCGGTCTTCACGCCACGCACCCGCCTCGTGGTGCTGAACAACCCGATCAACCCCACCGGCGTCGTCCTGCCCGACGAGGACCTGACCCTGCTGGCCGAGTTCTGCGTCAAGCACGACGCCGTCGCCGTCTGCGACGAGGTCTGGGAGCAGGTGGTTTTCGATGGCCGCCGCCACCGGCCGTTGATCGCGTTTCCGGGCATGCGCGAGCGCACGGTGAAGATCGGCTCGGCGGGCAAGATGTTCGGCCTCACCGGCTGGAAGGTCGGCTTCCTCTGCGCCGCGCCCGCCCTCACCCACAGCCTGGCCCGCGCCCACCAGTTCCTGACCTTCACCACCCCGCCCAACCTGCAGGCCGCCGTGGCCTGGGGCCTTGAGAACTCCGCCGACTGGTTCCGCGACATGCCGGCCGGCCTGCAGCGCTCGCGCGACCGGCTGGCCGAGGGGTTGCGCCGCGAGGGGTTCGCGGTCCTGCCCAGCCAGGGCACCTATTTCCTGAACGTCGACCTACCCGGCTCGGGCATCGTCGAGGGCGACCGCGACTTCTGCCTGCGGGCGGTGAAGGAGGCGGGCGTCGCCGCCATCCCGGTCTCGGCCTTCTACGAGGCGGACCCGGTGACCACCATCGCACGCCTCTGCTTCTCCAAGGGCGACGCCACCCTGGACGAAGGGATCGCGCGGCTGGCGAAGGCGCGGGACCTCAGCCGTAAGGTGGTGGCTTAGCCCCTCTCCCCCCTCTCGGCTCGTCATGGCCCGGCTTGTCCGGGCCACCCATGATCGCGGGAGGCTCAGGTTGTCCGCAGCGGCGCCGCCGAGATTTTCTTCTGCCCACGGTGATCATGGGTCGCCCGGACAAGCCGGGCGATGACGAGCATGTTGATTCAGGGCCGCGCCCGCCACTTCGCCGGCGTGACGCCGAAGGCCTTCTTGAAGGCGGCGATGAAGGCCGAGGGGCTCTGGTAGCCGGCGTCCAGCGCCGCCTCGGTCACCGGCGCGCCGTTGCTCAGCGACACCACCGCCTGCTGCATCCGCGCTCGGCCGCGCCAGGCCTCCAGCGACAGGCCGGTCCCGGCCAGGAACAGCCGCTGGAGGGTCCTGAGGCTCGCGCCCACGTGGCCCGCCAGCTCGGCCAGCGAGGCCTCGGCCCCCGGCTCGGCCAGGATGCGGTCGGCCAGCGCCCGAGCGCGCGGGTCGGTGGGCAGCGGAAGCTGGAAGGGCACGGTCTCAGCCTCCGCCAGCAGGTCGAGCAAGAGGCCCTCGATCCGCGCGTGGCCCAGGTCGTCCACGTCCAGCATGCCCAGCCGCACCACGTGCAGGATCAGTTCCTTCAACAGCGGGACCACCTCGATGGCGCGGCAGGCGTCCAGGCGCGGGTCGTCGGTGGCGAGGTAGAGGGTGCGCATGGCCACCGTCCCGCGCATCTCGATCTCGTGCGGCGTCCCGCCCGGCACCCAGATCGCCCGCGTCGGCGGCGCGAGCCAGGCGGCGTCCGGCGTCGCCACGCGCATGGTGCCGCTGGCGGCGAACACCAGCTGGGCCCAGGGGTGGGTGTGGCGGTCGAGCCGCGCGCCGTCGCGGTAGGTCACGGCCAGGCCCCGGACGGGAAAGCCGTCGACGTCCCGGGCGTTCTGGCGCGTGAGCGACATAATTCGTCAGACTAGCGCAAGCGCGCCGCAGCCGACAGGCCTAGCGTCCGGGTGAAGGAGCCTTCGCCATGCCCGGAACCCTCCGCCACTTCGCCATCAACGCCGACGACGTGCCGCGCGCCAAGCGCTTCTACGAGGACGTGTTCGGCTGGACCTTCACGCCCTGGGGCCCGCCCGGCTTCTACCAGAGCCGCACCACCGGCGAGGGCCATCTGGCCGCGCTGCAGGGCCGCCGCGACATCGGCGGCCAGCGGATGCCGGGCATGGAGATCACCTTCGGCGTCGACGACATCGCCGCCACGATCAAGGCCATCGAGGCCGCGGGCGGGACCATCCTCATGCCGCCCTTCCGCATCGAGGGCGTCGGCGAACTCATCTTCTTCCGCGACACCGAAGGCAACGTCGCGGGCGCCATGCAGTACGAAAGCGAGAGCTGGAAATGACCATCCTGACCGACACCGCCCTGCAGGGGCGCATCGACGCGCTGCAGGCGCAGAGCGTGGCGCAGGAGGCCGCCACCGTCGGCTACTTCATCGAGCGGGCGAAGAAGGGCGACCTCGACTTCGAGACCTTCGACGACGAAACCAACCGCTTCATGGCCGACAAGATGGTGGCGCTGGAGCCGATCAAGGCCGAGTTCTGCCACATGTTGTGCCGCGCCCTGCGGGCGACGCGCGTCGTGGAGATCGGCACCAGCTTCGGCGTCTCGACGCTCTATCTGGCCGACGCGGTCCGCGCGAACGGCGGCGGCGTGGTGATCGGCACCGAGTACGAGCCGGCCAAGGCCGCCCAGGCGCGGGCGAACTTCGCCGCCGCGGGCGTCTCCGAGCTCATCGACTTGCGCGAGGGCGACCTGCGGAAAACGCTGAAGGTCATCGAGGGCCCGGTCGACTTCGTGCTGATGGACATCTGGACCGAGATGGCCCGGCCGGCCCTGGAACTGGTGGCGCCCCACCTGCGGCCCGGCGCCGTCATCGTCGCAGACAACACCACCCAGTTCCGCGAGGCCTATCGCCACTTCTTCGCGTTTGTCGAGGATGCGAAGAATGGCCTGCGCACCCTGACCCTGCCGTTCGACAATGGGCTGGAGATGGTGGTGAAGGTCTAGCGCCAGTTCCTCCCCCGTCGGGGGAGGTGTCGCCAAAGGCGACGGGGGGCTTCCGCTCAGATCGTCGAGGAAGCCCCCTCAGTCAGCTTCGCTGACAGCTCCCCAACGGGGGAGCAATTTATCCTCAGCAGGTCGACCCACCGTCCACGACGATGGTCTGGCCGGTGGTCCACGCCCCCGCCCGCGAGGCCAGGTAGACGGCCGCGCCGGCCAGGTCGTCGGGTTCGCCCAGGCGGCGGAGCGGCGTGCCGCTGCTGGCGCGTTCCTCGCCCGCCGGGGTGTCCCACAGCGCCTTGGCGAAGTCGGTCTTCACCAGGCCCGGCGCCACGCAGTTGATGCGCACGTTGTAGGGGCCCAGCTCCTTGGCCAGGTTGCGGGCCAGCTGCATGTCGGCCGCCTTGGAGATGGCGTAGGCGCCGATCACCTCGGTGCCGCGCAGGCCGCCGATGGACGAGATCACGATGATCGAGCCGTCCTTCCGTTCCTTCATCTCGGGGGCCACCATCTGGATCATCCAGTTGTTGGCGATGATGTTGTTGGCCAGGATCTTGGTGAAGGCCTCGTCCGTGATCTCGAGCTGGCTGCCGTAGTACGGGTTTGACGCGGCGTTGCAGACCAGGATGTCGATCTTGCCGAACGCCTTGCGGGTCTCGTCCATCAGCCGCTGAAGGTCGTCCTTCGACGAGATGTTGGCCGGCACGGCGATGGCGTGCCCGGGGCTGCGTTCGTTGATGATCGCAGCGACTTCCTCGCAGGGGCCGGCCTTGCGCGAGCTGATCACCACCTTGGCGCCCTGCTGGGCCATGCGCTCGGCGATGGCGCGCCCGATGCCGCGCGACGAGCCGGTGATCACCGCCACCTTGCCCGACAGGTCGAACAGCCCGTTCACGCTCACGGCGGGGGCTTCGAGAACTTGGCCCATCGGGCGCTCCTTCCAAACGGTTGTTTAAAGTTTCGCGCCATTTGCGACGCCGGTTGCCCCTCGGTCAAGGTGGACGGCGCCCCAGGATTCCGTATCTTCGAAACGTACGCGGGCCGTGGAGAGCCGGCGGCGCGTCTTGGGGGAAGCGTGATGAAGCGGGTGGGCGTCCTGGCGGCCGCGGCGTTGGCCGTGGCCTTTGTCTTCGCGAGCGGGGCCCAGGCCCAGCAGCCGGCGGTGCAGCCGGCCAATGCGCTGCCGCATCCCGGCCAGGCGCTTTACCGCCTGCACTGCGCCATGTGCCACGACAAGCCGGAGGAGACGCGCGCGCCGTCCAAGGCGAACCTGGAGGCGATGAGCTACCAGACGCTCAACTACGCCCTGACCCAGGGCAAGATGCAGGCGCAGGGCGCGGGCCTGACCGACGAGACCCGCGGCGAGCTGATCAGCTATCTCACGGGCAAGACCAAGAAGACGGCCGAGACCTGGAGCAAGGCCATGGCCTGCACGGGCGGCCGCCTGGCGCTGGACCCGAAGGCCGCGCCCAGCATCGCCACCTTCGGCTTCGACCCGCGCAACACGCGCACCCTGTCGGCGAAGCAGACCGGCCTGTCGAAGGCCAGCCTCGGCAAGCTGGGCCTGGCCTGGGCCATCGGCTTCCCGGACGTGACGATGATGCGGGCCCAGCCGGCCATCGTGGGCAAGAGCGTCTTCCTGCCCGTGGCCGAGGCGGGCGCCATGTACGCCTTCGACGTCAGCGACCCGGCCAAGCCCTGCGTGAAGTGGGTCTACAACACCGCCGGCGGCGCGCCCCTGCGCACCAGCCCGGGCTACGGGATCATCGCCGACGGCACGCCGGTCCTGGCGTTCTCCGGCCTGGACTCCACGGTCCACGTGGTCGACGCCCGCACCGGCAAGGCGCTGTGGACCAAGAACGTCGCCGTCTATTCCTACTCGATGACCACCGGCACGCCCCGCGTGCTGAAGGACCGCATCGTGGTGCCCATCTCGCAGTTCGAGATCAGCGTCGGCGGCGACAACAAGGTCTCGTGCTGCAACAACCACGGCGTCGTCCTGTCGCTGGACCCGAAGACCGGCCAGCAGCAGTGGCGCTACGACACCATGCCCGACGCCCAGCCGATCAAGGACCGCGGCGACGGCAAGCCGCTGTTCGGCCCCTCGGGCGCCCCGATCTGGAACTCGCCCGTCGTCGACGAGAAGCGCGGCCTGATCTACTTCGGCACCGGCGAGGCCAATTCGCCGCCGGCCCACCACAACACCGACGCCCTGATCGCCATCCGCCTCGCCGACGGCAAGGAGGCGTGGAGCATGCAGGCGACGGCCAACGACATCTTCACCATCGGCTGCGGTCCCAAGCCGCCCGCCGACCGGCTGAACTGCGTGGGCGACACCGTCTTCCGCGACGTGGACTTCGGCGCCTCGGTGATCCTGGCCAAGTTGGGCAACGGCAAGGACCTGCTGCTGGCCGGCCAGAAGTCGGGCACGCTGTGGGCGTTGGAGCCCGAGACCGGCAAGGTGGTCTGGCGGCGCGACCTGGGCTCTGGCGGCCCGATGGGCGGCATCCACTGGGGCCTCGCGTTCCAGAACGACCTCGTCTACGCGCCGATCTCGAACGTCGGCCGCCCCCTGCCCGGCCAGGCGAACTTCGATCCGAAGCTGCAGATCGGCATGTACGCGGTCGACGCCAACACCGGCGAGATCAAGTGGCACTACACCGTCACCGCCGACTGCGCCGGAGACCGGGGCAAGAAGGCGCCGCGCTGCGAGCGGGTCTACGGCTTCTCGGGCGCGCCCACGGTGATCGACGGGGCGGTGTTCCAGGGCAGCCTGGACGGCCGCCTGTTCGCCCTCGACGGCGCGACCGGCGCCGAGCTCTGGCGCTTCGACGCGCTGCGCCCGTTCGACACGCTGAACGGCGTGCCCGGCAAGGGCGGGGCGTTCGACTCGGTCTCCATCGTCGGCGTGAACGGCCTGCTGCTGGCCAGCTCGGGCTACGGCATGTTCGGCCAGGCCGAGGGCAACGTCCTGCTGGCGTTCCGGCCGAAGTAGCGCGCCTCCCCCGAGGGCGCCCTTGCGGTCTGCCTGCCGACCGTCAAGGATCGGCCCAAAGGGGAAGGGTTCTTCATGCGGATCTTCGGGCGGCTCGCCGTCGGCTTCCTGGCCGTGCTCGTGGTGCTGGTCGCCGTGGTGCTGGTGCGGACCTTCACCTTCAAGGCGCCGGATTCGGCCGACACGTCCGGGATCAAGGTCGCGTCCGCCACGGCCGTCGACGTCAACGGCGCGGCCCAGCGGCTGAGCCAGGCGATCCAGATCCAGACGGTCCGCCACCAGGACAAGGCCGAGGACGTCGACGCCGAGTGGACCCGGCTGCACGACCTGCTGGCCACGAACTATCCCGCCGCCCACGCCGCCATGACCCGCGCGGAGGTCGCCAGCCGCACGCTGGTCTACACCTGGCCCGGCAGCGACAAGACCCTGGCCCCCATCGTCCTGATGGCCCACCAGGACGTCGTGCCGGTGACGCCGGGCACCGAGCAGGACTGGAAGCATCCGCCCTTCGGCGGCGTCATCGCCGACGGCGCGGTCTGGGGCCGCGGCGCCATCGACGACAAGGGCTCGCTGATCGGCATCTTCGAGGCGCTCGAGACCCTGGCGAAGCAGGGCTACAAGCCGCGCCGCACGGTGATGGTCGTCTCCGGCGGCGACGAGGAGGTGATCGGCCAGGGCGCCCGCGCCGCCGCCGACCTCTTGAAGTCCCGCGGCATCAAGGCCGAGTTCGTGGTCGACGAGGGCATGCTGGTGCTCAACGACAACCCGATCAGCGGCGGCAAGGTCGCGGTGATCGGCGCGGCCGAGAAGGGCTACGGCACCCTGCGTGTCACCGCCAAGGCGCCGGGCGGACACTCGTCGGCGCCGCCGGCGGACTCGGGCGGCGTGGTGACGCTCTCGAAGGCCGTCGTGGCCATCGCCGACGACCAGTTCCCCATGGCCTTCCGCGGCCCCGGCGCCGACATGGTCAAGGCCCTGGCCCCCAGCGCGCCGTTCGTGGTGCGGATGGCCGTGGCCAACGAATGGCTGTTCGGCGGGCTCCTGACCAAGCAGGCGGGCGCGACCGCCGCCGGCGCGGCCCTGCTGCACACCACCATCGCGCCGACGATGCTGAAGGGCAGCCCCAAGGAGAACGTACTGCCGCAGGACGCCACGGCCTGGATCAATTACCGCATCGCCCCCGGCGACACGTCGCAGGCCGTGATGGCCAAGGCCAAGGCGGCGGTGGGCGACCTGCCGGTGGAGCTGGCCTGGAACGCCCCGCCGAACGAACCCTCGCCGGTCAGCTCGACCAGCTCGTGGGGCTGGAAGGTGCTGGCGGCCACCGCCCACGCCGTCTCGGGCGCGCCCGTGGCGCCCAGCCTGGTCACCGCCGGCACCGACAGCCGGTTCCTGACCCCCGTGGCCAAGGACGTCTACCGGTTCCAGCCCGTCGAGTTCAGCCTGAAGGACGTGGAGATGATCCACGGCACCAACGAGCACATGACGCTGAAGAACCTGGAGAAGATGGTCGACTTCTACGGGCGCCTGGTCGTCACCGCGACGCAGTAACCGTCCTGCCCACTTGCCCCGAGCCGCTTGGACCAATAGCTGTTGGGGGACGAAACACCCGCCGCCCGCTCGCGGCGAACAGACAAGGCTGCGCAAGATGCTGAAGTGGATCTCCTACCTCGACGACGAAGACGGCGACGACGAGGACAAGGGCCGCCTGCCCGACATGCCAATGACGGCCGGGCCGGTTCAGAACGCGCTGTTCAAGAGCCGCACCGTGCTGATCTTCGGCGAGATCGACATGCGCCTGGCCGAGCGGGTCACCGCCCAGATCACCGCGCTGGCCTCCGACAGCGACAAGCCGATCCGCGTGATCATCAACTCGCCCGGCGGCCACGTGGAGAGCGGCGACACGATCCACGACATGATCCGCTTCTGCGGCGCCCAGGTGAAGGTGATCGGCACCGGCTGGGTGGCCTCGGCCGGCGCGCACATCTTCCTGGGCGCGACCAAGGAAAACCGCCTCTGCCTGCCCAACACCCGCTTCCTGCTGCACCAGCCCCTGGGCGGCGTCCGCGGCCAGGCCTCGGACATCGAGATCGAGGCGGAAGAGATCATCAAGATGCAGGACCGCATCAACCGGACGATCGCCGAGGAAACCGGACAGACCTTCGAGAAGGTCGTGAAGGACACCCAGCGGAACTTCTGGATGAACGCCGAACAGGCCGTCGAGTACGGCCTCGTGGGCAAGATCATCACCGACGCGTCGGAAGTCTGATCCCGTGACGCAGCCGTGGTGGAAGGGCGCGATCCTCTACCACGTCTACGTCCGCAGCTTCTTCGACTCGAACGGCGACGGGCACGGCGACCTGCCCGGCGTCGAGGCCAAGCTCGACTACATCCAGTCGCTGGGCGTGGACGGCCTCTGGCTGTCGCCGATCCACCCCTCGCCGAACCGCGACTGGGGCTATGACATCGCCGACTTCGAGGGGATCCAGGGCGACTACGGCACGCCCGAGGATTTCCAGCGCCTGCTGGACGCCGCCCACGCCCGCGGCCTGAAGGTCGTCCTCGACGAGGTGCTCAGCCACACCTCCGACGTCCATCCCTGGTTCGTGGAGAGCCTGACCGGCGGCAAGGACGGCCCCAAGGCGGACTGGTACGTGTGGGCCGATCCGCAAGAGGACGGGACCGCGCCCAACAACTGGCTGAGCGTCTTCGGCGGGCCGGCCTGGGCCTACCAGCCGGCGCGGCGGCAGCACTACCACCACAAGTTCCTGCGCCAGCAGCCCAAGCTGAATTGGCGCGACCCCGGCGCCCGCGAGGCCGCCCTGTCGGTGCTGGACTTCTGGCTGGCCAAGGGCGTCGACGGCTTCCGCCTCGACGTGGCCGGCACCTTCCTGCACGACGCGGCGCTGACACCCAACCCGCCCGTGCCGATGGCCGAGCGGCGCGGCTACAACTGGTCGCACGCCGGGAACCTGCAGCTCCACTGGTACGACTCCAACCTGGAGGAGAACGTCGAGACGCTCGACGTCATCCGCCGCCGGGTCGAGGCGCACGACGGGGTGAACGGCGGCCAGCGCTTCGTGTTCGGCGAGTTCTCGGAGGAGGAGGCCCGCTGCGGCGCCTACCTCTCGCCGGCCGACGGCCTGCACTCGGGCTACACCTTCGTGATGCTGCTGGCCCGCAAGCTGGAGGCCGGCTTCGTCACCCGCCACTTCGAGACCCTGGCCGACTATCCCGACCACTGGCCGACCATCAGCTTCTCGAACCACGACGTGCCGCGCACGGTCAGCCGGTTCGGCGGCAAGGACGCGCCGCCCGAGCTGGCGAAGATGCTGTTCGCCCTGCTGGTCAGCCTGAAGGGCACGACGCTCATCTATCAGGGCGAGGAGCTGGGCCTGCCGCAGGCCAGCCTCACTCGCGACCAGCTCCGCGATCCGGTGGGCGATCTCTACTGGCCCTACGACGGCGGCCGCGACGGCTGCCGCACGCCGATGCCCTGGACGGCCGGCGAGAACATGGGCTTCACCGACGGCGAGCCCTGGCTGCCCCTGGCCGCCGAGCATCGCGGCCTGTCGGTCGAGGAACAGGGCGAAGACCCGGACTCGGCCCTCAGCTTCTCGCGGGAGATGATCGCGCTGCGCAAGGCGATGCCGGCGCTGAGCGTGGGCGAGATCGACTTCGTGGCGACCGAGGAGCCGCTGGTGGCCTTTGTCCGCGCCCACGCGGGCGAGGAGGTGGTCTGCGTGTTCAACTTCAGCGCCGAGCCGCAGGTCTTCGCCCACCCGTCCCTCGAACGCACCGAGCTCCTGCCGCTGCGCACCGGGGAGGCCGACCTGCGCGGCGGCTCGGTGGGCCTCTCGCCCTACGCGGCCTGCTTCCTGCGGCTGGTCTAGGCGCCAACCTTCCACGATCGTCATCACCCGGCTTGTCCGGGTGACCCATGATCGCGGGAGGGGCCACCTTGCCCGCAGCGGCGGCCCCCAGGGCCCTGTCGCGACACGGAGATCATGGGTCGCCCGGACAAGCCGGACGATGACGAGCCAGAGAGGGACCGCCTGCCGAGCGCTACGCTCCCCTACTTCGGCAGATTCCGTCCCGGCTCGATCTCCTGGAACACCTCGGCGCCCGTCTCGGGGTCGATGGTGGTCCACTTCTCGCCGACCTTGCGGGCGACGATCGGGTAGCAGTAGCGGTGCGGCTCGTGGACGGCGGGCTCGGTCTGCCAGCTGCAGATCTGGCCGTTCTCGATCTTCCAGACGCCCTTGATCCAGTCCGAGCCGCGCGGCTCGCGCCAGGCGCCGTCGGGATCGACGTAGCGGCGCGCGAAATACCAGGGCGGCACGGCGATGGTCACGGTGTTGCCGTAGAAGCCCGCCATGGGGTCTTCCGCGGGCGCGGCTTGCGCGGCGGTGGTCCACAGGATCCCCGCGGCGGCGATTTGGATGAGGGCGCGTTTCATGGCGAAATGCGTAACCCCGCGGCAAACTTCCAGAAGAGTGAATTCGCGGAATGAGTGATTTCAGCGTGATGGATATCGATGCCTGACGGTGAGACCCGATCGGCCCGCGCCGACACTCGGTTCGGCCGGGGCTTCCTGACCGACGTCTGGTACTTCGCGGCGCTGTCCGGCGACCTGCGGCCGGGCAAGCTCGCCCACGTCGACCTGCTGGGCGAGCCGGTGATGCTGGGCCGCGCCCGGGCCGGCGAGCTGTTCGCCCTGCGCGACGTCTGCCCGCACCGCGCAGCCCCGCTGTCGGCCGGCAAGCTGCATCGCGACGAGCTGGGCGTGGAGACGGTCGCCTGCCCCTACCACGGCTGGCGGTTCCGGGCCGACGGCGCCTGCGCGGCGATCCCGTCGCTGACGGCCGACCAGGCCATGGACATCTCCAAAATCCGCGTGCGCCGCTATCCCGTGGCCGAGAGCCAGGGGATGGTCTTCGTCTGGATGGGCGCGACCCCGCTCAGCGAGCCGGATGGCCCGCCGCCCGTCTTCCCCGGCGTGGTCGGCGGCGCGCCGAAGCTGGTCGACCGCATGGTCTTCGACGCCCATATCGACCAGGCGGTGGTGGGCCTGATGGACCCCGCGCACGGGCCCTATGTGCATCGCCAGTGGTGGTGGCGCACGGCCGGCAGCGAGCACGACAAGGAAAAGCGCTTCGAGCCCCGCGAGCAGGGCTTCGCCATGGTCCGCCACGCGCCGTCCAGCAACAGCCGCGCCTACGCCATCCTGGGCGGCCGGCCCGAGACCGAGATCGTCTTCCGCCTGCCCGGCCTGCGTTGGGAGCATGTGACGGTCGGCCGCCGCCAGGTGCTGTCGCTGACCTGCCTGACGCCACTGGACGAGACCCGCACCCAGGTGACCCAGCTGGCCTGGTCAGACCACCCGGCCTTCAGCCTGCTGAAGCCCGTGATCGCGAAGATGGCCCGCACCTTCCTGCGCCAGGACGGCGACATGGTGAAGCTGCAGAACCAGGGCCTGAAGCACGACCCCAGCCTGCTCTGGATCGACGACGCCGACCGGCAGGCCAAGTGGTACCAGGCGCTGAAGCGCGAATGGATCGCCAGCCGCCGCGAGGGCCGCCCGTTCGAGAACCCCGTGCAGCCCGCGACGCTGCGCTGGCGGAGCTAGTCCCCTTCTCCCGCAAGGGGAGAAGGACGCCTTCAGAGCTAGGCGGCCACCTTCGGGGTCGTGAGGCGCACGATGCCGGGGTCGTCGATGCGGATCGGGTACAGCCCGCGGGCGGGGGTCCAGTCCACCTGCATGCCGAGGGCCACGGCAGCCGGCGCGGCGTCCAGCTTGCGCAGCTGCAGCTTGGCCACCGCCTCGCGCGAGACGTTCAGGTAGAGCACCGGATCGATGTCGGTCTCCTGCTGACCGCCCGGGCGATACACGCGCGCGACGATCTCCACGGAGTCGAGCGGCGCCACCTGCAGCACCTCGACCGCCGCGCGCAGCGACACCGCGCAGGCGTGGGCCAGGTGCATCTGGCAGCGCTCGGCCTCCATCAGCACCGTGCGCGTGACGACGGTGGAGGTCGAATAGGCCTCCTCGGGCAGGGCGTCGTACTCCCAGAGATCGATCTGGCCGATCAGGCGGCTCTTGCCCTCGCCGAACAGCCGGAAGCCCTCGGTGACGTCCTTGAGCGCCGCCGCGGCTCCGTTGGCCTTGAGCACGCCGGCGATCGCCTCGGGCTTCAGGTCCCGCACGTCGGCGGCCAGCGCCAGGATCTTGTTGTGCGCGGCGGCCTCGGCCTTGGCGCGGTTGTAGAGCTCGGCGTCGGCCTTGGCGGACTCGACCACCTTGTTGGTCAGTTCGCGGCGCTTCTCGCGCTCGCGGCCCAGCAGGCTGTCCATGATCGACGGGCGGTAGTTGGCCAGCTTCTGGCGCGCCACGGCCGAGACCGCGTCGCGCGCGACGTTCGGGACCACCGGCCCCATCTCCTCGACCTTCTGCCAGTCGAACCGCTCGAAACCGACCTGGTGGCACTTGGTCAGGCGCTCGACCAGCGCCTCATAGGCCTCGGCCTCGCTACGGGTGGGTCGGCGATGTTCGGCGGCGCGCAGCTTGCGGTCGCGCTCGCGGAGGCCGCGGCCCGTCACCCGGTCGACCCTGCTCATGGGCGCTACGACATGCGCCGGCCCTTGGGCGGACATGGTGCTTCTTCCCGTCTGGTCGCGCGGCTTTTTGCCGCTACCCAAAATGAGTAACCCCGGGTTCGTCACCGAAGGCTTAACAATGGGAAGCGACTGGGAAACCGTGGGAATTCCGCGACCTGTCAGGCCTGCGCGGCGGCTGGCCCATCCACGAATTTAACCTTTGTTGCCTTGTCGACCGCCTTCGACAGCTGGACCGCGTCCCAGTTGGTCAGGCGGACGCAGCCGTGGCTGGCGGTCTTGCCCACCAGGCGCGGCTCCGGCGCGCCGTGGATGCCGTAGGTGTCCTTGGTCAGGTCGATCCAGACCGCGCCCACCGGATTGTTCGGCCCGGCCTTGATGGTCAGCTTCCCCGCCGACTTGTCGCCGAAATTCAGGCGGCTGGGGTCGTAGGTCCAGGTCGGCGCGGGCGCGATCGTCCGGACGGCCCATTCGCCGGACGGCGTGGGCAGGTCGGCCGAGCCCACTGTGGCCGGATAGGCGGCCAACAGCTCGCCGCTGTCGTCGTAGGCGCGGACCTGCTTCCTGCCCTTGTCCACCTCGATGGTCGCCACCTTGGCCGGCAGCGCCTCGCGGGCCGGCCAGGCCACCACGATCTTCGTCCCCGCCGCCCCGAAGTCCGCGCCCGGGTTCAGGGCCTGCAGCAGCGCCACGTCCATGTGGAACCGCTCGGCCAGCGCCTCAGCCGGGCCGGTGAAGCCCAGGCGGTCCAGCTTGGCCATATCCTCGTATTTCTTCGGGATCTCGGGCGTGTAGGGTCCGGCGGCGTCCTCGGCGGTGATCGTGTAGTCGACGAGGATCGGGCCGCTGTCGGCCGTCAGCTTCGCCCAGACGTCGGCGTCCAGCACGCCGTCCTCGGGCAGGCCGTGGGCGCGCTCGTAGGCGGCGACGGCGTTCTTCACGTTCTCCCCGTCCTGGCCGTCGATGACGCCCGGCGAGAAGTGGGCGCGGTCCAGCAGCACCTGGGCGCGGATCAGCATGTCGCGCCGGGCCTGGGGCGTGGCGGCCTGCGCGTCGAAGGCCGCCTGGGCCACCGCCTGGGCCACGGGTGCGCTCGACGCCGGCGGAGGCGCCATCTGCGGCGCCGGCGGCGTGGCGCTCGGCATCGACGAGGGCGGCGGCGCGGAACTCTGGTCGCGGCTCGCCGTCTCACGGGGCCGGATCTCGCAGGCGCTCAGCGCCAGGGCCGCCACACCGCAAAGTAGAACGGGCGAGAACTTCATGCTGGACCTCTGCGTTCTGCCGCCCATTGCTGGCGGCGATGTGGATGAAGCTCCGAGATGTCATGCGGTTCCTGGGGGCCTCGGGCGCGGCGGTCGTGCTGCTGCTCCTGCTGTTCCTGCGCGTGACCAGCTGCTCGCCGGCCCGCCTCACCGGCCCGCTGGGCGCGCCCACGGAGACGGCGGCCGGCCAGCCAACGCCACCGGGGCCGGTCAGCGCCGACTGCCGGGCCGCCGGCTGGACGGCTGCGGCGGCGGCCAATTCCGGCTCGCTGCGCACCCTGGGCTGGGCGCCCTTCGGCCGGCAGGAAACCGGCTGGGAGATCTACGTCCCCCTGATCCAGCACGAGGTCCACACCGCCTGCCCCGCCGACAGCGAGGGCTTCGCCGCCGCGCTGGCCGCCTGGCAAACCGGGGTGGGCCTCACCAACGACGGTGTCCTGAACGAGCCGGCGTTCCTCGCCCTGAAGGCCTCAGTCCAGACCCGCCGCGAGTTCGTCCGCTTCACCTCACTGGGGACCTGCCCGGACACCCCCGACCTGATCACCGCCGCGCGCCTGGATGAGGGCTACGGCGGCAAGCAGGTGTGGATGCGGCCCAAGGCGCTGGAGGCCTATCGCCGGATGGCCGCGGCGGCCCGCGCGGAGGTCCCCGAGATCGCCGCCGATCCGCGCAACCTGACCATCTTCTCCGGCTATCGCAGTCCATCGGCCGACGCCGCCCGCTGCCAGGCCGAGGGCAATTGCGACGGCGTCGTCCGCGCCCGCTGCTCGGCCCACCGCACGGGCCTGGCCGCCGACATGTACGTGGGCCAGGCGCCGGGCTACGGCCCCGACTCCACGGCCGACCCGAACCGCCTCTTCATGACCCGCACGCCCACCTACCGCTGGCTGCTGGCCAACGCCGGCCGGTTCGGCTTCGTGAACTACCCGTTCGAACCCTGGCACTGGGAGTGGACGGGCGAGCCGCCCTGACCTTAACGTCCCCGGCCATGCCCAGCGTGACCTTGAACGGCGCCACGATCGCCTACGACGACATCAGCCCGGCCGGGCCGGTCCAGCGCACGATCCTGCTGCTGCACGGCTTCGCGTCCAACCGGAACGAGGGTTGGCGGCGCACCGGCTGGTACGGCGCGCTGGAGCGCCGCGGCTTCCGCATCATCGCCCTCGATCAGCGCGGCCACGGCGAGAGCCTGCGCTCGCACGACCCTGCCGACTACGGCCGGGAAACCCTGGCCGCAGATGCGCTGGCGCTGCTGGACCACCTGGGCGTCGGCCGCGTCGACGTACTGGGCTATTCCATGGGCACGCGCACGGCCATGCAGCTGGCCCTCGACGCCCCCGACCGGGTCTCGAACCTGCTGCTGGGCGGCGTGGGCGCCAAGCTGTGGGACCCACCGAAGCCGGGCGGCGTCGAGGCGATGGCCGAAGCCATGGGCGCGGCCGACCCGTCGACGATCCAGAACGAGATGCTGAAGAGCTTCCGCCAGTTCGCCGACGAGCAGGGCGAGGACCGTCAGGCCCTGGCCGCCTTCACCGCGGCCGCCAGCCCGCCGCTGGACCGCATGGCGCTGGGCCGCCTGCCGATGCCGGTGCTGGTCGCCGCCGGCCAGTTCGACGATCTCGCCGGCGATCCCGAACCCCTGGCCGCCGTCTTCCCCCTGGGCAAGGCGGTGACCCTGCGCGGCGTGGACCACTTCTCCGCGATCCCGCACGCGTCTTTCAAGGCCACCGCCTTCGACTTCATCGACGGCCTGCTGGACGACGACTTCCCGCCGTTCGAGTAGGCGCTAGCTCCTCGGCCCCATGTTGTACGGCCCGCCCTTCTCCAGCGCGGCGCGGTAGGCCGGGCGGGCCTGGAAGCGGTCCACCCAGGCCTTGATGTTGGGGTACTGGCCGTAGCGGCCGAAGGCGCCCGTCACCTCGCCCACGAAGCTCATCTGGATGTCGGCCGCCGAGAGGTCACCGCCCAGCAGCCAGTCGCGGCCGGCCAGCGATTTCTCGACGAAGCCCAGATGATTGGCCATCTCGCTCTCGATGCGCGGATGCAGCGGCGCGCCGGCCTCGCCCAGGCGGCCGACGTACATGAACAGCATCAGCGGCAGCATCGCCGAGCCCTCGGCGTAGTGCATCCACTGGTTATAGGCCTCGTAGGCGTCGCTGCCCGCCGCCGGCGCCAGGCGTCCGCCGCCGTGCTTGCGCACGATGTAATCGATGATCGCCCCGGACTCGTGGACGGTCAGGCCGCCGTCGGTGATCACCGGCGATTTGCCCAGGGGATGCACGGCCACCAGCTCGGGCGGCGCGAGCCGCGTCGTGGCGTCCCGCTGGTAGAATTTGATCTCGTAGGGCGTCCCCAGCTCCTCCAGCAGCCAGAGGATCCGCTGCGAGCGGCTGTCGTTCAGGTGGTGGACGGTGAGCATGGGCGCTTCCTGTTCTCGTGTGTCGCGGTACAGCTAAGGGGTCTGACCTCACGCTACGCAAGCCTGCCATAAGGCGCCCATGAGCCTCGCCCTGCCGAACCTGCCCGACCTCCTCGACGAGGCCGCCCGCGAAGCCGCCGCGCTGTCGGCGTCGATCGGCGCGGCGGTCGCCAAGCGGGTCAGCCGCGACGGCCGGCTGGACCGCGCTGCGCTGGACGCCGAGCAGCACGCCGCCCACGGCCTGGCCTGGGCCGCCGCCTATGCCGAGACCCTGCGCCAGACCGCCGCGTGGGCGCGCGCGCTGAGCGACGAGGGGCGGCTGACCGAGGCTGAGGCCCTGCCCGCCCAGCTCCTGGCCCACGAATACCTGAGCCAGCTGCAGGGCGGCATCCCGATGAACCAGGGCGAGATCTTCCGTCCCGCCGACGTCTTCGCCCCCGCCGAGCGGCTGAGCCACATCCTGGGCCGGCTGCGGCCGGGCGCCTCCCAGGCCGTGAAGCTGCGGATCGTCGAACTGCTGGACCAGGCGCGCGGCCGCCCGTCGCTGGAGGCCAGCGGCCTGGACGAGACCCTGGAGGCCATCCGCGACCAGTTCCACACCTTCGCCGAGGAGAAGATCACCCCCTTCGCCCACGGCTGGCACTTGCGCGACGAGCTGATCCCGCTGTCGCTGCTGCAGGAGCTGGGCGACCTGGGCGTCTTCGGCCTGACCGCGCCGGAGGAATGGGGCGGCTCGGGCTTGGGCAAGGTGGCGATGTGCGTGGTGTCGGAGGCCCTGTCGCGCGGCTGGATCGGGACCGGCTCGCTGGGCACCCGCTCCGAGATCGCCGGCGAGCTGATTCTGGCCCACGGCACGCCCGAGCAGAAGGCGAAGTTCCTGCCCGCCATCACCGCCGGGACCATGATCCCGACGGCCGTGTTCACCGAGCCGGAGGCCGGCTCCGACCTAGGGTCCCTGCGCACCCGCGCCGTCCGCGGCGGCGACACCTGGCGGGTCTCGGGCGCCAAGACCTGGATCACCCACGCCGCCCGCGCCGACCTGATGACGCTGCTGGTCCGCACCGATCCCGGTAAGAAGGACCACCGGGGCCTGTCCATGTTCCTCGCCGAGAAGCCGCGCGGGACAGAGGCCGATCCTTTCCCGGCGCCCGGCATGAGCGGTGGCGAGATCGGCGTGATCGGCTATCGCGGCATGAAGGAATACGAGATCGCCTTCGACGGCTTCGAGGTCGCCCACGCCAACCTGCTGGGCGGGGTCGAGGGCCAGGGCTTCGTGCAGCTCATGGCCACCTTCGAGAGCGCCCGTATCCAGACCGCCGCCCGCGCCATCGGCGTGGCCCAGAACGCCCTGGACTTGGCCCTCGACTACGCCCTGCAGCGCCGCCAGTTCGGCGGGCCGATCGCCGACTTCCCGCGCGTGGCCAACAAGCTGGCGATGATGGCCGCCGAAATCCTGGGCGCGCGCCGCCTGGCCTGGTTCGCGGCGCGGGCGAAGGACGAGGGCCGCCGCTGCGACCTGGAAGCCGGCATGGCCAAGCTGACCGCCGCCCGCATCGCCTGGGCGGCCGCCGACAACGCGGTTCAGATCCACGGCGGGACGGGCTTTGCGGTGGAGCAGCCGGTCAGCCGCGTCCTGGCCGACGCGCGCATCCTCAACATCTTCGAGGGCGCCGGCGAGATCCAGGCGCAGGTGATCGCGCGCCGGCTGCTGGAAGGGGCGAACTGAGGGGGCGCCGGTCCGCGCTGGCCTACCGCCGCCCGAACAGCCGCTCGATGTCGGCCAGCTTCAGCTCCACGTAGGTCGGGCGGCCGTGGTTGCACTGGCCGGAGTGGGGCGTGGCTTCCATCTGGCGGAGGAGGGCGTTCATCTCGGGCGCGGTCAGGCGGCGGCCGGCGCGGACCGAGCCGTGGCAAGCCATGGTGGAGCAAACCTCTTCCAGCCGCTCCTTCAGCGCCAGGGCCTGGCCGTTCTCGGCGAGGTCGTCGGCGATGTCGCGGACCAGGCCGGCCACATCGGTCTCGCCCAGCAGGGCCGGGACCTCGCGCACCAGGATGGCGCCGGGGCCGAAGCTCTCGATCATCAGGCCCAGAGCGGCCAGTTCCTCGGCGCGGGCGGCGACGCGCTCGGCCTCGGCGGGGTCGAGCTCGACCACCTCGGGCAGCAGCAGGGCCTGGCGGGCGACGCTGCCCTCGGCCAGCTCGCCCTTCATGCGCTCGTAGACCAGGCGCTCGTGGGCGGCGTGCTGGTCGACGATGACGACGCCGTCGCGGGTCTGGGCGACGATGTAGGTCTCGTGGACCTGGGCCCGGGCCGCGCCCAGGGGATAGTCCACGGGATCGAAGACCGGCGCGGCCGCCGCAGGCTCGGAAACGCCCGGCTCGTAGGGCTCATAGGCCGGCTCGGCGCGGGCCGAGACTTCGGTAAGACCGGGTATGGCCTGGGCGACGGCCGCCGCCGCCTGCCAGCCACCGGCGTTCCAGGCCGAGAAGCCGGCGCCTGACGGTCGAGACGGCGGGTACGATTGGGGGCGGAAGCCGCCAAGCGCCGCGGCGGCCACGGTGGTCGAGGCGCGATGGCCGGCGGCGGCCAGGGAGTGGCGCAGGCCGCCGACGATCAGGCCGCGCACCAGGGCCGGGTCGCGGAAACGCACCTCGGCCTTGGCCGGGTGGACGTTGACGTCGACCAGGGTCGGGTCGAGTTCGACGTAGAGGGCGCAGGCGGGATGGCGGTCGCGGGCGAGGAAGTCGGCGTAGGCGCCGCGCAGGGCGCCCTGCAGCAGGCGGTCGCGCACCGGGCGGCCGTTGACGAACAGGTACTGATGCGCCGCGTTGCCGCGATTGTAGGTGGGCAGGCCGGCGTAGCCCGACAGGCGCACGCCCTCGCGCTCGTGGTCGATGAGCAGCGCGTTCTCGGAGAACTCCCGGCCCATGATCGCGCCCAGGCGGGCGAGGCGGCCCTCGTCCCCCGCGGCCTCGGCCGGCAGGCGCAGGGTGCGGCGGCCATCGATGTCGAGGGCGAAGCCGACGGCCTCGTGCGCCATGGCCTGGCGCTTCAGCTCCTCGGTGATCGCCTGGGCTTCCGAGCGCTCGGACTTCATGAACTTCAGGCGCGCGGGCGTGGCGTAGAAGAGGTCGCGCACCTCGACGCGGGCGCCGTGCGGGCCTGGGAAGCCCGAGGGGGCGACCGCGCCCACCGCGCCGGCCTCGACGAAGATGGCGTGGGCGTCGGCCAGGCCCTTGGCCCGGCTGGTGATCGACAGGCGCGCCACCGAGCCGATGGACGGCAGGGCCTCGCCCCGGAAGCCCAGGGTGGCGATGCGCAGAAGGTCGTAGTCGCCGGCGTCGTCGGGGGCGAGCTTGGAGGTGGCGTGGCGCTCCACGGCCAGGGGCAGCTCGTCGGCGGACAAACCGTTGCCGTCATCGGCCACGAGGATGCGCGAAAGGCCCCCGCCGTCGGCCTGGACCTGGACCTCGGAGGCGCCGGCGTCGAGCGCGTTCTCCACGAGCTCCTTGACCGCGCTGGCGGGGCGCTCCACCACCTCGCCGGCGGCGATGCGGTTGATCAGTTCGGGCGGAAGGCGGCGGATCGGCATGACGGCTAGACCTTCCTACATAGTACGATTCCGAGGAGCTGCTTGCCCGTGCTGAATCGACTCGCTTCCCTGGCCGCGATTTTCGGCCTCTGCCTCACCTTGCCCGCCGCGGCCCAGGTTCCGCTGAACCCGGCCGTGGACGATCCCGACGCCACGCTGGTCGACGAGCTGGTGGTACATGGCCGCCTGCCGGGGCCGGCCTGGTGGCGGGTCTCGGACGGCGACACCACGGTCTACGTCCTGGGAGTGCCGTCGCTGGCGCCCAAGCGGATGGAGTGGGACCGGGCGATCTTCGAGCGACGGCTGGAGGGGGCCAACGTGGTCATCCTGCCCTTCGTCAACGTGCGGGCGAAGGTGGGCGGCTCGATCGGGACGGCGTTCAACCTGATGCGCCTGAAGTCGGGCGGGCCGTTCGAGGAGCGGCTGGACGCCGGGACGCGGGCGCGGTTCGTGGCGGTGCGCACCCGCCTGGGCCAGGACGCCAAGCACTACAACACCAACAACCCGCTGGCGGCCGGCGTGCAGCTGGCCATCGACTACCGCGACCGCTCCCAGCTCACCAACATGGACCCGGCCAAGCTGGTGCGCCTGCTGGCGCAGCGGAAGGGCGTGAAGGTGATGGAGAAGAGCTACGACCTGGGGCCGCAGCTGGGTGGGATCATCCGTACGCCGGCGCAGACCGGGCGGATTTGCTTCGACGAAGTGCTGGCCCAGGCCGAGGCCGGCCCGGGCGTGACGCTGGCGGCGGCGCGGGCCTGGGCGGCGGGCGACGTGGAAGGCGCGCTGCAGAACGAGCGGACCTATGAGCGCTGCCTGGCGGTGATCACCGGCGGGCGCACCTACGACGAGCGGACCAAGGCCGACGAGGCGGCGGCCATCGCGGCGGCGCTCCGGACGCCGGGGCATGCGATCGCGCTGGTGCCGCTGCGGCCGCTGCTGGCGCAGAACGGCGTCCTGGAACGGCTGAAGGCCCAGGGCTTCACGGTGAAGACGCCCGGGGAGGAGTGAGGCGCTGTGTCCTTCTCCCCTTGCGGGAGAAGGTGGACGCGAAGCGGCCGGATGAGGGGTCGCGCCGCCCTGTGCCCTGAAACGAAGAAGGGGCCGTCGGCAACGCCGCGCGACCCCTCATCCGTCAGCCTTCGGCCGCCACCTTCTCCCACAAGGGGAGAAGGATGATCAGAGCCCCGGCAGCTTGATGCGGGACTTGGCGTCGCGCTGGATGGTGATCGGCTTGCCGCCGGTCAGCTTGGCGACACGTTCCTGTTCGGCGGCCGGGTCGACCGGCGCGTTGGAGTTGTCGAGGCCGGCGCCGGCGGCGGGCTTGGCCGCGGTGTCGTCCTTCTTCCAGAACATCACCCGGTCGGCGAAGCTCTTTTCCTTGTGGGCGATATCGCCGAACTCGTCGTCGACCACGTAGCGGACCAGCGGGTCGGCCTTTTCGGCGCCGGCCTTGGCCACCAGCAGCTTCTCGCCGTCCGAACGCTGCTCGGCCTCACGCTGGCCCAGGAGGGCGTTGCGCGCGGCGCTTTCGGGCTGCAGTTCCTGCGGGCGCGGCTCGCCGGGAGCCGGCGGGCGCAGGGCGTAGTCCGGGGGAACGACCAGCGGCGCCTTGGTGACGACGCGGAATTCGTCGGGGGTCACCTTGGACATGCCCAGGGCCTTCTGGGTCGACTGGCAGCCGGCGAGGCCCGCGGCCGCGACCAGGGCGGTCGCCACGATCACTCGGTTGAACGTCATAGACTTAGAAAGCTCCTTCGGCCCCCCGGCCGGGTGAAGTCAGATACCTTAATCGCGTCCGCCAGCCAACGCTATGCGGCGGGACGTTGCGGCCGCAGGCTGTCGAGCAGCAGCAGCGCCACGCCGATGGTGATGCCGCTGTCGGCGACGTTGAAGATCCACGGGAAGAAGCCCAAGCGCTGGACGTCGATGAAATCGACCACGGCGCCGAAGCGGGCGCGGTCGATGGCGTTGCCGATGGCGCCGCCGATCACCATGCCGAGGCCCAGCGCCGGCAACAGGCGGCCCTGGCTGCGCGCCCAGGCGGCCAGCAGGGCCGCGACGCCCAGCGAGAACACCACCAGCCCCCAGCGGACCACGTCGTGCTGGGCCTGGAGCAGGCCGAAGCTGACGCCCTCGTTCCAGATGCGGGTGAACTGCAGCGGCCAGAGCACCTCGTGCGCCTGCTGCTCGGGCAGCCGCAGGACGCCGAGGATCCAGTACTTGGAGAGCTGGTCGAGGACGATGACGGCCAGCGCGATCGCGTAGGCCGTCCAGCCGTTCTTGGTCACCTTCATGCGTGGGCCGCGTCCCAGGCCGCCACGGCCTCGGCGTCGCGCAGCGACAGGTCGGGGTAGCGGGGGTCGCTGCCGACTTCCGGCAGGATCCGCCACGAGCGCGCGCACTTCTTGCCCTCGGCCTTCAGCGGCTCGACCGAGACGCCGGCCACTTCGGGCAGCTTGAAGCCGGGACCGTCGCCGGCGACCAGGGTCGCCTGGCTGGTGCGGAACACCTCGGCGGCGTCCAGGCCCTCAAAGGCCGCCAGCAGCTCGGCGTCGGCCACGTGGACCTTGGGGGCCGCTTCGAGGGCCGCGCCCATGCGCTTCTCACGCCGTTCGACTTCCAGGGCGCCGGTGACCACCGAGGTCACCTGCTGCACCTTGGCCCAGCGGGCGGCCTCGGCGTCGTTGCGCCACTCGGCCGGCGTCGTCGGGATGACGCGCAGGCAGTTCGAGTGGCCCTCGGGGAAGCGCGTGGTCCACGCCTCCTCCATGGTGAAGGGGATCAGCGGGCTGAGCCAGGCGGTCAGGCGCTCGAACACCGCGTCCATCACCGTGCGCGCGGCGCGGCGGGTCGGCGACGACGGCAGGTCGCAGTAGAGGCTGTCGCGGCGCACGTCGAAGAACAGCGACGACAGCTCGTTCTGGCAGAAGTCCAGCACCGGGCGGATCACGTCCTGGAAGAGATAGCCTTCGTAGGCGGCGCGCACCTGGCCATCCAGCTCCCACAGGCGGTGCAGGATGAAGCGCTCCAGCGGCGGCATGTCGGCCAGCTCCACCGCCTCGTCGGGGGTGAAGTCGGCCAGCGCGCCCAGCATGTAGCGGACGGTGTTGCGCAGCTTGCGGTAGGCGTCGGACGTGGTCTGCAGGATCGTCTTCCCGATCCGGCTGTCGTCGGCGTAGTCGATCATCGCGGCCCACAGCCGGATGATCTCGGCGCCGCTCTCGCGGATCACCACCTCGGGGTCGACGGTGTTGCCCTTGGACTTGGACATCTTCTCGCCGTTCTCATCCATGGTGAAGCCGTGGGTGAGGATGGCGTCGTACGGCGCACGGCCGCGGGTGCCCGAGCTTTCCAGCAGGGACGACTGGAACCAGCCGCGATGCTGGTCCGAGCCTTCCAGGTAGAGGTCGGCCGGCCACTTGGTGTGGGCGCGGTTCTCCAGCGTGAAGGCGTGGGTCGAGCCCGAGTCGAACCAGACGTCGAGGATGTCCTCGACCTTCTCGTAGCGGTCGGGGTCGTGAGCGCCCAGGAAGTCGGTGACCGGACGGTTGAACCAGGCGTCGGCGCCCTCGGCGCGGATCGCGTCGACGATGCGCTTGTCGACCTCGGGATCGTGCAGCGGCTGGTTCGTCTCCTTGTCGACGAACATGGCGAGCGGAGCGCCCCAGGCGCGCTGGCGGCTGATCAGCCAGTCGGGGCGGCTCTCCACCATCGAGCGGATGCGGTTCTTGCCGCCGGCCGGGTAGAAGGCCGTGGCCTCGATGGCCTCCAGCGCCGTCTCGCGCAGGGTGCGGCCGCCGAGTTCCTTCGTGTCCACCGGCTCGTCCATGCGGATGAACCACTGGGGCGTGTTGCGGAAGATCACCGGGGCCTTCGAGCGCCAGGAGTGCGGATAGCTGTGCTCCATCCGCCCGCGCGCCAGGAGGCGGCCGGCCTCGATCAGCTTCTCCATGACCGCGCCGTTGGCCGGGCCGAACTTGCCGGCCTTCTTGCCCTCGGTCTCCAGCACCTTCAGGCCGGCGAACAGCGGCACGTGCGGATAGTAGGCGCCGTCCGGGTCGACGGTGTCGGGGATCTCGCGGTGGCCGTGGGCCAGCCAGACCAGGTAGTCGTCGGCGCCGTGGCCCGGCGCGGTGTGGACGAAGCCCGTGCCGGCGTCGTCGGTCACGTGGTCGCCCGCCAGCATCGGCACCTGGAAGGCATAGTGAGTGTCCAACGCGGCCAGCGGGTGCTCCAGCACCATGCCCTGGCAATCGACCTTCTCGACCCGGCGGGCCCTGGCGATCTTCGCGGCCTTGAACACGTCGTCGCTGAGCTCCTCGGCGACGATCAGGCGGTCGCCCGGCTTGGCCCAGGGCTCGAACTCCAGGCCCTCTTCCATGGCCTCGACCTGGTAGACGGCGTAGGCGATCGCCTCGTTGTAGCTGACCGCCCGGTTGGCCGGGATGGTCCAGGGCGTGGTGGTCCAGATGACGACCGAGGCGCCGCGGGCGGCATCGCTGCCCTCCACCACCGGGAACTTCACCCAGATCGTGGGGCTGACGTGGTCGTGGTACTCGACCTCGGCGTCCGCGAGGGCGGTGCGCTCGACGGGGCTCCACATCACCGGCTTGGAGCCGCGGTAGAGCTGGCCCGAGGCGACGAACTTGTGGAACTCGGCCACGATCGCGGCCTCGCTCGAGTAGTCCATGGTGGCGTAGCGGTTCTCCCAGTCGCCGATGACGCCCAGGCGCTTGAAGCCGTTCCGCTGCACGTCGATCCAGTGGCTGGCGTATTCGCGGCAGCGGGTGCGGAACTCGGCCTTGGAGACCTCGTCCTTGCGGCGGCCCTGGCTGCGCAGCTCCTCCTCGATCTTCCACTCGATCGGCAGGCCGTGGCAGTCCCAGCCCGGCACGTAGTCGACGTCGTAGCCCAGCAGGAACTTCGAGCGGACCACGAAGTCCTTCAGCGTCTTCTGCAGGGCGTGGCCGATGTGGATGGCGCCGTTGGCGTAGGGCGGGCCGTCGTGCAGCACGAACAGCGGCGCCCCCGCGCGCTGCCGTTCGGCGCGCATGGCGTTGTAGAGGTCGAGCTCGGCCCAGGCCGCCAGCGTCTGCGGCTCCTTCTGGGGCAGGCCCGCGCGCATGGGGAACGGGGTGTCGGGAAGGAAGACGGTCTCGCGGTAGTCGCGGGCGGGCTTAGCGGCGTCGTCGGCCATAGGACTTTCCAGGCTGGTCCGGAGTTTACGAGGTGCGGGGTGGATACCCGGCGCGCGCTGGAGACTCGTCCGGCGGCGTCACGCCGGGCGGGTAATTCGCAGGCTCGTCCGAACCGAAAACATGCGGGTGGCTCTAACAGACGCGGCGCCGGGCGTCATCCCCGCCCGACCCATGGGCGGGCCCCTGCAGGCGGCTGCGCGCGCCAGCCTTTGGCGAGATCGTGAGAATCGACATCGCCGAATAGGCTCGCGGCGAGTCAGATATTCTGATATTGCACTGAAGTCGAATGTCGATTTGGCGTGGCGCTATCCGCAATTATTCTTGGGATAGAGCGTCAATTGCCGAAATAAATCCCGATAACGTGATCGATTTTGCTGCCGAAACGGCTGCGACGATTTTTATGGAAAGCCAAGAAAACATGACGGTTGACGCCTCTGGGCGATTAAATTCAGCGAGAGGCCTCGGCTTTGTCCGCCCTGACGAAGGCGGCGCGAATGTCTTCATGCAGATCCCGGCCGTCGAGCGGGCCGGCTTGGGGTCGCAGCATGAAGTGTCATTCGAACCGGCGCCCGACCCGCGCGACGCCGGGTCCCCGATCCGTCGGCTCCAAGCCGCCTAGCCTGGGGCCATGCGGCGGGCAGGGCCAACCTGCCCGGCCGCGGCCAGACCTGCCATGAACCCATCCACGATAGAGCGCGCCTACGCGCTCGCCCGCGCTGGAAAGATCCCCGATGTCGCCACGCTGAAGCGGCGGTTGAAGGCCGATGGTTGTTATGCGGTGGACGCCCTGCTGGCGCCCCGGAACATCAGCCGCCACCTCGCCGCGATCTGCGCGGCCACCTACCTGGCCGACGCCGGCGCGCACAAACCCTGAGGACCCCATGAACGAATTCCAATGCACCGGCTTCGCCGAGCGCCTGAAAACCGCGGCCGAGGCCCGCAAGGCGCTGCTGGCCGGCTTCCGGCCCAAGCCGGCGGCGGCTCCCGTCGACTTCCAGCCCCGCGCCGTGACGCGGGCGGCGCAACTCGCGGACGTGCGCCGGAGCCGTGCTGAGGATCGGGCCGCCCGCCAGCAGGCGGCGGCCGCGGAACTGGAGGCCCGGCGCCTGGCCGCCGACGCGGCGGCTGCCGACGCGCTCGACGCCAAGCGCGGCGAACGCAAGGAGCGCAAGGCGCTGACCAAGGCCGAGCAGAAGGCCAAGCGCGACGCGCGCTACGCCGCCCGCAAGGCCCGCTAGGAGGGCTCGATGTCGCGCAAGCCCAACTACGACTTCGAGCGTCGCGAGCGCGAGCGCCTCAAGGCGCTGAAGACGGCCGAGAAGGCCGCCGCCAAGCGTGAGCAGCGCGAAACCGCCGAGGCCAGCCCACCGCCTACAACCGAAGAGACCTGAGACAACCGATGCCAAGCGGCGTGATGTACAACCACGAGAACGTCGTGCTCGACGGCGAGACCTTCTCCGCGTGCGAATTCCGCGACTGCCGCCTGATCTATTCCGGCGGCGGCGCGCCAGTGTTCGAGGACTGCCGGTTCCATGGCTGCGACTGGAAGCAGGAAGAGGCGGCGAGCCGCACGCTGGCCTATCTGAAAGCGCTGTGGAATGTCGGCGAGAAAGCCACCGTGCAGGCGTTGATCAAAGACATCACGGTCGCCCGCTAGGCGGACCGTGCAGAACCGGTCGCCGCGCCACGGAAAGGCTGGATTTCGCCATCGGCTGGCTGTCTAGAGGGACAGGTCGTTCGCCACCGGTGGAGTTTTCCGATGCGCTTGCCCGCCCTTCGCTCCGCGCCCCTCCGCGGCCTGGCGGCCGCCCTGCTGTTTGCTGCGCTCTCGATGGCGACGGCGCAGGCCGCGCCGGTAGTGAAGGGGCCTGAGAAGGGAACGCTGATCATCGCCGGCGGCGGCAAGCTGGGGCCCGAGATCGTCGGCCGCTTCATCGCCCTGGCGGGCGGGCCCAAGGCGAAGATCGTGGTGATCCCGACGGCGGGCGAGGATGCCGCCTACGGCCAGGACTGCAGCTGCCTGAAGATGTTCCAGGAGCTTGGGGCCGCGAACCTCACCGTGCTCCACACCCGCGACAAGGCCCAGGCCGACACCGACGCCTTCGCAGCCCCGCTGAAGGATGCGACGGCGGTGTGGTTCGTTGGCGGGCGGCAGTGGCGGCTGGTGGACTCGTACGCCGGCACGAAGACCGAGACGGCGATCAGGCAGGTGCTGGGCCGTGGCGGCGTGATCGGCGGCACGTCGGCCGGCGCCTCGATCCAGGCATCGTACCTGGTGCGCGGCGCGCGGTCGGGCAACGAGGTCATGATGGCGCCGGGCTACGAGCAGGGCTTCTCGCTGATGAGCGGCGTGGCCATCGACCAGCACGTCACCGCCCGCCACCGCGAGGGCGACCTGGACGAGGTGGTGACCAAGCACCCGGACCTGCTTGGCATCGGCATCGACCAGTCGACGGCCATCGAGGTGACCCGCGACCGCTTCGGCGTGCTGGGCGTGGGCCATGTCTTCATCCACGACGGCAAGGAACAGCCGAACGGTGGCCACTACTACCTGCTGAAGACCGGAGACCGCTTTGACCTGGGCCGCCTGGCGCCCGCGACGAACGCCGACGACCGCTAGCTGACGATCGGGGCGTTGTGGGCGGGAAGCGGCTCGGGCCAGCGTGCGCCGGCCGCGGCCGCAAGCTTGTCGGCGAGGCGCGCCGAGATTTCGAGCTGGCCGACAGGCGGCTTGCCGAAACGCATCGTCACGCGCTGCCCCAGGACGCCCGCCTTTCGCTCGGTCGTCAGCTGTTCCCAGGGCACGAAGAACGGACGGTCGAACAGACCGAAGATCCGCCAGACCCCGACGCGAAGGCCCTGGCGGCACGCGGTGAGCACCAGGCAATTGTTGTAGTTGACGCCGAGCCCCATCCGGCCGGAGGCGGCGGCGAACCCGACTAGCTTTTCGTCGGGCCGATCCGGGAAGGCCGCGCTCAGTCCGGGCCAACCCGAGACGCGGCTGAGGATCGTGGTGATCAGCAGCCAAAATCCGACGAAGAAGACCGGGAAGACGAACGGGAAGACCTGTTCGAACGGCGGCATTACGCCTCCAGCACCTTCTTCGCGCGCTCGGCGTCGCGCATGACCTGCTCGGTCATGGTCTCCAGGCTGTCGAACTTCTCCTCGGGGCGCAGGAAGGCCACGAGGTCGGTTTCGATGATGCGGTCGTAGATGTCCTCGTCGAAGTCGAAGAGCCAGACCTCGAGCAAGGGCCGGGTCACGCCCTGGACCGTGGGGTTCACGCCGATGTTGGCGACGCCCGTGAACTCGCGGCCGTCGGAAAGGCGGGTGCGGGTGGCGTAGACGCCGAAGCGCGGCGAGACGTAATCGCCAAGGTCGACGTTGGCGGTGGGGAAGCCCAGCTTGCGGCCCAGCTGGCGGCCGCGCTGCACGGGTCCCTCGATGGCGAACGGCCGGCCCAGGATGGCGGCGGCCTCCTCGGGGCGGCCCTCGCGCAGCGCCTCGCGCACGGCGGTGGAGGAGTACTTGTCGCCGTCCAAATCGCCCACCGGCTCGGCCACGCTGACGCCGAAGCCCAGCTCGCGGCCGTAGGCGCGCATGGTCTCGGGCGTACCGGTCCGGCCCTTGCCGAACGAGTTGTCGAAGCCGACGGCCACGTGGCGGGCGCCCAGGCCCTCGTGCAGGACGCGGGCGGCGAACTCGCGGTCGGTCATCTCCGCCAGCTCGGCCTCGAGCGGCAGGACGTACAGCATGTCGACGTTCAGCTTCTCCAGCGCGCGCGCCTGCTGGTCGGTCTTCATCAGCCGGAAGGCCGGCTCGTCGGGCCGGAAGTAGACGCGCGGATGCGGGTCGAAGGTGATCACGCCCAGCGGCGCGCCCAGGTCGTTGGCGGCCCGGGCGGCCAGTTCGATCACCTGCTGGTGGCCCAGGTGGACGCCGTCGAAACTGCCCATGGCCACGGCGGCGCCGCGGTCGTGCTCAGTAAGACCCTTCCAACCGCGAATGACCCGGATGCGCTTCATGCATCCGTTTAAGTCATGCGGGGCGGCGCGGCGCAATCACTAGAGCTTCGCCGTCGACGACCGTCTTGCCGCTGACCGCGCAGGCGGTGTCGAGGGTGACGTGGCCACGGGACTCGTCCAGCGCCTTCACGGTCACCTTGGCGACGACCAGGTCGCCGATCTTCACCGGTCGGCGGAAGCGCAGCGACTGCGACAGGTAGATCGCGCCCGGGCCGGGCAGGCGCGTGCCCAGCACGGCCGAAAGATAGGCGCCCGAGAGCATGCCGTGGGCGATGCGTTCCCCGAAGGTGGTGGTCTTGGCGTAGTCCTCGTCCAGGTGGACGGGATTGATGTCGCCCGACACCTCGGCGAACGCCTCGATGTCGGCGGCGCCGACCACGCGGCTCATCTCCGCCGTCTGGCCGACGGTGAGCTCGTCAAAAAAGAAGCCTTGCACGGCAGATCCCCCTGCAGCCGTAGTTGGGGCGCGTCCCCCTCGCCCCGCCGACCCGTGCCGTCAGCGGTGCGACTCGCGCCGTTCACCATGCCATATCCGCAATGGCCCAGTTCGCCTGTAGGCCTTCTTGCCGCAGGAGATCGTCAACTACATTGAGGTTCAGGCCGTCGGGACCGATAGTCTCGCCACCGTGTATACCATTGGCGACAAAGAGAATATCCAGGTTTCGAGCATTGGCTCCGCGTACGTCCGTGGGCAGTCCGTCGCCAACGCAGAGCACGCGACCCGCGTCGATCGGTCGCTGTAGCTCAGCTTGGGCCTGGCGCAGGGCCATTTCGTAGATCGGGGCGTAGGGCTTGCCGGCCATCACGGCCTTGCCGCCGAGGCTCTCGTAGAGCTGGGCCAGGGCGCCGCCGCAGTAGATCAGCTTGTCGCCGCGCTGCACGACGATGTCGGGGTTGGCGCAGATCAGCTCCAGGCCGCGCTCCACGCAGGTGATGAAGCGCTCGCGGTAGTCGCCCGGCTCGTCGTTCTCATCGTCGTAGGGGCCGGTCACCGAGATGAAGTCGGCGTCTTCCGGGCCGCCCATCTCCAGGTCCAGGCCGCCGTAGAGCACGCTCTGGTGCTCGGGGCCGATGGCCCAGACCTTCCCCGGCGCGCGCTCGGCCAGCAGTGGGCGGGTGGCGTCGCCCGAGGTGACCAGCTTGGTCCAGGCGGCGCGTGGCACGCCCAGGCTGTCGAGCTGCTCGATCACCGGGCCGTGCGGGCGGGGCGCGTTGGAGATCAGGATCACGGGGCCGACCTCGGCCCGGAACCGGGCGAGGGCCGCGCAGGCTTCGGGGAAGTGTTCGCGGCCGTTGTGGATCACGCCCCAGACGTCGCAGAGCAGCACGTCGTAGCGGCCGGCCAGTTCGGAGAGGCCCTGGATCGGGGTCGGGGAGGTCATGGGGCGCCGGGTAACACACTCCTCTCCCCCCGCGAAGCGAGAGGGGAGAGGGTAGGGAGAGGGGCGGCGCGGGACGCGGGAGACCGCTCCCGGTTCAGCGATGGTCCTGGCTGGAATGGGATCGCGCACGCGTTCGCCCAGCCGCCCCTCTCCCTACCCTCTCCCCCCGCACTTCGTGTCGGGGGAGAGGAGGGTCAGGCCGCGCGGAAGCGCATGCGCTCGACGTTGGAGGCGGGCGTCGGTTGGCCGGCTTCGGCCAGGACGTCGTTCTTGATGGCGCGGGGCTCGCCGAACAGGTGGCCCTGGCCCAGCTGGATGTCGAGGTCGAGGATGTCGACCACCTGGCGCTCGTTCTCGACCTTCTCGGCGATCAGGTCGACGCCGTAGCGGCGCAGCAGCAGGGCGAAGTCCTCGGCGGCCAGGTCGGGCATCGAGCGCAGGACCAGGCGGTCGTCCACCTCGGTCAGCTCGTCCAGCAGCGTCTGGGCGGCCACCTTCACGAACTTCACGTCCGCGCGGGTCAGGTCCTGCAGGTCGAGGTCGAGGTTGGTGACCTTGTCGATCGAGAAGCGGAAGCCGAGGTCGGCCAGGCGGGCCATGTTGCGGGCCTGGACGGCGTTGCGGCCGTCGAAGGCGGCCTGGCCCACTTCGAAGATCAGCGCCGGCGCGAGGTCGCGGTTGCCGCGCAGCAGGTCCAGGAACTGGTGGAAGAACTCGTCGTCGCCCAGGCTGGACATCGAGATGTTGCAGAAGACGCCGACGCGGCGGTCGCGGGCGGCCAGGCGGCGGACGATCTGCACGCAGCGGAACAGCAGCAGGTTGTCGATGGCCGTCATCAGGCCGGCGGGCTCGGCGACGGTGAGGTACTCGGCCGGCATGATCACCTGGCCCGAGGCGTCGCGCAGGCGCGAATAGCTCTCGTAGAAGACCGTCTTGCGCTGGGGCAGGCCTACGACCGGCTGCAGGTAGAGGTCGACGCGGTTCTCGGTCAGGGCCTCGCGGACCACGTCCAGCAGGCTGACCGGGCGGCGCACGTCCTGGCCGCCACGGGCGGCGAGGTGCGGCGATGAGCTGGCGTAGGCCGGCTGCTCGTCGAAGCGGCGGGTCATCTTCTGGACCAGCTTCTCCAGCAGGTGGACCTCGCCGGTCAGGGTGGCGGAGCGCGACTTGTCGTTCTCGACCACCGAGGCGATGTCGGTCACCCGGCCGTCCAGGCGGACCATCTGGTCCAGCAGGATGCGGTGGCCCTCACGGACGGCCTCGACCTCGCCGCGGATCTCGCGCATCTCCAGGAAGCGCATGATCATGCCGTGCGAGGCAAGGCACAGGCCGAAGCAGCCCATCATGGACGAGATGGCGACGCCCCAGCCCATGCCGTTCCGCCAGAGGCTGAGCGCGATGATCAGCGAGAGGCAGAGATAGGTCGCGCAGAGCAGGGCGAGAGTGAGCCGACGCATGGATCCTGTTCCGAATCACCTGGAGTATCCGCTGCGGAGTCCAGGCTAGTCGAATTCATTAACCATGCTGCCGGTTCGGGATTCGTTAACGCCGAATCGGGACGAGACGCCGCACCTCGGGATCCCGGCACCAGAGGCCGCCCCAGGCGAAGAGGGCCAGGTAGGGGCCGAACAGCATATGGCTGAACAGTGGGTTGCCGTTAACGTAGTGGACGGCGCAGGTCCCGCCCATGAGCGCCGCGATCAGGACGGCGCCCAGCACAGCCGTCGGCCGCGCCAGGTAAAGCGCGACGATCACCAGCTCCATGACGCCGATGGCGAAGCCGCTGCCGGCCGGCAGACCCAGCGTCGCGCCGGTCTGCTCCACGATGGGCAAGCGCAACAGCTTGATGCCGATGTCGAAGGCCATGAAGGCGGTGAAGAGGCCGGTGAGGGTCCAGCCGGCGATGGTCAACGCCTTGCCGTTGGCCGTCGGCGTGGAAAGCGTGAGGCCGGTCATTTTCGTCTCCTCGATGAAGGTGGGGGCCCGCGGCCGGAGGGGGAGGACGGCCGCGGGCCGGGAGCCGGGCTACTCGCCCTGATTGAAGGCCCAGGCGACGCCGAACGGGTCGCGGACCTGGCCCCAGGTGTCGCCCCAGAACATCTTCTGCGGCGGGACCACGCTCTCGCAGCCGGCGGCCACGGCGCGGTCGAACCAGGCCTGGCAGTCGTCGACGATGAGCTGCATCGTGAAGGCCTGGGGCGCGACCTTCGCGAAGCCGTGCTCCTCGTAGAAGTCGCCGAGCATCACCGAGCTGCCGTTGACGTAGAGGTGGATGTGCATCGTGCGCCCCTGGTCGTCGACCGGGTGGGCGAAGGCGATCTCGGCCGCGAAGGCCTTTTCGTAGAACTTGGCCGCCTTCATCGCGCCGTCGAGGTTGAGATAGGCGACGACGCCGCCCTTGGTTTCGACCTGGGGCATGGCGGGGGCTTCGAGGGTCTCGGACATCGGAAGGCTCCTTGGGGGTTCGTGCCCCTAGGACGATCCGGCGGTCGGTGATCCGACACGGCCTCCGAAAATTATTTGGCCGCGCCCTCCGCGGGTGCGTGATCCTGCATCAGCCGGTCCAGGTGCTGGCGGATGTGGGCGGCCTCGGCGGCGGTGTTGGCGAGCGCGATGGCGCGGTCGAAGGCCACCTGGGCCTCGCGGTGGCGGCCCAGCTCCAGGTTCAGCGCCCCGGTCAGGCCGTGGAAGTGGAAGTAGCCCGAGAGCTTGTCGGCCAGGGGCGCGATCATCTCCAGGGCCGCCTCGGGGCCGGCCACCTTGCTGACCGCCACGGCGCGGTTGAGCGTGATCACCGGCGAGGGCGTCAGGCGCTCCAGGCTGCCGTACAGGCGGTCGATCTGGGCCCAGTCGGTGTCGGCCGGGGTGGCGGCGCGGGCATGCAGGGCGGCGATGGCCGACTGCACCTGGTAGGCGCCGGGCCGGCGGTGGCGCATGGCCTTGTCGATCAGGGCCAGGCCCTCGTTGATCATCGGCCGGTTCCAGAGGCCGCGGTCCTGGTCCTCCAGCAGCACGATCTGGCCCTCGGCGTCGAAGCGGGCCGGGGTGCGCGCGTGCTGGATCAGCATCAGAGCCAGCAGGCCCATGATCTCGGGCTCGGTCTGGTAGAGGCGCAGCAGCAGGCGGGTCAGCCGGATCGCCTCGCCGCAGAGCTGGGCGCGGGCCGGGTTGTCGCCGGCGGAATAGCCCTCGTTGAAGACCAGGTAGAGCATGGCCGCCACGGCCGCGAGGCGTTCGGCGCGCTCCACGGGACCCGGCGTCTCGAACTCGGCGTCGCCCTCGGCCACGATCCGCTTGGCCCGGGTGATCCGCTGTTCCATGGCCGCTTCCGAGACCAGGAAGGCGCGGGCGATCTGCTTCACCGACAGGCCCGAGACGACGCGCAGCGCCAGCGCGATCTGCTGGGTGGCCGGCAGGTCGGGGTGGCAGCAGATGAACAGCAGGCGCAGGACGTCGTCGCGGTAGTCGGCCTCGTCGATCCGGTCGGCGGCGCGGTCCTCGGCGTCGTCGAGGTCGGAGAGCACCTCCTCGGACGGCAGGGCGGTGTGGCGCGAGCGCTTGCGCACTCCGTCCAAGGCGGCGTTGCGGCCCACCATGATCAGCCAGGCGGCGGCGTCGCGCGGCGGGCCATTCTTCGGCCAGTTGTTGAGGGCGCGCAGGCAGGCGTCCTGGAAGGCCTCCTCGGCGGTGTCCAGGTCGCGGAAGTAGCGCAGCAGCGCGCCCACGGCCTGGGGACGCGCGGCCGAGATCGCCGCGTTGATCCAGGCCAGGTCGCTGCTCACGCCGCCACGACGCCCTTCGCCACGGCCTCGGGCGAACCGCCGTTGTAGACGGCCAGCGGACGGATCTCGTAGGCGCCGCCGGGGTTGGCGTCGCCCAGCTCCTTGGCGACGGCCAGCGCCTCGTCGAGGTCGGCCACGTCGATGATGTAGATGCCGAGCAGCTGTTCCTTGGTCTCGGCGAACGGGCCGTCGATGACCAGCGGCGGGTCGGTCTTGCGGAAGGTGGTCGCCGCGGTGGTGGGCAGCAGGCGCAGGGAGGGGCCCAGCTTCTTGGCCTTCTCCAGGCGGTCGCGCACGACCCCCAGGCGCTCCATCACCTCGCCGTCCTGCTTCTTGTCCCAGGCCCAGACGACGTCCTCGTCGTTGTAGCAGAGCAGCGCATAGAGCATGGCGGAGGCCTCCTCGTTCGGTCGTAGGACGCACGAGGATAGGGCGGGCCGACAGAGCTGGGCGATATTTTTCCCAAGTTCCTCCCCCGCCGGGGGAGGTGTCGCCGTAGGCGACGGAGGGGGCTTCCTCCAAGGCGGTTGAGGACCCCCTCAGTCGGCGTTCGCCCACGGCTCCCCCGACGGGGGAGCAATTGTCAGTCCGTCAGCGCGTCGGGACGGGCTTGTCGCCGCGGTAGTCGTAGAAGCCGCGGCCCGACTTGCGGCCCAGCCAGCCGGCCTCGACGTACTTCACCAGCAGCGGGCAGGGGCGGTACTTGCTGTCGGCCAGGCCTTCGTAGAGCACGTTCATGATCGACAGCACGGTGTCGAGGCCGATGAAGTCGCCCAGTTCGAGCGGGCCCATCGGATGGTTGGCGCCCAGGCGCAGGGCCGTGTCGATGGCGTCGACCGTGCCGACCCCTTCGTACAGCGTGTAGATCGCCTCGTTGATCATCGGCACCAGCACGCGGTTGACGATGAAGGCCGGGAAGTCCTCGGCGTTGGACGTGGTCTTGCCCAGCGACTGGGCGAAGCTGACGGCCAGCTCGTAGGTGTCGGCGTCGGTGGCGATGCCGCGGATGATCTCGACCAGCTTCATGACCGGCGCCGGGTTCATGAAGTGCAGGCCGATGAACTTGCCGGGCCGGTCGGTCGCCGAGGCCAGGCGGGTGATCGAGATCGACGAGGTGTTGGACGCCAGCAGCGTCGTGCTCTTCAGGTGCGGCTGCAGCGCCTTGAAGATGGTCTTCTTCGTCTCTTCGTTCTCGGTGGCCGCCTCGATCGCGAGGTCGGTCTGGCCGATCTGCTGCAGCTCGGCCGCCGGCTTGATGCGGGCGACGGCCGCCTCCATGGCCGTGTGCTCGATGACGCCGCGCTGGACCTGGCGGGTCATGTTCTTCTCGATCTGGGCGATGCCCTGGTCGATCCGCTCGGCGCTCACGTCATGCAGCAGCACGTCGTAGCCGCCGAGGGCGACGACGTGGGCGATGCCGGAGCCCATTTGGCCTGCGCCGATGACGCCGACCGTCTTGATGTCAACCACGGGTTCGATCCCTCAGAGCGGATGCCGCTTTTTGTGGCAGCTTTCTAACAGAGCCAGCTTTCTAACATCTGTATGGCGCACTGCGGCAAGAGTAATTGCTGCGACGCAACAGATCAGGCGGGCTGAGGCGATCCCGGGACGCGCGACGCGGCGGCCTCGGTCAACAACCATTCGCGGAGCGCCGTGATACGCCGCAACTTACGGCTGTCGCCGCGCCAGACGATCCAGAAGCCCAGTTCCGAGGCGACGTGCTCGTCGAACGGGCGGACCAGGCGGCCGGTGCGAAGGTCCTGCTCGATGAGGGCGCTGCGAGCCAGGGCCACGCCCATGCCTTGGGCGGCCGCCTCCAGCAGCATGGTGGAATCCTCGAAGACCATGCCGGACGGGGCCGGCGCCTCGAGGCCGAAGGCGCGGAACCACAGGTTCCAGGGCCGGTGGCCGTGGTGCAGCAGGGGCGCGTCCAGGAGATCGCCCGGCGCGTCCATGGGGCGCCGCGCCAGGAGGTCGGGGCTGCAGACCGGACTCAGGGTCTCGCTGAACAGGTGGGCGGTCTCGACGTCGGGCCAGCGGCCGGCGCCGTAGCGGACGGCCATGTCGACGCCGTCAGTGGTGAAGTTGGCCACGCGCTCCTCCACGCGCAACTCCAGGTTCTCGGCCGCCAGGTCCGAGAGCAGGCGCGGCAGGCGCGAGGTGAGCCAGCGCGCCGAGAACTGGGCGTCGAGGCTGACGACCAGCGGGTCGCGCTCGGCGGCGGCGGCGAAGTCGGCCACGGCGTTCTTCAGCACGTCCAGGCCGCGGGCCACCTCGGCGGCCAGGCGCTGGGCGTCCTTGGTGGGGATCATGGCGTTGCCGCGCCGCTCGAACAGGCGCGCGCCCAGCTCGGCCTCCAGGCGGCGAATCTGCTGGCTGACCGCGCCATGGGTGACCGACAGCTCCTTGGCCGCGCCGGAGTAGCTGCGGTGCCGGGCCGCCGCCTCCAGGGCGCGAAGAGCGAAGAACGGCGGCAGGCGGACCATGGCCCAGGTTGTTAGCTCAAGTAACAACCCCTGGCAAAATCTATCGTTGGCGAGGGAGCTCGGCCGTACCCACATGCCAGGGTGCAGCGCTGCAAGTCTTGGTGTGTAAAAACAAGGGATTAGGAGAATGAGAAGGCTCTTCTTGCTCCTCTCGGCAACGCTGCTTGCCTATGGCGGAGCCGCCCATGCGGCCAATCGTGACGTCACGGACTTCCTGCAGCGGGCCAGCGCGGCGGCGACCTCCGAGCTGGAGGCGTCGGGTGTGCGGACGGAGCGGAGCGTGGTGATCCGCGCCCGGGTCTCCAGCGACGGCCGGTTGGCCGCGCCAAAGGTGGTGACGTCGTCGGGTTCGTCCGAGGTGGACCAGCGGGCGACGCTGGTGCTGCGCCGGCTGCGGGTCTCGACCCCGCCCAACGTGCTGATCGGCGCCGAGGTCAATATCGCGGTGGGGCCAGAGGCCGTGCAACAGGCGCGCAATCCAGGCGCCCCCACCCCCTAGGTTCGGCGCGGCGGCCGGCAGGACCCCACAGAGGTCGGCCGTCGCGTCCGGAACACCGCCGGCGGGCTCCATCCATACGGCGGACACTGAGGGCGGCCCCGCGCGGGCCGCCCTTCTTTTTAGGCCGACGCCACCGCCAGGCTGCCGCGCACGTGCAGCGGGGCGAAGTGGGCGCGGTAGTCGGCGGGCGTCATTCCCGTGGCTCGCTTGAAGAGGGCGCGGAAGAAGGCGACGTCCTCGTAACCCACGGCCGAGCTGATGGACTGGATCGGCTCGGCGTCGCGCTCCAGGGCCAGCTTGGCGGCCTCGATGCGCAGCGCCTGGACATAGGCCGCGGGCTGGCGGCCCGTGGCGGCCTTGAAGCGCCGCGCGAAGGTGCGCTCGCCCAGGCCCGCGCGCTCGGCGAGCGCGGCGGTCGAGACGTTGTGCTGGAAGTTCGCGCCCAGCCAGGCCTCGACGGCCCGCACCCGCTCGTCGTCGTGCGGCTGGCAGATGGGCGTCATGGCGTAGCCCGACTGGTAGACGCGCGGCATGGGCAGCAGCAGCGACTTGGCCGTCTGCAGCGCCACCTCGTGGCCACACAGTTTCTCGACGAGGTAGAGCGACACGTCGATCGAGCCGCAGACCCCGCCGCTGCACAGCACCCGGGCTTCCTCGGTGACGAACAGGTCGGGCCGCCAGTTCACCTGCGGATAGCGCTCGGCGATGCGGCCGCAGACCGACCAGTGGGTGGTGGCGATGCGGCCGTCCAGCAGGCCGGCCTCGGCCAGGTAGGCGGCCCCCATGCAGACGCCGGCCACGAAGGCGCCGGCCTCGTAGTGGCGGCGCAGCCAGGGCAGCAGCGCGCTGTTCTCGACCAGCTTCAGGTCCAGGTCGAGGCCGGAGGTCGGCACGATGACGATGTCAGTGCGATCGACGTCTGCGATGGACCCCTCGGGCAGGATCCGCAGCCCATAGGGGCTGCGGACCGGGCCGCCGTCGATGGAGACGGTGCGCACCTGGAAGGGCGGGTCGGCGGGGTCGTCGTTCAGGGCGTTCCACAGCCGGCCCGCGGAGTGGAAGATCTCCACGGGCATGACCCCGGTCGACGAGAGGCCGTCGTCCAGCAGCACCACGGTCACGTCCAGCATGCGGCCGCCTCCATCCCGCCGCCATCCTCGCATGGCGTGCATGGCCTCGCGACCTTTTAGCCCGCGGTGGTCGGGTCGATGACGCCCACCACCTCGGTGACCTTGTTGGCCGGGAAGCCGCTCAGCTTGGCGTGCTCGTGCACGGCCGCCTCGTCCTCGGCGAGGTACAGGCAGAAGGTGCGGTCCTTGGTGACGAACGACTGCACCCATTGGGCCCGGGGGGCGATCTTGCACAGGGCGGCGTTGGAGGTCGCCGCGGCGCCCTTCAACTCTTCGCCCGACAGCTTGTCGACGCCGGGAATCTCACGTTCGATCAGATACTTCTTCATTTCAAAACCCTCGTTATGTGGGGTCGTGAAACTGACGGAACGGCTTCGCCATGGGTAGGCGGCGATCCGGACAACATGCAGGGGTGATCGCGCACGAAAAAGGGCGGCCCTCGCGGACCGCCCTTCGACGTGGGTCTGGCGCTCGGGGCTTAGCCCAGGGCGCTCATCAGTTCCGGCACGGCGGTCTTATAGTCCGCGACCAGGCCGAAGTCGGCGACCTGGAAGATCGGCGCGTCGCCGTCCTTGTTGATCGCGACGATGACCTTGGAATCCTTCATGCCGGCCAGGTGCTGGATGGCGCCCGAGATGCCGATGGCGATGTAGAGCTCGGGGGCCACGACCTTGCCGGTCTGGCCGACCTGGTAGTCGTTCGGCGCATAACCGGCGTCGACCGCGGCGCGCGAGGCCCCGACGGCGGCGCCCAGCTTGTCGGCGAGCGGCTCGATGACCTTCTGGAACTCCTCGGCCGAGCCCATGGCGCGACCGCCCGAGACCACGATCTTGGCGGCGCCCAGGTCCGGGCGGGCCGACTTGACGATCTTCTGGTCGACGAAGTGGCTCTTGGCCGGGGCGGCAGGGGCGGAAACGGATTCGAGCTTGGCCGAACCGCCTTCCGCGGCGGCCTTGAAGGCCGTCGGGCGGACCGTCAGCACCTTCTTGGCGTCGGACGACTGGACGGTCTCCAGCGCGTTGCCGGCGTAGATCGGGCGCACGAAGGTGTCGGCCGACACCACTTCGATCACGTCCGAGATCTGGGCCACGTCCAGCTTCGCGGCGACGCGCGGGCTGAAGTTCTTACCCTGCGAGGTCGCCGGGGTGAGGATGGCGTCGTAGCCGGGGGCCAGGCCCACGATCAGGTCCTGGAACGCCTCGGCCAGGCCCTGGCCCAGCTCGGCGCTGTCCGCCGTCAACACCTTGCGCACGCCGGCGATCTTGGCGGCTTCCGCGGCGATGGCGGCGGTGTTGGTCCCGGCCACCAGGACGTCGACGTCGCCGCCGATGGCCTGGGCGGCGGTGACCACCTTGTGGGTGTTGTCCTTGAGGGTCGCGTTGTCGTGGTCCGCGATGACGAGAACGGCCATGTTAGAGGACCCCCGCGGTCTTGAGCTTGGAGACGAGGTCGCCGGCGGTTTCCACCTTGATGCCGGCCGAGCGCTTCGGCGGCTCGGTGACCTTCACGACCTTGAGCTTGGCGGTCGTGTCGACGCCCAGCGAACCGAGCTCCTTCACGTCCAGCGGCTTCTTCTTGGCCTTCATGATGTTGGGCAGCGAGGCGTAGCGCGGCTCGTTGAGGCGCAGGTCGGCGGTGACGACCGCCGGCAGGTTGACGTCCAGCGTCTGCAGGCCGCCGTCGACCTCGCGGGTCACCTTGGCCTTGCCGCCTTCGATCACGACTTCCGAGGCGAACGCCGCCTGCGGCCAGTCGAGGAGGGCCGCCAGCATCTGGCCGGTGGCGTTGTTGTCGCCGTCGATCGCTTGCTTGCCCATGAGCACCAGCTCGGGGCTTTCCTCGCCGACGATGGCCTTCAGCACCTTGGCGACGGCCAGCGGCTCGAGGTCCTGGTCGGTCTGGACGAGGATGGCGCGGTCGGCGCCCATGGCCAGGGCGGTCCGCAGGGTTTCCTGCGCCTGGGTCGGGCCGACGGACACGGCGACGATCTCGCTGGCCACGCCCTTTTCCTTCAGGCGAACGGCCTCTTCGACCGCGATTTCGCAGAAGGGATTCATCGACATCTTGACGTTGGCGAGGTCGACGCCCGTCTGATCGGCCTTCACGCGGGCCTTGACGTTGTAGTCGATCACCCGCTTCACCGGGACCAACACCTTCATGGGTTGCTAGCGCCTCAAATTGATTGCGGAAAGAAATGAGCCGGGGTGGGCAATAGCGGTTCCGCCGAGCAATGCAAGCACACGCGCGTGACTTTCACCGCAGCGCACAAGGCTAGCCAGCAGGGGGTCTCCTTACGTAAAAGCCGCCCATGAACGCCAATATCGAGCGCATGAAGCTCATCTTCATCGGCTTCCTGGCCCTCTTCGCGGCCGGGATCGTGGCCGTGGTGATCGTGCAGGTGGTCTGGATCATCCCGGCCAAGAAGTGCGCGGCCGCGCACAAGTGGTGGGACTCCGGCGAGCGGGTCTGCGCCCAGCCGATCCTGACCTCGGACATCACCGGGCGCCTGATCACCGACGACAAGGCGTTGGCCGAGGCGAAGAAGGCCATCGGCCGCCCGGACGCGCCGGCTCCGAAGGCGCCTGCCGCCAAATAGGACTCCTCTCCCCCGAGGCGTAGCCCGAGGGGAGAGGGCAGGGAGAGGGGCGGCGCAGGACGCGCAGCTTTTGCTCCGGGTTCAGCGAGCAGATCCTGGCTGGACCGCACTGCAGCTGAGAGGCCGAGCCGCCCCTCTCCCTACCCCCTCCCCTCCCACTTCGTGTGGGGGGCGAGGAGTCAGCGCGTCGCGCCGGACTTCCAGAACACCTCGGCGCGGCCCTGGTCGTTGGCCCAGCGGGCGGCGACGAACAGGAAGTCGGACAGCCGGTTGAGGTAGCGCAGCGAGGGCGCGCTGATCGGCTCGCCCCCCTCGATCAGGCGGACAGCCTCGCGCTCGGCCCGGCGGCAGACGGTGCGGGCCAGGTGCAGGGCCGCGGCCGCCGGCGTCCCGCCCGGCAGGATGAACGACTTCAGCCCGGGCAGGCGCTCGTTCAGGCTGTCGATCTCGGCTTCGATGCGGGCGATCTGGCTGTCCAGCACGCGCAGGACCGAGCCCTCGACCTCGTCGGGCTTCGGCGGCTGGGCCAGGTCGGCGCCCAGGTCGAACATCTCGTTCTGGATGCGCGCCAGCATGGCGTCGAGCTCGGGGTCAGCCGCCAGGTGGACCCGGGCCAGGCCGATGCAGGCGTTGGCCTCGTCGACGGCGCCATAGGTCTCGACCCGCAGGTCGGTCTTCGAAACCGTGGCGCCGGTGGCCAGGCGCGTCGTGCCGGCGTCGCCCGTGCGCGTGTAGATGCGGTTGAGGGTGACCATCTCAGCCCTGGCTGCTGCGCCACCAGGCGGCCAGCACCAGCACGGCCACTGCGACAGCCTGCGTCAAAACGCGCAGGCGCATCAGTTTGTTGGACCAGGACCGCCCGAAATCGCCCCCGCGGAACAGGGCGTAGATGCCGAACGCCAGCACGGTGGCCACCGCGGCCAGGGCGGCGAAAATCAGGTAGTCGAAGATGTCCATGCCTCTAGCTTAGGCTGGGGAACGGCGCTACGCCATGGGCAAGGCCCGAGTCCAATTTAAACTTGACTATGACGGGTTTGATCATGTTCAACGAGCATCGGTCCCGGCAGAACGGCGAGATTCGACGTGACGCCTGAGCCCTTATGCCATAAGGCCTTAGCCTCGCCCGTGAGCGGTCCCATGACGCCGCGCGCAGTCGGACGTTCCTTGCAATGTTACAGTTTCGCGTATCGAGTTTTCTGAACGTGTTCACCGCCGGTGATACGCCTCGGCGCCGCCGGTTAATCCTCCCCACCTAGAGATCGTCGGGCTCCCCCCTAGACCGACGAGATTCAAGAGAAGAATGAAGCACATCTCCCCTATCCAGGTCGCCGTCGATGCTCCGACGCGCGCCCCCACCCGCCGCGCTCTCGCCAAGCAGCAGACCCGCCTGAAGGTCCTCGCCGCCGCCCGCCGCCTCTTCAGCGAGCAGGGCTACGAAGGCGCGACGATCCGTGACATCGCAGCGGCCGCCGGCATGTCCACCGGTGCAGTGTTCGCGAATTTCACCGACAAATCAGACCTCTTCCGCGAGATCATGCAGGACGACATGGAGGCCCTGACGGCCGCCATGCGCGACGCCGCCACCCGCGGCCGCAACGTCGAGGACGGCCTGCTGAAGATCTTCATGGCCGGCTACACCTTCTACAAGACCCGCCTGCAGCTGGCCCGCGCGGCCTTCTCGGTGTCCTGGGACAAGGACGGCGGCCCGACGCTCCGCGGCATGCCCTCGTCGCTGGCGTTCCAGGACCTGTTCACCGAGCAGCTGACCGCCGCCGTCGAGCGCGGCGAGTTGTCGCAGGAAGCAGAGGTCAAGCTCCGCAGCCAGATGCTGTTCGACACCTACCTGTCGAACTTCCCGCAGGCGATCTTCGAGGGCTGGAGCCTCGACGCCCTGCAGGCCCGGGCGCGCGACCAGATCCGCATCCTGCTCGCGGGCGCGCGTCGCGGCTGAGCCGCGGTCTCGCATGAACGACGCTGAGGGCGGACACCTTCCGGACGCGGTCCCCGCGCGGCAGTCGCAGAAGGAAGCGACGCGCCAGCGGGTTGTCGCGGCTGCGCGGGAGCTGTTCGACACCCACGGATACCAGGGCACCACGATCCGCGAGATCGCCCGGCACGCCGGAATATCCGTGGGCAGCGTCTTCACCACCTTCGCCTCCAAGGGCGAGATCCTCTCGGAAGTGATGCAGGCCCGGCTCGAGCCGCTCTATGCGGAGATCGACCGGGTCATGCCCCATGTGCGCGGGTCGACGGCCGACCGGTTGCGCACGATGTTCGCCGTGCACTTCGAGTTCGAGGCCCAGCACGTGCGGCTGTTCATGTCGCACATCGCCGCCGCCTACGACTGGACCCTGCCGCCGGCCGCCCGGCCCTATGGCCGCACGCCGCGCCTGCAGGAGGTCATCCGCGAGGCCCTGATCAAGGGTCAGGCCGACGGCGACGTCCGTCACGACATCGACCTGCAGGAGGTGATCGACCTCCTGATGAGCGCCTACGCCTGGACCTATCGCCTGGTGATCACCCGCGAGGCCGACGCCAAGGTGCTGATCAAGGTCATGGACCGCCAGATCGGCCTGGTCGCCGAAGGCTTCGCGCCGCGAAATTAGGTCTTCGTGGCGGAACGCCGCGCCCGGCCTGAGCGCCGCGGTCAGGAGAGCTCCTTCTCCGCGAACGCCCGCATCGCCGTCTGCAGATACTCGGTCATCCCCGCGGCCTGCGCCTCGTAGCGCGCCCGGAAGTCCGGATGGTCGCCGTACAGCGCAGCCAGGTTCTCGTAGGCCAGCCGGCTCACCGGCATCGGCCACTGCTTCGCGATCCAGTCGCGGTGGCGGGCGGTCAGCGCCTGGACGGCGCCGCTGTCGGCGGGCAGCCCTGAGCCCAGCGCCTTCAGGAAGCCAGCTTCGATCTCGATGATCTCGGCCTGGGACGCGTCGAAATCGGCCTGCTTCCAGTCCTTCTGGATTTCCTTCACCGCGTCGATCGACCTGCGGATCTCGGGTCCGTAGTGCTCGACCAGCCAGGCCTCCTGCTTCGCCTGCTTCTCGGGATCGAAGCCCCGGTACATTGCTTTCTCGTCCATCGTCCTTGCTCCTTCGAGGGCGGCGAGGGTCTCGTCGATGGTGCGGACCAGGCGGCGCGTGCGCCGGGCCTCGTCCTGCAGCCGCTCGCGGTGCGCCTTCAGCGCCGCCACGCGGTCGAAGTCCGGCGCGTCCAGCACCTGGCCGATCTCGTCCAGCGGGAAGCCGAGCTCCCGGTGGAACAGGATCTGCTGCAGGCGCAGGAGCTCGTCCTTGCCGTAGTAGCGGTAGCCGTTGGCGCCGACGTCGGCGGGCTTCAGCAACCCGATCTCGTCGTAGTGGTGCAGCGCCCTGACGCTCACGCCCGACAGCCTCGCCACCTCGCTGACCGTGTAGCCGCGCACCGTTCGTCGATTCCCTCTGCCGATGGCCGGATCACTCAGGTCTCACGCCGCGTTAGGGTCAACCACCCCTGGAACGGAGCGACCATGGAACTCCACACCGGCCGCCTCATCGACCACGTGCACCTGCGCACCCACGACCTGGACGCCGCCAAGCGCTTCTACGGCGCCATCCTCGACGTGCTGGGCATCCCGCACCACGCCGACGACACCCACTTCCAGGCCGACGAGCTGTGGATCGACAAGGGCGACCAGGCCAGCCACGTGCACCTGGCCTTCCAGGCCAAGGACCGCGCCATGGTCGACGCCGCCTACAAGGCCGCCATCGAGGCCGGCGGCAGGGACAATGGCCCGCCGGGCGAGCGGAAGTACCATCCCGGCTACTACGCGGGCTTCTTCCTCGATCCCGACGGCAACAACATCGAGGCGGTCTTCCACGGCCCCGCCGACCGCTCGGCCGACAGCGTGACCATCACCTTCGAGATGCCCAAGAGCTGAAGCCGGGATCGGCTCTTCTCCTCCCCCTGCGGAGGAGGAGAGTCACGCCCCCTTGCCGCTCCGGCCGAGCTCCCGCATCCTCCGCGCCATGTCAGAGAATGTGTCCGAGGCCCGGGCCTAACCGCCGACCGGAACCTCGTCTCCCGGCGACCAGGCCCGTTTCGTCCGCGCCCCACGCGGGTGCGTCTCGTCACGCCTGAATCCGGACATCTCCTTGAACATCTCCAAGCCGCAGCAACGGACGCTGCATGCGCTCGCCCAGGGCGGCGCCATCCTCATCGAACGCGACGAACGCGGCGCCCTCGTCGACGCCCAATGCGTCACCCACGAAGGCTGGACGCTCTCGAGCTGCGACCTCGTCGTCTTCCGCAGCCTCAGGAAGAAGAAGCTGATCGCCAGCCGGAACGGCGGCCCCTACCGCATCACGCGCGAGGGCCTGCTCTGCCTGCGGGCCCAGCTCGACAACCGGACGGGAGCCCGCGCCTGGTGACGGCCTAGAGCGTTCGGCGGTTCGCTTGAACCGCCGAACGCTCAAGTCTCTTGCTTAGGGATAGACCATTCGTCGTGCTGAGACCGATCCAACCTGAGCGACGAATGGTCTAGGCGGCCACCGCCTCGCCGGCCCGGTCGACCTGCAGCACCGCGCTCATGGCGGCCAGCAGGCGCTCGGGCTTGATCGGCTTCTCGACCACGCCGTTCATGCCGCTCAGGCGGTAGAAGGCGGCGTCGGCCGGGTCGGCGTTGGCGGTCAGGGCCAGGATCGGCGCCTGGGAGGCCGGGCCGCCGCCCGAGCGGATGCGGCGCGTGGCCTCGACGCCGTCGATGCCTGGCATCTTGATGTCCATCAGCACCAGGTCGAACCGGCCGGTCGTCACCGCCTCGACGGCGTCCTCGCCGTTGTCGACCGCCTCGCTGGAGCAGCCGAACATCTCGCAGAGGGTCTGGGCGACCATGCGGTTGGTGGCGTTGTCGTCGACGATCAGCACGTGGACCGCTTCGCCCGCTTCGACGGTCTCGGGCGCAGGGGCCTCGGCCTGCGGCGCCGGCAGCCGGTGCAGCGGGATCTCGAACGCGAGTTCGGCGCCCTCGGCGCGCGGGCGGGCGGTGATGGTCCCGTTCATCCGCTCGACGATCTGGCGGCAGACGGCCAGGCCCAGGCCCGCGCCGCCCTGGCGCACGCCGGTCTCGGTCTGCTGGAACGGCGCGAAGACCGCCTCCAGCCGGTCGGCCGGGATGCCGGGGCCGGTGTCGGTCACCACCGCCGACAGCTGCGCGTACTCCCCGTCGTCGACCGCGGCCAGGCGCACCTCGACATGGCCCTCGCTCGTGAACTTCAGCGCATTGCCCACCAGGTTGTTCAGCACCTGGCGTAGCCGCACCTGGTCGGCCAGCACCCAGAGGTCGGCCGGCCCATCGTAGGTCGCGCGCACCTCGAGCCCCTTGAGCTCGGCCTGGGCCGCCCAGAGGCCGGAGACGTCGTCCAGGATGCGCGAGGCCTGCAGCGGCGCCTCGTCCAGGCCCAGGCCCGCGGCCTCGGCGCGCGAGAGGTCCAGGGCGTCGTTCAGCAGCCGCAGCAGCGCGCCGCCCGACTCCAGGATCGTGTCGATGAAGGGCGAGAGGTCGGGCTGCTCGGACTTGCGCTTCAGGATCTCGGCCACCGCCAGCACCCCGTTCAGCGGCGTGCGGATCTCGTGGCTCATCACCGCCAGGAAGCGGCCCTTGGTGGCCAGGGCCTCATTGGCCTCCCAGGCCAGGCGGCTCATGGTCTCGGCGTGGGTCGCCGCCGCCGTGGCCGAGGCCTGCAGCAGGGCCAGCGCGGCGCCGACGCCCGCATAGCGGCCGCCGCAGGTGACGATGAAGCCGTGCAGCAGTTCGCTGGGCCGCTCGGCCAGGACGCTGCCGAAGAACTCCTCCAGCGTGACGTCGCCGTCCACGACCACCGGATCGCGCTTCATCATGTGCGAGGTGGGCCGCTTGGACCACAGGGCATAGCCGTGCTGGGCCGCCATCAGCACCAGGAACGCGTTGCGCTCGACCAGGCCCACCGGGACGCCCGTCTCGTCCACCACCGCGATGGCCAGGGTGTCGGGCTCTTCCTGGAAGCGCTGATAGACCTCCGCGCCCGGCGTCGCGGGCGAGACCGGCGGTATGTGCGGCGCGATGTCGAGCAACAGCGTCATGCCGGACTCCGAAGAAAATCGGGGCAAGAAATCGCTGAGGGTCCCTAATGAGTGGTTAGAATAACCGGGCCCCAAGAGACAAGGTTTTGCGACAGATTTACGACGATGCCTGAAACTATTGATGTTTCAAGAAATGGACCTTCGCGGCCCCGTAATCGCGTACGTCGATGATTGTATAACCCGCCACCTCGGGTGGTGGTTCGGCGGACCCGCGTTCGAAGACCACCAGCGCGCCGGGGGCCAGCCAGCCGCCCGCCGTGAGCCGCGCCAACGCCTCCTCGCCCAGGCCCTTGGCGTAGGGCGGATCGACGAAGGCCAGGTCGAACGCCGGCCCGTCCGCGCCCGGCCGCACGCCCAGGTCCGTGGCGCTGCGCCGATGCACCCGCGTCCGACCGAAGAGGCCCATGGCGTCCACGTTCTCGCGGATCGCCCCGCGCGCCGCCTCATCGGTCTCCACGAACAGGCAGAAGCTCGCGCCCCGCGACAGGGCCTCGAAGCCCAGCGCGCCTGAGCCCGCGAACAGGTCGATCACCCGGCGGTCGCGCACGCCCTCGGACCAGGGCGCGTGCTCCAGGATGTTGAAGATCGCCTGCCGGGCGCGGTCCGAGGTGGGCCGCGTGGCGTCGCCCTTCGGCGCGATTAGCGCCTTGCCGCGGAATTCCCCTGAGACGATGCGCAAAGCCCGGCGCTCCTTGTCGGTCCAGCGCTCCCGATCCAAGGTTTGCCCCAAGAAAGCAAGAGACCGAAGGGAGAGCGCGATGGGCTTGGTGACGGTGGAGCGGCGCGGCGGGACCGCGATCATGACCTACGCCAACCCGCCGTTCGGCACGATGACCGCCGCAGGCTCGCAGGAGATGCTGGAGGCCTTCCGCCCGCTCGCCGCCGACCCGGCCGTGCGCAGCGTGGTGATCACCGGCGGCCTGCCCGACATCTTCATCCGCCACTACGACGTGGGCGAGCTCTCCGACATGAGCGACGCCACCGCCGACGCCCCGCCGCCACCCCCGCCGACCGAGCCCGCGGGCCGGCCGCGGCAGGGGTTCCTCGCCCTCGTCGACGAAATCTTCGAGGCGCCGAAGCCGGTGGTGGCCGCCATCAACGGCCTCTGCATGGGCGGCGGCTTCGAGCTGTCGCTGGCCTGCGACCTGCGGATCGCCAGCCCCAGGGTCGCCGCCATCGGCCTGCCCGAGACCCGCGTCGGCATCTTCCCGGGCGGCGGCGGCACCCAGCGGCTGCCCCGCGTGGTCGGCGAGGCCAAGGCGCTGGAGATCATCCTGCGCGGCCTGACCTTCACCGGTGAGGAGGCCCACGCCCTCGGTATGGTCCACGAACTGGCCGACGACCCGCTGGCCCGCGCGCTGCAGATCGCCGCGGAGTGGGAGACCCGCGGCGCCGACGGCATCGCCTACGCCAAGCGGCTCACCCGCGCGGCCCTCGACCGCCCGATCTGGGAGGGCCTGGCCGACGAGCGCCGGAGCTTCCTGGCCGTGATGCGGACGGCCTCGGCCCGCGAGGGCCTGCGGGCTGGCCGCCCCCCCGCTTCAATCCAGTCGCTGTAGCCTTGTCGATGATGTCGGGCCGGCTGGGCGCTCTCACGGGCTTGCCGGGCTTGGCCGCCTTGGCTTTCGCCGCCGCCGGCCGCGGCTTCTTCGGCGCATGCGGATTGGCCTTGGCCTTCGGCTTCGCCCAGCCGGCCTTGTAGGCGGGCTTCTCCTTCGGCCCGCGCGCCGGCGGGGCGGCGAGGTCTGCGGCGACCTTGGCCTCTTCCTGCGCCCGGCGCGAGGCGCTCTTCTTCGGCGACCGGTACTGCGGGCGCTCGCCCGTGGGCAGGTTGGCCGGGTCGATGTGCTCGGCGAACTGCTCGCGGATCACCCGCGGCCCCACCTCCTCGAGCTCGCCCACGCCCAGCGTCCCCAGCGCCAGCGGCCCGTAAGCCAGGCGGATCAGCCGGTTCACCTTCAGCCCGATGGACTCCAGCACCTTGCGGACTTCGCGGTTCTTGCCCTCGTGCAGGGTGACCGTGAGCCAGAGGTTCGCGCCCTGCGGCCCCTCCTTGGCCTTGTCCAGCCTGGCCTCGATCGGCCCGTAACGGACGCCGTCGACGACCGCGCCGTTCTTCAGCCGGTCCAGTCGCTCCTGCGTCGTGCGGCCGTGCGCCCGGGCCCGGTAGCGCCGGACGATCCCCGTGGTCGGCATCTCCAGCGCCCGGGCCAGCTCGCCGTCGTTGGTCAGCAGCAGCAATCCTTCGGAGTTCAGGTCGAGCCGCCCCACTGAGATCAGCCGCGGCAGACCCTCGGGCAGCGCCTTGAACACGGTCGGCCGACCGTTCGGGTCCTTGTGCGTCGTCACCAGCCCCACGGGCTTGTGGTAGCGGAACAGGCGCGCGGGCTCGGGCTCGCCCACCACCTCGCCGTCGACGGTGACGATGTCGCCGGGCTCGACCTTCACGCCGGGCGCGTCGAGCACGCGGCCGTTGATGGCCACGCGCCCCTCGGCGATCAGCCGCTCGACGTCGCGGCGCGAGCCGACGCCCGCGCGGGCCAGCAGCTTGGCGACGCGGTCGCCGCTTTCGGGGCCGCCATCGGAGTCGCGGGCTTGACCCGGGTCGTCGGGCTGGGGTCGTAGTGGATCGTGGACCATGATCACCGGACAATGCGCATCGCGCTCGAAGCGGCGCAAGCCGCAGCCTCGGCCGGCGAGACGCCCGTGGGCGCCGTGATCGTCGATCCAGCCTCCGGCGAGGTGGTGGCCATCGGCTCAAATCGACCCATCGGCGGGCACGATCCCACCGCCCACGCCGAGATCGTCGCCATCCGGGCCGCGGCGCAGAAGCTGGGCAACTACCGCCTCACCGACCTCACCCTCTATGTGACGCTCGAGCCCTGCGCCATGTGCGCCGGCGCCATCAGCCACGCCCGCATCGGCCGCCTCGTCTTCGGCGCCGAGGACCCCAAGGGCGGCGCGATCGTGAACGGCCCCCGCTTCTTCGACCAGCCCACCTGCCACTGGCGGCCGCGGGTGGAGGGTGGCGTGCTGGCGCAGGAGGCCGGCGACCTGCTGCGCGCCTTCTTCCGGGCCCGGCGCGCCAAGTGAGGTACGAGGAGTTCGCCCCGCCCGCGGCGCTCGCGGACTATGTCCACTGCCTCTGGGTGTTCGAGGGCCAGGACGCCGCCGAGCCGCAGCGCATCGTGCCCGACGGCCGCTGCGAGCTGATCCTGCACTGGCGCGCGCCCTACCTGGAACGCGACGGCGAGGCCTGGACGCCCCAGCCCCGCGCGCTGTTCGCCGGCCAACTCACCCGGCCGCTGCACCTTCTGGCCCGCGAGCCGGCCGGCGTCGTGGGCGTTCGGTTCCGCACCGCCGGCGCCGCGCCGTTCCTGCAGAGCCACGTGAACCCCTTCACCGACCGTCGCTTGCCGCTGGCCGGCGCGCCCGACCTGCGCGACGTCGCCGACGAGACCCAGCGCCTGGCCGTCGCCGCGGCCTACGTCACCGAACGCCTGGTCCCGCGCTTCCAGGACCGCAAGGTCGCCACGGCCGTCGCCGAGCTGCGCGGCTCGGAAGGCCGCATCCCGCTGGACGAGCTGGCCGCCAAGGTCGAGCTCTCGCCGCGCATGCTGCAGCGGCGGTTCCTCGAGGCCGTGGGCGTGCCGCCGCGCATGCTGGCCTCCATCGTCCGCTTCCGCCGGGTGTTCGACGCGCTGCAGTCGGGCGAGGTCCAGAACTGGACCGACGCGGCCCAGGCGGCGGGCTATTTCGACCATCCGCAGATGGCCCGCGATTTCCGCCGCTTCATCGGCTGCACGCCCAGCGAATTCCTCGCTGCCGAGCGCGGCCTGGCCGTTCACCTTGTCGAAGGCTGACGCAATCGTACAAGCCCGGGGCCGCGCCTACGGTTAAGCCTGATGCCACGGAGGAACCCCCATGCGCATCGCCCTCACCCTCGCCGCCCTGTTCGCCGCCACAGCCGGCCACGCTGCGCCGGCCGACGACGTCGCCAAGCTCACCTGGATGGCCGGGAGCTGGAGCCAGGAGAAGGACGGCGTCACCGTGCGCGAGACGTGGCTGCCGCCGCTGGACGGCGCCATGAGCGGCGCGGGCCAGACCAACGCCCCCGGCCGCCGGCCCTTCATCCAGCACTACAAGATCACCGCCGAGCCGGCCGGCGCCACCTTCACCGCCATGCTGCCGGGCCAACCGCCCACGGCCTTCGTCCTGCTGCCCGGTCCGGACGGCGAGGCGGTGTTCGAGAACAAGGCCCACGACTTCCCCCAGCGCATCGGATTCCGCCGCTGCGGCGAGGACCTCTGCGCTCGGATCGAGGGCCAGCTGAAGGGCAAGGACGCCTCGGAGGCGTGGCGCTACCACCGCCTGCGTTGACTTTTTCCGTTAACGCTGCCGAGGGCGAAGTGGTTAATTTCAAAGAATTTTCGGGCCGCGCGAAACCGCACGCATGACGTCCCCGTATCTCCGGCATGACCTGGGAAGCGTATTGTCGAGAAGAGGCCCGCGAGTGCGAAAAGCTCGCCCGCGTGGCCCAGGGTGAAGCCCGCAAGGACTGGGCCGAGGCCGCGCGCCAATGGCGGCTGCAGCTCCAGCGCCTCTCCCGCTCGGAAAAGACCCGCGCGGAGCAGCGCCGCCGCGCCTGATCCGCTCTTGGCGCCCCCGCGGCGGCGTCTCATGATCCTTCCAAACAACGGTATGGGAGGAAGGCCATGGGATTGCTCGACGGCAAGGTCGCCATCATCACCGGCGCGGGCGGAGGCCTGGGCGAGGCCTACGCAAGACTGTTCGCCAAGGAAGGCGCCGCCGTCGTCGTGAACGACCTGGGCGGCCCCCGCGACGGATCGGGCGCCGGCTCGGTCTCCGCCGCGCAGAAGGTCGTCGACGAGATCACCGCCGCCGGCGGCCGGGCCGTCGCGAACGGCGACGACGTCTCCAGCCTGCAAGGCGGAGAGAACATCCTGAGAGCGGCGCTCGACGCCTTCGGCCAGGTCGACATCCTGGTCTGCAACGCCGGCATCCTGCGCGACAAGACCTTCGCCAACACCTCCGAGGAGGACTGGGACAAGGTCGTCAAGGTCCACCTCAAGGGGACCTACTGCTGCGCCCTGCCGGTCTGGAAGCACATGAAGGACCACGGCGGCGGCTCGATGGTGCTGACCTCGTCCACCTCGGGTCTCTACGGCAACTTCGGCCAGACCAACTACGGCGCGGCCAAGGCCGGCATCTACGGCATGGTCCGGGTGATGGCGATCGAGGGGCGCAAGTACAACATCCGGGTCATGGGCCTGGCGCCCGGCGCCTATACCCGCATGACCTCCGACCTGCCCGGCCGCCAGGGCCGCGAACCCGATCCCCTGAGCCTGCCCGAGAACGTGGCTCCGGGGGTGCTCTACATGGTCTCGGACCTGGCCGCCGACCATTCGGGCAAGATCCTCGGCGTCTCCTCGCGCGGCGTGCGCGAGATCAAGATGCTGGAGACCCCCGGTTTCACCCCCGGCCGCCCGTACACGGCCGAGGAGGTCGCGGCCAACGCCGACAAGGTCTTCTTCCCCGAACGCGAGGGCCGGGCCGTGACGCTGGCCTGAAGATCTCCTCTCCCCCGAGGCGAAGCCCGAGGGGAGAGGGTTAGGGAGAGGGGCGGCTCGTGAAGTCGTGATCCGCCGATGGCCCAGCCATGGCCCAGCGTCGGCGCCGCTGATCCTTGTGGAACCAACGCGAGACGCATGGGCCCAGCCGCCCCTCTCCCTACCCTCTCCCCTCTCGCTACGCGGGGGGAGAGGAGAATTGAGCGATCCGCGCATCCAACCCATCCCGCACTGCCGGCCACTCCTCGGCCAGCACCGAGAAGTGCACCGTGTCGCGGATGCGGCCGGTCCAGGTGACCTTGTCGTGACGCAGGATGCCCTCCTGCACCGCGCCCAGCTTCAGTACGGCCGCGCGGCTGCGGGCGTTCAGTGCGTCCACCCGGAACTGCACGCGCTGGGCGCCGCTCTCGAATGCGTGCGCCAGCAAGAGCCGCTTGGCCGACGGGTTCACCTCGCGGCCGCGCATGGTGGGGTCGTAGTAGGTGGAGCCGATCTCGACGGTGTTGTTGAGCTGGTCGACGTCCAGGTAGTTGCTCATGCCGCGGCAGACGCCGCCCACGATCACCGCGTTCGGGAAGGTCTTCCCAGCCGCCGCCTCGGCCTGCATCCGGGCCCAGTGGACGTCGAAATGGTCGTCCAGCATCGACAGGATGTAGAGGTCGCGCCACAGCGAGGGATCGGCCGCGCAGGCCGCCCGCAGCTCCTCCTTGTGCCGCTCGGCCAGCGGCTCGAGGCGCACGAAGCGGTTCTCCAGGACCTTGGGTTCAAGCTTCATGACGGGCCTCCCTCGACGTGGAAGCCCGCCATAGGCCGCCCGGCGGTCTGCCGGAAACAGCCAATTCTTCTCAACAAGCCAGACCATTCGGCCGGCCCGGCGAAAATTCAGCGCGGGGCGTCAAAAAACTTGGTTCGCGACCCTTGCAACCGCCGGGGGCCGACATACCTGAGGCGTGCCCATTCCTGGGCGTTTCCTCCCTAATGACTTCCCCAGCCGGGCCGTTTGGCCCGGCTTCTTTTTTGTTCGTGGAATGGCGGGCCGTTTGGCCCGGCTTCTTTTTTGTTCCTCCCCCATCCACCCCCCTCTGGGGGTGGCTTGCGAAGCAAGGGGGGCCGGACCTTCGGTCCGGAAGGGGAGGGGGCCATGCTCAGCATGGTGGAGGGGGTTCCGCCTCAACCCAGCATCAACTGCGCCGCCTGGACGAGGTAGGTCACGCCCACGCCGGTGACGATCCAGCGGGTCCAGCGCTTGAAGTTCACGTCGCTCATCCGGTTCAGGATCAGCCCGCCCGCCGCCGTCCCGGCCATCGACAGCGGGATCGCCAGCACGAACACCCACACCGGCGGCATGCCGACGCTGGTCCCTGCGAACAGCGGCGCGCCGTAGACCAGGATCTTGGCCAGGTGGGCGAACACCTGGGTCGCCGCCTTGGTCGCCACGATGGCGTGGCGGGTCAGCTCGGTGCGCACGAAGAAGATGTCGAGCAGGGGCCCGGCGACGCCGGCGGTCAGGTTGAGGCCCGTCACCGACAGCCCCGACAGGAAGGCCTGGGGCGGCTTGGCGGCGTCCAGGTTGATCCATTTCTGCGGCAGCCAGGTCAGTCCGGGCACCAGGCCCAGCAGCAGGAACAGCAGCGGCTTGGAGGGCGTGAAACTCAGGAAGGCCACCGCCAGGCCCGCGATCAGCGAGGCCAGGGCGTACCAGCCCACGATGTCCCAGCGGACGTACTTACGATGCAGTATCGAGCGCCAGCCGTTGGCGACCAGCTGCAATATGCCGTGGGTGACGAAGGCCGCCTGCACGGGCAGGACGAAGGCCAGGGCGCCCATCAGGACGAGGCCGCCCGCCATCCCGAACACGCCCGAAAGCGTGGCCGTGATGAAGGCCATGCAGACCACGAAGGCGGCTGCAATCAGGTTCATGGTAGTCCTCCGGAGTTGCGACCCGCCCCGGAAGGCGGACACAGGCCGCCTCCGATCGCAGGTCAGCTGCGCGTCGCGCGCGGGACGGAGCGGGCGCTGCAAGCCCAAGGGCGAGCGCTCCGGTATGCGCCTGGGCCTCAGCCCGGCGAGGTATCTCGAATGGCGTGTCCATAAGGATCGGTGTTCGCTTACACCCAAGCTTCGGAAATGGCTACGCGACCAAGCGTCCTTCTCCCCTTGCGGGAGAAGGTCGCCCGCGCAGCGGGCCGGATGAGGGGTCGCGCTTCGCTATCCAGCCTCGCGCGCCGCAGGCGTTGTCTTTGAAAACCGCGGAAAACGCAGAAAGCGCGGAAGACTCAGCAGGCTCGGCCCCTTCCGCGTCCTTCCGCGTCCTTCCGCGTATTCCGCGGCTTGAATCCTTCGGCGCCGACGCGCCGAAACGAAGAAGGGGCCGCCGGACATGCCGTGCGACCCCTCATCCGTCGCCCTGCGGGCGACACCTTCTCCCGCAAGGGGAGAAGGAATCCTAGTTCCGGAACACCGCCGCCATCGAGGCGTCGGCGGGCTGTTCGCGGTACTGGTGCAGCTCGTTGCGGCCGACCACCATGTGGTGCACCTCGTCCGGGCCGTCGGCGATGCGCAGGGTCCGGGTGTTGGCGTACATGCGGGCCAGCGGGGTGTGCTGCGACACGCCCAGCGCGCCGTACATCTGGATCGCCTGGTCGATGATCTTGCAGACGCGTTCGGGCACCATGGCCTTGACCATGTGGATCCAGACGCGGGCTTCACGGTTGCCCAGCACGTCCATCGCCTTGGCGGCCTTCAGCACCATCAGGCGCATGGCCTCGATCTCGATCCGCGCGCGGCTGACGATCTCGAGGTTGCCGCCCAGCTGGATGATCGGCTTGCCGAACGCCACGCGCTGCATGCCGCGGGTCACCATCAGGTCCAGGGCTTTCTCCGCCGAGCCGATGGCGCGCATGCAGTGGTGGATGCGGCCCGGGCCCAGGCGCAGCTGGCTGATCTCGAAGCCGCGGCCTTCGCCCAGCAGCATGTTCGAGGCCGGCACGCGGGCGTTGTTGAAGCGGATGTGCATGTGGCCGTGCGGCGCGTCGGGGTCGCCGAACACGTGCTGGCCGCCGACGATCTCGACGCCCTCGCAGGGCAGCGGCACCAGGATCTGCGACTGCTGCAGGTGCGGCGGGTCGTTCTCGCCGCCGGTCCGGACCATGCAGATCATGACCTTGCAGCGCGGGCTGCCGGCGCCCGAGATGTAGTGCTTCTCGCCGTTGATGATGTACTCGTCACCGACGCGCACGGCGCGGGTGTCGATGTTCTTGGCGTCGGACGAGGCCGTGTTCAGCTCGGTCATGCAATAGGCCGAGCGGATCTTCCCCTGCAGCAGGGGCTCCAGCCACTGCTTCTTCTGTTCCGGCGTGCCGACGCGTTCCAGCACTTCCATGTTGCCGGTGTCGGGGGCGGCGCAGTTCATGATCTCGGAGGCGAGGCGCACCTTGCCCAGCTCCACCGCGATGTAGGCGTAGTCGAGGTTCGAGAGACCCTCGCCGGTCTCGGCGTCGGGCAGGAAGAAGTTCCACAGGCCGGCGGCCTTGGCCTTTTCCTTCGCGGCTTCCAGCACTTCGAGCTGGCCGGGAGCATACTGCCAGACGTCCGGACGGCCTTCGCCCAGGCGGTGCCATTCCTCGGAGGCCGGCTCGGCCACCTCTTTGATGAACTCCTTCACCTTGTTGTAGAGCGGCAGCGCCTTGTCCGACATGCGCAGGTCGTTGAGGTCGTCCTGCGGGCTGAGGCCGAAGCTGGATTGGGGCCGTTCGGCGGCGATGTTCATCGGGTCACTCCCTGAGCCATTCTGTCACGCCACCTTTGACCCACTTTCCGAGAAAATCAAACAACTGTTTCAATCATTCGAATTGCAAACTTCGCAACGCGAAACGGCCCCCGCCGGGAAGCGGGGGCCGTTCGGGCCGCCAGGGGGAGGACTGGCGGTCGATGCCGTCAGGCGACGGCGGCTTCGCGGCGCGCCTTGCGGAGCGCGACGAACTGGAGGTCGGCGACAATCAGGGCGGCCACGGCCTGGCCGACCACAACCGCGAGGCCGAGATCGGTGGGCTGGACCCAGCCCAGGGCTGCCAGGGCCACGCTCTCGACGGCCCAGAGCGCATTGAAGGCCACCAGCGCCCAGACGCCGGCCCGCGGCAGGGCCGGCCGCGTGGCGAGGAAGGCCAGGAAGGCGGCGTAGGGCAGCAGGAACCCGCCGAGGGGCTGCATCAGCGCGGGCGACAGACCCAACGGTCCGGCCAGCCAGCCGGCGTCGAAGGCGAAGGCCGCGCCCATCACGCCGCACGCGGCGGCGTCCAGGGCGATGACGGTGCGCAGGAAGGTCGAGCGGACGGCGGTCATGGGGAAGCTCCTTGAGCGTGTTGACGCCCCGAAACTCCCCCGTCCGCCGCGGCGGGTCGATTACCTGGGAGGGAATGCTCACGCCGGAGGCCTTTCCGGTCCTGATGGACCGGACAAGAAGGCCCCCAGATCAACGCGCTCTAGGCGTGGCAGACCGCCTCGATGTTGTGGCCGTCCGGATCCAGCACGAACGCGCCGTAGTAGGTCGGATGGTAGTGCTCGCGCAGGCCGGGCGCGCCGTTGTCCCGCCCGCCGGCCGCCAACGCGGTCGCATGGAACGCATCGACGCTCGCCCGGTCCGCCACGGCGAACGCCACGTGGGCGTAGCCGCTGCGGCCGTCGCAGCCGATCCAGAAGAAGGGCCGCTCGGCGCCATAGCCGGCATAGGTCTCGCCGTCGCCGAACAGCCGCCTGAGGCCCAGCGGCCCCAGGGCGGTGTCGTAGAAGGCTTCGGCGCGGCGGTAGTCCGCGACCTTCAGACTGACGTGGTCGAGGACCGCGCCGGCCATCGCCCTATTTCACCGGCACGTGGTCGATGTGGGGGCAGACGGCGGCGACCAGGGCCTTGTCGGCGGGCTTGGCCTGCGTCTTGCGCCAGCCCTCGTCCATCGTCAGGCCGGTCGAGGGCTTGTACGAGCCCATGCGCAGCGAGTTGCCGGCCTTGCAGTCGAGGGCCTCGACGAAGCCCACGCCCTTGTCCGGGCCGCCCGGCGCGATGTTGGCCGAGGGCTTGGAGATCGCCTTCATGACCACCAGCCGGTTGGAGTCCTTGTCCTTGTAGGAATAGTCGCCGTCGTACGACCACTCGGTGCCGTTCTCGCCGTCGGCGTACTTGGTCCACTTCTCGGCCGAGGCGGCCCCGGCGATCAGCGACAGGGCGGCGGCAAGCGCGAAGGCGCGGCGCATGGGCGGTCTCTCTCCAAACAAGCGTTCGGAGCGGACCCTAGCGGCGGATTTTGGCCGCCTCCAGACATTTCGGTGGCGTCATGCGACACGCTTCGCCGGGCTGTTCAGCGCCCGCTCGGCGTCGCCCATGTAGTCGCGGGTGATCGGCAGGGCGTCGACGCGCTTGGCCAGCTGGATCTGCCAGTTGAACTGCCGGCGCGCGCGGAAGCTCTGCTCGGCGATGCCCAGGTAGAACTCCCACATCCGGCAGAACCGCTCGTCGTACAGCTCGGCGATCTCGCCGCGCACGGCGGCGAACCGCTGGCGCCAGTGCTTGATCGTCTCGGCGTAGTGCAGCCGCAGGATCTCGATGTCGGTGACCATCAGCCCCGCCCGCTCGATGGCCGGCAGCACCTCGCTGAGCGCCGGGCTGTAGCCGCCGGGGAAGATGTACTTGGCCACCCAGGCGTTGGTGACCCCGATTTCGGGCCGCCCGATGGCGTGGATCAGCGCCACCCCGTCGTCCTTCAGCAGGCGCGCCACGCCGTCGAAGTATTCCTGATAGTTCGGCCGGCCCACGTGCTCGAACATGCCCACCGAGACGATGCGGTCGTAGGTCTCGGTCACGTCGCGATAGTCGGTGAGCGAGAAGCGCGCGCGGCCCGCCAGCCCCTTGGCCTCGGCCCGCGCCTTGGCCACGGCGAGCTGCTCGACCGACAGCGTCACGCCGTCCACCTCGGCCCCGGTCTCCTCGGCCAGGGTCATGGCCATGCCGCCCCAGCCGCAGCCGATGTCCAGAACCTTCATCCCCGGCGCGATCGCCAGCTTGGCCGCGATGTGCCGCTTCTTGGCGAGCTGGGCCTCCTCCAGCGTCATGTCGGGCCGGGCGAAGTAGGCGCAGCTGTACTGCATGTCGGCGTCGAGGAAGCGCCGGTAGAGGTCGTTCGACAGGTCGTAGTGGTGGGCCACGTTCGCCTTCGCCTGGCGGCGCGCATTGGCCTCGACCTTCCGCTCGCGCAGCCAGAGCTGCAGGCGGTTGCGCTTCTTCCGCGGCTTGTTCTTCGCGTTCGCGCCGATCAGGTCGATGAACTCGGCGATCTCGCCCTGCTCCAGGACCAGGCCGCCGTCCATGTAGGCCTCGCCGACCCCCAGCCCCGGATAGGCCGCGATCCGCGCCGCCCAGGCCGCGCTGGTGATCCGGGCCACCAGGGGCGGGCCCGACCCGTCGCCCAGCCGCAGCGACCGGCCGCCGGGAAGCTTGAGCGTAAGGTCGCCCTCGCGGACGACCCTCTCCAGCACCGCTTGCAGTCCCATGAGAGCCCTCCCAACTGACGCGTATCAGAGACTAGGTGCGCGGGCCGGAAAACCAAGCCCGGACGGTGCTTTTCGCACGTTCGCCTTGACTCCTCCCGAGGCTGTTCCTAACTCCCCAACCGACGTTGGCACTCAGGGGTTGGGACTGCTAACAGCCACGTCCGACCCCGGCTACCGTCGCTGGAAAATGCACCGTTCCGTACGGAAGAGAGAGAACACACATGGCGTTTCGTCCCCTGGGAGATCGCGTCCTCGTCAAGCGCGTCGAGGAAGAGGAAAAGACCAAGGGCGGGATCATCATCCCCGACACCGCGAAGGAAAAGCCGCAGGAAGGCGAAGTGATCGCCACCGGCCCCGGCGCGCGCGATGAGACCGGCAAGGTCCAGCCGCTGGACGTCAAGGCCGGCGACCGCATCCTGTTCGGCAAGTGGTCCGGCACCGAGGTCAAGCTCGACGGCAAGGACCTGCTGATCATGAAGGAAAGCGACATCCTGGGCGTCGTCTCCTAAGCGAGACCCCCAGCAGCTTCCCCCACGAATTTTCTAGGAAAGAGAGTCAGCCATGGCTGCCAAAGACGTCTATTTCGCTTCCGACGCGCGCGACAAGATGCTGCGCGGCGTCAACACCCTCGCCAACGCGGTGAAGGTGACCCTGGGCCCCAAGGGCCGCAACGTGGTCATCGAGAAGTCCTTCGGCGCCCCGCGCTCGACCAAGGACGGCGTCTCGGTCGCCAAGGAAATCGAACTGGCCGACAAGTTCGAGAACCTGGGCGCCCAGCTGATCCGCGAAGTCGCCTCCAAGACCAACGACAAGGCCGGTGACGGCACCACGACCGCCACGGTCCTGGCGCAAGCCATCGTCGTCGAGGGCCTGAAGTCGGTCGCCGCCGGCATGAATCCGATGGACCTGAAGCGCGGCGTCGACAAGGCGGTCGCCAAGGTCGTCGAAGAGATCAAGGCCAACGCCAAGAAGGTCTCGGCCAACTCGGAAATCGCCCAGGTCGGCACCATCTCGGCCAACGGCGACACCGAAGTCGGCGAGATGATCGCCCGCGCCATGGAAAAGGTCGGCAACGAAGGTGTCATCACCGTCGAGGAAGCCAAGACCGCCGAAACCGAACTCGACGTCGTCGAAGGCATGCAGTTCGACCGCGGCTACCTGTCGCCGTACTTCATCACCAACGCCGAGAAGATGGAGGCCGACCTCGAAGAGCCGCTCATCCTGCTCTTCGAAAAGAAGCTCTCCACCTTGCAGCCTCTGCTGCCGGTCCTGGAAGCCGTGGTCCAGTCGGGCCGCCCGCTCCTGATCATCGCTGAAGACGTCGAAGGCGAAGCGCTGGCCACCCTGGTGGTCAACAAGCTGCGCGGCGGCCTGCGCGTCGCGGCCGTCAAGGCTCCGGGCTTCGGCGACCGCCGCAAGGCCATGCTGGAAGACATCGCCATCCTGACCGGCGGCCAGCTGATCTCGGAAGACCTGGGCATCAAGCTCGAGTCGGTCACGCTCGACATGCTGGGCAAGGCCAAGAAGGTCACGATCACCAAGGACGACACCACGATCGTCGACGGCACGGGCGACAAGGCCGACATCGAAGGCCGCATCGCCCAGATCAAGAAGCAGGTCGAGGACACCACGTCCGACTACGACAAGGAAAAGCTGCAAGAGCGCCTGGCCAAGCTGGCCGGCGGCGTCGCGGTCATCCGCGTCGGCGGTGCGACCGAAGTCGAGGTGAAGGAAAAGAAGGACCGCGTCGACGACGCCCTGAACGCCACCCGCGCTGCGGTGGAAGAAGGCATCGTCCCCGGCGGCGGCGTCGCCCTGCTGAAGGCCAGCCGCGTGCTGGACGGCTTCAAGGGTGACAACGACGACCAGGAAGCCGGCGTGGCCATCGTCCGCCGCGCCCTGCAGGCCCCGATCCGCCAGATCGCCGAAAACGCCGGCGTCGAAGGCTCGATCGTGGTCGGCAAGGTCCTGGAAAACGGCGGCGCCACCTTCGGCTTCAACGCCCAGACCGAAGAGTACGTCGACCTGGTCCAGGCCGGCGTCATCGACCCGGCCAAGGTCGTCCGCACCGCTCTGCAGGACGCCGCCTCGGTGGCCGGTCTGCTGATCACGACGGAAGCCGCGATCGTCGAAGCCCCCAAGAAGGGCGGCGGCGGCGCCGGCGGCATGCCGGGCGGCGGCATGGGCGGCATGGGCGACATGGACTTCTAAGTCCGGCGCTCAAGCTAGCTACGAATGACGAAGGGCGGGATCGAAAGGTCCCGCCCTTTTTCTTTGGTGATCGGCAACCCCTCCCGCCCAGCTCAAGGCGAGGCCGCATCTCCACCACCCCTGACGTTCATCGGCGGACGCTGGGGGATCGGCGGCGGAACGTCCTGAGCTTGATCTCGTGGCGTCGAGCCTGCCCGCCGGGTCCGATCAGTCAAGGACCGGCCTGCGGCCGGCCGCTCCGCGGCGGCCCTTCGGGCCGTCCTTGAGTGACCGGATCCGGCGGGCTCCCATCCACCATGAGATCGAAGCCTTCCTCTCTCCTTGAGGAGGAATGCCGACTGCTCTTCCCGCTTCCATTGCGCCGGAATCCCGCCACAACCGGAAGCAAGCGTGGCCCAGCGTCGCCGTCACGCTTCGAAGGGGGACCGCCATGCTCATCACCGCGCTGCTGGCCCAAGGCGTCGCCGCCCAGATCATGGCCGCGCCGGCCGACATCTCGCCCGAGACTCGCATCCTCATCGCCCCCGTGGCCGCCGCCATCGCCGAGGCCCGCGCCAGACAGGCTACGCTCCCGCCGCCCAAGAACGACGCCGAGAAGCTGGTGCGCATGGGCGAGCTTGAGCAGGCCGCCCGCACGGGCTTCGGCAAGATCGACCCCACGAAAATCCCCGCCGCCGAGCGCCGCAACGCCATGACCGCGGCCTGGCAGCAGATCCTGGCCATCGACCTGGCGAACCAGAAGGCGCTGCTGGAGATGGTCCCGCCTGAGGGCTGGTTCACGGCCAGCAAATATGGGCGCGAGGCCTCGCACGCCGCCTTCCTGATCGTCCAGCACGGCAACCCCGACCTCTGGCGCCGCTTCGTGCCGATCCTCGAACCCCTGGTCGCCAAGGGCGAGATCCAGGGCGGCGAGTTCGCCCTGATGTACGACCGCCTCGCGAACAGCGAAGGCCGGCCGCAGCGCTACGGCTCGCAGATGACCTGCAAGGGCGGCAAGTGGGCTCCGCTGCCCATCGAGGACATGGACGGCCTCGACGCCCGCCGCGCCGCCCTCGGCATGAAGCCCTTCGCCGACTACGTCGCCAGCTTCGGCGACGCCCCGCCCTGCTAACCTCCCCCGTTGCGGCAGCAACGGCGGGAGGGGGACCGACCGCCGAGCCGCAGGCGAAGAGCGGTTGGTG